>Ga0209373_10002126_pt1 | contig 20643 bp, 22 predicted proteins | sample Higcelweek5metaG_FD_187173 | JGI IMG/M metagenome (GOLD analysis project Ga0209373, IMG submission 187173) | Freshwater pond sediment microbial communities from the University of Edinburgh, under environmental carbon perturbations - High... | ecosystem: Environmental > Aquatic > Freshwater >... | reverse complement strand
CTTGCTTGCACAGGCGCAGGAGCACCCGGTTTGCGATTCGGGGGACAAAAGAAAACAAGGCGTCGCCTGGAAAACGCACAAGCCGATTCTGTCCCCGGGACTCTACTCGCGCCTCTTCGGGACTCTACTCGCGCGACTCGGACTTATCCCCGGGACTCTACTCGCATAACTATAAATTAGAATCTAAAAGCTTTTCTAATAGCTAGCGCGAGTAGAGTCCCGGTTGCATTCACAGAAAGCCGGCGTAATCTTCCAGGCCATGGGAACAATACATCAGCTCATCCGGCAGCACGGCAAGGATACCGCCAAGCTGTATGCCGACCCGGACGAGAAGCATCTCGTCGATATCGCCGCCGAAGTCATGGCCGGCGAGCGGGAGGATTTGGGCTGGGCCTATACAGGCTGGGCCTTCACCGCCCTGCCGCACAAGCGCGTCCCAGACGATGCTGTCTGGCAACGCGAAATGGGTCAAGTGACCTTGACCATCAGTCCGGGCCATCTGCCCGGCAAGACGCGCAGCGAACTGGTGAAAGTGGGCGTGCCGTTCGGCGCGCATGCGCGACTGGTGATGCTTTACCTGCAGACCCAGGCCATCCGGACCGGCAGCCGCGAGGTGGAGGTGGGCCGGACCATGAACGCCTTCCTGGAACGGATCGGCGTGGCACCGGGCGGCAAGACCAGGCAGTCGGTCAGCGAGCAATTGCGCCGGATTGCGGCCTCCACCGTCATGTTCAGCTGGCAGCAGACGCCCGACAGCGCACCCGGCTTCATGCGGCAGACCATCATCAAGGGCGGCCAGCTGGGCGTGCGGATGACCGATGATACGCAGGGGGCGCTTTGGGAAGAGCACATCGTGCTGTCGGAGGATTTCTACGACAATCTGCGCAAATACCCGATCCCGCTGCTGGAACAGGCTATCCGGGCCATCGGGGCCAGCAGTCTGGCGCTCGATCTCTATGTCTGGCTGTCTTACAGGCTGCGCAGCCTGTCCAAGCCGACCACCATTTCCTGGCAGGCCCTGCATGCCCAACATGGGGCCGAATATGCGCGGATCCGCGATTTCAAGCGCTTCATGATCCCGCAATTGAAGCTGGCCTTGGCAGCCTATCCGCAGGCGCATGTAACGCTGGAGGATGAGGGGCTGATGCTCTACCCGTCAGCCCCGCCGATCAGCAAGCTGGGCGGGTAAGCCTTTGGCCTGTCATCGGGTAGTCGGGACTCTACTCGCGCCCCCTGTCTTCAACGCACCCGCATCCAGAAAGAGCCGCCCCGGCCATTGTGGAACGGTGCTGGCAGCAGATCATTGACAGCAGGCAGGTCTGCCGTGAAGGCACCGGGCCAGAGAATGTCATAACGGGTCTGGCCGGCCAGCAGCAGAGCTGAAAGCAGATATTGCTCATTATAAAGCCGGCCCAGCCAATCGGGCGGGTAGTCGTAGGGCAGGAAAATATCGTGGATATGCACGATGACGCCCGAGACCAGTTCCGGCAGGATTTCCGTGAAGAAAACCGTCACATCGCTGTTCTGGAAGGAGCGGTGGGAACCGTCGAAGAACAGGATGTCACCGGCCTTCAGGGCCGTGAACAGGGTAGGGTCAGCCTCTTCCAGACGGGTACGGGTGATCTGGTCGCACAGGCTGTCAATCTCAGCGCGCGGTTCAGGATCAATGCTGTGCAGATGGGTGCCGGTCGCAAAGCGGGTGATGGCCCAGCGGGCAAAACGCGTGGACATGCCCGACCCGATTTCCAGCAGCCGGACCGGGCGGTGGTGGGCCAGCAAGGCGCAGAGCATGCCGGCATCACAAGAGAAGAACCAGGCATTGTCCCACCAGGGCAGTTCCGGGTGCGACGGGTCTTCGCTGTGCGGGATAGTAGCCAGATCGGCGGCGATGGCGGCCAGGGCCTGGGCGGCGGCCGTATAGTCGCCCGCTGCCAGCAGAGCGGCAAGACGGGGATGGGCTGGCAGCCCGTGGCCCTGGCGTACGCGGGGGGTGGGCGGATAATCGATCTGGATGACATCACCGCGCCGCCAGAACCGGCCCAGATAATCCAGATTGCTGCGGGCATATTCATGGTCCGGTGCCAGTTCCAGAGCCCGTTCCAGGGCGGCACCGGATTCCGGCAGGCGGTTCAGCAGGCGCAGGGTAGTGCCCAGATGCGCCCAGGCATCGGCATGATCGGGATCGCGGGCCAGCAGGGCGCGTAGGATGGTCTCCGCCTGGGTTGGAAGGGCATTGCCGCGCAGGGTGATGGCCCGACCCAGCAGGGCACGCGGATGGTCGGGGGCCAGATCGACGGCCCGGCAGAACAGGTCCGTCGCCTCCGCCAGACGACCGCCGGCGGCCAGGGCGGCGTATCCTTGTGACAGGAGACTGTCCAGGGCCATGGGGTGTTCTCCTTCAGGTGGGCAAGGCGGTATAAAGGCGGATATGGGGCGTGGCATCATGGATATGCACGGCACCCAGGCCCCGCAGGGTGGCTGTCATGGCCGACAGATACTCGCTGGCGATGATGAACAGGCCGTCACGCAGATGGTCGACCGGCAGATCGGCGGGGCGCAGCAGGGGCAGGCCGAAAACCGTGCCGGTCGCCGTGCTGTCCAGCAGGGCCGTCACCGACAGGTGCGGATGCTTGGATAATTCGCCCAGGATGATGCGACCGCCCCGCCCGCTGCCATAGATATAGAGCGGGCGGTGCGCAGGCAGGGCGTTGAAATCGGCGGGCCGGGTCAAGGGGGGCAGGTTGGGCCGCTGCGCCACCTGTCCCCAGGCCGGAGCCAAGGGCAGGTCCCGGTCGCCGCCAGTGCGCAGGGCGGCGATGACAGGGTCCAGCCTTTCACGATCATCAATGCGTATCCGGGCCTCGGCTCGGAAGTCCCCATGGAAGGCGGTGTTGTCAGCCCCGCCCTGGCGCCAGTGGAAATCCGTGGTGACCTGCCAGGAGGCGGCGAAGGGGGCCATGCGCACCAGCCGGCGCAGCAGATAGGTGTCTTCGGTAATGTCGAGGCTGGGGTCAGGGCCGATGCCGGGCAGCAGGGCCGACGGTGCCAGGAAGGCGCTGGAATGGATGGCCAAGTTCCAGTCCAGCAAGGCGGCACGATCGGGCGATGGCAAGAGATGGAAGGCGCGATGTTCAAGGGAGGGGTCGGCGGGTGGCGTCGGCCCGCTCGCATCGTCCCAGACCTGCACCGATCCGGCGATGGCCACAGAACCGGCCATCGCCAGGGGGGCGAGGCTGGCCACATGGTTGGGATGCAGCGCGTCATCATCGTCCAGCATGCCGAACAGATCGGCCTCTACCAGCCGCAGGCCGGCCCACAGGCAGGTGCTGCGCGTCGTGGGGGCGGGCACGTCGATCAGGTCGAGGCGGCGGAAGTGCGGGCGCTGACGCTCCATCTCCGCCTCCAGCCCTGGCACGTGCGCGTAGCGGACCAGGATGACGCCGATACCGGGCGCCGTCTGGGCCGCCAGACTGTCCAGGCAGCGGCGGATGAAGGCGATATCCCGGCCCCCGACCCGCACGACATAATCAACCGACGGGCCGCTGGCGGCGGGCAGAAAGCCCGCTGTCGCACGTATCTCCGCCAGCAGGCTGGCCAGCCGGTCGGGTGCCAGCGCATCGCTAAACAGGATGTGGGGTGCGCGGGCCGTGGAGGCCAGGATGTCGGTCAGGAACCGGGCCTGGGCCGCATCCTCCACAATGAACCCGTCATGCGACAAGGTGCAGTCCAGGCGGCGGCGGTCGCGGCGCAGCGCCTCGGGATCATCGCGCAGCCAGCCCAGCCAGGGATGGCCGGTGCGTTTGCCCAAGGCGGCATCGGCAGCGATCACCAGATCGGGCGCCAGATCCGTCAGATGCCGTGACAGGGCGCAGACGGGGCCCGTCCAGCCGGCGGGAACCGGCAGGCCGGCAGGATTGAACAGGGCAAAGCGGGGGACGCTCACAGCCCGTTGCCGGCGACCGTGCCGTCCTTGCGCCGCGACAGCTGCACCTGGCCCTCCACGCATTTCACATAGGTGGTCTTGCCCAGCGCCAGATTGTCGCAAATGGTGATCAGCGCGCGGGGCAGGGAGACGAACTCCTTTGACCCGCGCACCCCGGCATTGTAGGTGGCCAGATAGGTCTTCAGGGCGGGCTTGGTCACGGGCTGGCCGTTCTGGTCGATCATCGCGCGAAAGGCTCCGGGTGGATGGCGGGCCTGATCATGGAGCAGGGCAGGGGGGAAGGGCCAGTCCTGAATGGATGCGCATTGACGTGTGTATGAACCATACACATAGTTCAAGGGCATCAACCAGGGAGGCCTGCATGACGCGAGAGACGGCGGGTGTGCGTCAGCGCACCAATGTGACCTTGCCAGAAGCGCTGCTGCGCGAGGCGCGCCAACTCAACATCAACCTGTCGCAGGCCTGTGAGCGCGGCTTGTCTGCTGCCGTTCTGGAAATGAAGGCAGCGCAATGGCGGCAGGAAAATCAGGCGGCCATGGATGCCTGGAACGCCCATGTCGAGGAAAAGGGGCTGCCGCTCGCCGAATACAGGCAGTTTTGATGGCACGTTTCGATGTCTATGTGATGCCGGGGCAGCGGCCCGGTTACCTTCTGGATGTGCAGGCCAACCTGCTGGACCGGCTGGATACAAGGGTTGTCGTCCCCCTGTTTCCAGAGAAGGAAGCACCACCGCCCATGACGGGTTTGAACCCGGTATTCGATCTCCGGGGGCAACGCTATGTCATGGTCACCCAGTCCATCGCCACCCTGCGGCGGCGGGATCTGGGCAAGGCCGTTCTGTCGCTTGATGACCAGCACCAGCGGATCACGAACGCCCTGGACATGCTGTTGACGGGTATATGATATCAGATAGCTTCCTGATATCATAAAGATGATCGTTGACGCATCAAGGCGGCGGCATGGCGTATAGGGTCGCTGATGTCACTGCGAATGCCCGTTATGGCGTTTCCTCATGCCACCCGCACCCGCCGCATCACCACGGCCCGGTCCGTCGCACCGACGCCGTAATAAGACAGCCAGTAGGACAGGCGGGCGGCAGCGGTTTGGATGCGGTCGAAGCTTTCGGCGGCGTCGGCAGCGCTGAGCCCGAACCGTTCATGGGCTGTGCGTGCCTGGGCCGGGTCGGCCTCTGCGGTCCAGCCACGGGCAGGGCGCAGAACAAGGGCCCGGGCAGCCTGGGGCACGATGTCGAAGACGGGGGAGAGGTGCCAGCCATGACCATCATCAATGAAGGCATGGTTGTGCAGGTGGTCGTCGGTATTGTTCAAAAAACAATTCAGCAGCAGGCGCTCATAAAGATCACGGGCGCAATCAAGGATGCCGGCCCGCCGCGCCATGATGGCAAGGTCGGCGTATGAGGCACCGTCAGGCCGATAGGTGCCGGGGGGATAGCCCAGCACGGTGGCGGCACTGGAATAGGGCAGGCGGCGGGGGCCTTGACGGTCGAAACGGCGGACCAGCAGGACGGAGCGCCCCGCCACCTCCGTCACCTGATGGTCCGGCGTCTCGATCCCCGCTTCCCGCGCGACGGACAAGCAGGCGGCTTCCACCCGCTGATGGTCAAACGCATCGTCACGGGCCCGCATCTTGGCGATCCAGGCCTCGCCCTCAACCTGGATGCGGGCCTTGGGCCGTGCCCCGCCAATGTCGGCGGCACTGTCCAGCAGGCGGGCTAGATGCGACGCGGTGGCGATCCCGGCCTCCACCGCGTCCGCAGCATCAGCCAGGGCGGCGAGATCATCCTGTTCGTTGGGCAGGTCCAGCAGGGCAGGGGAGGGCACCCAGAGGGCGGGGCCGCTGGCATCGGGACCGAACTGCAAATGCCCGACCCGGTCCCCGCCGGCGGCGGCGATATATTCGGGGGCCGCCATGGAAATGTCAGGATAGGCCATGGACAGGATGGCCTTGCCCCAGCCATCGGGGCTGGCATCATAGAGGGGCAGGGGCAGTTCGTGCGGCGGCACCGACTGACAGGCGCGGGTCCGCAGCGGCAGGCCGGTTGCAGCCAGCGCGTGCGCGTCGGGCCGGGCCAGCCAGTCGCGGTCATAGCGGAACGTGCCCAGCCGACCGCGCGCGCCCTCAAACCGGATCACGCCGGCCAGAATAGGGCCGTCACCCGTGTCGGCAAAGACATGCATCCCGGCCAGACGGCCCGACGCATCAACCGGCCAGGCGGCTGCCGCGCTGGCGCCCATGGATTTCCTCCATTTCTTCACCCAACGGATCGGCGGCCAGCAGGTCGGGCAACCGGTCCAGATAGCCGAGTGCGGCCATGACCTTGACCAGCAGGCCGATATTCACCGTCTCCCGCCCCTGTTCCAGGGCGATGTAGGTCTTGCGGGTTACACCGGCACGGTCGGCGAGCGCCGCCTGTGACAGGTTGCGCCGCAGCCGCGCCAGCCGGACGCGGCGGCCCAACAGGTCCAGCGCGTCGGTCTCCGGCGCGCTGAGCAGGATGGGGCGTTTCATCATGTATCCCTTAAAGGTCAGAAAAGCCTTTTTTGTATCTTAAAGGGGACAATACAGGGTTTGCGCGCGTGGCGTCAACCAAGGCCGGTATAAGACTGCGCCAACAGGCGGCGGCGTGGCGTATATGGTCGGCAATGTCGGGGAAGCGGGGCTGCCAGCCCAGGTCGGTCCAGGCCCGGCCCTTGTCGGCCACCAGGATGGCGGGATCTCCGGGCCGGTGGTCGCTGCGGCGCACGGGGACCGGCAGGCCGGTGACCTGTTCCACTGCCGCCACCACTTGGGCCACGGAAAAGCCGGTGCCGGTGCCCAGATTGGTGGTCAGATTGTCGCCATCGGCCAGCAGGCGGCGCAGGGCCAGGATATGGGCATCGGCCAGATCGGCCACATGCACATAATCGCGGATACAAGTGCCGTCGGGCGTGTCGTAATCGGTGCCGAAAATCACAATCTCCGGTCGGTGCCCCAGGGCTGTCTGCAGCACCAGCGGGATCAGATGGGTTTCGGGTTGATGGTTCTCCCCCAACCCCCCCTCCGGATCAGCGCCTGAAGCGTTGAAATAGCGCAAGACCGCCACCCGCAGCCCCACGGATCGGCGTATGTCGCGGATCGCCATAGACGGCGGCGCTGCAAGGGGTGGTCATTGGCGGGATCGGTTAGAGTGGAGTTGCGACACTTCCTCAAGCGCCAAGGACCCAACCAATGACCGATGACAATATGACACTGAACCGCGCCGGCTGTTTCGGTAGGGTTCAAGCGTTCATAGAATGCGCCCTCTGCTTCGGTTGGGCTGACATAGCCGATGGCGCTGTCCAGAGGCGGGCAAATCGACCATTGTATCCGCAACGCCCATTTCAGGGGCCAAATGCCCCCTGTTGGCACCCTCATCGGCAGGGGCGATACGGGTTGAGATGAGGCGATCACCACCGCGTGCAACGGTCGCCAGACGTCGAAAGGAAGGTGGGCAGTTTGGTGCAACTGAGGGCATGTTTGATGCTGCTTCCGCCGTGGGCATTGTGCTGGCCCTGTCGTCCGACCGCTTGCATAGGTGCCTTTACGACCCCCCCCACTGCTGAGTGGGGGTCATCCCTGGACAACCCGCCCGACCGCCAGTTCCAATACCCGGTCGGCGGCGCGGCGGGTGGCGTCGCGGTGGGTGACGGCCAGGATGGTCAGTTTGCCGCGCAGCCGGGCCAGCGTTTCCAGAACCAGCGCCTCCGACCCGCCATCCAGGGCCGAGGTGGCCTCATCCAGGATCAGCAGGCGGGGGCGGCGCAGCAAGGCGCGGGCGATAGCAAGGCGCTGACGTTCCCCGCCGGAGACGGCATTGCCGCGGTCGCCGACGATGGTATCCAGCCCGTGGGGCAGGGCGCGCACGAAGTCGGCGGCCCCCGCTGCCTCAAGGGTGGCCCAGAGGTCGGTCTCCGATGCGTCCGGGGCGGCCAGCAGCAGATTGGCCCGGATCGTGTCATGGAACAGGAACGGGTCCTGCGGCACGACGGCCACCTGCCGCCGCCAGGCCGGCAACAGGCCGGGCGTCAGGGTGATCCCATCCAGCACCAGAGTGCCGGTGGTTGGAGGTGCCAATCCTGCCACCAGATCGGCCAGTGTGGATTTGCCCGCCCCCGACGGGCCGGTGACGGCCAGCAGCGTGCCGAAGGGCAGGTCGAGATCGATGCCTTCCAGGGCCATACGCCCGTCGCCGGTCCGCAGGCCGACCCCCAGCAATGTCAGGCGATGGGAAAAGAGGGGCAGATCGGGCCCGGCCGGCGGTTCCGCCCCGGCCCGCAGCCGGTCGCGCATCTGTTCATAAAGCCCTACGGCGGGCAGGGCGCTTTCCAGCTGCCGCCAGACCCGCATGCCGCCCAGTCCCCGCTGCGCCAGCCGGGCGAAAGCCAGGATCACCACCAGGGCCTCGCTCAAAGGCTGGTCCAGCCACAGGGCTGCCGCCGCCACGGCCAGGGCCGCCAACCCCGCCGCCGTCAGCATCAGGGCGGCCTGTTCATAGGCCATGATGCGGGCATGGCGGGCCTGGAGATGGCGCAGATCGGCGAAACGCCGGGACAGGACACCCTGTCGGACCTTCTCGGCCCCCAGCCCCTTGATGATGCGCAGGCCCGCCAGATCATCGCTCAGGTCGGCCATCATCGCCTGCTGCGCCCGGCCCAGGCGCACCCCGATATCAAAGCCGCTTTTCCCGATGCGCCGGATCAGCAGCAGCGCCAGCAGGGCGGCTGCCAGGGTGGCCAGGGTCAGAGGCGGTGACAGCAGCAGGGCCGCCAGCAGCAAGGTGGGCAGGGTCAGGGCCGCAATGCCGAGATTGACCAGCGCGTCATGGCACAGGCCCAGACGGTTCACCTCAATCGTCAGGATCTGCTTCACATCGCTGGCGCGCAGCGTCTGGAATATCGGCCAGGAGACATGCAGCAGGGCCTTATGCAGGTCGCTGCGCAAGCCATCCACGAAGCGGTTGCGCTGGTCATTGCCGATGATGGAGCGCGCTGCGGTCACAGCGGCGGCGGCGGCGACCAGCAGCAGATAAAGCCCCAGCCCCCCCAGCAAGGGGCCGGCGGCCCGTGACCCGCCACCGCCCACCCCTACCACATCCAGCACCGGCACCAGCAGCAGCAATCCCGCCCCTTCGGCCAGCGTGGCGGTGAGCCCCAGGCCCAGCACCAGCGCCCCCCGTCGCCGCCCATAGGAGGCGGCCAGCAGAGCCAGCAGGCGGCGGGCGGTGGCAGGGGCGGTCAGGGCAGGTGACGGCATGGGGCCAGCAGGACGGTTGGGCGGGGGATCATGAGCCCGGCAGGCGTGGGAACGCCAGCCCCTTGTTGCAGGCTCCGGGTCGCGGATGGCTATGTGCCGCTGGCCGACATGAGGCAGGGGCGCTGGGGCGTGTTTCCGCTGACCGGAAACACGCCCCAGCCTTTTCGTTTTCCTCAATCGCCGGCGCTGCATCCGCAGCTTGGGGGTGCCGCACGTGCGGTGCGGCGGCAGTCGCCGCCGGAACTGTTTCCGGTCAACCGAAAACAGCTCTAATGATTTTCAGGTGCCGAGCCCCGGGCGCGGTAATGGGCCAGCAGGCGAGGGCATAGGGTCTCCAGCGTTTCTTCCAGGCCGGGCGGATGGTTCTGGTCTCGGAACCGGTCGGTCAGGCCCTTGGTCCGGGCATTGCCGAAGACCACCTCCATCTCCTCCTGCAAGGCGGGTTCCACTGCCCGAAGGCTGCCGATCAGGTCGTCATAGGAGCGGCGGAACTGGAAATAATCCTCTGTGATGGGCCAGCCGAGGGCGGCCATGGTGGCCAGGATGGCGGGGTCGCGGGCCACCAGATCCTCGTAATGGATGACGGCGTCGAACCGGTCACGCGCCAGGAACAGCCCTTCCAGGATCTGGAATTTCTCATGCATGAGGCCGCTGTAATGGCGGTAGGGCTTGGTCCGCAGGCTGGCGTAATTATCGCGCGGGTCGCGCAGCAGCAACACGGTGCGGTCGGGCCGGAACCGCTCCACATGCACCGCCAGGGGATAGGCCGTGGTGACCACGGCCTTGGCCACGAAATCCAGGGACGTCGTCACGCGCGGGGCTGCGAAATTGTTGGGAATATCGACCAGCGCCACGCAGCCTGGCCGTTGTGCCAGCACCTGTGTGAAGGCGGTGGCGCCGCTGGACTGCATGCCATGGACCAGCAATCTCATGTCGGCTCTCCGGCGCCGGTCAGCCAGTCCCTGTTGATCTCGGCGGTGATGAAGACATAGCGGCGGGTATGCGGCGTGGGCCAGCGCATTCCGACCCCGTGCAGGGCGTGGATATTCTGCGGGAACAGCACCAGCTGATTGGCACGGTAGGGGATGCGCACGACTTCCTCCACCGCCGTTTCCGGCAGCTGCTCGACAAAGGGCGAGGTGGCCACCATCCCGTCCCGCCAGCGATAGAGGCACAGTTCACCGCCCTGGCTGTCATCCTCCGGCGCGCGCAGGTAGAACAGGCCCGAGAACAGCCGGTTGGGTGTGTCCAGATGGGGGCCGCGCGCGCGGGACGGTCCGTCCCGCACGGGCGTGTTGATTTCAAGCCTCGCATCCTGGCGGATCTCCAGCCCCGTGGCCGCAGGAGGCTGTGTCAGGTCGAACAGGCTGGTCGGATGGCCCGTCAGGCGACCGCCGAGCGCCGCCAGCATGGAAGGCTGCCAGTAGCCGTCGAACAGGGCCGCCACTTCCGCCAGGAAGTCCGGGCTGGTGTGGCAAGCCGCGAAGCGTTTCCAGCAGTCCGGCACGTCGTCCAGCATCGCCAGCATACCGGCCGGCAGCACATAGCGGCGGTTGCCGCGCCCCCGGTCGCCGGACAGGCCGGGGGCGATGCGACCGGGGGCCGGGAAACCGGCAGCCAGTTCCGCATAGAACCTTGCCGCCAGCACATCGGGAATGACGATATGGGGAAAGGGGTCGGTGCGGATATCCGCCGGCGTCACATGGGCGAGCAGTGAACGCATACGGTCATTCCCCCCGGCCGGTCCCGGCCTTGCCATCCGCCCATTCCCGCAGGGCCGCTTCCACTTCCGGAATGACATCGGACCAGTCGGCCCAACGCTTCTGCCGGAACAGGCGCATGCGCGGATACCAGGGGGTCGTGTTCCCCTCCTGCATCCAGCGCCAGCAACCATCATAGCGCGACAGCAGCAGCACGGGAATGTCGAGGCCGCCCGCCAGATGCGCCGTCGAGGTATCGACGCTGATCACCAGATCAAGATGGCTGACCAGGGCGGCGGTATCGGCGAAGTCCGACAGTTCCGCCGTCCAGTCATGGATGGGGAAGGGCGGGTCGGCCATCTGGGCGGCACCGGCCCCTTTCTGCAGGCTGATGAAGCTGACGCCGGGAACGGTTCCCAGCGGGGCCAGTTTCTTCAAGCCAGTGCTGCGCCGCCGGTCGATGGCGGCGGAAATGGGATCATGGGGGCGCGGATCGCCGGCCCAGACCAGTCCCACTTTCAGCCCCGGCAGGTCCGCCAGGCGCTGCCCCCAGATATCCCTGTCGGTGGGCGCGCAGGACAGATAGGGCGGGTCATAGAGGATGTTGTCGGGCCGCACCCCCAGCCGGTAGGGCAGCGACATCATGGAGATGCCGCAATCCCATTGCGCCGGGTCCTCGTCTCTCGTCACCAGCCGGATGCGCGGATCGCTGATGGCGAACAGCCGGACCAGGGGTTCGTTGGTGAGCAGACCCACCTGAGCCCCCCTGTCGGCCAGCAGGCGGACATAGCGAAAGAAATGCAGGCTGTCGCCCAGCCCCTGTTCGCTTTCCACCAGAATGCGGCGACCGGTCGGGTCACCGCCGGTCCAGGGGGGCAGCTTGTCGATCTTGTACCATTGCAGGGTATAATGGAAATGCTGGTCGCGCTGCTCATAGACTGCCCAGCCCCGTTCCCAATCACCCGACCGCAACAGATCACAGGCCAGGAGGAAGGAAGTGGTGATGGGACGTCCTTCACCCTGGGCGGCCTCCAGAGCCATGCTCTTCTCATAGAGCGGAAAGCTCTTTTCGAACCGGCCTTCAAAGGAATGGATGGTCGCCAGATTGGCCAGGCCGGGTACCATGTCGGGTTCCAGTTCCAGACCCTTCTCCAGAGCCTTAATCGCTTCCGCGAACCGCCCCTGCGAGCGCAGGACGGCGCCCAGGGTGCACCAGGCCGTTCCCAGTCCCGGTGCCAGTTCCGTCACGACCCGCCGGGCCAGCACCTCGGCCTCCTCAAGCTCGCCCATCGTTTCCAGGACCGACGCCAGATTGGCCATGGCGACGGGATCGTCGGGATAGAAGGCCAGTGATTGGCGCAGGTTGGCGATGCCGTTGGCATAATCCCGCATATTCGCCTGGATCAGGCCCAGGGCACCCAGGACCTGCGGATAGGCAGCATTGATATGGGCCGCCTCCATGACATAGGGATAGGCGTCGGCATAGGCGAAACGGGCGATCAGGCCCCGCGCCTCCTCCATCAGCAGATCCAGCAGCAGGCCGCCGGCGGAATGGGCGGGGACCTGTGCGACCACGGCCCGCAGCAACCCCGCCGCCCGGCCCCTGTCGCCGGTATCGATCAGGGCGCGGGCCAGTTCGGCCATGGCGTTGATATGGCCCGGCTGCCGTTCGATCAACCGGTCCAGCACGGCCACCGCTTCAGCCGGCTGGTCCAGGCGGCGCAGGGCGATGCCGTAAAGGAACAGCCCATCGTCATTGCACTGACCCTCGGCATCCAGGGCCGCATACAGGGCGGCTACCCGGGGCTGGTCATCCTCACGGCAGGCCTGCTCGGCGGCCTGATGGCGGGCGGCGATATCCATGGGGGTCATTCAGGCTTTTCAAGGATGGAAAGCGCCGGGATGGCGCAGATGCAGGCGTGAGACGTCACGACCGGTTTCCACGAAGCCGAGGCGCGTGTAAAGGGCCAGGGCCCGTCCGTTCAGGGGATCGACGGAAAGTGCCAGCCCCTTGCCAGCGGCATCGGCCTGCCGGATGAGATCGCCCAGCAGGGCACTGCCGCTGCCCCGACCGCAGGCCGAGGGCAGGAACGCGATATCAACGACCCGCCAGTCGGGGCCGTCCATATCCAGATAAAGCCGACCCACGGGATCGGCACCCCGCAACAGCAGCAGTCGGGCCGCGTCCGGGTAGCGGCGGTTCCAGTCCTGGCACTGGGCGTCGAACTGCTGGTCGCAGAACCAGCGGCACATGGCCTCGTCCCAACCGGTGGCGGCCAGTTCGGCGGCGCGGGTGCTGCGGTAGAGCCGGCGCAGAAAAGGCAGATCGGCGTCCCGTTCGCGACGGACCCGCAGCCCGGGCGGACGAAGGGCAGGCCCCCGCGCGGGGGCCTGCCCTTCGTCCTTCCTGCCCATTGCGGACGGTGGCGGCATGCGTCAGTTCCGAGCAGGCCACTCCCCATCAAAGCAGATGCAATAGCGCATGACCAGCAGCGGGGAGCGGTTTTCATGCCCCGTACTGCCGCCTGCCATCGACAGCGCGGTCGGTGCCATCGTGCCCAGGGTTGGGTTCAGCGTCGCATTGACATACATGCCCAGATTGTAGGCACGGGTAGCGCCCTGATAAAGCGGGTTGAGGGGCACGGCGGTGGAACCGGGACCCGTCAGGCGGACGGTAGAACCCTGTGACACCATGCTGTGGTTGTGGGACGGGATCTGAACGGTAGTCAGGGTCACCACGGCCTGACCCAGGGTCGCAGCCACGGGATAGGGTCCGCCGGCGCCGGTGACCGTGTTCGAATAGCCCAGAACCACCCGCCCGTTCAGGTTGGGAACGGCGAAGGTGGTCTTGGCGTCGCCGCCATATGTGATGCCGATGACGGCGGCCAGCGCCTGGAACTGCTGGATGGAGTGGAGAGACCCATCGCATGTCAGCCAGCCGGCCGGCGTGAACGTATACGGGAAGGCCCGGATTTCACCAATGAACGCGTCAGCCATTTATGCCTCCCTTGGCTCAAGCCGATACCGGATAGAGGCCGTTCAGCGCGATGATGTAACGCATCGCCATGGACGGCATGATGTTCATATGCGCCTGTCCGCCGCCGTTCGGCAGGATGACCCCTGCCGCCATGGTCACCGAGACGTTGGTGGCGTTGGCGGGGGTGTAGAGGTTGAAGCTGTCGCTGGGATCGGCCAGGACGGCATTGATGGGGGACGTGCTGGTGGCCGCGTTCGTCGTCGCCATCTCCGGATGGCTGTGCAGCGGCAGCTGCGCCGCGGTCAGGGTGACACTGGTGACGCCACCGGCCTGGCCCAGTGTATAAGGGGAAATACCGGCCCCGCCGCTGGTTCCATAGCCGATGGGCAGTCGGCCCCGCAGGTCGGGCACTGCGAAGGTGGTTGCGCCATCCCCGCCATAGCGGGAGCCCAGCAACGAGAACAGGAGCTGATAGGTGTTAACACTCAGGACGGTTCCGTCACATTCCTGCCAGTCCGCAGGAACATAATTACCGGCGAACAGTCGGATCTCGCCAACATAATAATCGCTCATGACATGTCTCCCTTGCCCGGCGGTCAGTTGCGGGACGGATAGAGGCCGTTGCTGGCGATGCAGTAGAGGAGAGCCAGGAACGGCTGCCGGTTCTCATGCCCGCCATTGGCCCCGGCATTGCCGACGATCGCCGTGCTCAGCGTCGTCATGGGCGTCGCGGCGGGGCCGTATATAGCCGGCGGCGCGGGCTGCGGTGCCGGCACGGACGTCGGAATGGACGTGCCGGCGAAATAGCCATTCGTCGGGTTCGACGATGGGTTGGTTGTGAGCGCCTGCTGATTGGCGGCGGCGACCGTATGGGTATGGGCCGGCATCTGGGCGACCGACAGGGTCACCGTTTCGGCACCCGCCGTGTTGCCGACAGTGGGCGGCATGCCCAAGGCGGCGCCATTCATGCCGGCGATGGCCCGGCCATTGAGGTTCGGCAGATTGAAATTTGTGCTGTTGCCCCCGAACTGGATCCCCAGCAGGGAGTACAGGGCCGCGTTCTGCTGGATCACCAGCGACTGACCATTGCAGGCCAGCCATCCCTGGGGGATGTTCTGGTACGGGAAAAGACGGATTTCACCGATAAAATAGTCGGACACGGTTGCCTCCCTATTAGGCATAGCCTGACAACCAACCTTACGACGAACAGGGCTGTTCCATCCAAGGAAGATTGTTGCCAGGAAGTCATATATCCACCCATGGATGCAAGCGGTATGAAGATTTAAGGTTGTTTTTCTTTGATTGTGAATAATAGAATAATCACAATCGACCATTGGCTACCTGCTCATAAATGGCACATGAACAGCCTGATGTTTGGTCGCCCTGCTGTTGCAGGTACCTCTGCGTCCCGAGTCCGATGATGTCCTCCTTGTCAGGGGCGAAGGTGTCCTTTATGATCGCAATCAGTAGAAGAATGGCTGGGACTTGCATCCTCCCACCCGTTGTAGAGCCAAGAGGCACAGGATCAAGAGGTACAGGATATGGATATCCCCCCCAAAAAAACGGTTGCAGCACCTGATCATGCCGCCGTCGGCCAGGATGCCAACCGTCTTCCCTGGACCGCACCCGTCCTGGGTGTTTACGACGCTGCCCGCCTGACGCTGGGCACCGGCGAAGGGAGTACAGACGGTCTTCAAAATACCAAAACCTCCTGATCTGGCACGGCCATGTTCCTGATCGGAACGGGCGGGGCGGCGCGTGATCTTGGCCATAAGGTTCCGTCCGGTTTCAGGGTGACAGGCTCTTATCAGGATGCCGACTGCGCCATTGCCGGCCTTGATCATGGCGGCCCATCGCCGGCCCGCCGTACCCCGCCCCGATCCCTTCCGCGCGGCCCTTCAGGGGCCGTGACCCTGTTCAGCGGTGCCCTTTATAACGGTGCCGATCTGGCCGACGCCCTGGGGCTGAGCCCATCCCTTTCCCCTTCGTTGCTGGTCGACGCCGCCATTGAGCGCTGGGGGACGGAGGGGCTGGCCCGTCTTAACGGTGATTACACCCTGGCGCGCTGGTATCCCGGCCAGCGGTCGCTGCTGCTGGCCGCGTGTCCGATGGGGCTGGGCAGCCTTTTCCATGCGGCCACGCCCGACGGGATAATGGTGGCCGGTCGTCCCAACTGGCTATTGGCTTTTCCCGAGGTCGATACAGAGCCGGACATCGACACGCTGGCCCTGCGATTGACCAAGATGGAAAACCGGATCGGCGACCGCACCCCCTGGCGCCATATCAGGCGCCTGCAGCCGGGCCAATATCTGGAATGGCGCGGCGGGTCCACGCGCATCGCCCCCTTCTGGTCGCCCGTACCGCGCCGTACCCTGCGTCTGCGCCGGGACACGGAGTATGTGGAGGCGGCGCGCGAACATCTGGACCGCGCCGTTACGGCCCGCTGTCCCAAGGGGGTGCCCATCCTTTGCCTTTTGTCGGCGGGGCTGGATTCCCCTGGCGTTGTCGCCACGGCGGCCCGTCACCATGACGCGCCCATCCATACGCTGACCATCCGCGCTGACCCGACAGTGCCTCTGTTGGAACCGGGTCCCCGGGAGTTCAGGGACGAATGGGAACGGCTGCAACCGTTTCGGGACCGTTACCCCGCGCTGACGGCCCATGTGGTCGATGCCACCTTGCCCGATCTGGCGCTGGAAACCCCAGGGGGATTGCTGCAAAGCCGGGATTGGCCGGTCAAGCGCCTTCATCAGGCCAACTGGTTCATTGATGCCATTAACCGCACGGTCCGGGAACAAGGCATATCCACCCTTCTAGCGGGCGAAGCGGGCAATGTCACATTGAGCTATACAGGATTCAACGTGGCCGCCGATCAGTTGTTGGCCGGTCGCTGGCTGTCGGCCTGGCGCAATCTCATCCCCCAACAGGATAACTGGATCGGGCGTCGCCGCGCGCTCTGGAGCCAGGGATTGGTACCCCTGCTGTCTCCCGCTGTGCGGCGGCTGGTGCGCCGCCTGCGCGGCCAGCGGGATTACTGGTGGCAGGAGTGGAGCAGTATCCGGCCTGACGTGGCACAGCGCCTGCGGCTGGGGGAACATAATGAGCCCCTGGTGCGAACGGGTTCCCCGGATCTGGATGCGCAAATCTATCATATGGACAGGCACCGCCAGAACAATTCGCAATATGCCCATTTATTTCAAAATCCCGGCTGGTCCTGGCGCGACCCCTATACCGATTTGGCCCTGGTGGAATTCTGCCTGTCGCTGCCGCGTGACCAGTTCTGCCGGGACGGGGTCAACCGCCTGCTGGCCCGCCGGACCCTGGCCGACCGCGTACCGGACACGATCCTGAATGAACGCCGCTCCGGATTGCAGCATGCCGACTGGTATGGCTGGATGAGCCTGCGTCGCGACTGGATGGCGGCGGAGATTGACCGGATCGAACACTCGCCCCTGGCCTGTTCCATCCTGGACACGCGCCACATGCGCGCCATCCTGGATGCCTGGCCCGCCACAGTCGAGGAGGCCGGGCGCTTCCCCAATTCCCACCGCCTGCGCAAGGGGCTGGGCGAGGCCTTGCGGGTAGGGCAGTTCATCTTGATGCAAGAAGGTCGCAATGAGTGAGCCCGGCCTGCCGCTGATGCCGCTGCGGGCCGTCCCCTTGGTCGAAGGGGGCCGCTTCCTGCTGCGTCCCGTGGGACCAGCGGATTTCCTGTTCGGCCTGTATGGAAGACCGCCGGTTGATGACCCGGTCACCCCCTTGCTGCAAGAGGTTGCCATCCGCGACCATGTGCCGGTGGGTCCCATCCTGCCGCCGATCCTGTCCATCTGGCACCTGACGCGCTGCGGCTCCACCCTGACAGCCCGCATGCTGTCCTGCATCGAGGCGTTGCAGGTGACGGACGAGCCGGGGGCGCTGGTCGATATCTGCGGTGCCTTCTGGGGCTTGGTGCCGGCTGCCGACCGGCTGCCGGCGCTGGATATGACCCTGCGGTCGCTGGGGCAGCGGCTGCGGCCCGGTGCGCGCCATCTGGTGGTGAAACAGTCGCTGCGCAGCGGGCAGGAACTGGACCTGTTCACACAGTTGCATCCCGACATGCACCGGCTGCTGATCATCCGCGATCCCCTGGAAATCCTGGTGTCGAACCTGCGCGGGCCGCCCGGCTGGCTGAAACTCCGTCATATGGTCTGGTCGCCGCTGCTGTCGGGCGTGGGGATGGCCACGCAGCGCGACCTCAGCGACGCGGAATTCATCGCCCGCTGCCTGGGCCGCGCCTTCACCGCCATGGCCCGGATGGTGGAAAAGGACCCCGCTGCCTGGCTGATCCTGGATTACACGGAACTGCCGGGGGCCGTGATGACCCGGCTGCTGCCGCGCCTGGGCATCACGCCCGACCCGGTCGAACTGGCGGCCATGGAGGCGGTCACGCGTTTGCAGGCCTGGAACCCGAAGGGCCGCCAGCCCTTCCAGGATGACCGCGCCGACAAGCAGGCCGCCGCCACCCCGGAAATGCATGCCCTGTGCGACCGTTTCCTGCGGGAGCCCTGGCAACGGCTGGCCCTGTTGCGACGACCGTTATGAAGGATGGCCTGCGGCCAAAGCCTCCACAATGTCGGCCAGGGCCGGCAGGTCGGCCAGATCGTCGGTCCGATCCAGTCGGAAGACGGGCACGGCGCGGGCCAATGTCATGGCCCAATGCAGGGCGATGCGGCCCTGATCCAGCCTGCGGCTAAGATCATGCCGGTAGAGGCAGCGCAGCAGCAGGGCTGTCGCCGCATGACTGTTCGTCCGTTCCGGCTGCCGCTGCGGTCCCCGTGACAGCACCAGCACCAGCCCCAGCGGCAGCGGGGCGGGGCGAAAGCGATGCGGCATGGGGACGACATATTTCTCAAGCCATGGGCGCACCCGTCGGTCGGGTGCCAGTTCATCACCCGCCAGCGCTGCCGTCCCTGCCCATAGTTTCATGGAGGGAAAGCCCGGATACACCAGCCGCGTGGCGGGGTCGATCACGGCCTGATCATCGCTGACCAGCCCATGGCCCCGCGCGATCAGGGTGCGGGCCAGGGTGGATTTGCCGGCCCCGCTGTCGCCGGCCAGGGCCACGGCCACCGGTCCCACCGCCACCACGCAGGCATGCAGAGGCGGCAAGCCGCGCTGACACATCAGCCAGCCGAGCGGCGGGCCGCAGAGCAGGGCGTGCAGTTCGGCATCATTGATCTCCGGCGGCAGGGCCGCCGTGATTTCCCGGCCCCCCCGGATCAGGAAATGCGCGCCCCGCACGGCCTGATACAGGCCGGTGCCATCGGCATAGATAGACAGGCGGTGTAACTGCCGCACCGGGCTTTCCGCCGGGACCGCTACCGGGGCGAAGCGCAGCACGGCATCCACAGAGCGCGCCGGATCGGGTTCCGGCCACAGGAAAGGCAGGGCGCGCGGGCTGGACAGGGTCAGCCCGTAAATCCGATACCGGTGCTCGCCGGTCATCTCGCCTCTTTCCACCCCGGTCAGGCCACTCTTGAGCCATGACATTTACAGCGCCGCTCTGGCTCTGCCATAAATGCCGTTCTGTTGCCATGGTGAAAAGCAGGCCGCCTTCATGAGCTTCCTCCCCGATACGATCTTCATCCGCGCGTCCGGCCCCCTGACCACCGAGGTGGATGGCGAACTGGTGATGCTGGATGTCGACAGCGGCAGCTATTTCAACCTGGACAGTATTGGCACCGCCATCTGGGGCCTGCTGGCAAATCCCGTCCGTTTCGAGGATCTGTGCCAGGACCTGCACGCGCGCTATGATGCGCCGCTGGAGACGATCCGCGTCGATGTCGCGGCCCTCTTGTCCCGGATGCTGGAGCATAAGCTGGTGAGGACGGAGATGCCGTGACCGATGCCGCTTCCCCGGATCTGGCCACCCTTGCCCGGCAGGCGGCCTTTCTGCTGCTCCAGGGCCAGGCCGCTCAGGCAGCAGGGCTGTGTGAGCGCATACGGGATATCGATCCCAATCTGGAGCGGTTCGGCGCCTTTATTGATCTGCTGACCTGGGCTTTACCGCGTGAGCGGCTCTATCCTCTCATTCGTGATCTGGTGGATGCGGGTTTCGCCAATCCCCGTAGTCTCGATCTGCTGGCCGCTGCCGCCATCTGGGCCGGCGACAGCGAGGCCGCCCGTACCCTCACCGATCCCGACCGCTTCCTGTCCATCGTCCCCCTGCACGGGCCCGACGATCCCGATCTGGCACTGTTGATCCAGGAACTGGGCAGCGGGCTGGACCATTACGACCGGCCCGGCGACCGGTCCATCCGCATGGGATGGCGGCGCAATAATCTGGAGACGGCGGACAGTCCCGTGCTGCGCCGCATGTTCGACCGGTTGTGGCGGACAGCATTGGATTATATCGGGCGGTTGCCGGTTGATCCGGACAACCCGTTCCTGCGCTCCCGTCCCGCCGGCCTGTGCCTGCGGGCCTGGAGTGTGGTGTCGGGTGCCGATACGTACCACCTGCCCCACCTGCACGCGGCAAGTTGGGTGAACGGCGTCTATTACGTGGCCGTGCCGCCCGTGACAGGCGACGAGGTGGGCAAGCCCGGCTGGCTGCGTGTCGGGCCGGCGGCGGGCCGTGGCTTCAATGCCGGCAATGGCTGGGATGAGCGCTGGGTCCGCCCGGAGCCCGGCCTCGTCGTCCTGATGCCAAGCCATTTCAGCCATGAGACCGTGCCCCTGGGCTGTGACGGGCT
>Ga0209373_10002125_pt1 | contig 20648 bp, 17 predicted proteins | sample Higcelweek5metaG_FD_187173 | JGI IMG/M metagenome (GOLD analysis project Ga0209373, IMG submission 187173) | Freshwater pond sediment microbial communities from the University of Edinburgh, under environmental carbon perturbations - High... | ecosystem: Environmental > Aquatic > Freshwater >... | reverse complement strand
TATCGATAATCCGGAGGAAATAAATGTTTTGAGAACTAATTTTGTCAATACGGGAAAAGAAATTATTTCCATTTCCGAAAAACAAATGCATAGTTTTGCCGGGAATATGTTGCAGGTGATGAACCGTGAAGGCAAAAAATTCCTTGTCATGTCGCAGTCGGCGTTCGAAGTACTCGAAGCAATTCAAATTGAATCGCTCCGTAAATACAATGAGTTTATTATTGCTGCGGTGCCTACAATAGAGAAATACGGAGGTGGAAGTGTGCGTTGCATGATGGCAGAAGTTTTTAAAAATATTGATCAAAAAAAATGAATATGGAACAGAAAAAAAGAAGTGCAGAAGCCTTAATGGAACTTGAAGACAAGTACGGAGCGCATAACTACCATCCACTCCCGGTGGTGATTGAAAGAGGAGAAGGAATATTTCTCTGGGATGTAAATGGAAAGAGATACTATGATTTTCTGTCGGCTTATTCGGCAGTAAATCAGGGTCATTGTCATCCGAAAATCATTAACTCCCTTATCGGTCAGGCGCAGAAACTTACGCTTACATCCCGTGCTTTTTACAACAATCAGTTAGGTGTTTATGAAGAATTTATAACCCAATATTTTGGCTACGACAAAGTGTTGCCTATGAATACCGGAGCCGAAGCAGTGGAGACAGCCATTAAACTTTGCCGGAAATGGGCGTACGAAAAAAAGGGAATAGAGGAAAATCAGGCGTTGATTGTAGTTTGCGAAAATAACTTTCACGGTCGAACCACTACAATTGTATCCTTTTCTGTCGATCGGGACGCATACGGCAATTATGGCCCGTTTACGCCCGGATTTATTGTTGTTCCGTATAACAATGCCGAAATGCTTGAAAAGGTATTGAACGAAAACAAAAATATTGCGGGTTTTTTGGTAGAGCCTATTCAGGGAGAAGCCGGAGCCTATGTTCCCGATGATGGCTATTTGAAAAAATGCTACGATTTATGCCAAAAAAACAATGTATTGTTCATTGCCGATGAAGTGCAAACCGGAATAGCACGCACCGGAAAATTACTTGCTTGCGATTATGAATCTGTTCATCCAGATATCCTTATTTTAGGAAAAGCATTATCGGGAGGAACTTATCCGGTTTCGGCAGTATTGTCCGATCAACAAATTATGGGCGTTATCCAACCTGGTCAACATGGTTCAACTTTTGGTGGAAATCCGATAGCTGCTGCGGTGGCAGTGGCAGCACTCGAAGTGATTCGCGATGAAAATCTGGCCGAAAAAGCCTTTGAGTTAGGAGCGTATTTCCGACGCGAAATGGATAAACTTTGTTCTGCATCTAAAATCGCATCGTTTGTAAGAGGAAAAGGGCTGTTAAATGCGTTGATTATCAATAATGAACAATATAAAAATCTGGCATGGGAGATTTGTTTGAAATTAGCCGATAATGGTTTACTGGCCAAACCTACCCATACAAATATCATACGGTTTGCTCCGCCTTTGGTGATTACAAAGGAGCAATTGGCCGAATGTGTTGAGATAATTAAAACGTCAATAAAAGCTTTCGAAGATTGAAAAAAGAAGTTTTCGGTTGGTTCCTGATTTGAAGTTTCAACTGCGGTTATACTTATTGGAATAAGCTGTCAGTATAATTTTTAAAATGCATTGATATTCAAAAAAATGATTATTTTTGTATCCCCAAAATCGAATCTGTTTCGATGCGGGAAACTTATTAATTTTCATAAATTTTTTACGCTATGTTTTTCAATGTTTCTTATGTTGAGTGGTTTGGTTATCTTGGTTCTGTAATTGTTGCTGTGTCGTTAACGATGAGTTCAATCAAAAAGCTGAGATGGTATAATTTTGTTGGTGCAGCTATTTTCTCTATTTACGGTTTTGCCATTGGCGCTTTACCTGTAGGCTTGCTTAATTTGTTTATCGTGATAGCCGACATTTACTATCTTTACAAGATGTACATGCAAAAGGATGCTTTTAAAGCAATTGTTGTCAATAATAAAGATCCGTATCTGCATTATTTCCTCGATTTCTACAAACAAGAGATACACGAATTTTTTCCTCTTTTCGATGAGACAAAACTAAAAGATGAGTATGAAAATAAAAACTCATTTGTGTTTCTGTTGCTTCGCAACGCTGTGGTAGCTGGAGTTTTTTGTGGAGTAAAAAACAATCATATTCTGTATCTGCATGTCGATTTTGTAAGTGCTCAGTATCGCGATTTAAAACCGGGTGAATTTATTTATCAAAAAAATGTGGCTATGCTTAAAGAGCAGGGAATAAGCCAGATAATTTGTAATACTGAGAACAACAGGCATCAGAAATATCTTTATAAAATGGGTTTCGAGTTGCAATCGGCAAAATCAAAAACAGTATTTGTAAAGAATATCTAATTCAATTTCACCCTTTTCTTGAAGAGGATTGGGAATAAAAAAAATCCTGACAGGTTTCTGAAACCTGTCAGGATTTTTTTTATTAAGTGTTACCGTTTATCAGTTAAAATCAATAAGCATGATGATCGCTGTTTATGTCTTCAATGTCTGTACGTTTTTTCTCCAACGAACGCCATGCATAGAAAATATAGGCCAGCACAAACGGAATCAGAATTGAAACGTAAGACATGGCTGTCAGCGTAAATTCGCTCGACGATGAATTGAAGATGGTGAGTGAACTTTGCAAGTCGGTCGATGATGGATAATAGGCCGTATTGTTATATCCGGCAATCAGCAACAATGTGCACACAGTTACCACAGTTCCTGCACCCGATAGCCATATCCCTTTGCGGAACGATTTCGAAAGCATAGATCCGATAATCCCTGCCAAAACTGCAACAACACCCAGCAAAAAGAGAATCAATAGCACAGGCATTTCTATCAGGTTGAAGAAGTATTTGTATTGTACAAGAGATACAACGCCGGTTTCAGGATCCACAGCATAACCTTTGTCAATCAAAGTCCAGGTCACAAAGGTAAGGAAGAATACAACAAAAGGAATGGCATTGTAAAACAGGTATTTGTACGATCTTTCTTCGAGTGTTTTGTTGTTCAGTCGGTTAATAAAGAAAAGCAAAGCATTGGTGCGGGCCAAAAACAATACGGTAAGCCCTAACGCCCAGTTACGTGGATCAAGCAAGGCTTCGAGTCCGTGCCATCCATTTCCCCACTGACTAATAGCAGGCGCCAGTTGCTGCGCAATGTTTGCTTTGTTCACCGTAAAGTCCGATCCAGTAAAGAAGGTAGCGATGGCAGCGCCAAGTAGAAATGTTCCCAGAAAACCGTTTATTACTAGAAACGAACGATAGGTGGTTTTGCCATAAGTATTACCGGGTTTCGACTGAAATTCGTACGAAACGGCCTGAATAATAAAGCAGAACAAAATGGCCATCCAAACCCAGTAGGCACCACCGAAACTTGTTGAATAAAACAGTGGGAAAGATGCAAAAAATGCACCGCCGAATGTTACGAGCGTAGTAAATGTAAATTCCCATTTACGTCCGAGTACATTGATTAGCAGGCGTTTTTCGTCTTCTGTTTTCGACAGACTGAAAAGCATCGACTGTCCGCCCTGAATAAATAGCAGAAATGCTAAAAGTCCACCGAGCAACGAAATAATAAACCACCAGTAATGCTGAAGAATTGAATATGTTGTCATAAAATTAAGCGTTTTATAAATTTTATAAATCAAGACTGTTTAATAGAAAGTGATACGCTGAAATTGAACCGTTAATGTTCGGCTTCAGGTCCTTTTTTGATTTGTTTCAGCATAATTCTTATTTCAGCAATAAGCAATGCTGTAAACAATGCTGCAAAAAGAAAGACCGTAATTTGTACCGATTGCACCGATATGCCCGAAAGCGCAGCTTGCAGTGGCAAAGCGTCCTGAATTGCCCAGGGCTGACGACCCATTTCGGCGACAATCCAGCCGACCTGGCTTGCTACATATCCTAATGGAATTGTAAACAAGGCGGCATAGGAAAGCCATTTCGCGTTTTCCATTTTTCGGCGATACAACATAAAGACTAATAAGGCAAACAATGCTAAGAAATACATTCCTAAGCCCACCATGATGTGGAACGCATAAAATACAAGAGGAACGTTGGGAACTATGTCTTCAGGTTTATCCAGGTATCCGTACCCGAAATGAGAAAAGTTTTCGCTTAACACTGCTTTGTGTTGCTGTGCTGTCGCTGTGTCCTTGGCCGACATTGCTTTTTTATATTCTGTGAGTGCGTTCAATGCTTTCTTTCCTCTTTCCTGTCTTTCGGTAAACGAAAGTGCAGTTCCCTGGGGTGTTTCGTATCCTCCTTCTATTACATCTTTAATGCCTGGAACAAATGCATTAAAATCTCTGTATCCCAAAAAAGAAAGCATACCCGGAATTGGTACTTTTACTTTCATTAAAAACGGTTCAATACTATCATTGTACGATTTTTTATCAGGATTTAAAACTCCAAAAGCCAGCAGGTCGGCATTCTTCTGTCCAACGTAAAGGCCTTCCATGGCTGCCAGTTTCATAGGCTGCTTTTGCGAAACGTGATACGCTGAGCCGTCGCCTGTCCAAATAATAAGAACCGATGATATGAGTCCGAAAACTGCACCTACCCACAAACTTTTAATTGCAAAATCGACCTCGCGTTTTTTGATCACAAACCAACCGCTTACACCCACTACAAACAAAGCTCCCACTACCCAGCTCGAAACTATCGTATGCAAAAACTTATTGATGGCTATAGGAGATAAAACAACTGCCCAAAAATCAACCATTTCGTTTCTTACGGTGTCAGGGTTAAATTCCATGCCTACAGGGAATTGCATCCAAGCATTGGCAACCAAAATCCAGAGAGCAGAAAGTGTGGCACCAAGGGTTGTTAGCCAGGTAGCAGCAAGGTGAAATTTCTTACTTACCTTGTTCCAGCCAAAGAACATGATGGAAATAAAGGTAGCTTCCATAAAGAATGCAAGTATACCTTCAATGGCTAGTGGAGCACCAAAAATATCGCCTACAATCCAGCTGTAGTTCGACCAGTTGGTACCAAACTGAAACTCCATAATAATACCTGTGGCAACGCCAATAGCAAAATTAATCCCGAAAATGGTCATCCAGAATTTTGTGACCTTTTTCCATTTCTCATCACCTGTTTTGAGATAAATGCTCTCCATAATGGCCATAATTACACCAAGTCCTAAAGTGAGGGGAACAAAAATCCAGTGATACATAGCGGTAAGCGCAAATTGCGCTCTCGACCAATCTAATAACGACGCATCTAATAATTCCATAAATAATACTGTATTTAAATTAAAGATTTTTTAATTCGGTGTATTGACTAATTTCAAATGAATATAATTTTTCTTCCTCAGATCAGCGTCTCTTGATTTAATTCATAAAGGTTTGAAATAAAACGCTTTCTAAAATAAAAACCCGGTAAACGGTTTTCTGATTGTAGTTGCACAAAATATTCTTCAGGCAACCCTGTCTCTAATTCACCTGGTTTAAAAACAATGCTTTTAAATATTTGGTTGAATTGAGTTATTAATTATTCCTGACTAATATGTAAATAAATTTTGCAAAAATAATCAATAAATTGGATTAATTACAAATTTAAAACAGTTAGAGTTTAAATTTTTTAGAGTTAATGGCATTTGTCTGTGGAAAAGTAAAAAAATCGGTTGCTCTCAGGAGCTCAGATGGTTTACTTTAGCTGTAATTTTCCGAAAGATAAGTTCTTTCTTCGAAAATTCAATGTAAAATACGAAATATTATAACAGAATTTAAACACTAACGCTTCAGGGGGTTTTGGGAGCATTATAAAATTTAAATTTACAGAACAAACAAGGCACAAAAAAACCGGCAGTTTATAAACTGCCGGTTTCCTGTTGTTGTAACGATTTGTTAATTTCCAATTTCCGAGAGGAACTTAATTCTTACAAGGCGTACTTCTGTTTCGCTATAATCGTCCTCGCCAAGCTCATTTAGGGCGGGTTCAATTTTGTCTGTCTCGGCCGAGTTAAAGTAGTCGAAAATTTCTTCAACATGGTCGGGATCCATTACTTCCTGGAGGAAATAATCGATATTAATTTTTGTACCCGAATATACGATAGCTTCTATTTCGTCGAGCAATTCTCCAATTTCAAGTCCTTTGGCCATTGCAATGTCGTCAAGGGCAATTTTTCGGTCGATAGATTGAATGATAGAAACCTTTAGTTTCGATTTATTGGGAACCGTCCGTACACGCAAGTCTTCGGGACGTATAATTTCGTTCTCTTTTACATGTTCCTTGATTACCCTCAGAAAATCCTCACCGTATCGTTTTGCCTTACCGGCGCCTACTCCTGGTATATTCTGAAGTTCGTCCATTGTAACCGGATAGCTTGTTGCCATAGCTTCGAGCGATGGATCCTGAAAGATAACAAAAGGAGGTACTTCAAGTTTTTTCGACATTTTTTTTCTCAAATCTTTAAGAATTGAGAATAAAACATCATCGGCAGCCGAAGTGCCACCTGAACTTTTGATAGTAGGCTCTTCATCATCATCCTCGAATTCATTGTCCTTGACAATAGGGAAAGGAGTTGGTTTTTTGAGGTATGCTTTACCTCCGGCTGTGAGTTTTAACAGTCCATAATTCTCTATGTCCTTTGAAATATAGCCGGCAATCATTGCCTGACGAATAACGGCATGAAGCAGTTTTTCATCTTCGTCGGAAGCTGAGCCAAAGTTTTCAAGTTCATCGTGTTGATACGACTTGACGTCTGAGGTTTCATTTCCTTTTAAAATGTCGACGATGTGTTCGGCTTTAAATTTTTCGCGAACAATTAAAATGGTTTCTAATACCAATGACAAGAGTTCTTGTCCTTCAATAAATTTACGTGGTTTCATACAGTTGTCACAGCTCCCGCAGTTGTCGTTCTGATATTGTTCGCCGAAGTAATGTAGTAACAATTTCCGGCGGCAAACAGATGACTCAGCATATGCTTGTGTTTCTAATAATAATTGATTCCCGATTTCCTGTTCGGCCACGGGTTTGCCTTGCATAAATTTGCGTAATTTGTCTAAATCCTTGTAAGCATAAAATGCAATACATTGTCCTTCACCACCGTCACGTCCTCCACGTCCGGTTTCCTGATAATATCCTTCGAGGCTTTTGGGCATGTCGTAATGAAGTACAAATCTGACATCAGGCTTGTCGATACCCATGCCAAATGCAATGGTTGCAACAATGATTTGCACTTTTTCCATCAGAAACTTATCCTGATTTTCGCTTCTCACTGCCGTTTCCATTCCTGCGTGGTAAGGCAAGCACGAAATTCCATTCATACTGAGCGTTTCGGCAAGTTCTTCTACCTTTTTGCGGCTCAGGCAATAAATAATGCCTGATTTGTTACCCTGCGAACGTATGAATTTGATAATGTCCTTGTCTACATCGTTGGTTTTAGGACGTACTTCATAATATAGATTACTTCGATTAAAGGACGATTTAAAAACGCTGGCATTCAGCATGCCAAGGTTTTTTTGAATATCGTGTTGCACTTTTGGTGTTGCCGTTGCCGTCAATGTTATCAGTGGTGCAATACCTATTTCGTTTATTATAGGGCGTATCCGTCGATATTCGGGTCTGAAATCATGACCCCATTCCGAAATACAATGAGCTTCGTCGACAGCATAAAATGAAATTTTAAGTTGTTTCAGAAATTCTATATTTTCTTCCTTAGTTAGTGATTCCGGTGCAACATATAATAGCTTCGTTTTGCCCGAAAGAATGTCGTTTTTCACCTGATCAATGGCCTGCTTTGATAAAGAGGAATTGATAAAATGAGCTATTCCATCTTCTTCGCTGAAACTTCGCATTGCATCCACCTGATTTTTCATCAAAGCGATCAATGGCGAAATTACGATGGCAGTTCCTTCCATAATTAAAGATGGAAGCTGGTAACATAGCGATTTACCACCTCCGGTAGGCATCAACACAAATGTATCCTTCCCATCGAGAACGTTTTGTATAATAGCTTCCTGATTTCCCTTGAAGCTGTCGAAGCCAAAGTTTCTTTTTAAATGTTCGGTTAATACAGAATGAGTTGCCATGTTTGTACCCTTTGTCTGAAAAATGGTTTGCGAAAGTAGTATTTATTGTCGAGATATTAGCACAATATCGATAATTTATTTACCGATTTTCATGTATTTTTAGCGTTTAAATGTTACTTAAACAGCTTTTTAATTATAAAACAAAATTATAAACAGATTTTAAATATACAACCCCTTTTCAAAAAAAAATCAGGATAATAATCAATTTAATTGGTTATTATCCTGATGTGTTTATTTAATTTGTTTATTTACAGCGAATTATGTTTTTGTGTTAAGCGATTTTTAAACGATTAATATTCGTTTTTTCTATCTTGCTTTTGGCATATTGGAGGTTGATATGCAGCGAATTTTCATTATTTGATGGCATTTCGTACATTTTGTCCATAATTATTGTCTCTGTAATCGACCTTAAGCCACGTGCTCCTAATTTAAACTCAATGGCTTTATCCACGATGTAGTCCAATACTTCATCTTCGAAAATAAGATCGATCTGATCCATTTTGAAGAGTTTATTGTATTGTTTTATGATTGAATTTTTAGGTTCAGTCAGTATTCGGCGCAAAGCAAAGCGGTCGAGAGGTTCGAGATAGGTGAGTATGGGCAAACGACCAATGATTTCGGGGATAAGACCGAAAGATTTAAGATCTTGTGGAGCAATATATTGCAACAGATTTTTTTTGTCGATTTCTTCGCTTTCGGCGGATGCGCCATATCCAACAACTCTTGTGTTAAGTCTCGAAGCAATTTTCTTTTCGATGCCATCGAAAGCTCCACCGCAAACAAAAAGTATATTCTGCGTATTTACGGCAATCATTTTTTGGTCAGGATGCTTGCGTCCACCTTGTGGCGGAACGTTAACGACAGCGCCTTCAAGCAGTTTCAATAAGCCTTGTTGAACGCCTTCGCCACTTACATCGCGTGTTATGCTTGGGTTATCACCTTTGCGGGCAATTTTATCAATCTCGTCGATAAATACAATGCCGCGTTCGGCTGCTTTTACGTCGTAGTCGGCCACTTGAAGCAGGCGTGTCAGAATGCTTTCAATGTCTTCGCCCACGTAGCCGGCTTCCGTAAGTACAGTTGCGTCCACAATGGTGAATGGGACGTGCAGCTTTTTAGCAATGGTTCGTGCCAACAAGGTTTTGCCTGTACCAGTGTAGCCCACCATAATGATGTTCGATTTTTCAATTTCCACATCATCGTTTGTTTTTTCCTGCATCAATCTTTTGTAATGATTGTACACAGCTACTGATAGGTATTTTTTTGCTTCGTCCTGACCAATAACATACTGATCGAGATATTCTTTAATTTCAAGAGGTTTTGGTACTTCATCTTTGTTCAGATGAGGTAATTTCGATTTTGAGCTTGTACTTTCTTTTACAATTTCTGCAGCCTGAACCGCACATTCGTTGCAAATGTGAACCCCGCCTTGTCCCATGATAAAAAAATCTACCTGAGATTCGGGACGGCCACAGAAACTACAATTTTTAGTTGTCTTTGCCATATTATAATTGGTAAATACAAGGCGTCAGGCCCTGCATTTACCTAAAAAATTATTTTTTCTTTTCGTTTATCAAAACTTTATCAATCATTCCATATTCCAACGCTTCCTGTGAAGTCATCCAATAGTCACGATCAGAGTCTTTTTCTATTCTGTCGAATGGATTGTGCGAGTGATCGGCTATAATTGTATAAAGTTCTTTTTTAAGTTTCTGAATTTCACGGGCTGTGATTTCGATATCCGAAGCCTGACCCTGAGCACCGCCCATAGGTTGATGTATCATGACGCGCGAATGCTTAAGTGCCGACCGTTTTCCTTCAGCGCCGGCTACTAACAATACCGCGCCCATCGAAGCGGCCATGCCAGTACAGATCGTTGCCACATCGGAACCAATGAACTGCATGGTGTCGTAAATGCCGAGTCCGGCATATACCGATCCACCAGGCGTGTTGAGGTAGATAGAGATGTCTTTGCCCGGGTCAGATGAATCGAGATAGAGTAACTGTGCCTGAATTACATTGGCAGTGTAGTCGTCCACCTGAGTTCCCAGAAAAATAATACGATCCATCATGAGGCGCGAAAAAACGTCCATTTGAGTAACATTGAGTTGACGTTCTTCAAGAATAGAAGGCGAAATATAGTTGCTGGTGATATCTGCATATTTGTCCAGCGATAAGCCGTTCATGCCAAGATGTTTGGTTGCGTAATTGCGAAAATCATTATTGTTCATATCTGTAATTGGTTTGTCTGAATTGCTGTAAGAGCAATGTCAGTTGGTTTCTTAAATTTTCAATCCATAAATTATTGAAAAAGGCTTTCAACCGTTTTCATTCATTAAACAAAGGTATAGTTTTTTTGTTTAACCTGATTCGGTGAAAAGCCTTTTCGGTACGAAAATCTAATTTTCAGTGCTTTTGGAGCTGATTAGTTTTCGAACATTTTGTTGAAATCTTCGATCGAAATTTCTTTAGTTTCAAGTTTAACTTTAGTCTTAACTACGTCAAATACTTTGTTTTCAGCTACTTTTTCGATGATACCCTTCAAAGTTTCTTCTTTTTTGAGCATGTCTTTGGCGTAATTATCCACAAGTTCATCGTCTATACCTAACATCCCATACTGAGCAAACTGAGCTTTTGTAATTTTCTTGGCGTATTCTTCAATGTCAGCTGTTTCAATTTTTGTGTCGCTTGCTTTTGCAATTTTATCTTTGATCAGTTGCCATTTTAAGTCGGCAATCATTTTAGAGTAATCGGCTTCGAGCGTTTCTACAGTGAGGTTCTCGTTTGTTGCAAGCACCCAACGTTTCAAAAATGCATCGGGGAATACAAGGTTGTCATATTTAGCAAGTAACATTTCGCGTGCATCAACACCGAATTTATAATCGCTGTCGCCCTGAAGTGATTCCTGTATGTTGGCTTTAATTTTTGCTTTAAATTCTTCTTCCGAAGTTACAACACCTTCACCGTATACTTTGTCGAAAAGATCCTGATCGATGTCCGATTCGTGATAGCGGGTGATGCCTTCAATTTTAAATTGAAAATCGGAAGTAATGTTTTTGGCTTCGTCTTTCGAAATTTTAAGTAATGAGCTTATTTCAGCAGCATCGTCAAATGCTTTTGCAGGATTAATAGTGATAACATCGCCTTTCTTTGCATTTACAAAAAGGGCTTTTGTAGCTTCGTCCTTGATGTAAGCAGGTGTAAGCACGGCATCGGAAAGTTTAATTCCTGATTCGTTTACTTTTCCATCGGCAAGTTCAAGCATTTCGCCTCTCAGCATGTCTTTTTCTTCGACAGTTTCTTCCTGTACATATTTTCCGTAACGAGCAGTGTACGATTTCACCTGATTCTCGATCATTTCGTCGCTTACGGCAACATTGTAGTATTTTACCTTGTCTTTGCCTGTTACTTCAACGTCAAATTCGGGAGCTAAGCCCAGATCGAAAACAAATTCGAAATCTTCCTGAGTGTTGAAATCAATTTCCTGTTGTTCGGTTTCGTTTGGCATTGGTTCGCCAAGCATATTCACGTTGTTTTCTCTAATGTATTTGAATAATTCATCCGAAACAATTTTATTAATTTCTTCAGCCAATACGGCTTTTCCATACATTTTTTTTACCAAACCAACAGGAACCATGCCTGGACGGAAGCCCGGGATGTTTGCTTTTTTGCGGTAGTCGCGCAAGGTTTTTTCCACCTTCTCGGTGTAATCGGCTTTTTCAACACGCAATGTAATTATTGCATTGCTTTGATCGATGTCTTTTCTGACGATGTTCATAATTTTATTATAATTTCCAATTTTCAATTTATTTTTGATCAGCAGGTTAGTTCTTTTTTCGAAGTAAATACAACCAGCCTGAAGCTAATGGTTCATATATAACCAATTTAGGGCTGCAAAGTTACAAAAAAATAGGATACAAACTATTATTTTTTATTAAAATATTTATAAACCTTTGCATCTGAAATACAGATGGTTAATAATATCGACCGTTTGCTGAAACTAAAACAAAAAAGTGAGCTCCTTTTGGGCTCACTTTAATTGTTCGAATCAATTTATGTAGTTAAAACAGGTAAGTCAATCCTACAGAGAATACCCTGTTTTTTGCAGCTTCAGTATCGTCTGCATCTTCTTTCATTGTGTTTTTTAATCCACGTGACCAGTTGATGCCAAACTGAATTTTCCTGAAAAATTCTACTCCCATGCCCAGGTTGTATCCGTAGTCTATCCTGTTCAGATATTCCTGATATTCAAGTTCTTTGGATGTGCCATCGGTTTCGGTAACAATTTTCCCGTCCAAAGCATATCCGGCATACAAACCTCCATATCCAAAGACTCCTACAAACCCGAGTTTGAGTTGGTAACGAAGATTGATGGGTATTTCGAGATAATTGATCTCTTTGTAGCCTTTTTTTATGTTGTCGTTGATGCTTATACTGTCCGAAAACGAATAACCCTTTTGCGACACCAGAAATCCGATTTCTGTACCAATTCCTGATTTTTTAGGATTTAACTGATAAACCACCCCAATCTGATAGCCTGTCAGGTTTTCGGTACTGAAACCTGCCGAAATTGCTTCGCCACTGAGTGATTTTATTTCGTTTGCCATATTGATTCCTGCTTTTATACCTATCTGAGCATGAGCTCTGCATATAAAAAGTGAAATTAATAATGTGCTACAAAAAAGTATTCTTTTCATGTGTTTTCAGAAAAATAAGCAAGTTTTTTTCATCCGGATTTTTTGCAATCGGGCAAAAATACAAAAACTTTAGTAAATAGAATGTTTTGAACCTATTTTTTTGTCATCCGCTTGCGTTCGTTTTCGTCGAGATAAATTTTGCGAAGCCTTATGCTCTGAGGTGTAATTTCCACGTATTCATCTTCCTTGATGTATTCAAGCGCTTCTTCGAGGCTGAAAACAACGGGCGGAATCAGTTTGGCTTTGTCGTCGGCTCCGGAGGCGCGCATATTGGTCAGCTTTTTCGATTTGGTCACATTTACAACCATATCGCCTTCTTTAGCGCTTTCGCCTACCACCTGTCCTGAATAAATTTCGTCCTGTGGGAATATGAAAAATCGACCTCTGTCCTGCAATTTGTCGATGGCATAAGAAAATGCTGTACCGCTCTCCATGGCGATAATAGACCCGTTGCTGCGTTTTTCGATATCGCCTTTATAGGGTTGATATTCGAAAAAGCGGTGTGACATAATGGCTTCGCCTGCCGAAGCGGTAAGAACGCTGTTTCGTAAGCCGATAATTCCACGGGATGGAATCAGAAATTCTAACTGTATACGATCATTCATTACTTCCATGCTCAACATTTCGCCTTTGCGCATGGCCACCATTTCAATTATTTTTCCTGAGCATTCTTCAGGTAAATTAATCGTTAATTGTTCGATTGGCTCGCAGCGTTTTCCTTCGATTTCCTTAAAGATTACCTGGGGCTGACCTACCTGAAGTTCGTAGCCTTCGCGACGCATGGTTTCGATAAGTACCGATAAGTGAAGAACTCCACGTCCGTAAACATGCCAAATATCCGAATCTATATTTTTTTCAACACGTAAAGCCAGGTTCTTGTCTAATTCTTTTACAAGGCGATCGTGGATATGGCGGGATGTCACAAATTTTCCTTCTTTTCCGAAGAAAGGAGAAGTGTTAATCGTGAAAACCATACTCATGGTTGGTTCGTCGATGGCGATAGGAGTAAGTGGTTCGGGATTTTGTAAGTCGCAAACAGAATCTCCGATTTCAAAACCTTCGATGCCTACCAATGCACAAATATCGCCCGATTTTACTTCGGTGGTTTTGGTGCGTCCCAGCCCGGTAAAAGTATGGAGTTCTTTAATACGGCATTTTTTTAGTGTGCCATCGCGTTTTACAAGGTTTACATCCATTCCTTCGCGTAAAACGCCACGATGAACGCGACCTACGGCGATACGACCTACATAGGATGAGTAATCAAGTGAAGTAATCAGCATTTGAGGTGTTCCTTCGAGCATCTCTGGTTCAGGAATATACTCTATAATGGCATCGAGCAAAGGTAATATGTTGTCGGTTTGATTTTTCCAATCTTCCGACATCCAATTGTTTTTTGCAGAGCCGTAAATGGTATGGAAATTAAGCTGTTCTTCAGAGGCATCCAAATTGTACATTAAATCAAAAACAGCTTCGTGCACTTCATCCGGACGACAGTTGGGTTTGTCTACTTTGTTGACAACAACTATAGGAGTAAGTCCAATTTGCAGCGCTTTTTGGAGTACGAAACGAGTTTGAGGCATTGGACCCTCAAAAGCATCGACAAGTAACAACACGCCATCAGCCATATTCAATACACGCTCCACTTCACCGCCAAAGTCGGCGTGTCCTGGTGTGTCAATAATATTAATTTTGTATCCCAAATAGTCGATGGATACGTTTTTAGCAAGAATCGTAATTCCCCGTTCGCGTTCGAGGTCATTATTATCCATGATCAACTCGCCAGTGTTTTCGTTGTCGCGGAACAAATGTCCGGCAAGTAACATCTTGTCTACCAGTGTTGTTTTTCCGTGGTCGACGTGGGCAATAATAGCAATATTTCTAATTTTCTGCATTTAACACAATCTTTTTTTTTCAGTGCGCAAAGGTAATGAAAAAAAATCAAATCACATTCTGTCTGTTGTGCTCTGATTATTAATTATATAAATTAAAATTGTAATTATTCTTCGAAGCAAATAGCCGAAGGTATCTGTTGTTGGCATTTATTTCGTTATTTTTGTGGATAAATATTCAAATTGAAATGCTACCTGAATTCGTTCGTAAAGAAATTATTACATATATAAAACAAGAGGTTACTCTTGCTATAGGCTGTACCGAGCCAATAGCTGTTGCACTTGCCGTTGCAAAGGTGGCAGAAATGCTTCAATCGGTGCCAGATAAAATTGATGTGTTTTTGAGCGCCAATGTGCTGAAGAATGCCATGGGAGTAGGGATTCCAGGTACAGGCATGGTAGGTTTGCCTATAGCCATTGCTTTGGGTGCTTTGGTGGGAAAGTCGGAATACGGGCTTGAAGTGCTTAAAGATATAAAGCCTGCAGATGTGGAAAGTGGAAAGTTGCTTGTGGCTAAAAAAATAATTGGCATACATCTGAAAGAAGATATTGATGAAAAGCTATACATAGAGGTGATTGGGTGTAAAAATGCAGAGACTGTACGTACTATTATAAGTGGCGAACATACCCGCTTTGTGTTTTTGGAGCTGAATAAAGAAGTTTTGCTGAATCTTTGTGTTGATAAAACAACAGAATCGAAAGCCGCATTATGCGAACTGTCGTTCGACAAAGTTTGTGAATTTGCAATGGAAACGCCCATCGAAGAAATTAGTTTTATTAAGCAAACTGTAGAAATAAATAAAGCTGCTGCCGAAGCTTCATTGAAAGGTTCATATGGTCACACAGTTGGTCAAACGCTTGCCAATGGCAAAATGGGTGATTCAGTGTACACGCATATGTTGTCGGTGACGGCTGCAGCTTGCGATGCACGTATGGCTGGTGCCATGTTGCCTGTAATGAGCAATTCGGGGAGCGGAAATCAGGGCATTGCTGCAACTCTTCCGGTGTCGGTTTTTGCCGAAGAATCGGGGAAATCGGAAGAAGAACTGATAAGAGCACTTACTTTAAGTCACTTGATGACTATTTATATTAAGCAGAGTCTTGGCCGACTTTCGGGTTTGTGTGGAGCAATGGTGGCTACCACAGGTTCGGCCTGTGGAGTAACGTATTTAATGGGAGGCACACGCCAACAAATAAGTTTTGCGATTAAAAACATGATCGGCAATATAACGGGAATGATTTGCGATGGCGCTAAGCCGAGTTGCACGCTCAAGGTGTCGAACGGAGTTTCAACTGCGATACTGTCGGCATTTTTAGCCATCGACAATAAGGTGGTGAGTTCAGCCGAAGGCATAACGGATGAAGATGTGGATAAAACCATCCATAATCTTACAAAAATCGGGTGCGATGGAATGAATGAAACCGACCGCATGGTGCTCGACATTATGATTAACAAATAAATTTTATTTTGAACTTCTTTTTTTTTGTAGGTCTCAGCAAGGTGTTTTATCGTTTTACCTGAGCGAAAATTCTGAGGATGAATGTTTTTTTCTGTCATAAGCGTAAAAACATCTTGTCGCATCAAAAAAAAATACTAATTTTGCAGTCCAATTTTAGCGTAATCTCTGGCAGAATAACTATAGGACTGTGAATATTGCGCATTAATTATTTAAAAAAGAGCAAAATGGATTTAATTAAAATTGCAGAACAGGCATTCCTTGTTGACAAAACGCATCCGGCTTTCAAAGCAGGAGATACAGTAACTGTAGCGTATCGTATTATTGAAGGAAGCAAAGAGCGTATTCAGGAATTTCGTGGCGACGTAATCAAAATCGTTGGACATGAAAACAGAAAACGCTTTACAGTGCGTAAAATTTCGGGTAACGTGGGTGTTGAACGTATTTTCCCATTGGATTCTCCGTTTATCGAAAGTATTACAGTTAATAAACGCGGTAAAGTACGTCGCGCTAAATTGTATTATCTCCGTGCACTTACCGGCAAGAAAGCCCGTATCAAAGAAAGACGCGTGTAATACACTGCCTTTTTTCGAAGAACAAATACAAAAAGCGAAATTTGCAACTGCAGATTTCGCTTTTTGTTTGTTATGCACTTGTTGGTATTTTTTAAAAACAAATAAGAGAAAGGGGACGAAAAAACAAATAGATTATCTAAATTTGTGGATTCATACATCAGTTAACCCATGAAAGTAGATTTTACAAATACATTAGTAATAGGGGTTTCGTCCCGTGCTTTATTCGATTTAGAAGAAGAGAACCGGATTTTCGAAACGGAGCATATTCAGGCTTATCGAAAATATCTTTCGGAACACGAAGCCGAACCACTTCAAGTGGGAACGGCTTTTTATCTTGTGAAAAATCTACTCGAACTGAACCATTTGGTAGAAACTCCGATGGTAGAGGTGGTGCTAATGTCGAAAAACAGCCCCGAAACCGGCGTTCGGATGTTGAATTCGATAGCACATTACGGATTGGACATTACCCGCATTGCACTCACCGGGGGCGAACCGCTTGCCCCTTATATGGATGCTTTTGGGATTGATCTTTTTCTGTCGAAGGATGCAGCGGATGTACAAAGTATAATCGATAATGGAAAATGCGCTGCAGCACTTATTTATGCGCCCCCAAAAGTTTTTCATTCAGAGAATAGCCGCGTAAAAATAGCTTTCGATGCTGATGCAGTATTGTTTTCGGAGGAATCGGAACTGCGTTACAAAAAAGAGGGATTAGATGCTTTCCGTAAGTTCGAAGCCGGGCATGCCAATGATTCGTTGGACCAAGGACCTTTTGCAAAATTGCTCATAAAACTATCGAAAATACAGGAACAGTTGCCTACAGGAATTGAGTACTCGCCTCTTCGACTGGCCATAGTAACTGCTCGGAATGCTCCTTCGCACATGCGGGTGATTAATACCCTCAGGAAATGGGGCGTTTATGTCGACGAAGCTTACTTTTTAGGAAATCTGGACAAGTACAGAGTGCTGGATGCTTACAGAGCTCACATTTTCTTCGATGATCAGGATGTTCATCTTTCGAAAGCCAGTGAAGTGGTTCCGGCCGGGAAAGTACCTTACAAAACGGATTCGGAAATGAATAAACTCACAGAAACCGAAGCAAAATAAAAAAGTGAACCATTTGTAAAAGGCATTTTTCAGGAATTATAACTATGGAAATAAAACAAATTGAGTTTGACTCTTCCGATTATCACAAAGAACTTATACTAAGAGACGAAGTCCTCAGGAAGCCATTGGGTATGAGTTTGTTCGACGAAAATCTTACACTAGAAGTAGCTGATGTGCATTTTGGTGCTTTTGTAAATGATCGGTTAATAGCAGTGCTTCTTCTCACAAAACTGACTGATACCGACATTAAAATGCGTCAGGTAGCGGTAGACGAAAATTTCAGATCGCTGAAAGCAGGAAGTAAACTTGTGCAGATTGCCGAAACCTATGCCAAAAATGCCGGGTACAGAAAAATAGTTTTAAATGCGCGTAAAACGGCAGTCGGTTTTTACGAAAAGCTTGGCTACGAAAGAAAGGGCGATATGTTCACCGAAGTAGGCATTGCTCATTTCAAAATGCTGAAATGTCTTATTTAAGCTTCGGTATCATTCATTTCTTCCGAAAGAAAATGTTCAAGTTGTTCTGGTTTCACATTTACAGTTAATTGTCCGTTTACTGCCCACGATATATGTCCGGTTTCTTCGGATACAACGATGGCAATGGCATCGGAATGCTCGGTAATGCCCAGTGCAGCCCTGTGGCGGAGTCCCATGCGTTTAGGTATGGATTGATTTTTTGAAACAGGAAGTATACAGGCCGCCGCTTTTATGCTTCGGTTGGTGATGATCAGGGCGCCATCATGCAGCGGACTGTTTTTGAAAAATATATTCTCAATAAGGCGTGAGCTGATGGTTCCGTTAATTTGTTCGCCTGAATGAGAATAAAACTCAAGGTCGTTGCTTCGGGTAATGACGATAAGCCCTCCGGTGGAGGTTTTGGCAAGGTTGCGGCAAGCAAGTACTATCTGAATAAGATGATAGTCGGTTCTATCTTTCTCTGTGTTATTGTGATTGCCAAAAAAGCGTTTCAAAAAATTAAGAAAGCTCCATCGTTGTTTCGATCCTATTTTAGAAAAAAACCGCCGTATTTCGTCCTGAAAAAGAACGATGAGTGCAAAGGCCCCAACACTGATTACCCTGTCGAAGATTCCTCCCAGGAGTTCCATTTTAAAAACATAAGATACCAAAAACCAACAAATAAGAAAGGCCATTATGCCCAAAAAGATATTGAGTGCGCCGGTTCTTTTTAGCAACTTAAACATTTGGTAGAGCAGTATTGCTACCAATAAAATATCGACGATATCTTTTATTCCAATCTGGAAACCCATAATGATGATTTTAGTTTTTTTTCTTGTTGTTTTTATGACTGTTTTTTAATTTCCATAAAAATGGAAATAGCTTGTTTGGCCTCCTTCACATCGTGAACCCTTAATATAGAAGCTCCGCCTGCAAGAGCAAGCATATTGGCTGCGGTGGTACCGTTAAGTGCATCTTTTGTGTCGATATCAAGTGTTTTCGTGATCATCGATTTCCGCGAAAGCCCTACAAGTAAGGGAGTGTTTAGCGCTGAGAAATAAGATAATTTGTTCAGTAAGCAGTAGTTTTGTTCTGTAGTTTTTGCAAATCCAAAGCCCGGATCGGCAATAATATCGGTTACGCCCAATAACCGGAGTTGCGCGATTCTTTTTTGCAAAAAAGCAATTACTTCTGCAACAACATCATCATAGTTGGTGAGTTGTTGCATGGTTTGAGGAGTTCCTCTTGTGTGCATCAATACATAGGCTACTTTCAAATCTGCAATTGTTTCGAACATTAAATCGTCAAGCGTGCCTCCTCCTATGTCGTTAATAATCGATACATTATAGTTTTTCACCATATTGCGGGCTACATTAGCCCGGAATGTGTCGACCGAAATGATACAATCAGGGAACTTTTTCAGGACAGTTTCAATGGCGTTGGAAAGTCGTTCAATTTCTTCTTCCGAATTGATGTTTTTAGCCATGGGGCGTGTTGAATATCCTCCGAAATCAAGTATGTCCACGCCATCGGTTATCATTTTTTCAACAGATGTAAGTAAAGCCTTGTCAGATAAAAAACGATTGCCGGAATAAAACGAATCGGGAGTGGCATTTACGATTCCCATCACCGCCGGAATAGATAGATCAAATAATCTATTGTTGAGTTTTATTTGCATGGTTGGATATAATAGTGATTGTAAAGAAGATAATTTAATCAATATGCAAAAATAAGAAAAATAGTGATAAGCCGTTCAAACTACTGAACAAATTAAGTTAAGCAATAAACCAATCTGTTGGGATGAAAGTTCTTGTGTTTGTTGTTTGCGTAATTAATAATCAGTAAATCAGTGTTGTGTAAATAGAAGTAGTTTAAAAATCATTAAAAATATACGTTTTCGAACGAAAATGAGTTATAATAAATGATGTTTTTGGGCTAATGCTTTAAAAAATCAGCAGCTTTACACATTATATAAGGAAAAAATCATTATTTTTGCATTTCAAAATAAACACTCTAAAGAGATTTTTTATAAAATTTCATACCTTTTATGACTATAAAATCATTTTCAAAATTTGCATTTATTTTAATCGGAGGAAGCGTTTTAGTTGCTTTCGGAACAAAATCAAGCAAAGTAACTTCACGGGCTACAGGCTGGTCCTATAACGAAAAAGCGGGGATGCAATTCACAGTGAAACCCGGGTTTGTAAGTAAAATTCCAGATGGGATGGTCGCTATCGAAGGAGGTTCCTATACCATTGGTGAAAAAGGTGAATTTGTTACTGCTCAGCGCGATAACAGACGTAGACGCATTACGGTGAGTTCATTTTTAATGGACCAATATGAAATTAGAAATATAGATTGGCGTGAATATACAAACTGGATGAATGTTGTTTTT
>Ga0209373_10002124_pt1 | contig 20653 bp, 17 predicted proteins | sample Higcelweek5metaG_FD_187173 | JGI IMG/M metagenome (GOLD analysis project Ga0209373, IMG submission 187173) | Freshwater pond sediment microbial communities from the University of Edinburgh, under environmental carbon perturbations - High... | ecosystem: Environmental > Aquatic > Freshwater >... | reverse complement strand
GAGAAGTTTGTTGCGAAACTGTCCTTTATGCATGGCTGGGTTGGAAACAGGTAAGTGTATTTGATAACAACCGTGTCTTTTTCAGTCGGTTTATTCTGAGGACAAGTTAATTCCACTATGTTTGTTTGTCCAAGGCTTATTTGTGCCAATAAACTTATCAAAACAATCAAAATAAAGCTTTGCCGTTTCATTATTTTTGGTTTTAATGATTCAATCGGTTGCCTTTTATGTATGTGGCTAATATTTTAAAAATTATCTGTTTAAACAAAATAGGTTTTTGAAAAAACTTTGTTTCTCATCGTGTTTCGTTTTAGTAAATGGTCAATTTTTTACGTATATCTATTTTGGAAGAATGGAGTACAAGGATATAGCAACCTTTTTTGAGGCTCGTTAAGTCGAGAAACCTTCCATCGCTTTTAAAATGCTGTATCAATTGCCCGTTTGAAGTTATGATATCAATTTTTTCTATCGGTATTTCGCTATTTATATTGACAATACCTCTTGACGGATTAGGGAAAATTGATACTACGTCGGGCGTATAATATTGGCCGATTTTATCGGGATTTGTTGCCTTTTTATAGATTTTATACATTTTCCTGTTCGCTCCCGAATAGGTATAAAACGAATTTTCATTAATACATGCAATTCCTTTCGGAGAATAAACCGGAACATCAAGGGAAGATGAATTTGTTATTCCATTTTCTTTGATTTCATATTCGAAATAATATCCGTTCTCGTTTTTGCCAGTGCTTGAGATATAACAGAATTTATCAGGAATTGAACTTGAAATCCCTTCAGGATCGCCCAACCCGGGAGAGAAAATTGAATTAACAATTGTTCCTGCTTGGTCTATTTGAACCAAACTGCTTGACCACCCGGCAGAAATGTAACTCACAAACGAAGTCCCAGTTACCGTTAGAAATTCTGAGTAAATAGTGTCAGTTCCCATCTTCCAAACTAAGGAGTCGTATATTTCCCCACGGTGTTTGTCCATTTTCAGTATTGTTGATCCTTTATCAAAAATCCCGGTTTTTAATATGAACAAAGTATCAAGATAGAGATCGATTCCATTTATTTTGAAGGTTAATGTTATACTATCGGTGTAAAACCCTGTCGTATCCATTAAATATATACGATTTAGACTGGAATCGTTAACGCATAATTCATCGTTCTCATAAGCGATATATGCTAATCCGGGAAGCTTTAAATCAAAACTATCGATAATACAAAGCTGATAATCTTGAGAAAAGACGAACAATGGAAGAAAAATCGTAAAATAAATTAGTAATGACTTTTTCATGATGTATCCTCATTATTATTTTCAGTACAATGATTTAGTCTGTTAAAATCATTCTTTTCGTATCCACCTCTTTGCTATCAGCAATCAGGGAATAAAGGTACATGCCGGCTTCGAGCCAGTAGCCTTTAATAAGTTAACGAAGTATTTCCCCCGTTGGTAATATTAAGCTAATAATATGTTCACCAGTCTTATTATATATATTTAAAGCGGTTCTGGTTACTCTGAAGGCAGGTAAATCTATTTGTCAATAATTACAATTTTCTTTGTATCAATCAGATAATTGTTTGAATACAATGAACAGAAATAAACACCTGTTTGAATTCCTTCAATTCTTATATTGGTTTCTCCATTATCTGTGATTAGTTGTTGATATACCTCAATCCCCTTGATATTCGTGAGTTTAAACAGTATATTTTTGCTGTTGTTAAACCTATCAATTGCAATCGAAATAGGACCCATACTATGGTAAGCGACCTTTATAAAAGGTAAATTTGAGGTATTCTTAACCTGATCAATTGATGACCGTATGTCTTTTTTGTATTTATAAGAAATGGTTGATTTTCTATTCCCTAACAAGAAGTGTATAATTGTATCGTTTTCAAAAATGAGTGCATGTTGGGTGAATATTTCATCTAAAGCATTCTCACCTCCAAAAATAACATCAGCCATGACCAAACAAGTTGGTAGATTAATGTCAACTAACTTAAATTTTCCAGTTGCAATTAAAGTATCATTTTTGAGCGTTTCATAGAACAGGCTGTCATCGTTCATGGCTGAAAAACGAACACTCCTTGAATGAGTTTCGGTAGGTTCTTCAAAACAATCAAACGGAGCAGGTTCGCATTCATACCATATCCATTTGCCATCTAAAATATTATTGATGGAATCCAACTTTTCCTGAGCTTTTGCAATCAAGCCTGTCATCAATAATAAAAACATAATTAAGCAATATGATTTTCCCATTTTGAGAGTTTTAACTAATTAAAGATAATTGTTTTATTGAGCTGTATTTATTTCCACATTATTTTCAACTGAACAATTTTTATCCAACACGGTAATCGAGGAATCCCATAAATACCATAATCCAACAGAGGTTCCTTGTTTCACAGTCAAGTTAGCACTTGGAGAGATATAAAAATCACCGGAAACATTTATCTCTTCATCCCATTCAATAACAGAATTATTATAAAATGTATGATGCATTTCATCCCACGATGAATATCTTGTAAATTCCAATAAATGGGATGTCGTATTATAATCAATTTCATATTCAGAATTGTTTTTTTCAAAATGAATTGTTGTAGCCAGTGATTATTTGATCTCTAATTCTGATCCAACTTTCACTTCAAATGATCCATTGATATTAACATTATTCGCAGCATTTATTTTAACTTTCGAATTATTCTGTATTGTAACATTTGAAACATCAACATCACAACCTGAAATAGTTTCATCAGCAGTAATTGTCCTATTATTAACGTATACTGTTAGTTCCCTACTTGTTAGTCCATGTGTTCTAAAATGTTGAATTATTGTACATAAATGAGAACCCCCATACAGTTGTATATCAGCTTGAATAAAGGCTTCTGCAGCATCTTCCATTGAAGGTGATTGCCCCCAGAGAAAATGAGTTTCTAAAAACAATCTGTCAGTTATATCTCTGCCTAAATCAGCCCAAATCTTCATTAATGCGGAACTCCAAATTTGTCCACCTTCATGACCATATACATAATCTGTAGGATAAACCCAATTTAAATCTGCCCTTCTTCCGTCCCAAAAAGGATTATGACCATCCCAATTTGCAAAGAAACCCCAATTATACGTAGAAATAGACCTCTTATATGAAATAGACCAGTAATCGGAACTCCCTTCTTGAACCGACATAGTTTCTCCTGAATAGGACATATTCCCTGCTCCAAGATTTTCCTGAATCGCATGAGCATATTCATGCCAAATAATTGTCGCATCTTCTGCATCATCTACACCTCCTTCACCAAATGAAACGTAGTTTTGTGAAGGTACATAGTGGGAATTATCATCCCCATCAAGACCATGTGGATCTGCACTGAAAGTTCTTAATTCGGTGACATTATAACCTACAGATTCAACCCTTCTACTTGCCATGTCTACATGATAATATAACATAACAGCCTCAAATTCTTGCTGGTCTCTTGTATAGTTAAATCCATTCTGATTTGTAATATTTGGAAAATTATCTGTGGGTGTTTCAACATCGTCAAGTACACAATATGGTCCTTCTAATTTGTATGTGTTATTTTGAAAAGTTATATCTCTTAATGTCACTTGAATGCGTTGATTTGAGAGCGATGTATTATTATTGTCACTATTATCAACAAAATTACCTCCATAGGTGGTTTGTGCAGTTGTTATTGGATCAGGGTTATATATCATTCCACTTCCATTGTCATACATTGCCTTATCTTCAACATGAATAATCCTTTTATTAGTTGAATTTACAACAACAAGCCAATCACCCAAAGGATTCATTGATACTATATTAATTTTCCAAGCTAATTCGAGTCCAATGTCATTGCTTTCAAAATAAATAAGTTCATTTTTAATATTTCTTACTATTTTTCCTTTAATGTTTAAATAGTTCTTTGCTAAATCAATAGCCTCTAAAGTACTAATAGCTGGAGAACTAACAACTTTATTATATTTGGCAGTATTTCGTACATTATTAAGAACATAAGTAATAGAATCTCCTTTATTCAAAGCGATTAACCCAATTGATGAATACACAGGAATGTCATTAAGATATTGTTCGTAATAAATATATTTACCTCCAGGCGTAATACTTACTTTTTTTATTTTTATTTCTTTCAAATCTTTACTTATGCCAAAAGAAGCATATCTCTGTTTTAAATATTCATAAGCAATACTATCGGGTTGTTTTAGATTTTTTGAAAAATAATTTTCATTGTATTTCGCTCTGACGATATTTGATTCTTTGTCTAATTTGTCTAATCCATTTCTATTTGACTCGATTGTTTTCAAGTTAATTTTTTCAAATTGTTTCCGTTCTTTTGGTTTCTGGGCAAAAACACCTATACTTAATGCAATGCCAACCATAATAAGAACAGTTTTAAGATTTAAAGTTTTCATAATATTTGGAATTTAATTTTTTGAATAATAATAAATTGAACAATCGTTGCACCTTTCATAAATTTGAAGAGTGTCTTTAGATAAGAATTTAAAATATTGTCCATTTTCTATTGTAAATTGTAATATAATTTTCGGTTCGATTTTTCTCCCCCAATCATCTCTGGAAATCTTTAAATTACTTTTTACAATCAATGTATCATTTTTATACGTCTCATATGAAACAGTAGAATCATTGTTAAGGTCAACAAATCTAATCACATACTTATACTCATTTTCTATTAATCCCTTTTTAGGGTGTAGAGTAGCATACCAATTCCAATTACCTTTTAAGGTGTCAACAACAGGTATTTGAATATCTGTTGTTCCGGTTGAATCTTCTTTTGAGCAAGAAAACATTGTTAATCCTGCTAAAACTAATAGTTGTAAAAGAGTCATTGTCTTCATATTTTATTGATTTTATGGGCACTATTTTTTTTATCATTGGCTGCAACTTCATATATAATAGCATCATCAATTCTATCCATTAATTCCTGTGTCCAATTATTTATTGAGGAATTGATGTTTTGATCGTTCATTTTATCAGCAAAATCATAAAGGTCAATATAATCGTCTGCCTGACTCCATCTATTATCAAAACGGCTACAATTATTTTGAGCAGTATTTATTTTACTGTAATTGTCATACATGTAGCTACATAGCAAATTGCCTAGGTGGTTTGTTATTTGAGCTACAGATTCAGATATTCCGAGTCCTGCAAGAATATTAATATCAAATGCAGATAGTGTGTAATTATTAACATCTGAAGGATTGCCATTCCCATCGCTATAAGAATTTGCATAATAGTCAACAATATACGTACCAAGTGTTGCTGCTGTCATATTAGGAGTGGAATATAGTTCTGATAGAAAAGCGTATTCCCAACCATCTCCTGGTTCTGTTTCCTCTGATGCTACACCTACGTCAGCATAATTGTAAAATTGGTAATAAACCTCTAACATCGCCATTAAGCATGCATCCATGCCAAGCAAATCTATTATAGTATTGTTGGTGTTATTGTAAATATCGATAATACTATTTCTTAATTCATCAATTTCTAAATGGTCACCGTTAAAATCATCCCAGCATACAGATTTGATGATTTGCTCATCAACTAATGCACTTTTTAACCACCCAGAACCATGATCCCAAAGAATTAATGCATAGTGATTAGCGGGGTAACTATTCATTGTCCACGAGGCGAAATCAGTCAGTGTTTGTCCATCTCCTAAGTTTAATTCGTCACCCCATGATGAATTTATATTGTTTAAGGGAATATTTGTTGAAACAATAGTTGAATTTGTTGGTCCATTTGAGTCATATTCAACTTCATATGCTTTAGTGTTTTGATCCCCATCCTCGTCAATTAACACTATTACATTTGAAGAGACCCCATTTATTGCACCTTCCATTTCATTTAAATCGTTTAATCCATACGAACTTAGATTATTATCTCCTGAGATGTAAACCATTATTGTCCATCCTGTCTGTGAATATGAGTCAGTTACACATAGAATTAGTAATGCCAATAAAGGCATCAAAGCTTTTATTAAATATAGTTTAATAATTTTTTCCATGTCTTTAAGATTTTGATGATTTCACATTACGTTAGGTTGCTTTTATTTTTTATCAATTATTGCTAATATGACTTTGTAGATAAAAAAATAAAAAATGATTTAGCTTATTTTGTTAAAATCATCTTTTTTGTATCTACCTCTTTGCCATCAGCAATCAGGGAATAAAGGTACATGCCGGCTTTCAGGGAGCGGCCTTCAATAGTAACAAAGGTGCTTTCGCGTTCGTTTACGGCAATTTGTTTAATCTGTTCTCCCTGCATGTTGTAAACATAAAGAGTGGCCCGCGAAACGGTTGCAGGAAGGTACATGTTTATTGTGGTATTGTTGCTGAACGGGTTGGGGATATTCTGCGCCAGAGAAGTGACGGTTGTTGTTCCATCAATGGTGGCCGATTTCTCGTTGTTGCTGTTTTTCAGCGAAGCAATTTCTGTTTCAAGCGTTTCAATTTTGATTTCCTGCTCTTTCATGGCTTCGACAATCACCGGGATTATTGCATTGTATTCAATGTAGTACTGATCGGCTTCATCGTCGAAGTAAACCGCCTCTGGCAGAATATCGATCAATTCTTGGGCCACAAACCCCAGTCGGTCTTTTTTCATTTCTGCCCTTTTTCCCCTCTCTTTTTCATTGCCATAATTATCAGTACTGTCGGAAATAAAGTCATATTTGTGCCCTTCCATTTTAAGCACTTTTGACAGAGGGGTGTCAATGCTCCTGAAATTTTCTTTTAGCCTTTTATCTGAGCCTAAATAGGTGCCATTGCCATAAATAGCATATCCATAAATGTATTGAAACTGGTAGTTTGACTTTCCTATTTTACCAGTATTTGTTGTACCAGGGTAAAACTCAGGATTGCTATACTCATTTCCAAAAATCATTCTTCCATCGTAATCGTTTTGGAGAATTGTTAAGCCACGTAACCACACATTACAGGTAACAGATGTTGTAGAGGAATGCAGGCCAACCCTGCCGTCAGAGTCGACTGTAATTTGGGCTGTTGAGATGTTTGCTGTAATCAATAGACTGACGAGGATAAGTAATACATGTACAATTGATTGTTTAATTGATTTTTTCATGAATATTAAATTTAGACTGGTTGAATAATTGTTATATCTCTCTACATATTAATTCTAAAAATGATGAAAAGGTTACCCTCGTTTTCAATGTTGTGCAACATATTATTACGATTTTCTGATAAAAACAAAAATCCCGGCACACTTGTACCAGGATTTATTCAATAGTTACTGGTTTCACCCGCGGGTGAAACCAATATTCTTTCAAGCCAGTATTTTTCAGGATAAAAATGTAAACATATTCCCGTTTCTGAGTTTGTTGATCAGCTCCGCAAGGCTTAAGTTGATCCTGGGGATTTTTATTCTTTTACCATTACCATTTTCTTCCTGTGGTGTCGAAAAAATTTCTTCGATGATCGTTGAATATTGTTTAGCAATATGGTGCCTTTTTAATTTCAATGTAGGCGACATTTCACCTGTATCGGGCGACCACTCATCGGGTACCAGTCTGTAACGTTTGATCTCTTCAACCTGTCCAAGGGTTTTATTTACTTCAACGACCTCTTTTTGGATAATGGATAAAACTTCAGGGTGATTGATCAGTTCTTCTTTCCCATTAAAAGTTATGCCCTTCGGGGAAAACCATTGTTCAATGTAACTGAAATTGGGGACGATTAGCGCTGAAGCAAATTTTTCGTTTTCCCCAATCACCATGACCTGTTCAATGAAAAACGACTCTTTTAATTTGTTTTCAATCATTTGGGGGGCAATGTACTTCCCTCCCGAGAGCTTGAAAATTTCTTTTTTGCGGTCAGTAATTTTCAGAAACTTGCCTTCAACCAATGTTCCTATATCGCCTGTATGGAAGTACCCATTCTCATCAATGACTTTTTTTGTTAATTCAGGATCTTTGAAATAACCAAGCATCACATTGGGCCCCCTGCAAATAATTTCGCCGTCATCGGCAATCTTCAGGTCAACCCCCGGAAGGGCCGGGCCAACGGTTCCAACGCGAATATCCATGGTTGTGAGATTACTTACCGCAATTACCGGTGATGTTTCAGTTAACCCATAGCCTTCGAGCGTTCGAAGATTGGCAATGCCCAATACACGTCCAATTCTTGGTTGAAGGGCAGCTCCGCCTGAAACAATTATTTGAACATGACCTCCCAATACAGCCCTCCATTTTGAATAAATAAGTTTGTCGGCAATACTTCGTTTGATCCGGAACCCAAGGCTGAATTTCTTTCCATAGTCGAACTTTTTACCTAACCGGACTGCCCAAAAGAAAATCGCCTTTTTCGCGCCTTTCAATTCTTTCCCCTTGCTGATTATGCTATCGTAGATTCGCTCAAGTAACCGGGGAACGGTGTTGAATATGTGTGGTTTAACCTCTTTTAGCGCGGAGAGTATCTGTCCCAGGTTTCCAAGATAGTAAATGCTTAGTCCCTTGTATTGGAAATGGTAATTCATGCTGCGTTCATAAACATGGCAAAGAGGCAGAAAGCTTAAAGCTCTGGATTCTTTCCCAAGTTGATGGTTGTGTGAATGGGCTACAAAATTTGAAACAAGGTTGCGGTGCGATAGCATTACTCCCTTGGGTATCCCTGTTGTGCCCGAAGTGTAGATAATGGTCGCTAAATCATCGGGTTGGATCGATTTTTTCAAGGCGTCAAGCGATGACTTATTTTCAAAATTTTCACCCAATTCAGCTAATTCTTTCCAATGCTTAACGCCTTCAACGGGTTCGAATGAAAAAACCTCTTTGAGGTTTTCATTTTTATTTACCAGCGGGCCAATTTTTTCATACAACTTTTTATCGCCCACAATGACAACTTTGGCATCGCAATGCTCCAGGATATATTCATATTCCTCGATACTGATTGTTGGATAAATTGGTACATGTACGGCGCCCACCTGGGCAATCGCAAGGTCGAAAAAATTCCATTCAGGCCGGTTGTTGGTAACTGTGGCAATTTTATCGTCTTTGCCAATACCTAACGCAAGCAATCCAAAACTAATATTGTTGGTATTTTCAACATAATCCTTTGATGAATAAGTATACCACTTTCCGCCTTCTTTTCCAGCTAAGGCATCTTTTTTATAAGCATACTCATTCCGATAACGATCGAGCAAATCGAATGTCCGCTCCACCTTTTGGTAAGCAACTTCCATAATTATTTAAAATTTTCCAGATTTCCAGTTCCGAAAGTAGAGCTTTGCCTGATTAAACTTAAATCTGTTCAGACAGAAATATTCATTGGCAGATAGCTGTTTGTGTAACCGTTTATTTCATAGGATTTTGAAATATTGCGAAATAAAAAGTGATTCGAATTTTAAAAGAGAAAAGTTGAAAAAGCCACGCTGTTCACGTGGCTTTTTCTTATTGAATAGATTCTTTTGCAATTTCAAATGCTCTGGTTAACCCGGACGGATCGTTTCCCCCGGCGGTGGCATAGAAGGGTTGTCCTCCTCCTCCTCCTTGTATTGCTTTGGCAGCGCTACGAATAATGGTTCCGGCATTTAAATTTTTGTCTTTTACCAGATTATCAGAAATCATGATGGTCAGGCTTGCTTTTCCACCAACCGAAGTACCCAAAATCAGGAAAAGATCAGAAATCTCGTTTTTTAACTGAAAACAAATATCCTTGATGATTTGTGGATTTTCGATGGTAACAATTTGACTGATGACGTTAACCTCTCCTATCTTTTCAATTTTCGATTTCAACTCATCTTTTACAACCATGGCCTCTTTCCGGGCATATACTTCGAGTTGTTTGTTCAGCTCGCTATTCTTATCCATCAACTCTTGAATGGATGAAGTAGGATCAGCGGGGTTGTTCAGCAGGTGTTTTACCTGTTTCAGTGTTGAAACCGTGTTTTCCATCATCTCTTCAACCTTTTCGGCTGTGATAGCCTCAATACGGCGCACACCGGCTGATATGGCGCTTTCTGAAGTGATTTGAAACATCCCGATTTGCCCGGTTGATGGAACATGGATACCCCCGCATAGCTCAATTGATTCGCCAAATTTGATCACACGGACCTCTTCGCCATATTTTTCACCGAAGAGAGCGATGGCGCCCATTTGTTGAGCCTGAGCCATGGGAACCTTACGGGCTTCTTCGCAGGCAATATTCTCGCGGATCAGCCGGTTTACAATTCGTTGAACTTTAATTAACTCTTCTTCGGTTACTTTCTGGTAGTGAGAAAAGTCGAACCGAAGTGATTCTGGTGTAACAAGCGATCCTTTTTGTTCAACATGTTTACCCAATACTTCTCTCAGTGCATAGTCGAGCAAATGGGTTGCTGAATGGTTGTTCGCGGTCAGTGTCCTGATTTTTTCAGAGACAAAAGCTGTAAATGTAGCTGATGGATCAGCAGGTAATTTGTCAGTAATATGAATAATCAGGTTGTTTTCTTTCTGGGTGTCGATGATGTTAATTTTTTCGCCTTCGGCTTCAATAATCCCCTTATCACCAATCTGTCCGCCTGATTCGGCATAAAACGGTGTCTTATCAAATACAAGGTGAAACAACGTTTTCTTTGCTGTTTTAACCTGGCGGTAACGGGTTATTTTAATTTCCGATGCGTGCAAATCGTAGCCAACAAACTCTACACCTTCAACATTCCGTATAATAATCCAATCACCAGCTTCCTGGGCGGCAGCATTTCTCGAACGGTTTTTTTGCTGATCCATTTCAGAATTGAACTCTTCGAGATTGACAGTAAGGTTGTTTTCTTTCAGAATCAATTCAGTAAGGTCGAGTGGAAAACCAAAGGTGTCATATAAAGTGAAAACATCTTTACCGCTGACCTCTGTCGTTTTTAGTGATTTTGCTTTCTGCATAATAACATCAAGCAGTTTCAACCCGGTTTCCAAGGTTCGAAGGAATGACTCTTCTTCTTCTTTGATCACTTTTGAAATCAACGATTCCTGAGCTTTCAATTCGGGGAAGGCGTCTCCCATCTGGTCCTTCAAAACAGCAACCAGTCTGAAAATAAACGGATCGCGGAAACTCAAAAAGGTGTAGCCGTAGCGAACCGCACGGCGAAGAATCCGTCTGATTACGTAGCCTGCTTTGTTGTTCGATGGCAACTGACCATCGGCAATGGCAAACGTGATGGCACGAAGGTGGTCGGCAATAACGCGCATGGCAATATCCTGCTTTTCGTTGTCGCCATATTTTTTCCCTGATAGTTTACTTATCTCAGCAATAGTGGTTTGGAAAACATCGGTGTCGTAATTCGATTTTTTTCCTTGAAGCACCATGCAAAGACGTTCGAACCCCATGCCAGTATCGACATGTTTTGCCGGAAGTTCTTCCAATACCCCATTCGATTTACGGTTGAATTGAATGAAGACGAGATTCCATATTTCAATAACCTGTGGATGGTCGTTATTTACAAGCTGAACTCCTGGTATTTTTGCCCGTTCGGCATCGTCCCTGATATCGACATGGATTTCGGAGCATGGTCCACAAGGACCTGAATCTCCCATTTCCCAGAAATTATCTTTCTTATTACCATTAATAATGCGCTCTTCGGGCAAGTATTGTTTCCAATAATCGTAAGCTTCGGTATCGCGTTCAACGCCATCTTTCTTATCGCCTTCAAAAATTGTAGCATAAATCCTGTCGGTAGGAATTCCCATCGTTGTGACTAAAAATTCCCAGGCCCAGTTGATAGCTTCCTTTTTGAAATAGTCGCCAAACGACCAGTTGCCGAGCATTTCGAACATGGTGTGGTGGTACGTATCGTGGCCAACTTCTTCCAAATCGTTATGCTTTCCGGAAACCCTCAAGCATTTTTGAGTGTCGGCAATACGTTTATATTTTACCGGGTCGTTCCCAAGAAAAATATCTTTAAATTGATTCATTCCTGCATTTGTAAACATCAACGTGGGGTCATTCTTAACGACCATAGGAGCTGAGTCAACTATCTGATGTCCTTTGTCTTTGAAAAAATCAATGAAGGCTTTTCTAATTTGTTGTGAAGTCATAACACTCAAAAAATAATTAATTTTAAAACGATAATCAATAGGATTTTTTAAAAATATTATTAGTTTTGCTAAGAGTAAGGGGACTAATTTCTGTTGAGCCATGCAAAAATAGAAATTGTACATTTAGATCGACTATAAATTAAATAATTTTTTCAGAAATGGGGGGACATAAATACCATTTTAACCCAGAAACATTATGCTTTGAACCTAAAAAGAAAAAGGCGGGTATTAGCGTATTGTTAATTGTTGGGTTTTTAGGCTTCTTTATTTTAGCTTCAATTGCCATATCAACCCTTTTCGTTTCACATTTTGAAACATCTGAAATGAAATCGTTGCGTAAAGAAAACAGCCAATTACTTTCACAATATAATTTTCTCAATTCAAAATTAGGTCAGATTGAAACAGCGTTGGGTGAAATCCAAAACCGTGACGATAATATTTATAGAGTGGTATTTGGAAAAAACCCGATTCCCGAGTCTGTTCGTAATGCTGGTTTTGGTGGTGCTGATCAATATGCCGATCTTGAATCTCTTAGTGATGCCGAGTTGGTGACAAACACATCAAAAAAGATCGATATCATTTCGAAGCAAGCATACATTCAGGCTAAATCGTACGAAGAAGTTTTAAAGCTGGCTTTAAAGAAAGATCAGGAACTTTCAAGTACACCTGCAATTATGCCTGTAGCCAACAGGGATTTAGATTTTACGTCTTCGGGTTGGGGAATGAGGACGCACCCTGTTTATCATGTTCGCATGTTCCATTGGGGGATTGATTTTGTTGCTTCAACCGGCACAAAGGTTTATGCTACGGGCGATGGAGTCGTTTCTGCCACTGAATCGTTGAAAAATGGTCACGGGAAACACATCGTCTTGAACCATGGTTTTGGATATAAAACTCTTTATGCCCACTTAAGCAAATTCAATGTAAAACCTGGTGAGAAAATTAAGCGAGGGCAAGTTATTGGATTTGTGGGTTGTACTGGAACTTCTACCGCACCGCATCTTCATTATGAAGTTTACAAGGATGGCAAAAATGTCGATCCAAAGTATTATTTCTTCAAAGATCTTACACCTGATAAATTTGATGAATTAGTGGCTAGATCTTCGAACAACGGTCGGAGTTTTGATTAACTTTGCCTGTGCCTTATCAAAAAGCGAATATAGAAAAGCATTTTTACACCATTGGCGAAGTAGCCGAAATGTTTGGTGTAAATACCTCATTGATCCGTTTCTGGGAGAAAAATTTCGATAACATTAAGCCTCAAAAAAACAAAAAGGGGAACAGGTTGTTTACTCCTGAAGTTATTGAAGAGATTAGAATGGTGCACTATCTGGTTAAAGAAAGGGGAATGACCCTTAAGGGAGCCCAGCAAAAAATAAAGGGAAACAGATCAGATACCGTGCATGAGCATGAAGTTGTTACCCAGCTAAAATCAATTCGCGAAATGTTGGTTGAAATAAAAAACGAACTGTAATTCCTCGATTTTGAAGATTAAAGATATAGTAGGTTGCATTGAAGAATTTGCTCCTCTTTCCTTGCAGGAATCGTGGGATAATGCTGGGTTACTGACAGGGAATCTTTCTTCAGATGTCGATGCTGCATTAATTGCCCTTGATATTACAGAAGAGGTTATTGATGATGCAATTTCTCATGGTGAGAAACTGATCATTGCCCACCACCCGCTGATCTTTTCAGGAATAAAGAAAATAAACGGGAACAATTCTATCGAACGGTCTTTGATCAAAGCCATTAAAAACGACATTGCCATTTATGCTGCTCACACCAACATTGATGTTGTTAAGAATGGAGTGAGTTGGAAAATGGCGCAAAAACTCGGGTTGGAAGATGTTAAAGCTCTCTCAGCTGGGAAGGGATTGTTGAAGAAATTAATTGTTTATGTTCCAACAAGCCATGCAGAACTGGTGCGCGATGCACTCTTTATGGCCGGTGCCGGAACGATTGGAAACTATGGATCGTGCAGTTTCAATTCTGTGGGGAAAGGAACTTTTAAAGGAAATGAATCGACAAACCCTTTTGTGGGCAAGGTTGGCGAAATGCATGTTGAAGAAGAAGTGAAGATCGAAACAGTTTTTCCAACTCATCTTCAGGGGAAAGTATTAAAGGTCTTATTTGAAGTACATCCATACGAGGAGGTTGCATACGATATTTTCGCGTTGGAAAACAACCATACTTCGATCGGACTTGGGGTTGTTGGTAATCTTGTGAAAGAGATGACTGCCAATGATTTTCTTTTCATGGTCAAAGCAATTTTTAAGTGCCCGACATTAAAATATGCCGGTGATACCAATAAGAAAGTGAAGAAAATTGCATTATGTGGTGGGGCCGGAAGTTCGCTGACTGGCGAAGCGATTCGGGCAGGAGCTGACATTTTCATCACAGGCGACCTAAAGTATCACCAGTTTTTTGAAGCAGAAGATAAAATTATTCTTGTTGATATTGGTCATTATGAAAGTGAACAATTCACTAAAGAACTTTTTTATGAAATAGTTACAAATAAATTTTCTAAATTTGCCATCCGTTTGTCGGATGTGCAAACAAATCCTGTAAAATATTTGTTCTGAACCGATTATTAAAATACAATTAGAAAAATGACAGTACAAAATCAGAACGTCGCTGGAAAAGAGATGTCAATTGAGGAAAAACTTAAATTATTGTACGACCTTCAGGCTGTGGCATCTGAAATGGACAAGTTAAAAATCCTGCGCGGAGAATTACCTCTTGAAGTTCAGGATCTGGAAGATGAAATTGCCGGACTTAAGACTCGTATCAATAACAATCAGGACGAAATAAAGAGCCTTGAAACTGCTGTTGGTAACCATAAAGCGGCCATTGTTGAGTCGAAAAATTTAATTGCAAAGTACACCGAGCAACAAAACAATGTTCGGAATAACAGGGAATTCGACTCCCTCTCGAAAGAAATTGAGTTTCAAAACCTCGAAATTGAACTTTCTGAGAAAAGAATTAAAGAGTTCTCAACCGATTTGTCGAAAAAAGTTGAAGCAATCGATTTGGCTAAAGAACAGCTAAAAGAACGCGAGGACGATTTGGATCGGAAACAAAAAGAGCTGGAAGAGATTACAAATGAAACGAAAATCGAAACTGAAAAGTTGAATGAAAAAGCAGCTGTCATTGAAGTGTTGATAGAAGAACGTTTATTGACCGCTTTTAAACGCATCCGCAAGAATGCTCGCAATGGTTTGGCTGTTGTTACTGTTGAACGCGATGCTTGCGGTGGTTGTTTCAATAAGATTCCACCTCAGCGTCAGCTAGATATTGCATCGCACAAAAAAGTTATTGTTTGCGAATATTGCGGACGTATCCTTGTCGATAAGGAAATAGATCCTCAACAAGTACAATTGTAATTTCAATAATAAAAAGATACTAAGGCGCCAGTGATGGCGCCTTTTTTGTTTTTAATTTTTTATAAAGGGGTTGTGGCTTTTTTGATAAAGGATTATGAGTTTTTTTATTCTTCAATATTGCCCATTTTCGCATTCAGTTTAATCGTTAAGCGATTTATATATTTTTTAATTTTTTTTTCTAATTTTAAGGACGACAAATTCAAAATATTTAGATTAACTCAAAAATCTTATAATTGGATTTTTCATAAAAACCAACGAACGAACTCTAACCTAATTCTGAGCGTATTAAACATGAAAAAAACTATTAGTAGGGATTATCTTGTTGTCAAGATAATTTTTGGATTATTCCTTTTTGGATTTTTTAATTCCTGCACTGTCAAACCAGACGATCTAAGCACCGATAATTATTTTAAGATTAAAGATAAAGAGTATCATCTAAATTATGCTTTAATTGAAGATTACGGAACTGATTATGAAATTACCAGCAGATCATACACGATAGGTTTGCAATCGGGCAACTCTGATTATCCCAGCAACTTCATGAAATTCTCAATTTTATCAACTTCTACTACACGATTGAATGAAGGGATTTATGAATTTGGTTATAACTCTCCGGGTACTTTTTGCGATTTGGAAATTGGTACCGAATTGCGCTACGATGACACGTTTGTAGCAGTAAGTGGCGAACGTATTTATGTCGATTCAGAATTGAAGAATGGTACAATTGAAATTTCAAAGAAAAATGGAGATTATGTTTTTGAGTTTGATTTTGAGCTTAAGAGTGTTGATGGCTCATATCATATAATCGGCTATTTTACAGATGTATTGCATGAAGAAACTATTTATTATTAATACAATTAAAACCTAAGAATTATGAAAAGAATTGTTTTATTATTATTCATTACAAGCATTATTATCAGCTCTTTTGCCCAGAACGACGAAAAGGAGATTTTGGGCAAATACCGTGTAACGCAATTGCCACTGGAACCTATGCCTAAAGAGTTCAAAACTTACAAAGTTGAAGTAACAGCAGATAACTTGTATTTGAGAGATGATGCCTATTCTAAATTTGTTTTAAGCGGGTTTAAAAAACTTGATAAAAACAGTACTGAAGCCGCTGACATGACAATAAAAGTTGAAGTCTATCCTTTTGAATATAAGGGCATTGATGTTTATTCTTATACGAGTACGGTGAAAGTTGATGGCGTTGAAAAAAAGATAACGGAGTATGCGTACAAAGGTGCGATACGATATCAGTTCAACATAACTTTGATAGGTAAAAATGATTCAATTTATTATACCAGGAGTGATAGGGATACTAAAGAGTGGAATAACAATGGTTATAAATCGATGAAAGAAGCTCAGGAGTTTTCAGCTTCTCATGTGCAAGGCTTACCTGGTGAGCTGCTTGGAAGTTTTTGTAGCGGTCATAATAATTCTCTGAACGAAAAGTATGGTTTTGTAAAAAGGACCATGGTTCCTTTGAGCTTTACCGTAAAGATTTCTAAAAAATGTAAATACGACTATTCTGATTTAACATCAGCTCACGAATTAATGAAAAGTACTTTCTTGATCATCTCTGATAAGGAAGATAATATAGTCGCTTATAAAGAAGCAATTGCACCATCAATTGAAAAATGGACAAAAGCATTGTCAGAATCAAATATTGAGGATAAAAAAGCCAGAATAAACAAGGATATGACTTGTGCATTGTATCACAATATTGGAACAGCCTATTTCCTTTCGAAGGAATATGAGAAAGCAATAGAAAATTTTGATAAATGTATTGCAATTAAAAGTTCCTATGGTGATGCTTCGGAATACAAAAACTTATCAAAGAAATTTCAAGAAAGAGTATTGGCAAACATGTTACAGTAAAAATATTTTAGTTTAAATATTTAAAAACAAAATCGATTATGAAAAATATATTTTTTACAATTTTCCTATTAGGAATATCCATTGCCCTTTTTTCTCAAGAGGAGGGTAAAATTGAGGATGATGTTAAAGGCACTTTATATCTCAATGACAGCACCGTAATTACAGGTGATTTTATCACTAAATTCCGGGATGGTTATGTGCCTCCCAGAGAAGAATTTAGCAATATGGTTAGCCTGAATGCTGAAGCATCACAACAAATAGTTTATTATTACCCTCACAAAAAAAGATTTAAATATAAAACTATAAAAGCAAAGAATGCTTCGAGATTTGAATTAGATGAAAATGAAATTTACGATGTAATAAACTATAAACCAGGCCCTCTTAGCCTTTCTGATGCTTTAGATCCAGGTTATTTGATGAAATCGCCTAGCCCGCGATTTATTTTAAGGGTATATAAATCTGAAAAAATTGGGGTATACAAGGCAGGTAACGACTATATTGTTTATAAGATAGGTGAAAAGGCAGGTATTTCTGTACTTGATATGAGTGCAAAGAAAAAACTGGCAAAAATGGTAGCTGATTGTCCAAGTGTTTCAGAAAAGATGACGAATGATGTTTACGGCGTTAATAAAATGAATACCGAGACTAAAAATTTTGATCAAGTAATCCAGTTTGCTAAAGATTATACCGAATGCGGTAAATAATTAGAAATCTTTTTTAGAGGATGTCATCCCTCCGATGGATGACATCCTTTCCTTCTTTCCTTCCTTTTAGAACTTTATATCAACCCCAACCATAAAATTGGTACCAGCCATTGGAAAATAACCATCCATTTTATAACGGGTACCTTCGTAGATGTATGAATATATCCATGCATTTGATTCGTATTCCTCGTTGAAGAGATTTGAAATCAATAGATTGATTGTTATGCCATCCAGTAACGAGGGATGCAGTGAATAGCTTACCTTCAGGTTGCTTACGAAATAAGCATCCAATTTACGGTTGTTGCTCGTACTATTGTCGATGTACTGTTTGCCTACGTATTGCGAAATCAGGTTGACTTCAAGATTTGCTGCTGGTTTATAGGCAATGCTGCTGTTTGCTATGACGTTTGGTGAAAAAGCAATATCGGTTGTTCCAAGGTTAAATGCCGATTGTTCGCCTGTTTCCCAATTATCCCAGTTATCGACATATTCGGTGAAGTTCAGGATTTTATTTTGGCTTAACGTTGCATTAACGTCCCATGAAAGGTTTGGCAATATCTTCACACCTACAACAACTTCAATTCCCGCACGGTAGCTGTTATCGACATTGGCCATGATGGCTGAGCCAACGTCGTTGATCTCGCCGGTTAGGATCAGCTGATTATTATACGACATAAAATAGATATTTGCCCCTGCTGAGAAATTTGAAGACTGATAATTGTACCCACCTTCAAAATCGTTTAGTGTTTCAAACGTAGGTTGTTTCCCGTTGGGATCGGCATCGGTAAAGTTGCTGCGGTTTGGTTCGCGATTGCCAACCGACCATGAGAGGTATGCTTTCGATTGGTTGGATGGCTGAAAGTAAACACCCAGTTTGGGATTGAAAAAATCGTAGTTGTGGTCTTGTGTCAAATCTCTCAGGTCGTCATCAATACCATCAATTGAATGATTGATATTCCGGTATTGAAGGTCGGCATAAATGTTCAGCTTTTCATTGAGCGAGTAATTGTATTTGAGATACACATTGAAATCGGTTTTGAGACCAGTGCCACGGTACCACTCATAATCTTTAGGCGTATTGCCCATAAATTGTGCCCAGATAATTTTTCCAAAATGGTTCCCGTCGTATTCACTCCATCCGGCGCCCAATGTGAAATCTGATTTTTCTTTCAGAATATTAAAGGAAAATGTTCCTCCATAGAAATTATTGTCGAGCCATTTCTGACGAATCAGATCTGTCGATGTAATGATTTCTTTTCCAGCTGTTACATTATCCATTCCATAATCCGATAAATCTTCACCGGCCTTGTACTGTTCGTAAAAGCCTTCTCCATGAGTGAGATGGAGCGCTGCATTCAGGTGGATATACTTTCCAAATTTTTGGTTGAAAAGCAACTGGTAATGGTCTTGCCGATAATCATCTATTTCGTTTTCATAGTTGTACAGATTGTACGTGCGTGGATTTGAGGCAAGCATTTCTTCCGTTTGCTTCGAGGAATAAAGTCCATGCTCTTCATATCGTTTCATTCCTTCCAGGTCGCTGTTGAGGCGTACAGAGGGAATGCCGTTCCATGCCTGATAGGTTTTTTCTTTCCCTGAAAAGGTGATCAGCTTCACAATGGTATTGTCGGTATAGTATCCACCTGAAAGGTAGTACGATTTCATATTGGTTGTTGCACGGTCGATAAACCCATCGGAGGAGATAGCGCTCAAACGGGCATCGAAGCTGAAATGATTTTTTAGTAATCCTGTCCCGGTACAGAAGGTGTTTTTAAAGGTGTTGAACGAACCGGTTGATCCGATGTATTCACTGTAGGCATCGGGTTTGAGAGCGCTGGTCTGCATGTTGATGGATGCCCCAAAAGCAGCGGCTCCCTGGGTGGAAGTACCAACGCCGCGTTGTATCTGTATATTCTCAACCGAAGACAAAATATCGGGCAGATCGACCCAATATACGTCGTGCGATTCAGCTTCGTTAAATGGTATTCCGTTGATGGTTACATTAATACGGTTGGCGGCAGTTCCACGAATGCGGAAACCAGTGTACCCAACCCCGGTACCGGCGTCGGAGTTCGAGACAAAAGAGGGGGTCGAGTTCAATAGGAAGGGAACATCCTGCCCTATGTTTTTCGATTCAATCTCCAGTTTTGAAATTTCGCTTGTTGCAACCGGGGTTTTGGATCCGGCACGGGTAGCGTACACGAAAACCTCGTCGGTCATGGTCTCGTTCCGTTGCAGAATAACGTTCAGCAATACATCTTTTGTAAGGTTTACACTTGTAGAAAACGATTGATACCCGATGAAAGAAACTTTCAGGTTGAAGTCGCCGTTTTTTAGGTTGTTCAGTACAAAAAGGCCATTCAGATCGGCAATGGTTCCAATGGTTGTACCTTCGATAACGATACTTGCACCGGGTAACGGTTCATTTTCTTCAGAATAAACTTTCCCGGTGATTTTAAATTGGGCAAAAGCCACTGTTCCAATGAAAAGGAACATGAGTAAGAATACGTTCTTCATTTTGATAAAAATTTTGGTTAAACAAATAACCAATGAGGCAGGAATGAATATCCTGAATACACCTTCCCTTCGCCGGTACTAACCGGATCAGGTTCAGAGGGTATGATCTCAGCCCTT
>Ga0209373_10002123_pt1 | contig 20674 bp, 20 predicted proteins | sample Higcelweek5metaG_FD_187173 | JGI IMG/M metagenome (GOLD analysis project Ga0209373, IMG submission 187173) | Freshwater pond sediment microbial communities from the University of Edinburgh, under environmental carbon perturbations - High... | ecosystem: Environmental > Aquatic > Freshwater >... | reverse complement strand
GATAAGTCCCTGAACGACGCTGGTCTGGAAGCCGTCGCGGGCCTTCTCGGCGATTTGGCCCTCGCGTTCCAGCCAGGAGTCGCGGCGGCGGCGCACATAGGTCTTGTCGAGATTCTCGCGGGTGAAAGGCTTGTCCTCCTTGAGCAGCTCCAGAACGCTAACGCCCAGCAGCACGCCGGAGGTCCAGGCCTCGTCGAAGCCGGAGCCCGTGAGCACGTTGGTGGTGCCGGATCCCTCACCGATGCGCGCAAAGCCATCGCCCGCCAGGAACGGCTCGCCCTTGCGGCCGGATTCCTGGAGGCTCTTGGCGCCCCAGGAGCGCATGCGTCCGCCCTTCAAATGCTTCCACAGGGCCGGATGCTGCATCCAGTGCTGCAGGTAGCGGTAGGCCGTGCGCACCGGGCTGTCGAACCAGGAGGGCACGAAGATGCCCAGGCTGGCCACATTGCCGGGGTAGACATAGAGAAAGCCGAAAATCTCCGGCTCGGGGTAGCCCAGGGTGTGCAGCACCGTGCCTTCCTTGAGCTGGCAGCCCTCGGGCAGGTCCACCACCATTTTCATGCCTACGGCCCACTCGCGCGTGTGGTTGCCAGCTGGCAAGCCGAGCTTTTCATCAAGTTTACGGCCGACGGAACCGACAGGACCATCGCCCACGACGACGAGCTGGCTGTGGATGTCCATGCCGGGCATGAACCCGGCCTCCGGGGTGCCGCGCTTGTCCACGCCCTGGTCCTGCAGGCGCACGCCCGCAACGGCCTTGTCGAGCAGGATGGGCTCGGCCACCGGGGTGCCGGGCCAAATCTGCGCCTGTCCCTGGGCCATTATCTGTCCGCCCGCCCACTGGTTGAACTGGCCCATGGAGAGCAGGATGCCGGGCTCCTTGCGCAGAAAGCTGGGCACGTAGGGCAGCTTGAAGGCGTGGTCTTTGGCCGCGCCGAAAGTCTTCAGGGCCTTGTCCGCCAAGCGCATGACGAGCGGTCGGCGGCTCGCGCCGATGGGATCGAGGAGGTAGAGCACCTCTTCGTGCGTCACTTCGGTGGCGAAGGGGATTTGCGTCAGGTCGAGGTCGGGAAAGCTGGCGCGGATGCCGCGGCCCTTGGTCACCACGCCGGAGACGCCGAAGCCGAGGTCGTCGGCGCGCTCGTAGCAGATGACCTGCGGCGGCATGCCGGGCATGGCCTTGCTTTCGGCCACCGGGGTGCCGTCCTCGTTCATCAGCCCCTGCGACAGGGTATGCAGAAAGCCGCCCATGGCGGGGCCGAAGCCGACGCAGGCAATGTCCACGTCCATCCGTTGGCGTTCAAAACCCTCGGGCAATTCGCCCCCGGCCGGGGCGTTGGTGTTCTCGTCGGTCATGCGGATTCCTCGTGCGTGGGCAGGTGGGCCGCCGGAACAAAAGAGAAGCGTTGCGGGCTTGCACCCGCGACGCTGGCACGACGGCTCGCCCCTCTTTATCCGGGGGGGGCTGGCGAGTCAACCGGAAGGGGGGAGCGGTGAGGACCGCTCAGCCTTGAACTTCCGGCAGTGATTCCTCTTTCCCTGTTGCTGGTTCAAAACGGTCATTCTTTGCCAAACCGCGTGTCCTTGCAATTTGCTGAAATTGCGCTGGAAGAGCTGCTCGATGGAGTGAAGGTCCCGGTCTCGCTCGCAAGCCTGGTTGGCAACGGTGTGACGGAGGTCTGGCCGTTCGGGGGGATTTCGTCCCAATCAAAAGGGCTGGCCTGAACAATATTCAGGCCGGCCCTTTCGATTGCAATGAGGGGGCCGGGGGGAATCATTCCCCCCGGAAACTCTCTTCTTTTTCTTTACAGCGGGTAGTCCAGCGCCTCGGGGATCATGACGCCGCAGATGGCTTCGCCAGCGCGGTCGCGGGCGAGGCGCGCGCCAGCCAGGCTGGCGTCGAGCTTGCCTCGCAGGGAGGCGAACTCGTCGGCGGGGGCGCTGCCATAGCCGTACACAAGGTCTGCGCAGAGGCGGCCCACTTCACCGGCGGTGCGGGCGTTCTGGATGGTGGCGAGGTCGGCGAAGAAGCCCACGGTATCGTCCAGGCTTTCGGCCAGCATGGGATTCTCCGGGCCCTTGTCCTTCAGCTCGCGCACGTCGTCCACGAAGGAGCGCGCAGCCACGAGCCAGGCCAGCGCATCGGCCAGGGGGAAGGTGACGCCCTGGCGGTTGCCGCTGAAGAGCTTCTTGCCGTCGGCATCCTTGGAGGTCTGCAGGTGGTTCAGGGTCCACAGCCACAGGCGCATGGCCTGCGCCAAAGACTTGGTTCCTGCGGCGGGCCAGGTTTCGGCCTGGCCTTCCAGCTCGTCGATCCAGTGGCCCATGAGGGCCAGGAACACGGGATTGGCCATGGTGGCCGTCATGTGGCGGCGCTGCACCACTTCCGGACCTTCGTAGGTGGCCTCAAGCTGGGTGTCGGTCCATTTCTGGAACAGGAAGCCGGGGCAGTCCTCGGTGACGCCGTAGCCGCCCACAAGCGACACGGCCTCGCGCATCATGTTTGCGCCAACGCCCGGGCACCAGAGCTTGCAGGCGGGAATGAGCACGTTGGTCTCGGCGTCGAGGACGATGGACTGCACGAACACGTCGGCCGAAAGCTCGGCGAAGCGGGCGGCGTCGCGCTTGTCCTCCGGGGTGTAGGCGAGGTTCAGGTATTCAAGGACCAGCGGCTCCATCTTCTTGAGAGCGCTCATCTGAGCGCGGGGGCCGGTGATGCCCTGCTCCTGGAACTGCCTGTCCTTCTCGCGCTCCAGCGGGTCGAGGAGATCGGCCTTGCGCGCGGCGTCGAAGCCCAGCGAGCAGCCAGCCTCGCCGATGGACCAGAGATCGGCCAGACGCTGCACGGCGTCTTCCTTCATCTGCAGGCCTTGGTCAAAGCGCGGGGTGCCGGGCTGGGCGTCGCCGCCGCGGAAGCGGCCGCGATGATAGCGGATGATGGGCTCGACGGAGGAGAGCAGCTTGGCCGAGGTCATGACGCCGACCGGGATGCGCGTTCTGTGGAACACGGAGCCGATGATTTCGGCGTGGCTGTAGTTGGGAACGATGACGCCGTCCTTCACGGTGTAGCCGCCGATGATGCGGCTGGCCGGAACCTTGAGGCTCAGGATGGGGTCGCGCGTGCTGGAGAGCTGGTGCACCATTTTCATGGTGGGCGCGCCGCGGTCGAAGGTGCCGGGGTCGTTCTCTTCCAGAATGACCATGCACGAACCCTTGATGCGCGGGTCGTCGCTGGTCACCGCAGCGGTGACGAAGTTGGCGAAGTCCATGCCGGTGATGAAGCGTCCGCGCTTGTCTACCTGGAGCATGGGCTCCTCGCCGTCCTGCCACTCGGCCACGCGCACCTTGCTGGTCAGGATGCCGGTGTCCACGCCGACAAAGGGCAGGGGCTCGGTGAGGGCGAAAGCGCCGCGCCACGTGGGGTGGCCTTCGCCCGGGCAGGACATCTTCATGTAGTGGTCGCGCTGTTCGGGCGTGCCTTTTTCGTGGATGGGCGCCAGGGCCAGATTGTTGGCCAAGCCGCAGGTCGCCGCGCCCGCATCCACCCAGGAGAGCTCGAAGGTGGTAAGTGACAGGGCGAAATTCTTGGGCCCGTCGATGTACCCGCCCTGGGTGGTATCCATGTACAGAGCGGTCAGGCCTGAGGAGTCAAAGGCGTCAAGCAGCGTCTGCTTGCGGTCGGTCCATTCGTGGGAGTTGCGCACGCCATCGGCCACCATGCGGGCCACATGGCCGCGGGCCACGCCACGTGCAGACTGTACGACCATTTGCAGCTCAAAGCGGTCGGTATAGCGCCACATGATTTGGCGGATGTCGTCACCGGGCAGGGTTGCGAGTTTGCTCATGCGGTAACCTCGAACATGCTGAATTTGTTGGAACAATGCGAAGCGCAGAGTGCCGAATGTGAGGGCTCAAATACGGCATTCGCGGGCCTGCGTCAAAGGCTATTTGGTTGCAACGGCTTGCGGGGCAAGGGGCTATTCCAAAAGTTGGGCGTAATCCGACGCCATGCGCGCCGCGGTGAAGCGCTTTGCCCCATGCGCCCTCGCCGCGCGTCCCAGGCGGCGTGCAAGGGCGGGATCGGCCAGCAGGGCGTGTGCGGCACGCAGGAAGCCCGGTCCGTCGTCGGGGGCGACGAGCAGTCCGGTTTCGCCGTGCAGAATGATTTCCGGCACGCCGCCCGCGGCGAAGCTGACCACGGGCAGTTCCATGGCTGCGGCCTCAAGCAAAACCAGGGGATGGTTGTCCGCCAGGGTGGGATACAGCAGCACGTCCGCCGCGCGCATGAGCAGCCGCAGCTTGGCGCGGTCCACATAGGGCCAGAAGGTCAGGCCATCTTGGCTGCCAACTTCGTCGCCGCCCACGGCGAAGGCCACGGCCTCTGGTGCGGCTTTGCGAAGGGCCTGCCACAGCTCAAGCCATTGCGGGCCAGCCTTATAGCCTGCGCGCGCGCCGCCGTGGGCCGCGAAAAGCGCCATGGTCTTGCCCGGGGCGACGCCCAGGATGGCCCTGGCGCGGGCGCGCGAGGGCAGCGAGGCGGCCTCTGGCCAGGGCACGCCATTGGGAATGATGCGCGTTGGAAGATCGGGCCAGACCTGCCGGGCCAACCCGGCCAGCCAGCGCGACGGGCTGGTGACGGTAAGCATCGCGGTTTGCTGTCCGAGACGGCGCAGTAATCCGGCAAGCGCCATTTGCTTGGCGTTGGCGTGTTCGAACCCTCGCGGGCACGGATCGGCGCAGACCGGGAAGTGCGGGCAGTCCAGCGGGTAGGCGCAGCCGCCGGTGAGCGGTCCGGCATCGTGCAGGGTGATGAGGATGCGGCGGGGGGCCGGAGACTCCGGCTGCCTGTTCAAAAGTCCGGTCAGTAGAGCGGGCCAGTCCGTGCTGGTGTGCAGGTGCACGGCGGCGTTTTGCGGCAGCGCGGCCAAGACCAGCCCAAGTTTGCCGGGAGAAGTGGGGCCGCAGAGCGGAAAAGGGGCGTCTTGTCCTGCGGCGGAATCGCCCTCGGGATCGTTTTCCGGCACTTCGAAGCTCAACCGCGCATCCAGCCCGGCGGCGCGTTGCGCCTGGATGAGCAATTGGGCCACGCGCACGGCTCCGCCCCGGTGCGGCAGAACCGCATGGTGCAGAATGGTCCGGCCCATGGCCTTCAGACCTCGGGTTCCAGCAGGTCGTGCTTTAAGGCCCAAAGAATGTGGTAGGTCGCGGCGTTCGCGTCCTGACTTGGGCAGAGTTCGCGGAAGCGTTCCGCAAGAGCTCCCGCTGTTTCGCCTTTGCGCGCCAGGAACACCAGCTTGCGGATGTCGTCAGCCTGGATGAAGCCGTCGAGCCCGGCATAGACCACTGGGTGTTCCCGTCCGGAGAGCAGGGCCCTGCCGGAGCGCGTGGGAAGCAGGCGGTCGGCGGGGTCGAGGGTCCGGGTGGGATAGGACTCGAACACGCGGGAGTAGGGCAGGTGCAGCGGGTGCGGCACGCTGCGCAGCGTTGCTATGTCTGGCGTGGGCAGGTCCCAGAGCTCGTCCCAAAGCTGCAGGTGGCGCTCAATGATGCCTGGCCAGAGATAGCGCGTGCGCACGCGCTCAAACCCGGCCCGGCCCATGCGTTCGCGCAGGTCCGCATCGGCCAGCAGCGTGGCCAGTGCGGCGCGCAGGGCTCCGGTGTGCACCACCGTGCGCTGGGCCAGCAGCAGGTGGTACTGATTGTCGAAAAGCAGCGGGGCCAGCATGTCCACCACGTCGTCGTTCGCAGTCGGGGCCGGGCCGATGGTAGGCACGAGCAGGCCGGTTTCCCCGTGGACGACCAGGTCGCGGTAGCCGTCGTAGTCCGAGGCCACTACGGGCAGCCCGGCGGCTTGCGCCTCCAGCAGGGTGATGCCGAAGGTTTCCTGCGGGTTGTCGGCAATGGAGACGAAGATGTCGCAGGCGCGCAGGAGCCGGAGCTTGCGCTTTTCGCCGGGGCGCAGCTCCAGGCGCACGTCGAGCCCAACGCGCGCGCCCATCTCCACCACGGACTGGGGGAAGGCGTCGCCCTCGTCGGTCCAGCCCGCCAGCACCAGCGAGACGGAGTTCGAGGGCAGAGGCGGGGCCTCGCCCTTGGGCGGGGCGAACAGGCCGCTTATGGCGCGGATGAGTGGAAGCAGGTCCATTTTTGAGGCGTGCGACACCCGGCCAAGCACCAGGATGAGCGCACGGTCCGGCGGAAGTCCCAGCTCCGCGCGCAGCGCGGCCTTTTCCTTCTGGTCCGGCGGCGGCGACTCGGCCTTTTCCGGGTCGATCCCCAGGGGCACCAGACGGATGCTTGGCCCTGTTATGTGCCCGAGGCCGTAGCCCTCCCGCAGCCGCGTGAAGAACGCCTCCGTGGCGAGCCTGCCCGCTTCGGAGGTGGCGATGATGCAGTCGCGCGCGGTGGCCCCGGCCCACAGGTGGCGCAGGAAGGCCACGGGGAAGTCCGGGTAGGAGAGGGAGTGCATGGGGCCGGTGATGGGAAACAGTTCCGGGCTCAGGGCGTTGCGCAGCCGGGCGATGTGCGTGGGGTAGTTGATGCAGTCGGATTGATGGAAGCAGGCGTAAGCCGTGTCGGCCAAGCGGGCGGGCAGTTCGCGGCGGTCCATGAGGACGAAGCGCCCGGCTTTGGCCATTTCCGGCGCGAATTCGGCCAGGCCCGTGGCCAATGAGTCGCGCAGGGGCTTGTCGGCAAGGAAGAAGTGATAGGATTCGAAGGGATCGCGGGCGAACAGGGCCCGCAAAAAACCGACGTTGGCCACCCGGCGGCCCAAAATGGGCCCGCCCTCCATAAAGGGGTCCAGGGTGCCGAAGACGCGGGACTTTTCCATGTCCGCACCAAGCCACACTTGGCTGCGTTTGTCAAAGCCGGACGGCGCGGCATGTGCCAGGGCATGGAATCGATTGCCGTTGGGCCGCTTCTTGCAAGATAGCCTCTGTACGCATCCCGTCACCAGGAGGCTTTAGGTCATGCACAGAACAGAACATCCTGAAATAATGTGGGGTCTTGGACTCGATCCAAGCGCCATAGCCACGATAGAAGAAAGCGCCGGGCCGGGCTTCACACTGCGTAATCTGCCCCCGGATGCCGTGGCCTGGATGCGTGGAAATGAGGGCCAGAGCCAAGCCGCGTGGATTCCGCAGGGCGTGTGGGATGTGATGCCAAAATCCCGCCGCAAGGCCTGCCGCGCCATGGAGTCTCTCCGCCGCATTCTGGTGGTGCCCGAGGAAGCCGAACCGGTGGAAACCGAGCAGGTGCTTGCTGAGGGGTTCTTGACCGCCGTCCGGGCGCCGTTGACCCGGTATAGCGTTCGCGACGCGTTGTTGCGTGTGCGCGAGCTTGATTCCCTTTCCGCCGATTTGCGTCGCAAGACCGATGAGGTCATGCTTGAGCGCGAGCTGCTGGAGCGCAAGAGCAATCACTTGAGCTTCCTGAACCGGGTGCTTTCGCGGGCTTCCGCCTCTCTTGATACCGCCACTATTCTTTCCAAGGCCAAGACGGATCTGCGCTACCTGCTGCCGGTGGATGTGCTGTGCGCCGTGTTCTGGAATCGCGCAGCCGATGGGCCGGGGCTGGAGGCGGAGATGTACATGCACTGCCTCATGGGCCCGGAGGAGAACAACGCCTGGCAGGAGGTCCTTTCCGCTGCGGCCGAACGCCTGGGCGGCTCTCCCGTGTCCGATTTCCGTCAGATATGCCTGACCCCGGGCGGCCACATGCGCCTGACCCCGCCGCCCACCGGTGGACGGCTTCTTATGCTGCCCATGGCAGCAGGGGGTGAAAGCTTCGGTTGCCTTGCCCTGATGACGAAGAAGGGGCTCCGGCTGGCCAAGGACCAGGTGCAGACCTTGAACGCCGCGGTGAATCACCTGGCGCTGGCTCTGCGCAACGCCCTGCTGTTCCGGCAGGTCAAGAGCATGGCGGACCACGATGGTTTGACCAAGATTGGCAACCGCCGCCGCTTTGAGGAGCGGCTGGAGGAAGAGGCCCAGCGTCACGGCCGGTACGATCAGCCCTTGTCGCTTATCCTCATGGATTTGGACCACTTCAAGTGCATCAATGACACCTATGGGCATCAGGCTGGCGATGTGGTGCTGCGCGGCACGGCCTCCCTGCTGGTCGAAAGCCTTCGCAGCTCTGACTTTCCCGCCCGCTATGGGGGCGAGGAGTTTGCCGTCATCTTGCCGCATACCAGCCGCGACCAGGCCGCGCTGTTGGCGGAGCGCATCCGCACACGCGTGGAGGAACGCAATTTTGACGAATGCAAGGGAGAAGTCCGCCTGACCTTGAGCGCGGGCGTGGCCGCCCTGGCTCCTGGGGCGCATGGCCGGGATCTGGTGTCCTTGGCGGACCAGGCCTTGTATCTGGCTAAGAATGGCGGCCGCAACCGCGTTGTGGTGGCCGGGCCAGAGACCGGTCTGCAGCCCCTTGCGGAAGATACTGAGGCTGAAGGGCAGAGCGGAATGGATAGCGAAAGCAATAGGCGGAAGAAGCAGCGCGCCAGCGCGGATACGCCAGATTTGCCTTTGCGGGCGGGCGGGGGCATGTAGCCCCGTTAGCGCCAACCCTCCCGGCGTTCGTAGATTTTCCATTTGCCCATCTCGGGCAACAGCACGAACAGTGCGTCTTCCTCAACCGTCTGCACCACTGGTGAGACCGTGAAGCTGTAGTGCCCGGTGACTTGGATGCGAGCCAAATCAGGGTCGGCGGTGATCCGTTTGAACACGAGCCCGCTTAAGTCCACCTTCGCCGCCCGGAAACGTTCCAGCTGTCCCCGTCGGTTCACGGTTTCCCGTGCGGCCAGGAAGGCCATGGTCTCTTCTTCGCGCACCCGGCGCGAAAACACCGTGGGGAAGCGGTCGTCGAGCGCCGTCTGCCACTCAAAATATTCCTGCAGCACCTGATATTGCGCCAAGCCTTCGGCATCGAGCGGCTTTGTGGCGTTTTCCTGCGTCGTCGCTTCCGGTGCCGTTTGTGGCCGTGCGCCAGCGCCCAGTGCAGCGCTGTGGCTCAGCAGCAGCACGGCGAGAATCGTGGGGATGATTCGTTTCATGCTCATTGCAGATCGTCGATGAGGTTTTTGAGCACGCCATAGTCGAGGGGCTTGCCCATGAAAGCTCTGGGGTTGGTGCGCGCAGCCAGAACGCGCGTGCCGACATCCGTGTACGCCGTGCAATAGATTATGGGCATGTCTGGGTGCCGCTCTCGGATGCGCGTGGCCGCCTCTATGCCGTCCATGGAGCCTTCGAGCATGATGTCCATAAGCACAACATCGGGGCGTTTGCGGACCGCAAAATCAACCGCTTGCTGGCCGGTGGCCGCAGTGGCCACGACTTCGCAGCCCATGCGCTTCAAATTCGCTGTGGTGGCGAGGGCGATAATGCTTTCGTCTTCGACGACAAGCACTCGGGGGGGCCAGGGCAGGGCGGGGCAGGAAAGCATGATGTGTCTCCCGGGGCAACAGCCATTTGATGTTGAAGGCAACGTAAAAGACATTAGGTTGCCCAGGGGGCTTTGTCCAGCCTCGTCGGCTGGGGCAGTGTTCTTCCTGGGTGTTATGGCGAAACGTTGACAGGGTGGGGGAAATATGCCTAGACATTTCTTAAAGAATCACTATAACAATTTGCGTCGGCATTTGGAAATCCAGCGTCGGCCAGCCTTGTCCCCAGGCGCAGAGATGTCTCTCGCTCTGGGAAAGCGATCCGGGGTTGCCAGCGTTCCGCTCCAGGGATAGCATCTGTATGCCTGGATGACGCCGGGACATGGCGCGAATGAACCTTTTACCTATGTGGATAGCCATGCGCGAAAAAAGCAGAGTCCTCTTCCTCGCAATGCTGCTCATCATGCTGGCGGCCAGGCCCGTTCAAGCGGCGCACCATTCCGCCTATGGCGAACTAGGGGCCAAAGCCGCCATCGCCATGGATCTGGGAACTGGACGCATTCTCTATGAGCAGAATGCCGACCAACAAATCCCTCCCGCCTCGCTCACCAAGGTAATTACCCTGTATCTGGCCTTCGAGGCCATGCAGGAACACCGCCTTTCCTTCACCGACACGGTGCTGGTCAGCCCGCAGGCCTCGCAGGCTGGCGGTTCGCGCATGAACATCCGTCCGGGGGAGCGCGTCATCGTGCGCGAACTCATGAAGGGCATCGCCGTTGCGAGCGGCAATGACGCTTGCGTGGCCCTGGCCCAGCATTTGTCCGGGAGCGAGGACTACCAGCCATTTGTCAACGCCATGAATGCCAAGGCCCGCGAGCTCGGCATGACCGGCACGGTGTTCAAGAATCCCAACGGGCTCCCCGCCGAGGGACAGGTCACAACGGCTCGTGACATGCTGAAGCTCTCCTCCAGCTATCTTCGGCGCTTTCCCCAGGCGCTGACCTTTCATTCCATGACCACCTACGTCCACAACAACCACAATCATCACAACGCCAATCGTCTGCTTACCACTTACGAGGGCGTTGACGGGTTGAAGACCGGCTTTGTGCAGGCCTCCGGGTACAACAACGTGGTGACGGCCAAGCGCGGCGATACGCGCATCGTGGCCGTGGTGCTTGGCGCGCGCACAGCCGGAGCCCGCGCCGCAACCACGCATAAGCTGCTTGATATGGCTTTTCAGCGCGTGAACCAGGGGCAGGCGCTGGCCACTCTGGACGAGCAGAAGGGCCGGGGCGCGTTGCCTGCCTCCTTGGTGCGCACCGCTCCCCGCCAGCAGGATTCCGATCTCAAGGCCGCTCAGCAAGTGGCGGACATGCGGGCTAACCAGGTGCGGGGCGCTGTTTCCCAGCCTGCGGCAGAGCCTGCGCCCGCCCAGAACATGGTGCAGCGCAAGACGGGCAAGGGCACGTATGCCATTCAGGAAAGTTCGTTCCAGTCGCGCCAAAAGGCGGAGCGCCGGGCGCAGCGTTTGGAGAAGAAGGGTCTGCCGGTGAAGGTGGTGGCCACGAACCTGAACGGCGGCAAGTGGTACAGGGTGCTCGTTGGCCCGTATGCCAGCGCCGATGCGGCGAAGAAGACCCGTGAGAAGATGCTCACCCGTGGTTCGGTGACGGAAGAATAATCCCCCTCTGCTTTGATTGGTGGGCGGCAACGCCACGCCCCTCCCGGCCCGGAACGCTGTTTGCGTGTCCGGGCCGTGGTGTTTTAGAACCTTGAGGTCGAGAATCGCAGTGTTCTTCGCTGTGTTTGCCGGCGTCTCCCGTTTTGGCGGGAGACCTGTCCCCACCTTCTTTCTGCCTTTGCCATTAGGCAATATCTTGTGCCCTCGCTCTTCAGCCCTCGCCGGGACCTCTTTAGACTCTAAACCCCCACGTCACAGTTTCAAGACGTCTGAAATGCGGAGTTACACCCCGGAAACAGTATTGGCGGCCCTCCCTGTCAAGACGGAATTATTGCCTTTTTGCCGGCCAAATAGCGTCGAAATTTGTCGCATGGCATAAACCACAGCTATACTTCGCTCCACGCCGGGCAGCCGCCCGGCTGAAGGAGCGTGCATGTCCCAATCCGTCAGTCTGGTCCCTTTGGAAATCCGGCACGTGTCCGGCTTGTGCCTTCGGCCGGGAGCTCAGGAAATTTTGAGCCGTCTTGGGCCATTGCCGCAGCTTGCCCGGATCTACCTGTCTGCCGGTCCTGCCTGGACGCTCATGGCGGGTGCGTGGCCGCTCGCATGCGGCGGAGTGGTGCGCTTTTGGCCAGGCGTGGGCGAATTGTGGTGCTGGACAGGTTTCGAGGTCGAGCGGCACTCGGTGGCTTTTGCCCGCTTGGCCAAGACGCGGGTGATGGAATTGCTCGCCACGCAGGGCTTCCATCGGCTGCAGGCGCATGTGCGGGAGGACGATGACCGGGCCCAGCGTTTTGCGCGGTTTCTTGGATTAACCCTGGAGGGCCGATGTCGAGGATATGGCCCGGACCAGGCAACGCACCATATCTACGGGAGGTTTGAAGCATGGAAGGCGTAAGCAGCGTGATGCCCATTGCCGTGAAGACCGGAGCGAGCGTGCTCTCTGCGGCATTGGCCGGCGGCTCCGGCAGCTCGAATGATGCGGTGGAGACACGGGCCAGGAACGCTGAAAACCAGGCCAAGCGCCAGGCCGAGGCCCAGGCTCGCAGTACGCGTGAACAGGTGCAGGAACTGCGCGAGGACAACCAGCACCGCATGGGCGCGGCCCGTGTGGCGGCGGCCAATTCAGGACTCGCGCTTTCCGGCAGTTCGCTGCTCAATCTCACCAGCGCGGAGAGCGCGGGAGACGAGAAAGTGAACCATGTCCTGGATGAGTCCGCATTGCGCATCCAGAGCATTCTCGACAGCGGCTCGGAACAGGCCCGCAGCATCCGCCTCTCCGGCCGCGTGGCCGACAGCCGCCAGGGCGGTCTGAGCTCTCTGCTGCGTCTGGGCGCCCAAAGCCTCGGCTCCGGAAATCCCTTCAGAATCACTATGTAGTGGAGGGCCGCCATGTCGCTTGTTCCTGTGATCCTGACGAACTTCACCTCCGGCGAGCTCTCTCCCCGCCTGGCAGGGCGCGTGGACGTCTCCAAGTACTTCAACGGCTGCCAGAGTCTTGAGAACTTCCTTGTGCAGCCCCATGGCGGCGTGGTGCGCAGGAGCGGCATGCGCTTCGTGGGCTCGGCCGTGCGCCATTCTGGCAAGTCGCTTCTTGTTCCCTATGAGGACGCGGCCGGGGCTGGCTGGGTTCTGGAGTTTGCCCAGGACGAAACCGGGGCGGGCGTGTTGCGCTTTTTCTCTGGCTCGGGCCGGGTGCTCACGTCCGGGGGGGCGATCATGGAGCTTGCCACGCCGTTTTTGGCCCAGCATCTGGACGGATTGCGCTGGGTGCAGGACCGCTACAGCCTGATACTGACACATGAGGCCTTTGCCCCGCGCAAGCTTTCGCGCACGGAGGGTGGTGGATTCGAACTCACGGTCTTGACCTTTGTGGACCAGCCGGAAACATGGAAGGAGGGCAATTGGCCCGCCTTGTGCTGTCTGCACGAGGACCGGCTTGTCTTTGCCGCCACGCCGGATGATCCCTTCACCATGTGGTTCTCGCGCACGGGGGAGCATCTTGATTTCCGCCTGGCCACCCGCGAGGTGCCCCTCGACGACTGGGACGATTTCGAGATCACGGACACCAACGGCGACAGCCGGTCAGACGGCAAACCCGGCGACACCATCCTGTTGCTCGCGGGTGATTCGTTCCTCAAATCGACAGCCGTATCCGGAGTCATGAGCGACGGAACCCTCTGCTACTACCGCTATATTGGCGGCCGCAGCGTCACGGCCGGACTTTCCAGCAGCTTGCGCATAAGCCTAGCCGCCAGTCCGGCCGCAACCACGGAAATCGAGTCCGTGCGAGACGCCGCTGGCGCCTTACGCACAGACTTTTGGGAAATGTTCGCCATTGGCGACCGCACCAACGCCGATCCCGGCGATGATCCGCTGGATGACGACGCCGTGGAGATCACGCTCTCCGCCCCGCGCGGCGGCCGCATTTGCTTTCTCGCCCCGCGCGACAAGCTTTGGATCGGCTCGACCAGCGGGGAGTGGACGGTTTCCGGCAGTTCGGTGAATACGCCCGTCACTCCCGGAGGGGTCAAGGCCAATCGCGAGGGCACCTTTGGCGCTGCCCAGGTGCCGCCGTGCCAAGCCGGGGCCGCGCTTCTTTATGTGCAGCGCTCCGGCAAGAAGGTTCGCGAAATGGCCTACCGCCTGGCCTCGGACTCGTATACCTCGCAGGATCTGACGCTCTTGTCCGCGCATTTGGGCGAGGCGGGCCTCTGCCAGCTGGCAACGGTTCAGGAGCCTGATCCCATGCTCTATTGCGTGCGCGCGGATGGTGTGCTCCTGGCCATGACCTACCTGCCGGAGCAGGACGTCTGCGCGTTCTCCCGCATCACCACGCAAGGAGCGGTGGAGGCCGCCTGCACTGTGTTCAACGCGACCGCGAGCCGCGATGAACTGTGGCTCGTGGTGCGCCGCCATGTGGTGGAAGATGGCGCGGAGCAGACTCGCAGGACCATAGAAATTCTAGCCCCTGGGTTTTCCGAAACGGCTTCGGACACCACCGAAGCCTTTTTTGTCGATGCCGGCCTGAGCTATTCCGGCGAGCCGGTTAGTGTGCTTTCGGGCTTGTCCCACCTTGTCGGCCGCAGGGTGCAGATTCTTGCGGATGGCGCGGTCTTGCCCGAGCAGACCGTAGCTCCGGACGGCAGCATTGCTTTGGACCAGCATGCTTCAACCGTCCAAGTGGGGCTGGGCTATCCCTCGGTGCTGCGGCCCATGCGCCTGGAGTACGCGGGGCAGAGGGGCAGCGCCCAAACTCGCACCAAGCGCATCGTCGAAGTTGCGCTGCGTTTGTACCGCACCCTTGGCGGCAAGGTCGGTCCGGACCTCCAGCACCTGGAACCCTTGCTGTACCGCACCAGCGCCGATGCCATGGGCGGCCCCCCCGCGCTGTTCACGGGCGACAAGTCCGTGCGCTTTCCCCAGGGGTGGAGTCCCGACGGGGTGCTCACCCTGGTGCAGGACCAGCCGCTGCCCATGACCGTGCTGCTCATAGCCCCCACTTTCGCCATTAACGAATAGCCGCCGGAATATCCGGTCAAGGAGCACCCCATGACTTTGTCCACGCAAATGTCCAAGGCCACGTTCCTGGGCAACGGCGTCACCACGGCGTTTCCCTTGCCGTTCCCCTTCCTGCGCGAGGCCGACATCCAGGTCATCTTGAGCCGTGACGGCGGGGAGACGCCGCTCGCCTTAGGCACCCATTACACCCTTGCCGGCGGGGGCAGCTCCGCTGGCGGACATTTGACCATGCTTGTGCCGCCAGCCACCGGCAACACGCTAGTGGTCTATCGTGCGCCGGCCATAGTCCAGGAGGTGGATTATGTGGAGAATTCAGCCTTTCCGGCCGAGACCCATGAGAGCGCGCTCGATCTGCTGACCATGATCTGCCAGTCGCTGCAGGAGCAAATCAACCGGGCCGTTGTCTATCCCGTGAGCACTGCGCCCGAGGATGTTCTGGACTCCACAAGCTTCCTCTCCGCTGCGGAGGCCAGCAAGAGCGAAGCCCGCCTTGCCCAGCAGGCGGCTGCGGAAAGTGCGGGCAAGGCAAGCTTGAGCGCCAGTGCTGCGGCATCTTCCGCCGGCCGGGCTGAATTGAGCGCCAGCATGGTGGAAGCCATTGCCGCCACGGCGGACGGTTTGGTGAGGGTTTCGGCCACCGATGCTTTGCCGCAGAGCCTGACCGCCAAGCTCGCCGCGGGCGGCGGCCTGGCTGAAACCTTGCTGAACCCTGGCGCGGAGGAATCCCTGCAGCTCTCCGTGGCCTTGGCAGAGCAATCAGGGCTGGAGTTGCTCTCTGGCCTTTTGCGCGTGCGTCCGGGAGCTGGCTTGGCCCTTTCCGACACTGGCCTGGCCGTGGACGTTTCGCAGATTTCAACCAACCCGGCCTTGCGGCCTGTCATTGTGGCTGGCCGCATCCTCAACCACGCAATGAACGGAGGTTTCTAGCATGGGCACCACGTACAAAGAGGCAATTTTCTGCGGCGACATGGCGGGCAAGCTGACCCAGTTCACCAACGCCAACGGCCTGACCTTTGCCGACATCACCACGGCGGACGCGAACGGCCCTGTGCGGATTGACTCGCTGGCGGTGAGCACGGACGATCCGCTCTCCCTGGCAGTCCTGGCGCTCAAGGTCACGGACGGCAGCAACACCTTTCCCATGACGAACATTCCGCTGAACCGGTCTGTCAAAAACGAGGTCACCAACAAGCTGATCACGTTCACCTTTGCGGCCACCACCATCACGCGCTCCGCTGGCTCCTTCCTGGCGGACGGCTTCAAGATCGGGGATTACCCCAACGTGGTGAACAGCCCGGACGCGGCCTCGAATATCCTGGGGGTTCTGCCCATCACGGCTCTCACCGACACTGTGATGACCATCGCCACGGCGACCATGACGGCCCGCGCCGCGTACTATGGCACCACGGCTGTGGCCGTGCCGGACTCCCTGGCGGTGACGAATCTCCTGACCGCCGCCAACATGGCCCCCTTTGTTGGCACCGACTCCGCGGGCAACAAGTTCCTTGAGCTGCCCAACGGCTGGAAGCTCCAGGCCGCGCTTCTCGCCGCCCCCACCAGCGGCAAGCTCATGAGCGTTCAGGCCCGCTGGGGTGCCTATGCGTCCGCTGCGTAAGGGGACCAGAAATCCGAAGCCCGGGGCGGTCTTTTGTGGCTGCCCCAGGCCCGAAGCGCTGCGGTTCTTTTCTCTGTTCGGGGGAAAAAAACTTGAGGATGCGAGGACGCTCTTTGGCGATGGCATTAACAGCCAGAACATCATTCAGGGCGGGGTGACTCTTCAGCCTGACTCCAACGGGCTAATCATCGTGACAGGGGCGGCAACCGTTGCGCCGGATTGGGGGACCAACGCAAGCGTCGTCTCGTGTGACAAGCTCTTGGTCATTGGTGCTTCAGCCTCGCTCTCCCCCAGCGCCAGCAGCAAGGGGTTGTTCGTCTTCGCCAAAACAAGCGTGACTCTGGCAAGTGGTGGAAAGATCCACGCCAACGGCATCCGCTATGGCGGAGAGTTTGGAGGCGTGCCCCTCGCTGCGCTTATCCCCGCGTCTTTGACGCCACGGCTCAAAGCCGAGGACATGGCCGCCTACATCATCGGCCTTATCAAGACACCCGCGAATGCCCCTGCCTCGGCGATGAATGCTGGCGGCGGCGGACAGGGCGGCAATGGTGTTTCTGGTGGAACGAACTCCGGTCGCGGAGGCCTTGGGGGGACTGCCGGAACATTTGCTGGTGGCAGCGGTGGCGGCGGCAGCGGCAACATCTGGCAATACTCGCAAGGTGGCGATGCCGCTGCGTATGGAGGAGCCGTTGGCGCTGGGTGGAACGGCGGATATGGCGGATACGGCGGTGTTGGCGCGGGATTGGTCACAATTTGCACACCGGCACTGACTGTCAACTCTGGCTGTACTGTGTCTGCTGATGGCGTTGCCGGTGGCGCAGGCGTTGACGATGGCAGCGGTGGCGTTTGCGGCGGCGGGGGTGGGGGAGGCGGCGGAATACTCCTCATCGTAACGGAGGTCGGCGGCTACGCCAATGCCGGTTCTGTCTCCGCGTCGGGTGGCGCAGCTGGCTCTCCCTCTGGGGCTCCAGGTGGTGTCGGCTCCGTAAACATCCTTTCCATCACAGCATAAGGAGGCGACCATGATTTTGATTGATGACGGCAACACGGAACTTGGCAGAACGCTACTTGCTGCGCTCCCTGAAGGTGCGACGGTGCAGACGGAACCTGGCGCATACGCCCTTTCGGCATATCCAAGCGTCGTGGTGGATGTGCCCGCCTACATGCAGGACGAACGGGTTCTTGATGCCAACGGCGGACTGCTTGGAATGACGCGCACTGAAGTCCCGGCGCATCAGGAAGTGCTTCGCCTGCCCGCAAGCTGGGACGCCGTGGCCGAGTATGTGGCGTTCGTGACAGCGCGGGCGTCGGCGAATCCGGTGAGCTTGGCGGAATAGCCATGGACATGCGCCAGCCCTGCGTCTTCCACGATCAGAGCATGGAGCAGCTTCGCGCCGCGGTTTTGGATCTCAAGGACCAGTTGCGCCAAGGCATTGCTTCCGTGGCCGCCCAGTCCCGCGCCAATGGCGAAACCTTGGTGCGCATCGCGGATTCCCAGGTGGCCCGCCGTGAGCTGTGCGCCAGGCAGGAGACGCGTCTCACAACCGTGGAGCGCGGGGCTGATCTGCACCGCTCCGCACACGCGGCGGAGCGCGAGGAATATCTGACCGAGCGCGCGGACCTTTGGGCGGCGGTGAACAAGCTGCGCTTTCATGTGTACGTCGGACTGGGCGTGGGACTGGTGCTGCAGACGCTGGTGCCCTTGGCCTTCCGGCTTGTGACGAAATAGGATCGGAATTTTGCCCGCTCCTGCGGGCGCGACACATCGCTTCCAGGCGATGGCAAGCACAAGGGAGGACCCCATGTTCGTGTACCGCGAGATGCTGAACAGCGTTGTGAAGCAGTGTCATTTCGTTTGGATATATGCCGCCGCGTTTGGCGTGCGCGCTGTCCCGCTGTGGACTGTGGCTGCGGGGCTTGTTGCGGGGCTGATCTTGGGCAGCCGCTTTCTGTAGGGGGTGGCATGGGCATTCTCGAATTTTTGCCCGTCGTCGGCAGCGCCGTGCAGAAGCTGCTTGATCTGATTCCCGACCCGAACGCCAGGGCCAAGGCGGCGGAGGAATACCAGCAGACCGTGCTGGCCATTGCCGCCAAGGCCGAGGCCGACCAGCGCGACATCAACAAGACCGAGGCCGCTTCGAATTCGCTGTTTGTCGCTGGCTGGCGGCCTGGCATCGGCTGGGTGTGCGCGCTGGCCCTGGCGTTCCAATACCTTGTGCGGCCGCTCGTCAGTTGGGCCGCGGGCGTGTGGTGGCCAGCCATGCCCGCATTGCCTGGCCTGGACGACTCGCTCTGGCAGCTCATGTTCGGCATGCTCGGCATGGGTGGCCTGCGCACCCTGGAAAAAACCAGAGGGGTGGGCAAATGAACACGGAACGCGTGGCGGCGCAGCTTCTGGTCGATGAGGGGCTGCGCCTCAAACCCTACCGCTGCACTGCGGGGAAGCTCACTATCGGCGTGGGCCGCAATCTGGACGACCGCGGCATCACCGAGGCCGAGGCGCTGCTGTTGCTTGGCAACGATATCGCGGAATGCTGGGGCAGCTTGCACAAGACCTTGCCTTGGCTCCACGACGCGCCGGAGGCCGTGCAGGAAGTGCTTGTAAACATGGCCTTCAATCTTGGCGTCGGCGGGCTGCTTTCATTCAAGCAGACTCTGGGGCTTCTCGCCTCGCGGGATTACGCCGCCGCGGCAAAGGCCATGCTGGCTTCCAAATGGGCGGTGCAGGTGGGCAAAAGGGCGGAGCGGCTCGCCGCGCAAGTGTCGGCGATCAAGGCGTAATGCGCTTTGATCCGCAGGGCGGGGTTTGAAAAGAGGCGTTTTCCGCTCATGCTTTCCAGCTGTCCGGGCGCACACATGGACAGGAACGCCGTTCGGACTTATTTGGGAAGAATCAAGAAGTGAATGATCCAACCGTGGCAGGATTGAAAAGAAGGAGGGAACATCATGGCAAGACAGGAGTTTCTCTCTGAAATGGAAGCCAAGCTGGCGGCCTTTGACGCGAAGATGGCCCAGTTGGCGGCAAGGCCCAAGCCGAAGGGCGAGCGGGCCGCACTGGAGCGCGAGAAGACGTATTACTTTCTCAAGGCGCAGCGCGACGAACTGCGCACGCAGTTGAAGCAGGCCGAGGCCGCTTCGGATGACGCCTGGAACAAGTTCAAGGTCTCGGTGGAGCGGGTGTACACGGATATGGTGCGCAGCATGGACGAGGCTTGCAACCGCATCGAGGGGCCGGAAGAAGCCGGGCTCTATTAGGGCGCTAGGGCTTGAGCTGGGAGAGCAGCATGCCGCCGAGCATGAGCCCGCAGCCGAACAGGGCGCGCAGGCTCAGCAGTTCGCCCAGAATGAAGTATCCGGCCACCGCCGCGAACACGGCCTCCAAACTCAGGATGATGGCTGCGTGGGCCGGATCGGCGTCACGCTGCGCCACCACCTGAAGGGTGTAGGCCACGCCCACGCTCATCAGGCCGCCGTACAATATGGGTATGGCCGCGCCGGAAATTCCCGCCATGGTGATGGGCTCCGTGACGAGCCCCGCGCCAAGGCTCAAGCCGGAGCAGACGACAAACTGCGCCGCCGCGAGCTTCACCGCGTCCGTGCCGTCCATGCCCGGCGAAAGCTTGCCGATGAGCAGCACATGCCCGGCCCAGAACACCGCGCCAATGAGCTCCAGCACGTCGCCGTAGGCGATAGTGAAGTCCTCGTTCACACTCAAAAGATACAGCCCCGCCGCCGCCGCAACGGCGCCGATCCAGGTTCCCGCGCCCGCCCGCTGCTTCAGCGCCAGGCCGAACAGCGGCACCATTACGACATACAGCCCGGTGATGAATCCGGCCTTGCCCGCCGTGGTGTAAACGATGCCCACCTGCTGCAGGGCTGCGCCAGCGAACAGCACACACCCGGCGATGATTCCGTAGCGCAGAAGGCGCCCGGTCTCTATGCCCGCGCCGCCGCCTTCGCGCAGGCGCGTTTGCTGCATTTTCCAAATGAGCGGCTGGAGGGCTAGCGCGCCAAGCGCAAAACGGATGCCATTGAACGTGAACGGGCCGACATGCTCCATGCCGATGCGCTGGGCCACGAAGGCAGCGCCCCAGATGAGCGCGGTGAGCATGAGCAGGCCATCGGCCTTGAGCTTGTGTGCGAGCATGTCCTTCCTTGACCTTTGGACGTGGCGTTGGAATGGCTGCCGGGCCTGCATCCAGGCGTCAGCCCGGAAGAAATACAGCGCGCCATTCTTCCCGGCAAGGGGAATTTCCCCCTGGCCGCAGGGAAATAGCCTCCTGGCATTTATGGAGGCGTGTTCGCCTGGGGAGGCGAAAAAAGCAGGAAGAAGCGGCTATTTTAGCGTAATGTCGAAATTGGACAGAAGCGAGACGGCCTCCGGCAAGGAGAAGATGGTTTTGCGGAACCTGTTTGTCTCCGCATTGATGAAATAGTTGCAGGAGGAGGAAAAGTCCGCATGGCTGAGATCGGT
>Ga0209373_10002122_pt1 | contig 20674 bp, 15 predicted proteins | sample Higcelweek5metaG_FD_187173 | JGI IMG/M metagenome (GOLD analysis project Ga0209373, IMG submission 187173) | Freshwater pond sediment microbial communities from the University of Edinburgh, under environmental carbon perturbations - High... | ecosystem: Environmental > Aquatic > Freshwater >... | reverse complement strand
TGAATCAAAACGAGAACCGTCATACGCCAAGAGAGCGCAGAGGTATGGATCATTCCCGGTAGCGCGGAATTCCCGATCGGCGTCCGCCAGCGCCTCGCCCATCTTGCCCATGGTCGCGCGCAGGACGGCAGCGTTTCGCAGGCATGCGGCATTACCCGTCGCGTCGTAGGCGACGACCCAGATCCCGGGATCCATGGTCGGGGGGAAGGTCGCGGAAGTCGAGCGAATGACCGACAGCGCGGTTACGGACGCATACTCGGTCGTCGCGACAAGGTCATGGTACCTCATCGCCTTGCCATACTCGCCTAAGCCATTCAGCGTATCAGCGAGCACGGCTCCTAAAAGCGGATTCGTGGGGAGCTTGCGCATTCCGGCCTCAAGCGTCTTTACCGCGTCTCGCGGAGCGCCCAGCGAGCGCTCGCGCTTGGCGATAGAAAGCCACTGCGAGGCGCTCGTCGCTTTTATCCTGAGGGTTTTTAGCTTGTTAAGGGATTTCCCGGTATCGCCCTGTGCGGCGATCGAGTCGGCAAGGCGTAACCCGCGTGAAAAGGTATCGCCTGACGCGCCGCCGCAGGATGCGACGAGCGAAAGCGACAGGCCCAATGCGAAAAAGGCGATGCGCCTGAACCTCGCGCTGTTCATGGCGCGGACAGACGCATCCCGGCTCATATCATGCTTTTCCGCACGCTATCCAGAACCGCGTTAACGAACCGATACGACTCGTCGGAACCGAATTCCTTCGTTATATCGATTGCCTCGTCTATGATGATGGACGGGTGAAGGTCTTTCTGATACAAAAGCGAATAAATGCTCATTCGCAGAATCGCGAGATCGACCTTGCTTAGCCGGTCAAAATCCCAATTCGTGATATGCTTTTTAATAAGATCGTCAATCTCGGCGATGTGCTCTATCGTCCCGGCGATGATCAACCGAGGAAACGCGATGCCCTCGTCGCCAAGGCGTTCCCGTTTTTCTTCCTCGAGCCACTCAAAATCGAGCAGCTCGGCAAGCGATAAATGCGAAACGTCCCAGGCATACAGCGCCTGGAACGCGATGATTCTTCCTTTTCTTCTTCCTGCCATCAAATTACCACGTTAAAACCTTATCAAGGTCTCCGCCGGTCTTCAACATCTGGTAATTCTCCGGCGTCCGGAGGTCTTTGATGAGCTGGATAAGGGCCTGATTGAGCGCGGCGCTCTGAGCCTGGGCCATAAGGGTATTCTTGATGTATTCGTACACCGTCACGTTGGCGCCGGGCTTTACCGCGTCGTTGAGCTCTAGAATCTTCGCGGGATATTTCTCCTGCACGATAAAGCATTGGAAATCGGTTTGGGTCTCGGATACGTCCGATACCTCGCCAACGCCCATGGTGAAGATCTTAAGCAGGGCTTCCATCGAGATGCCGAGCTGCTGGGACGCCGTCGCGTTTTTGTTGATATAGAGGTCGCCCGCCTGGAAACCGGAACCGGCCGCCTGGGAGCGGATCTTGAGCTCGTTGGTGGAAGCGGGCTTGTCCTTAAGCTGCTTCTGATAGTCGACGAGCTTGGCGCGCGAGTCCGCGGGATTGTCTCCCTTGGGAACGACGACGAGGAAAAGCTTGATCATGTCGGGCTGCACGAAATTCTGCTTGTACATTTCGTAGTTTGCCTTGATTTCGTCTACGGTGGGGCCGGCGACGTTCTGCAGTTCGCTCTGCTTTTTCGCGAGTACGTAGCGCTGAGCGACGATCTGGCTTTTCAGGAAGCTCTTATAGTCGACCAGGGTCATGCCGTTCTGCTTCTTCATGAAATCGTCAAGGGACATGCCTGTCTGCTGCTTGACCATCTGCGCGAATTCAACCTCGGTAACCGGCTTGCCGACTTGCTGGGAGATCATCTTGAGGAAGTTCTGGTTAACCTCCGAGTCCGAGATCTTAATGCCATCTCGCTCGGCGGCCTGAACGACCAGGCGCTCGTTAATGATGGTGTCGAGCACTTCTTTTTTCTGCTCGAGCGTCATAGGGCGGTCCATTTCTTTCTGGTAAGCCTCAACGCGGGATTTCAGCTGTTTGAGCGTAATCGGTTCGCTTTTCTGGAGCTTGATGTTAACGATGGGCTGAAGATCCGTCTGTGCTACCGCGAGTCCGGCCATCAACAGCGTCATCGCAAAACTGGTTAATACGCGCTTCATCTATCCTACCTTCTTTGATCCCTTACGGAGTATACGTCTATAACAGCGCTGGGCCGTTGTACGTTACGTTGTTCACTTCTCGAGTACGGCCCTGATGCGCCGCACGCCAGCCGACGATGACTGTTCCTTCTGAATCTTGAAGGTTCCCATTCCGCCTGTACGCTCCACGTGGGGGCCGCCGCAGACTTCTTTCGAGAACGATCCGATGGAATATACCTTAACCATGCTTTCGTATTTTTCGCCGAAAAGCGCCATGGCGCCGGATTTTTTCGCTTCCTCAAGGGGCATCATCTCCATCTTTACGGGGAGGTCTGCCTTAATCTGCTCGTTCACGATCCGTTCAACCTCGGCGATCTCGGCGGGAGTTAACGGAGCGGGATGCGTAAAGTCGAACCGCATGCGCTCGGCGGTGAGGTTAGAGCCCTTTTGGCCGACGTGATTCCCCAAAACCATGCGAAGCGCCTGCTGGAGAAGGTGCGTGGCGGTATGGTACGCGGTCGTCTGCTCGGAATGGTCCGCGAGCCCGCCCTTGAAAACCTGCTCGCTTCCCGCTCGGGAAAGTTCCTGGTGTTTCTTGAACGCCTCGTCGAATTCCTCGCGGTTAACCTTCAGACCACCCTCGGCCGCGAGTTCCTCGGTCAGTTCGATCGGGAAACCGTAGGTATCGTACAGCTTGAACGCAAGGCGCCCGGACATAACCTTCTGGGGATTTTTCTGGAGGTTCGGGAGCATTTTCTCGAACTCCGCCTCGCCTTTCTGCAGGGTAACGAGGAATTTCTCCTCCTCGGCCTTGAGCTCGGCAAGGACGAAATCCTGCCGCTCGCCGATCTCGGGATACGGACCTTTATACGCGTCGATGGCGACTTGGGCAACCTTTCCGAGGAACACCCCGTCAATCCCGAGCTTTCGCCCATGGCGGACGGCTCTGCGGATCAGGCGGCGAAGGACGTATCCCGCGCCGACGTTCGACGGCGTTACGCCTTTGGCGTCGCCAAGGATGAACGTTGCCGCGCGCGCGTGGTCGCAGATAATGCGAATGGAGACGTCGTCGGAATCGTTGTCACCGTACTTTTTGCCGGAGACTTCCTCGACTGACTTGATGAATGGGATGAAAATTTCCGTCTCGTAGACGGACTTCTTGCCGTTGAGCATCGCGACGGTTCGCTCGATACCCATGCCGGTGTCGACGCATTTCCGGTCGAGCTTCAGGTACGAGCCGTCCTTCTGCTTGTTGTACTGCATAAAGACGTCGTTCCATATCTCGATGTACTTGCCGCAATGGCAGCCGGGACGGCAATCAGTTCCGCATTTCGGCTTGCCCGTGTCGATGAACATCTCGGTGTCCGGACCGCAGGGACCGGTCTCGCCCGCGGGTCCCCACCAGTTATCCTCGCGAGGAAGGAAATGAATCCGTTCCATCGGGATGCCGAGGCCGTTCCATATCGAAGCGGATTCCTCGTCGCGCGGCACGTCCGCATCTCCCGCGAAAACGGTGACGGAAAGCTTATCTACCGGGATTCCGAGCCATTTCGGGTCGGTGAGGAACTCAAAGCTGAAGCTGATCGCCTCTTTCTTGAAGTAGTCGCCAAGAGACCAGTTACCGAGCATCTCGAAGCAGGTAAGGTGGCTCGGGTCGCCAACGGAATCGATATCGCCCGTGCGGATGCATTTCTGATAGTCGGTAAGGCGCGTTCCGGCGGGATGGGGCTCTCCCATCAGGTATGGGACCAGGGGATGCATTCCCGCGGTCGTAAACAAAACGGTCGGATCATTCTCCGGGATCAAGGATTTTCCGGAAATCTCTGCATGGCCCTTAGTTTTAAAAAACTCGATGTATTTGGAGCGGAGTTCGTTGGCTGTCATAATCTGCATATAGTAGAGAATGATCCTTGATTTGTCAACGATGGCGGGCTTTATGGGCCCTTCGGCTCAATAAAAAAAGCCGTCCGGATTGATTCCGGGCGGCTCCATAGGATCGTTACTTTTCGTTACTTCTTAGCTTTTGCCTTCTTAGCGGCTACCGGCTTCTTGACTGCCTTCGCGGGCTTTTTCGCTATGGCCTTTTTCGCCGCGGGCTTATTTGCAACAGGCTTCTTGGCAGGTTTCGTCGCCTTGGCGGACTTAGCCTCTTTGAGCGCCTTGGCGGGCTTTACTGCCTTCTTGACGGGCTTCGTCGCTTTCGCGACCTTCGCCTTGGCAGTCTTCGGGGCTTTCACCGTCTTAGCGGCCTTCGTCGCCTTGGCGACCTTTGTCGCCTTGGCGGCCTTTGCCTTTTTTGCGCCCTTAGCGGGTTTATCCGCCATTGCGGTAGCTTTCTTACCCTTCACGGCCTTCGCGGCCTTCGCAGGCTTCGCGGCCTTTGCTTTCGGGCTTGCGACTTTTGCCGGCTTGGCGTTTTTCCTGACCAGGGTCCTTCCTTCCTTAAGCGCCTTGTCGATCTCGATCTGCGCGATGGAAAGCAGGGCTATCGGCACCGAGTAGGACGAACAGGAAACGTAGTTGAGCCCAGCGTCCATGCAGAAGCGGATGTTTTCCGGGCGGGCTCCATGCTCCCCGCACAGACCGCGGGTAAGGTCCGGCCGCACGGTCGAGCCGCGCTTAACGGCAATATCGATCAGCTCGCGCACGCGGGGATCAAGGACGGCGAACGGATTTCCGTCGATCAGGTCATACATCGTGTAATCGGGCATGAACGAGTTAAAATCGTCGCGGGAAAGTCCGAGCGTGGTCTGCGTAAGGTCATTCGTGCCAAACGAGAAGAACTGCGCGTACCGCGCGATCTCGCCGGCGCTCAGCGCGGCGGCGGGAAGCTCGATCATCGTTCCGATCTTGTAATGAACGGGTTTCGCCTTAAGCTCCGCGCGAACGGATTCCTCGATCGCGCCGATTCCCTGATAGGAATGGCCCTCGATCTTCTTTCCGTACACGATCTGCTTGAGCTCGCGGAAATTCATGACTATCGGGACCATGATCTCCGGCCGAACCTCGACGCCTTCCTTCTGGAGCGCGTACGCGGCCTCGAAGATAGCGCGAACCTGCATCTCGTAGATCTCGGGATACGAGATCGCGATACGGCAGCCGCGATGGCCAAGCATCGGGTTAATCTCCGCGTGCGAGTTGATTTTCTCGAGGATCTCCGTCTTATTCACCTTCCCGCCGCGGGTCGCGAGGTGCGCGAAGAACCCGGCGAGCTCGCCGTCGTTATGGGGAAGGAACTCGTGCAGAGGGGCGTCGAGAAGACGAATAGTAACCTCTTTATCGCCCATCGCCTTGAAGATTCCGTAAAAGTCCTCCATCTGCATCTTCTGCAGCTTTTTAAGGACTTTTTTGCGCTCGTTCGCGTCCTCGGAGACGATCATCTCGCGGAACACGTTGATACGCTTCTCGTTGAAGAACATATGCTCGGTGCGGCAAAGCCCAACGCCCTCGGCGCCGAACTGGAGCGCGAGCTGCGCGTCGCGGGGGCTATCCGCGTTGGCGCGTACGTGGAAATCCTGCACGAAGGATCGCGAAAGCGCGATAAAATCGAGCAAACCCGAGGTCTTCGGATCGGGCTCGATCAAGGTCGCCTTTCCAAGGAATACGGTCGACTCGCCGTAATACGGAACGTTAAGCGTTATGTAGTCGCCCTCGTTGATAGTCAACCCGCCGACGGTCGCCTTGTTTCCGCGAATCACCATGTCCGGGCGAACGAGAGAGATCTTACCGTACTGGCGCGCGACGACGGACGCGTGGGCGGAATATCCGCCCTCGTTCGAAAGAACGCCCGTCGCGACCTCGATGGCCTTAACGTCGCCCGCGTAGGTCGCCGGCATGATTAGGATACATCGGGTATCCTCGCCTTTCTGCCTCGCGATGCGCTTGGCGTCGATAAGGGAATCCGCCGAGAAATACACGCGTCCGACCGCGGCGCCCGGGGCGCCGGTAATGCCGCCGGTGGTTTTCTTAAGGTCTTTGGTGCTCGAGATATCGATTACCGGATGAAGAATCTCGTTAAGCTGTCCCGGTTTGACGGTATTCACGACGTACGCGTCGTCGACGACCTTTCGCTTGTTCAGGTCAAGGAGCAGCTGGATAAGCGAGATCGTGCTCTTCGACTCGACGGACTTCTGCTCGATGAGCCACAGACGGCCCTTCTCGATCGTGAAGCGAACCTGCCGGATTTCCTTGCTGTCGTCCTCGAGCATCCACGCGATTTGCTGGAGCTTTTTCAGGGACGCAGGATCGATCGCGTTGATATCCTTTCCGACGGAGTTGATATCGTCGAACTTCTCCTCGAAGAATTTGCCCTGAAGCTTTTTCTCGCCGGATACGATATTGCGGCTAAAGAACGAACCAGAGCAGGAACCCTTGCCGTAATTGCCGTATACCATCGGCTGCACGAGGATCGCGGTATCGCCGTCGTTTTGGTCGTCGAGCTCAAGCAGGCGGCTGATCTCCTTGAGGGAGATATCCAGCTGCGCCTCGGCGGTGTCGAAAAAGTTGGTGGGCAGGAGCGGGCCGTATTTGTCCATGATATCCCGGCCGTGCATCGTGACCTTGTCGGCCTTGAGCGCGTCGGAAATCTCCTTAATGGCCTGAGTGAACGCAAGCGCCTCGGCGGCCTTCTCCTCGAGCTCCGCGCATTGCTTCTCGATCGACAGGATTCCCTTCAGGAGAAAAAGAACCTCGTGCGCGGCGAAATTGGCGCCAACCCACTGCTCGAACCCGGGCAACGTCGTTTTCGTAAGGCCGAAATTGTGAAGCGTCGGATAGTTCGCGATCGCGAGATTCGGCGAGATGACGATCTTTACCAGCAGGGGATTTGACGGATTGCCGTAGGACTTTCCGACGAGGGCGTTGCATTTCTCGAGGCACGCCTCCACCATCTCGAACACGGGAAGGGAGTCTAGCTCGGCCGCTATGTTCGAGTCCAGGATAAATCCCGGCAGAATGGGCAAGCCAAGCTCGGCAAACTCGTTAAGCTGGCGCCCGCGAATGCCAAGAAGGTTCTTGTCGATTTTCTTGCTTACCGTTTCTTTCTGGCTAAAAAAATGTATCGAATTTGATTGCTTCATGTCGTTTTTACTCCTAGAAGAGATTCATGACCGTGTCGGGCGAGCCATGCAGGAAGGCCTCGAACGAGGGGCTCGCGCCCTGGCGGAAATACCTCGACAGCTTCGCGAGGTCCTGAATATTCTCTCCGGCGACGGAGAACTGGATGCAGCTACCGTGCTTTACCTTACCCCACTTGAACAGGGTATTGATGTCCACGATTCTTTCCCCGTCGTAATAGATGAAAACCTGAAGCGCCGGGTACTTAGCGTTATAGCTGCGGATGATGCGCTTCCACGCCTCAACGTTGCCGTTATGGAACAATTCATTTGAAACGACCACCGAGACCAGGGGGGACATCTTCGATGCGCCGGGGACGGAGACGGGAGCCGGCGCGGGAGCCGCATGCGCTGGCTGCGCGGAAGCGACTGCCTGCGCAACCGAGGGACCTGTATAGATCGTCGCCGTCTTGGCCGGCAGGACGGCCTTACCCGTCGACTTGGCGGCGCGGGGAGACTTGCGGGATTTTTCTTCGGTTGTTTTCTTCATGTTCGCCTTCTTTGGGGGAACGTACGCGAAAGAACCGGATAGAAGGGCGGCGGGCGCTTTTGCCTTTTTGCCCTCAACAAGATTTATTAGACAATCGAGCGCGGCATTCAACGATTCGGAAGCCTTTCCGTCGCCCTGAGTGCCCGCATATACAACCATTAGTTCGTTCTTGCGGAATCCCGCGATAACGGCCGCCGATTCGGGATTCTTCGGGTTAATAAGGAGGAAGCCGAGATCTGGATGATGATATCCGATGATCAGGTCGACGGCTTTCCATTTTCCGGTTTCCGTGGAGACCAAGGTTGGATCGTCGGTAATCGCGGTAATGTTATGCGACGCGGCCTTGTATTTCCATTTCTCGACAAGAAGCATATTCGCGATTGAATGAACCTCGCCAGAGTCGATTTCCTTGTCGGAAAGCAAGGTATTAACCACGTCCGCCAGATTCTTTTTGGGGTTGCACATATCGAGCAGATCAAGGGTGTTATTAATATGCCTTACTGAGGTATTGAAACCTTCGCGGTCCGCCAAACGGGTATAAAAACTAGACGGTTCAACCATCTTGTCCTCCTGGATTTCTATATTATAACCCAAACCAATCATTTTACTATAAAAAAACCCCCGAAACAGAGTTTTTCTGATTTCCGGGGGTCTTAATCAACACGGCATTACCGGGAAATTAGATCTCTCTGATCCTCTTTCCCTTCGCGGCGGGAGCCTTACCTCGGCGTCCGCGTCCCGAATCAACGACGCCGGCCTTTGCGGTCTTGGCAGGGGCCTTCACGGGCTTGCGAGCGGCTGCAGGCGCAGCCCTGGGGGCCGCGACGGGAGCTGCGATCGCGGGAGCCGCGGGCTCATCGTTGATCATGTCGAGATACTGCGAACGACCAGCGGGTTCACCGGCCTTGACATCCTCTTCAGGGTTCGTCGCGAACGTCTGCGCGATATCGGCGCGAACGGTCGAGCGGCGGCGGCTGAACGAAGCGAACGCAGCATCCTGGAATCCCTTCGATACACCATGGAGGAACTCGTTAAGAACGTTAGCCATTCCGTCGAGAGTCGCCTTCTTGCGCTTGATCGAAGTGATATCCACGTCCAGGAGGAGTCCCGGCTGGAGGTGGAAGGGGTTGATAATATAGTCGAACTTGATAAATTCGGTTTCAAGGAAGGCAAGGCGCTCTTCCATGACGCGGCGCTCGATCGGGTACTGATAATCGTACATGTGCTTGAGCTTGTCGCGCATGATGATGAGTTTCTTGCGGAGCTTATCCTTCTCGAAGAGGTACGTGCGGTTCATCTTCTCGACGTCGGTCTCGGCGGGCTTGATGAACGAGATTTCGTCCCAAACCTTGGCGATCGACTCGTAGACGGGCTGACCCTTTTCGTCCTTCTGCTTTCTGATCTTCCTCTTGTAGAGGTTCGCGAGATCCTTGAAATCCGTGACGCGGGTAAGGAACTTGGAATCCTCGTAGCGGGTGTTCAGAACGTCCCAGAGGTGTTCAACCTCGGTCTCGAAAGACGCGACCATGACCTTGTAGGCTTCGCGCTCGGCGTTCAGCTGCGCATTGTCATAGTAGCGGAGGCGAATCGCGTAGCGCTCGTCGGGGAGAACGGCGGTATTGGTATCGTCGTACTCGCGGAGGATGAGCTCGCGCGCGTTCTTGAGGTTTTCGATGTACTGATAACCCATCTTGGAGGTATCGAGGATCGAGGTAAGCGAGTTGATCGCGGTGTTGAAGCCGCGGTTTCGGATATTCTCGGTATCGATAATCTTCTTGAGGTTTTCGCGGACATTGAGCTGGTCGAAGGTGGCGGGATCGATCTCCGCGCGGAGGTTGTTAATCCTGTCCATCATCTCCTTGGCGATGACTTCGTAGCGGCGGCTCTTGGGATTGTCGACGTCGTCGTCGGTCATGTCTTTGACTTTCTTCATCTTCGCGAAGATGATCTCGCCGTCGGACATTTCCTCGAGGCCCTGGTCAATGCGGTCATCCTTGATTTTCTCGATGGCCTTGTCGATCTCGTCCATGTAATGCTTGGCGAGAAGGTCCTTGATCAGGTACTCGACGGTAGCCTGGTACTGGAAAATCGGGCTGATGAGCTCGGAGTCAAGGATATTGACGGAAAGCTTTACGTCGGTGACGGTCTTCGGCTTGTAGATGTTATCCTTGAACGCGCACTTTACGATAGAGTATGCGTTTTCACCGCGAACGAACGCGCCAACGTCGGTTTTCTGGCGAAGGAGGGAGTTCGTGAGGGTTTCGAGGTCGTTAACGCCGCGCTGGATATGACCCTGCAAGTGGCCATACATGTTAACCATCGATTTCTCGATTTCGCCGGTGTTAAACTTGTCGGCGCCGCCGACTTCGTCGAGGAGGTTGGCGATCTCTTTCGGGGTATACCGATTGAGAACCTTCATTTCCTCGCGATCCACGAATCCGCGGACCTTTTTGACCATTTCGTCTTCAGCCGTTACCATGTAGCGGTTGAACATATTCTGATAGTTCTGGTTAAAGTAGTTGTACAGCTTTTCTTTAACGCCGCCCATGACCTCAAGGCGCTCAAGGACTTCCTTGGGAAGCCTGGCGTTCAGGTGATGAAGAACCTTGTTGGTTTCTTCTTCAAGAAGCTGGTTAGTCTCTTTCTGCTGATCGCGGTAATCTTGCGCAAGAGAGTTCCTCGAACCGACGGCACTAGGCTTTTCGGGATGGAATACGTTGGGGCTGCGGGGCAGATCTATGCTTCCCATGGTAAAATCTCCTTATATCTATAGTCTTATGATACGTTACGACTTGATATTCTCATTATAATCATACAAAGAATTATGTAAAGCATTTTTTTTTTTTTGTAAGGTGCAAAATCGCATATAATGGTATAAAATAATGTTCGGAGAAGCACTGATGAAAAAAAACTTATTGCCCTGTATAGCGTTTTTTAGCCTTTTCCTCAGCCTTTCGTCGTTTGCGGGGGAGCGAACGGTCCCCGTCGACATGATTATCATGATCGACAAGTCCCTTTCCATGGAAGAGGCGGGAAAATACGAAAGCCTTCACTCCTGGGTTCGCGATCAGCTTGTCTCCCAGATGGTAATCGACGGCGACTGGGTAAGCCTGTATCAGTTTTATGGCCGCGCGGACAACGTATTGACCATGGACGTTCAGGACGACGCCGACCGACAGAAAATCATCAGTACCATCGACGGTATCAAGCCCGACGGGCAATATACGGATATCGGGCTCGCGCTCGACACTATTCGCGGCGCGATGACCAAGCGGGGCGATAATGGACGGCATAAGGTTTTGCTCCTCCTAACGGACCTTAAGCAGGAAGCCCCCTGGACTTCGCGGTACGCTGGGGTTTCCGACACCTACGACAGTCCCTACCTAGCCGAGGCACGAATCATCCAGCATGACAACTGGTACGAGATCACCCTCGATATGGACATTCAGAATAAGGTCGTTCAGACGACTAAGGAACTATATTCTTCCATTAATAGCGGCGAGAGCGGTAAGGATCGGGATCGAATTATCAGCGAGATCGAGGATTCCGGGCTCGCGATGGACGCCGGGAATGCGGAAGCGGCCGGGGCAGAAGAGAACGGCGCGAATACCGTGAGTGACGCGAGCGGCGTAAACGCCAATAAGGGCGCAGGGAAAGGCGGGCTACCCCTACCCGCGATTATTGTGATATCATGCGTACTCGTCGGCGCTGGCATAGCGACGGCGGCGGTTGCGGTTTCAAATCGCAGAAAGAAAGAAGAGCAGGAAAAAACCGCCTGACGGGGAAATCATGAAACGGGCAATTATCATCATATTCGCTGCGGGACTAGTCGGTCTTTTCGTATGGCTTTTGGTAAACGGTTCCGAACTGTCGCTTGTGCATTCCGCCCGGCAAACGGCGCGAACCATAGTTCCGTCCCAGGAACCCGGCGCGCTGGGCGAAGAGATGGGACAGGAAGAAGCGGCATCCTACGACGAGTCGAAGACGCAACCCCTTATCGTCATGAACGACGATGAAAGCTTTTTGCAGGCCATCAACGTCGACGTCAATAAAGACGGGATTTCCGACCAGATTTGCGCGATCAAGAAGATATCGGAGCAAACCATCTGCCTCGTGCCCGGAATCCAGAATCCGTCAACGGGGGAATACACCCGATTGCCCGAGATCCGCACGGGAATAACCCAGGCAAGAACCCTCCTTTTTTACACGATCGACATCATCGGCGACCATACGGAAGCCTTGGTCTATTCCGGGATGACCGCGGACAATATGCAATCCCTGGCGGTCTATCTCCCGTCGACCGATAAAGACGGAAAAACGATCTTTACCGCGGCGTGCGACCTCCGCGCGGATGGCCCGATCGCCATTCAGGAGATTCAAAGATCCGACGCATACAACCTGGGCCTGACCAGCGGGGATAGCTACCCAATCATCAGCTATAATTCCGATCCGGACGCGCCTCAGACGCTTAATCAGATCGAGCGGGTATTTCACTGGGACAGGAACCTAAAGCGATACGAACAGGTTTCCGAGTCGCGCATCGAGGGAAAGAAAATCGAGTCCCGGCTGGTACGCCAACTTCAGGGGGGAAACGTCGACTCATTCGAGGATTTTCTTTCCGGGCTGTGGTATATGACCGGAAGCTCCGGAAAAGACGACACGAAGTTCCTGTTTTTTAACCCGGCGGAAAAGGAAATCGTTTTCCATAGCGGCGCGACCGAGGAAGCCTTTATTCGCGAATCAGGCTCGCCCCGAAGATACGGCGCGTACCTAGCGACGAGAAACCGATCGATTCCGAGCATCAGGCGATTCATCGATATCGAGCTGACGGGGATAGACGAGATCAAGATCAAGATTCAGGAAGACGTCAAACTGAAGATTGGAGTCGCGTCCAACTGGGACGGGTCATACCGAAAGATGGGCGTCAATACGGCGATGTCGCGCTCGGAAGCGGAAAACGCGCTCGACGCGATGAAGAAACACCTCGTTTCCGGCTCGGGGCTTTGGACATCGACGGATGGCTCTAGCTTTTCGATATCGGCGGACCATTATCGGTTTAGCCTCGCCTCCGGGGATGAGGAAGGTCAATTCGCGCTGCTTTCGGTTAAGGGCCAAACGGTCATCCAAACAAAGCCGAACGGCGGGAAGAAAACAAGGTTCTTCGTCGCGAGCTCAAGCGCCCCGGACAACCTGACGCTGACCGAGGTCACCGTCACGATCGACAGTACGAACCTGGCGGGTCCTCCCCCGGTTCTTTTTACCAGAAAATAAGAAGCCTTAGTCAAAAACCAGGCAGCTCTCGAAACCGGCGTCCTTCAAACGGGCGCCGGAGGTTCGGTCCGCGTCTTCCGAAACGACGACGGAGTAATATACGGTTCCGCTTGCCCTGCGTTCAGTTCGGAGGACAGGGGAAAAACCGGCTTTTTTCAACTTTCCGACCAGCTCGTCAGCATATTCGCGATTCTTAAAAAACCCGACCTGCTGCCATACTTGCCCAGCCGTGACGGACGAGCTCGCGGGGGTTTTACTCGCGGGCGATTCTTCCGACGGTGATTTGCTCGCGGGAGTTTTGCTCGCGGGCGATTCTTCCGACGGTGATTTGCTCGCGGCGGGGGCTTTGTTCGTAGCGTGTGACGTTACAGCTTCTGGAGCTCGTGCGGTCAGGCCAGCTGAGCCTGATTTGGCGAAGGCCGCGACGGAGGATTCCTTTCTCGGCATGAAAAACCAGAAGGGCTCCGGGGAAAGACCGCTTTCGCCTCGCGCAACGGCGGCCTCGGGACTTGCGGGGTAACATTCAAGCAGGTTCTTTTTTGCGGAATCGTCCGAGTCGGACCACCAGAGGGTGAATAGTAAAGCCGGGATATACGCCCCAAAGGCGGGGTTTGCCGCATATTCGCGTATCTGCGCGATCGAGGCCGCCGTATCCCCCGAGGCAAGCTGAATCCAGGCATAATACACCCTGGCGCGAAGCAACACGGCATCGTCAAAGGACGACACGAGAACCGCGCGAACCAAGCCGTTTGCCTCGTCAGTTTCGTTGGCGGCAAGGGCGGCACGGGCCGCGTCGAGCACCAGACCATAATCGCGGGCCGCGGGATCGGCAAACGACGCGTCTCCGTAATGGGCGGACGCTTGCCGAAGCATCCCGTTTCGTTCCTCGAAACCCGCGAGCGCGGCATACAGGGCTTTGCGGTCAGCGGGGTTTTTTTGCCGCGAGGCCGCGAGCGAGAGGGTTGAAATGATCTCGTCGGGCTCGCTTAAGGAGAAGGCGGAGGATATCGCGGTACGGACGGACTGGCTTACCAAGGGAGCATCAACGGGGGCCGCGATGAGCGACCCGGAAAAAAACGCGGAAAGCGCGAGCATGGCAAGCTGGCGACGAAGGTCGCGAAGATCCGGTCCTTTCCGCATGGTAACCTCAGTCAATATCGTAGTCAGGGTTTTCGTCGGGGGAAGGGATCGACGTACGACCCTTTTTAGCGGCGGGTTTCTTTGAATTGCGCCGTTTAGTGCCCGAGGCGAGGAAAAAGGGAATCGTCGTCAAAGCGCCGACGACATACGCAAAGAGTAAACTGACGAATATCGGGACGTTCTTGTACGTATATACGATAAGCGAAACATCGCAGCGATTCTCGAGATTAAACCCAATGAACAGCGTGATTACGACGAGTACCGAAAGGAACGAAACCAATTTCCAGGGCATATAGCCTCCAATATGAAGATCGGCAGATAACGGCCGAAGGTTCAGTCGATGGGCGCGTCGGCGACGATTCGCGCGCGGAAGGTGCGGCCGCGCAAGCCAGTCAGCGTAGCCTGCACGAAATGGCCAATCATGCCTTTATCGAGTCCCTTGGCGAAAACGACCATCTCGCCCAGCGAGGTATGACCGAATAGTTCGTCAGGATCGTTACGCGACGTGGACTCGACGAGGACCGGCACCGTCTGCCCGACCCGTTCCCGCATGAGCTCCGCGCTGACCGCGTGCTGGAGCTTTATGACGCGGCCTAGACGTTCCTTCTTTATCGCGTCCGGCACCCTATTCGGCAGGTCATACGCCTTCGTCCCCTCCCTGGGGTTATAGTGATACATAAAGGCGACCTCGTAGCGAACGGCCTTGATGAGGCTTAACACCTCATCGAGGTCCTCCTCAGTCTCGCCGGGAAAGCCGACCAGTATATCGGTGGACAGGGTTACCCCGGGAATCCCGGCGCGGACGCGATCGACGAGCGCAAGGTAAGACTCGCGAGTGTACTTGCGGTTCATCGCGGAAAGGATGGCGTTCGAGCCATGCTGCACGGGAAGGTGCAGGAACCGGCAAAAGACCCGTTCGCGCGCGATCACCTCGATCAAACGGTCGGAAAGATCCTTGGGGTGACTGGACATAAAGCGAATCCACCGGACGCGGTTCTTCACCTCGACGCGGCGGGCTATGGCCTCCAGCAAGGACGGAAAATCGACGACAACCCCGGTTGCGGGATCGGTCCAGCGGTAGGAATTGACGTTCTGCCCCAAAAGGGTCACCTCTCGAACGCCCTTATCCGCTAGGGTATCGAACTCGGCTAGGATCTCGGGCATTGGGCGCGAGGTTTCGCGCCCGCGAACGTATGGGACGATGCAGTAGGTACAGAAATTATCGCAGCCGTTCATGATCGGGACGAATGACTGAAAGGCTCCCTTTTCGTACGACGACGGCGAGAAATAGTAACCGGAATTAACCGGCGTCTCGACATCGCGGCGCCAGGAAGCGCCGGACTCGACGGCGGCAAAGATATTCGCGAAGGAATCGCGCTCGAACATTCCGACGGCATAGTCGAGATTCTTGTATTTCTTATAGAGCTGCGCCTTGAGGCGCTCGGCCATGCAGCCCATCACCATGATCGTCATCGGGCGCTTTCGCTTCCACGAGCAGAAAAGGCTGAGGCGGCTCATCGCGCGGGTCTCGGCGGTGATACGCACCGAACAGGTATTGAGGATCAGAAGCTCGGCCGACTCGGGCTCGGCGGCGGCAACCCAACCGCGAGACAACAGAAGCTGCTCGACGGAAGCGGATTCCGCCTGGTTCATCTGGCAGCCGAAGGTTTCGATAAAGTAGGTCAATTTCATTCTCCGGAAACGGCTTAAGCCCCGCTCGAACGCGAGCCGGGCGACATCGCGCCGGATTCCGCGTAGGCGAAGGCGCTGTGGTTATGAATACTCTCGAAGTTCTCCGCCTCGACGGAATACCAGGGAAACTCCCCGAGTCGAGGAATGGCGAGAATGACGTCGCGAACGAGGTCCTCGACGAATTTTGGGTTGTCGTAGGAGACCTCGGTAACGTACTTCTCGTCCTCGCGCTTGAGGAGCGAATAAACGGAGCTCGAGGCGCAGCCCTCGATGAGGGTAACGAGGTCCTCGATCCAGAAGAAAGGACCAAGCTCGAGCTTTACCCGAACCATACCGCGTTGATTATGCGCGCCATACTTGCTGATCGCCTTTGAGCAGGGGCACACCGTCTGAACGGGCACCTCCACCGAAACAAAAAACGACCGTCCCGCGACGTTCGTTACCGAGGCACCGTCTCCCGACACGGAACCCTCGAAGGAACACTCGTAGCTCATCATCGAGGCTTGCCCGGAAACGGGCGCTTTCTTCTCCATGAAAAAGGTGAAGCTCATCTCCCCGTAGGCCCGGGCCGCATCGAGGGAGACGCGGATTTCGTCGAGCATGGAGAGAAAATGAGGCATGGAGAGCCGCTCGCGATGCTGATGGAACACCTCGATAAAGCGGCTCATGTGAGTGCCCTTGAAATGCTTGGGCAGGTTCACGTACAGGTTTACGGTCGCGTTGCTATACTGGATTTTATGGTCGCGGTCCAGAAGGTGGATGGGGTACTTCAGTCCCTTGATGCCGACCTTCTGCAGCGGGACTTCGCGATTATCCCGCTCGTTTTGGATGTCTATCAATTTGCTATGCCCGACGCTCGGTCCGGGAGGCGGCCAGAAGGGTGTTTTCCATCAGCATGGCGATCGTCATCGGGCCAACGCCGCGCGGCACGGGCGTGATGAACGAGGCGACCTCGCAGGCGGGGACGAAATCCACGTCGCCGACGAGCCGGAAGCCTTTTTTGGCCGAACTATCCTCGACGCGATTCACGCCGACGTCGATGACGGCGGCGCCGGGCTTTATCATGTCGGCGGTGATCACTCGGGGCTTGCCGACCGCCGCGATCAGTATGTCCGCCTGGCGGGTATACGACGGAAGGTCTTTCGTCCCCGTATGGCAAACGGTGACGGTCGCGTTGCAATCCTTGCGCGCGAGCAGGATCGACAGGGGTTTGCCGACGATATTCGAGCGGCCGACGACGACCGCGTGGGCGCCTTTCGTCTGGATGCCGGCCTCGCGCAGGAGCACGAGCACCCCATGCGGCGTGCAGGGAAGGAAGCACGGTCGGTCGATCACCATGTTGCCGACATTTACCGGATGGAATCCGTCGACGTCCTTGGCGGGATCGATCGCCATGATCACGCGTGCTTCGTCGATATGCTTGGGAAGCGGGAGTTGAACAAGAATGCCGTGAACGGTCGGGTCCGCGTTAAGCCCGGCGATGACGGTAAGAAGGTCGGATTCCGTCGTCGAGGCGGGAAGCCTGATGCTTCGGTCGTCCATGCCAACCTCGGCGAGGGCTTTTTCCTTGCCGGTGACGTAGGAAACGGAAGCGGGATCCTCGCCGACTAAAACCACCGCGAGGCAGGGCTTGATTCCGCGGCTCTTTAAGCCCGCGACCGACTCGGCGACCCGCGCGCGAACCGAGGCCGCGACGGCGAATCCGTCAATGACAACTGCGCTCATGTGTATCTCCCGATTGATTGTTGTGCCCGCGTCCGTAACTTGCGAACGGCGTTCTTTGTTGTACCATGTACGGCCTTTGATAGACAATAGCAAAGGGAATGAGGTATAGTGTGACAATGAAACGTTCGATCATCTTTATTTGCATGGCGCTCATCTGTGTTTCGGCGTCATTCGCACAGCCAAAAACGGGAAAGGGGTCAAAGCCCCACGTCGCGACCAAGGAATACGAGGCCATCCGCAAGGGAGACCAGTTTATAAACATCATGGGAGGGCCGCTCTTCCCCATGTTTACGATGACCCCGAACGGGCTTAACACCGACACGAGAATGAATATCGGGGGGACCCTGAATATCGGCTATTCGACGTTCCTGACGAAAGAATTCGCGCTTGGCGGAATGGTCAATTTCTCGTTCAACTCGACCACAGGACAAAATATCTTCTTCTTCCTTCCCGTGTATCTCCAAGCCACGTACGAATTCTCGATCAGCCGCATTCACATTCCCGTCTCGCTTTGCGCGGGCGGGGCTTTCCAAACCTACAATTCGTTCAATTACTTCAGTCCCGCCGTCAAGCCGGAGATCGGGGTGTTCTATCAGTATAATTCCGATTGGTCGTTCGGCATCGATGCCGGATGGACCCTGCTCCCGCAGTGGTACGCCGACGAATCGAAGAATCGCGTCGGTAATTTCCTCAGCCTCACGGCCGGATTCCGCTACCATTTCTGATCGATCAACCAAGGAGCGATACCATGCGCATTTCGAGAATAAACGGACGTAAAAACAACAGATACATATTTACCCTCATCGCCGCGCTCTCGACTTCCGTCGCGGCGCTTGCGCTGTTCGGGGGATGCTCGGTAACGCCGATATTCGCGACGATAGAGACCGAGATTCCCCTCGCTACACCGACGGTGCTGGGCAAGATTTCCGAGCTCTTTTGGGCGAACCCTTCCGCGTCGGCGCGCGAGCTTTACCTTACCAACGGAAAGCTGAAACGCAAGACGGCAACGTCCAACTCCTGGGCCGACGTTCCCCTTCCCGCCTCGACCACCGCGCTTCGAGTCACGAGCATCGCGACCGATACCTTGGACGGAAACGGATCGCTATACGCGCTTTTCGTCAACGAATCCGATTGGACTGTCTTTAACTCGATCCAGAGATTCGACGGGTCCGCATGGACGCCCGTAACGGGCATTCCCGAAGGCACCTCGATTGGTAAGATCGGCAGCGGGAACGGACGTATCTACGTGTTCGTGAAAACAGGATCGTCGGGATCGAAACTTATTTACAGCGTAAGTACCGTTACAGGTACGGTTTATGACGCGGCGTCGCTCGCGACGCTACAACCGTCGGGCAACGTCGATCTGCCCGCCTCCTCCGGTGATTACGTCGTTTCGAGCGATACCGTCTTTCACTGGAACGGCTCGGGACTTACAACCCTTACCGGCACGGGGAATACCGGGACCTACATATCGGTCACTACCGACGTCTCGGGGAACCCCTACGTGCTTTCTACCAGTGGGGTCTACGTTTCCAATGACGCCGGAACGACTTGGACGTCCCATGGATACAGCGTTTCGTCACCGGTGCAGAGCATATCCGTACTGGATCAGACCTCCGCGACCGCGACGGATTTTATCCTCGTTTCCGGGCTAACGGGTTATTGCGAGATAACGGGAACCGTGGGCGGTACCTGGGCGGCTTCGTCTCAAGTGCCCGGCATTTCCGCGACCTCGTCCATATCGACGAGCGCGAACGCCCAATACACCTCTTCCCTCGCGCTTTACTGCGTAGACAGGATATTCGGCGTCACGAACCACACGCCCTCCGGCGATACGTACGTCATCTATGCCTCCGTTCGCAACGACACCTTCGATGGGCTTTGGGGATATTACCCGGAGACCAGGGCTAACTGGAACCGGGAAAGCTGACGGAACGGGCGCCTGAAGCGCATGGACCTATTTTCAGATTCAAAGACAAGCCATGAGCCGCTCGCCGCGCGTATGCGGCCGAGAAACCTCGACGAGTACATCGGCCAGGACCACATTGTCGGTCCCGGCCGCCTGCTGCGCCGCGCCATCCAGGCGGACCAGCTCACGTCGGTAATATTCTACGGCCCGCCGGGCACGGGCAAGACAACCCTCGCGCGTGTGATCGCGAACCATACCGCGAGTAATTTCGTCACGCTGAACGCGGTGCTCGCGGGCGTGCAGCAGATCCGCGACTCCATCGCCGTTGCGGACGATCAGCGAAAACTCTACAACAGAAGGACCATTCTCTTCGTCGACGAGGTTCACCGGTGGAACAAGGCGCAGCAGGACGCGCTGTTGCCCTGGGTGGAGAACGGCACGATCATCCTAGTCGGCGCGACGACCGAAAACCCGTTCTTCGAGGTTAACAAGGCGCTCGTCAGCAGGAGCCGCGTCTTTCAGCTAAAGCCCCTGACTCCCGAAGACCTGACAAAGGCCGCTCGGGCGGCTCTTGCCGACAAAGAGCGCGGATACGGAAAGTGGAAAGTCTCGTTCGCGCCGGGCGCGCTCGAGCACCTCGTCGATACCGCGTCCGGGGACGCGCGCAGCCTCTTGAACGCGCTCGAGCTCGCCGTCGAGACCTCGGTGCCGAGCTGGCCTCCCGAGCCAGGCGCGGAAATACCCGTCGACACGCAAACGGCCGAGGAAAGCATCCAGAAACGCGTCGTGCTCTACGACCGCGACGGCGACTACCACTACGACGTCATCAGCGCGTTCATCAAATCCCTCCGGGGTCGCGATCCTGACGCCGCGATGTATTGGCTCGCCAGGATGGTCGCCGCCGGTGAGGATCCCGGCTTTATCTTCCGGCGCATGCTCATCTCGGCGTGCGAGGACACGGGACTCGCCGACCCGCACGCCGTCGGCGTCGTGGAAAGCTGCGCCGCCGCGTTCGACCGCGTCGGGCTTCCCGAGGGGCGGTATCATCTCGCGCACGCCGCGCTCTACCTCGCGACGGCCCCGAAATCGAACAGTTCGATGGCGTTCTTCGACGCGCTCGCGTCGGTCGAGCGCGAGGACGCGGAAGTGCCTAACCATCTGCGCGACGGGAACCGCGACGCGGAG
>Ga0209373_10002120_pt1 | contig 20693 bp, 18 predicted proteins | sample Higcelweek5metaG_FD_187173 | JGI IMG/M metagenome (GOLD analysis project Ga0209373, IMG submission 187173) | Freshwater pond sediment microbial communities from the University of Edinburgh, under environmental carbon perturbations - High... | ecosystem: Environmental > Aquatic > Freshwater >... | reverse complement strand
TGTCGGCCCTTTGCCGTAACCGCCGACCGGGTCCATTTGACCTGAAATAATGAGTATCTTCAGATCCTTCGAGACCGCTCCGGTCCAGTTCGACTGACCGATCCTTCCGAGCATGCCGAAGAGGTCCGCAAACCCGGCTGCTTTGAATTTAAACGTGCATCCGGGATCGTTATTATATGCGTCGACAATCGCGTCGTCACGGGTCAGCCAATCGTTAATCGTCCGAACCGGCTTGATTCTCGCATTGTAGGGGTCAAAGGCAATATGTGTCAGCAACTTCCCTTTGGATTTGGGTCCCAACACTTTCGCCTGCAGGCGAGCCAGCGTTCGGGCAATGCCGACGGGTCCCGGACGCGCAGTGGTTCCGGAAAGGATCACTCCGTCCGTATTTGTCGTACCGCGAGACTTGAGATAACAAGAAGTGATAAAAGACCCCATGCTGTGCCCGAGTACGCAAAAAGGAATATCCGTAAGTCCTTCGCGCAACAGATCGGATCGTACTGCTTCCAACACACAATCGACGTCGGATAGCAAAAGATTGATTCCGTCCCGATCCGCAAAATATCCGCGGCTTGCCTCCTCGGGTGTCGTCTGTCCGTGTCCCCGAAGGTCGTACGCGTACACACGCACACCATCCGCAACCAGATCCGCCGCCGTTTTCTCGTACCGGCGAATGTGCTCGAGCATTCCGTGGATAATCAGAAGTACCGACGAGGGGGCGCACGCATCATCGTACCAACAGGCACCCTTGAGCGACAGTCCATCCCCGGCTGAACACATGATCGGATTTCGAGTCAACATCTCACACCTCCGGAAATCAGTTCGATCGATCCAGTAAAGCAACCTTAATTATACGCTATATTGCTCGAAAAGCGCCCGTTTTGTCAATAAAAAGCGCCGAATTCGGGACTTTTTCGGGAAGGTTCACAGACTCCGGTGAATTCCTCATAATCGTCGAGTCAGAAGAGTCTTTTGCGTTTTATAATCATATTGTCGACCGGACGGCACAATATCAAAAAAGACACCTACTGAAAGGAATTCTTATGCAGGACTACTACTGCCTGATGCAATCGCTTCTGTCCTATATCGAGGCACGGGTCGGCGATCCGCCGGACGCCACAGACATGGAACGGGTCATGGGCATATCCTATGCGCACATCAGGGACATTTTCAAGCAGAAGTCTTTGATGCCGCTGGGCAAATACATGCTACTGCGTCGCGTCCAGAATGCCGCCTTCGAACTGATTCATACGCGAAAAACCATCCTTCAAATCGCGACTGAATTTGGCTTTGAAAACGTCGACACTTTCACCCGTGCTTTTCGAAGAGTGACCGGACTAAATCCATCGGCTTTTCGTGCATCCAAGGCAGCTGTCGGACGCGTGAAAATCACAGGCGGCGTATTCGGCCCGGGCATTATCAAAAAGAGTGACCTTCAGTCATCTACATTAATGGAGGAACAAATGATGAATAAAGAACAAATCAAAGATTCAAACTCCTGCATCCTATATGGCGTCCACGAAGTAAAGTACTGCTGTGAAGAAGCGACCCCTTTCCCGGCATGCCTGCGCTCGGTTCTCAATTACCTCGGTCAAGAGATTGATTACTGCAGCCTGATGGCGACAACCGGAGCATCATTCCGCCTGCGGTGGAATCGTGAAATCTGGGACGGCGGTAACGTCGATATTCAGATCATTTATGAAGATCCGACGGAGGCTTTTACCCGCGGCTTTGCCGGTGCGGGCAGAACGGTCACGACGCTTCACAGAGAAAAACAGACGACCAAAGCGGATTTTATCGGCTTCATTCGAAAAGAAATTGATAGCGGAAGGCCACTTATAGCCCTCGGCATTATCGGTCCGCCGGAGGCGTGCATCATCACCGGATACAGAAATAACGGTGAAACCCTCCTGGGCTGGAATTTTTTCCAGAGTCGCCCGGAATTCGGCGGCGGCAACACGATCGATGAGTCAGGCTATTTTGTAACCGATCAGTGGTGGGAGAATCCATGTACGACTCTACTGATGGCCGTCGGTGAGGAGCAGACAAATCCCTACACCCGCGAAACGCTCCTACGTAATGCGCTTCAAATTCTCACCACCGAAAACGTCGGCCCATACGCCGGCGGACAGGCCGCCTATACGCTCTGGGCGGAGAAAATGACAGATGACCGCGAATTCGGCCCGGGTCTCCCGCTGCCACAGCTTTTCGAGCGCCTAATGTGTCAGAACGATGCACTGACCATGATCACCGAGGGACGCTTCTATGCGGACTACTTCATGCGATATATCAGCGCGTGCTATGAAAAAGAGAGCTTGCCGGAAAAAGCCGAAGCCGCCGCAAAAGCCGCGGAACTTTTCGGAAAAATCGGCGAAATCGGTAAATCCATGTGGAGTATGCTCGAGGGTAAAACTGAGGAAGAGCAAGCCCGAACTCTAGCTACTCTGGAGACGCGTGCAAAAATAGTCCCGCTGATCGAAAAGGCCGCGCAGTTCGAGAAGGCAGCTGCGGAACAAATCAGACTACTGTTGGAATAGAGCATATTTAGTCTGTAGATGAACGGTTTTTATGCAAAAGCCCCCGAACCTGCCAGTGTTCGGGGGATTTTGGGTCTTTTGGGTATCGGATGTCAAGAAAGAGATACGCATGATTGTCTATACGATTGCTTGACAGATCAATGTCTCGCCTTTATGATATATCTAAAAGATATATGAAGAAGGAATCGCATGATGAAAACAAAAAACAAAACCAGAAATCTGATCCTCGGGCTTTTATGTGAATCACCGCTGTCCGGTTACGAGATTAAAAAAATTGTGGACAGCCGTTTCTCGTTTTTCTGGAGCGAAAGTTTCGGACAAATTTATCCTGTGCTTGAAAAGATGAAAGAAGACGGGGTTATTCTCGAGACGGAATCCGCAAATACATCCGGGCGCAGAAAAATCCGGAAATACGAAATCACACCGGAGGGGATCGCAGAGATGACTTTTTGGCTGACCGAACCGGTCGAAAAAGAGACCGTCCGATATGAGATACTGCTGAAACTCTTTTTTTCGAATCTGGTCTCACCCGAAGTGATGATCGAACACATCCGCGAATTTCAAAGAAACCACCGAAAACAGCAGTTGCTTTTCGACGGTTTCGAGAAAGAACTGACAAATACGATTCACCTGCATAACAACCACCCGCAGGTTTTGATGACTCTGCTTTTCGGACAAAAGGTTTATAAAGCCTATGATGAATGGTGTACGGAAGCAATCGATTTACTTCGGAAAATCAAGCCGGAACAGGAGTGCGCAACATGAGCAGTAAGATCGATGTGATTTACTTTTCGGGTACGGGGAATACCGCGTATGTCGTTGATGTGATCATCCAAGTACTGGAAGAAAGTGGTATTGAGACTTGTGTTAAGTCGAATCGCTCCCTCTATGTGCCCGAAGCGGACACTGCTCTATTGTTGGCTTTCCCGGCGAGTTCCCAGTCGGTAGCCCCTTATATATGGAAGTACCTCCGTTCCCTTCCGGACGGTAACGGCACCAAGGTTTACGTCGTCTTCACGATGAACGAATCCGCCTTCATTCTTACGCCCTTGAAAAACCTGCTTCTGCGCAAAGGATATGTCCCACAGGGTGCCGTCGAAATCAGCATGCCCAATAATATGACTAACGCAAATGATCAAACAATAAATCGAATGGAAAGCGCAGTGAGCCAAGCAAAGACATATGCCCTCGGGATTACCGGAAACAGCGTGACCTGGGAGGAGCGATGTCGCGGTTCTGCCTTTGTTTCCTTTTTGACCCGAAAAACTGCGTTACCCTGGGTATCGATGCGTTTACTGCTTAAACTCGAGACGGATGCAACCAAATGCACGAGATGCGGTGCTTGTGTTCGTGAGTGCCCTGTTCAGAATATTCGCATGAATGATCTGCCGATCCACGGTAACCGTTGCGAGTTCTGCATGCATTGCAGCGCAGTCTGCAGCTCCGGAGCAATTCACATAAAAGGCAAACCGAATATTCATCTTCGCCATACGGAAAAATATACAGTTTAGGAGTTGGTACAAATGCCGATTAAATTCTACCCGATAAATCTTATCCTCATCGGACTCATCATGCTGCCGAACATTCTGTCCGCGATTTTTCCGCCGGTTAACGTCCCGCAGCAATCGCCAAGACCCGCGTATTGGACGATCGTCATTGTCATTGAATGGATCGGCCGTTTGGGCATCATGATCCTTCCTCTATTCTGGAAAATCAGGTTTGAAAAAGGAACTGCCGTGTTCCTCATCCTGGCAGGATTAATGCTCGCGCTTTACTATGTTTGCTGGATACGCTTCTTCATTTCAGGTCGTGAATTCAGCATCATGTTTGAGCCATTTTTCGGGATTCCCGTCCCGCTTGCCATCTTTCCCCTTCTGAGTGTGCTGTTTGTCGGAATCGTACAGGGCTCATGGCCGGTCGTTGCAGCCGCTGTTATCATGACGGCAGGTCACATTCCCGAAAGTCTGATGAATTACTACTCGAGTCATTGATTTTACGGATCGTTCAGGATTGTTTCTAATCAAAATTTCTCCGACAGCAAGGCCCCCGGATCGAAACCCGGGAGCCTTGCTGATTTACGTCATCGATATCGTCGGATAAGGCCTCGTGGCGATCAGCCCATTACGACCTCAACCTTGTGTGTTGTTCCTTTTTCGAAAACCGGCAGCACGTTCCCTTCGATTGCCTTGCCATCGACCGTAACGGTTTTGATGCCCTTTTGTACGCCGTTCGGGTTAGTGATCGAAATTTCATACGTCGCGCCGCGGAAGATACGCGTTACCTTGTACCCACTCCAATCGGAAGGAATGCAGGGGTCAACACGCAGTCCGTCAAACTCCGGTTTCACGCCCAGGATCGCCTGCGAGATCGCGACGAAATTCCATGCCGCAGTTCCGGTCAGCCAGGAGTTTTTCGCTTCACCGATACGTCCGGCGTCCTTACCGGCAATCATCTGTGAGTATACATATGGCTCCGTACGGTGCAGGTCGCTGATTTCCTCGCGATAAGCGGGACAAATCTTCTTATAAAGGCTGAAAGCCCGGTCGCCGCGTCCGATGACGGTCTCGGCGATCATGATCCACGGGTTGTTGTGACAGAAAATACCTGCGTTCTCCTTGTATCCCGGCGGGTAAGATGTGCATTCACCGAGATTGGAATGATACGTCTGGTAAGCCGGTTGCTGAACCACAATACCGTGCTCGCATTCCATAAGGTCACGAACGGAGTTGAGCGCCTTAAGTGCGCGGCCGTCTTCGACTCCGATACCGGCCATGACGCAGTAACCCTGAGGCTCGATGAAAATCTTGCCCTCGTCGCATTCCTTGGATCCGACCTTGTTACCGAATGCGTCGTAGGCGCGGACAAACCATTCTCCGTCGTAACCGTGCTCGAGAACCGTCGCACGCATCTTGTCGATTTCCGCCTGTGCCGCTTCCGCTTGTGCGGTCATTCCTTTTCGCTTATAAAGCTCCACCAGATCCGGACCAATGGCAACAAACATACCGCCGATGAATACGGATTCCGCGATTCTGCCGTCCGATGTTCCGTATGTTTGAAAAGACTGACCGGGCTCGGTGGAATGACAATTCAGATTCAGGCAGTCGTTCCAGTCTGCGCGTCCGATCAGCGGCAATTCGTGTGGTCCCTTGTTGTTGACGACATGGTTAAATGATGCGGCAAGGTGCTCCAAAAGCGTTCCGGTATCCTCCGGATTGCAGTCATACGCGGTCTGCTCATCAAGGATGGAATAATCACCGGTTTCCTTAATGTAGGCCGCTGTTCCGGCAATCAGCCAGAGCGGGTCATCGTTAAATCCACCGCCGATGTCGTTATTTCCCTTTTTGGTGAGGGGCTGGTATTGATGGTAACAGCCGCCGTCGCGAAACTGCGTTGCTGCGATGTCGAGAATTCTCTCGCGGGCACGGTCCGGAATCTGATGAACAAAGCCCAGAAGGTCCTGAGAGGAGTCGCGAAAACCGAGGCCGCGGCCGACACCGGACTCGAAATACGAGGCGGAGCGGCTCATGTTGAACGTAACCATGCACTGGTAGGGGTTCCAGATATTGACCATACGGGCGGTTTTCTCGTCTTTGATGTCCACTTTGTAAAGCGAGAGCAGCCGATCCCAGTTGGCCGCGAGTGCCGCAAAAGCCGCATCGACCTGGTCGTCCGAAGAATACTGAGCGAGCATCGCTTTTGCCGGTTTCTTATTGATCACGTGAGGGGCTTCCCACTTGTCTTCCTCGGGAACCTCGACATATCCGAGCACAAAGATGAACGACTTCGTTTCGCCCGGCTGCAATACAACATCAATCTGATGACTTGCGCATGGCTGCCAGCCGTCCGCGACGGAGTTTTTCGCTTTGCCGGAGAAAACAACCTCCGGCTCATTGAAACCGTTATACATGCCGAGAAAAGATTCAAGTTGGGAGTCAAATCCGTCGATTTCAGTATTGACGGAGAAGAACGCGTAATGATTGCGTCTTTCGCGGTATTCCGTCTTATGGTAAATGACACTTCCCTCGACTTCGACCTGTCCGATCGAAAAGTTGCGCTGGAAATTCAGCATGTCGTCCGAAGCGTCCCAGAGGCACCACTCACGGAGCGAAAAGAGCTGAAGTTTCTTTGCGGCACTTGACTTGTTCGTAAGGGTGATCCGGTTAATTTCGCCGTTATAATCCAGCGGAACAAACGCAAGCATCGACGCCTCGACGCAATCCTTCGAAGAAGTGATCCGCGTATATCCGAGGCCGTGGCGGCACTCGTATGAATCCAGCTCTGTTTTGCAAGGTTTGAATCCCGGATTCCAGACGCTGCTTCCGTCCTTGATATAGTAATAACGACCGCCGTCATCAACAGGAATATTATTGTAACGGAAGCGCGTAATGCGGCGCAATCTGGCGTCCTTATAAAAATTATAGCCGCCCGCTGTATTGGATATTAATCCGAAAAAATCCTTATTTCCCAAATAGTTAATCCAGGGAAACGGGGTCTTCGGTGTTTCGATTACATACTCGCGATTTTTGTCGTCAAAATGTCCGTACTTCATAATCCAGCCTCCGTAAAATCCAAATAGACAATGTAACCCTATAATACACCATCCGGAGGCGAAGCGAAACGTTTCGCGCTATTTCAATTGAAAACATTTTGTGTCGGAAATCAACGCGGATATGTGCAGTTTGAAACAACTGCGGTTTCAGAATCGTCTGACTATACAAAGAGAGGTGCTATAATTCAAAGTAAAGGCGATATAATTTTTCGAAGGATCCCCGTAACTCTTGGGAAGGCGGCGATGAAGTGAAAAGCAAACTAACGATAAAGCCCGTTCCATTTTATAAAGAGCCCCGATACCCAACCAAAGCTGTCGTTCTTATGAATCCGGCGATCTTGAACTACTTGCCCCAACGATGGAAGTCCATGCCTTCTCTGTGCCTTGCACTCACACTGACGATTTCGACGGGTCTTTACGGTTGCGCCAAGGACGATACCCGTGACAAAGACGAAAGCGATAAAGACCTGAAAGTATCCGTTCCCTTTTTCGCGCACGGTGAAGGTCGAGGCGCCTATGGCTGTGTCATGGTTGCTCCGGCGGTATACCTGTCCGAGGAAGAAGCCTTTCAGATTATTAAGGAAGAAGCCGAAGCTAAGGGTGTCCATTTCAGCGACACCAAAACAATTAAAGGAATGAATTTCCCCGCCACGAATATCTATTATGGTGATACCGAATACGAGACCTGGAAAGGGTCCATTGAACTCGACGGTTTTGATTCCGATCTTCAAATCGGATTTGAATATGTTTCCGAAGAAGACGTTTACGAATGGGCTAAAGAATCCGACTATTGGTGCTCCGTCAGCGAATACGACATGAAAGGTACTGCGGAACGCTTGTCCGAAGTCGTGAAAAACACCGCCGTTTTCTATGATCCCGGTGCCGATGCCGATGCGTTCGAAATGAACTGGGAGGCCGATAACGAAACAATGCAGGCATATGCAGATCAATACCGCTCCGAGCAAAGGGAACAAATGCAGGAAAATCTTCGCGCACAAGTCCGTGATTTTCTGGAGTGGCTCGCCGCCGAGGGGATTATCTGATGCACTACACCTTACATCTAACAGATTCCTGCAATCTTGCCTGTCGGTATTGCTATGTCAAGCAATCGCCACAAACGATGACCCCTGAGATCACGCATGCGGCCGTCGATTTAGCCGCCCGGTCCAAATCGAATTGCGGGATCATTTTTTTCGGCGGAGAACCCTTACTGTGCCGCGATTTGATCTATGACGCCGTCACTTACGGTGAAACTATCGATAAGAAAAGACAGAACAGATTCCATTACAAGATTACGACCAATGGACTTTTGTTAGACGATGAATTTCTCCGGTACTCCCTGAAACACGAAATATTCATTGCACTTTCCTTTGATGGAATAAGGGTTGCTCATGACGCCAATCGTGTGTCGCACTCCGGTGGATCGACGTATGAGGTAACAGAGAAAATCTCAATAGATCTTCTTGCCGCCAGGCCCTATGCGCCTGTACTGATGACCGTATCTCCGAACACAGTACAGTATTATGCCGAGAGTGTCGGCCATCTCTATTCCCTCGGCTTCAAGTACCTGATCTGCTCGATCGACTATGCCGGCGCCTGGGATGAGAAAACGCTTGCCGAACTCAAAAAGCAATACAAGAAGCTGGCGGCTTTTTACAAAGAGAAAACACTGGCGGAGGAGAAATTCTACCTGTCGCCTTTCGAAGTGAAACTTTCCTCGCACATCCACGGTGACACCTATTGCGCCGAGAGATGCGAGCTTGGCAAGAAGCAGATCTCCGTCGCACCGGACGGAAAGCTTTATCCGTGCGTGCAATTTGTCGGTGATGTTCAGTATTCGATCGGCGATGTATGGAACGGAATCGATGAAGAGAAAAGACGGGGTCTTTATCTTCTTAACGAGAAAGAAAAGGAAGAATGTGCAGGTTGTGCCGTCGCGGGACGCTGTAATCACCACTGCGCCTGTCTGAACAAGCAGGCGACCGGCAATTTCAGGACAGCATCCCCGGTTCTCTGCGCTCATGAGCGCATGCTGCTCCCGATTGTGGATGCTCTGGCCGAAGATTTATATAAGAAACGCTCGGCGTTATTTATCCAAAAACAATACAACGACATGTTCCCGCTGTTGTCGCTGGCTGAAGACAAGTTGAAGAAATAAGGCTAAATGAGATGGAGTCCGGATCCATCCACTCACTGCCTTTTCAAAATCAGCACTTGCCCCGGAGAGTCTGCAAATATCGTATAATTTTTTGCCAGCAGCCCGTCAAGATATGTTTGAATATTTGCCGGTACGGGCTCACGCCGATCCACCACGACATAATCGGTTTCGTGCGGGCTTTCTTCCTTTATGTTGAAATCTAAGTAATAAACGAGATCTCGATCAGAGAGGTATGTCGTGAGCATGCTGTTGGATTGAATGCTGGCATTTTTCGGGATTTTATCCAGTTCGTCTTTGATACTTTGAATTTCGCTTCTGTTCTCGAAAAAATACTTGACCGGAAAATAGTTGTCTCTCAGTAATTGAGTCGTGAAATATGAGCAACTGAAAACCCCAAAACAAAGTGCTATGACAACACACACTCTTTTCGCGCTCTGTCGAATCCCGGTCTTTTTCTTTATAGCAATGCTCGCATCTGAGCCTGACGGGCCAACAGTAAGTGTCTCTTCGGGCATTGTCTCCCCGGCAAAGTCAGTGTCAGCTAGAAATAAAAGGATTACATAAAGCATAATCACCGTCGTCGCATAATGATATTGATAGGGGATCAGGTGCTGATAGCTGAATCCCGGCATTAGGTTCATGACAATAAGCGGCAATAACAAGAGTAACCTGCTGTATTTTCGCTGCAATACCGGTAAAATCCCCAACGCCGGAAATACCGTTAATATGAATATAAGCTTTCCCGGAATAAACATTTCATTTAAAAGATAGCCCGGGTTAGTAAGGACCGTCGGTATTATGCCAATAATACCCCACGATTTATCGGCGATGAGATTGTCATATCGATTAAACATGACTCCGCTACCGTTATTACTCAAGAGATACACAGCCAAAAGAAAATATGCGGCGCCTATGAGCATTAGCAAAGCACCTGACTTTTTGTGTTTTCCTGAGATAAGCATGAAGAAGCCGATTAGGACAACATACATCGCGGCATCTTCCTTTACGGCAAAAACAAGCAGTGCGGTGATAAACATCAAGACACGGCGATCCTTTTCGATGAAGTAAAAGAGCCAAAGGATCAGCGGTGCCAAAAAACAGTTTTCATGAAGGTCATATAGGCTTGATCCGATAAGCGCCGGATGAAATAAGTATATAAATGACAGAACGGCCTGGTAGGATTTTTTAAGTTTGAAATGGCGGGAAAGCAGCAAAAGCGGAATAACACCCGATATAACCACCAGTACCTGAAGTATCTGTAACGTTTCAGGTTTTGGCCAGATTTTATAAAACGGGAGAAGAAGATAGTAAATGGGCGAAAGATGAATTGAAAAGTGCGAGAGCAATCCATTGCGCTCAAGCGTTGTCAGTGCCTGACCCGTTGTTTCCATATAATGAAACATCTGCGCAAAAATGCCAAAATCGTACGTTGGCGTCTTAAGTGCCACAACGCGTACAACCAGCAGTCCGCCTAACAGACACAAATTGATCAGCGCAAAAAAAGCGACTATTCCACAAGTCATTTTGCCCGATAAAAGAAGACGCTTGTAAAAGCGATTTCCGACCGCATAACTCGCAATTGCCAATATTAGCATCAATAGGACTGTTCCTATGACGCCAAACAACTCTTGGTATTCCAGATCTGAATTTACAAATGCCGGTCTTTGGATAATCCTGAAAACAGCTGTGATGAATAATAGAGCAAGAAGTCCGATTTGAAGCCAAATAAATAAGCCGGCTATCCTGGTATGCTTTTCCCAGGTTTTTCTATAAAAGGGCAGGAAAAGAAAAACCGCTGTTGAAACTAATAAAATCAAACCGATACAATACGATACTTGCGGCTTTTGAAACAGTGTCAGGAGAAGATAAATGCTACCGGACAGCCCGGGCAGTAAAGCAAAGATCGGAACATTTCTAAATTTAAGGTGTAGCAGCCGGATAAATATAAGCGAAATCGCAAAAACCAGACCGTATTGCAGTAGCGGCACTTCGAGCACAAATGTAAGGCCCATAAAGCTGTGATGTTTCCCGAAAGCAAGGAAAAAACTCGCCATGCAGAACACAACCGTCACAAAATCCAACAAAGCGGATAATAGTGTTAACTGTCTTGGAGTTAAAGTTCCGACCGGTTCTTTCACTCCACTGCTCCCGATTACCCGTCCGGCGTATGTCGCCTTCTTCGCACGGAATAAAAATGGAATGATTGAGTTCATGATCGGCCCCTTTCAGTGTGGAATATGTTTATTATAAAGGAGCAAGTCAAGTTATGCTCTTTGCATCCTTTCCCAACCCGTACCGTAGCGTCTTATAGACAGTGCCAATTATTTCGAGTGCAACAATGATAATAAGTCCCGCAAGGATGACGTCGGAAACACTCACCGTGTCGAAATTCACGAGAAAATCCGGCGGGACATAATTGTTATTAATTGCGTTCTCAAGCTCAATACCGAAGTCCGGGTTCCACAAAGGCAGCACTTTCAGGATAAATACATCACACACAATCTGGATACCTCCGGAAATGATGCTGCTAAACATGACTCTCAAGTTATATCTGCCTACCACCAGCCGCAATATATCGTCGGCCATCGCGACCAGAAGGCTTATAAGAAAGAACGGAAGGATGACGTGCCACTTTTCGAGGTTAAAGATCGGAACTGTTTGCACCAAATCCCCATCGACTACAATCATGCCGAAAAAGCGAGGCGCGAAAATCAGGAGCACACAAAATATCACAATGAAAATAATATTCACGATGCTCTCGCTTCGCTTGATGATCGCTCTGTTGTGCGGAACGGGGGATAGATTTTTGGGGGTCCACACGGCATTCTTCTCGGAAACATTATCTTTTAAGTCACTCACTGACCAGTTTTTCCCCTTCTTGCTGTCGAGATCTACCTTCTGCCGCTCCATAATCGCAAATACCAGGGTTACTATGCCGAACACCCCGATAGCCGTGTTGATTGTGTTTGAAAATGCAACGGAAAATCCGCTGATTAACGCCAAAACCACTCGTCCGACATCTGCATCACCGGTCCATAATTCGCGACTTATGATGCCCTCTGCCAGCGAAACGACAAAAACAGCAATCACGGCGCATAGCATCGCAATTTTGAGGACCATGAGATATGTATCGTAGTATGCCGGTCCGATCAGATGACGTGAGTCGTCCATATACTTCTTTGCAAATTCGGCCGGATCTCCCAGCTTAATGAGAGTTGCCTCAACTGAGCCCTCTTCCTCCGCCATATCGCCGATCAATTCCTGAAGCTCCAGACTGACCTCTTCACGTTGCCCCTTCGGCAGGCGACGAACCACCTGGTAAATATAACGCTCAATCAATTCCTTATCGTTCATTGTCTTCCCCTCCCGTCAATTTTTCCATCGCCTGCGTCATGCGATTCCACTCGTCCAGAAGCTCCGAATAAATTCGTGCTCCGTAATCAGTCCGCTTATAATATTTTCTTGGCTTCGACCCGCCGGTTTCCCACTCGCTCTCCAAAAGTCCCTGACTCTCCAGCCTGCGCAGGAGCGGGTAAAGTGTATTAGGGTCGATGGTGATGCCCTTTTCAAGAAGGCTCTGTACCAGCGCATATCCGTACTTCGGTTCCTTCATCTGACTGAGCACGCTGAGTATGAGTGTTCCCCTACGAAGTTCCAACTGCAGGCTCTCCAATAATTCTTTGTCTCCACCCAAGTTCATCACCTCCTGACATCAATATACTGTATGACACACACTATTGTCAATATGCAATTAATGCGATCTCTAATAACAGACACACTTCTCAGCGCTCTTGCAAAGCGAAGTCAATCCGTTAAATTAGCTCGTTTCGAAAAATGAGGGACGCTCAGTCAGACTTCGCGTCTCGAAATTTCATTTATTAACCGGCTGCTCAGCGAAATAGTTTTCTACCGCAAACCTAAAGTTTTCCATCATCAGTTTCTTCGCTTCGATGGCCGGAGATGATTTTTTTGAAGTGGTGTCAAATGCGTGATAGCATCCGTCAAACACCTTATAGGTAACCGGAATACCGGCTTCTTTCAGTCGTTCCATATAGTTAGCCGTCTCATCACAAAAAGGCTCGATACTTCCGACAAAAGTAAATGCGGGCGGCAGACCATGGAAATCGTTAAGTCTAGCCGGAGCCGCATAAGCGGGCACCTCTTCCGTCCCGTAAAGCGAGCCCAGATATAGTCGCCATCCGTTCTCATTCGATTTTGTATTCCAAAGCGGTGCATCATTATCGCGAGAGGATTCAGTAATCATACGATCATCGATCATCGGATAAAGCGGCATTTGAAAAGCGATAGATACTTCCCCTTTGTCTCTTGCATATATTGCAAGCGCGGCGGCAAGTCCGCCGCCTGCGCTTTTCCCCCCGACCATTAATTGATCCGCTCGAATGCCCAGCGATGGTGCATTATCTCTTAACCACACAAGCGCCGCATAGCAATCTTCCAATGCGGCGGGATAGGGCTTCTCGACAGACAGACAATAGTCCGGCGCAACAATAACACAGCCGCTCTCCGCTATGAAATCTCGAAAAACACCTTCTTCCTGTTCCGGAATTCCCAGTCCATATCCGCCGCCATGCATCCACAAAATACCGGTGGCATTTGCTACCTGCTCTAGTGGTCGATATACGCACAAGCGTAATTTCGAATCTGTCGATTGACTGCCTTCCCTCGAAATCCAGATCTGCTCATAGAAAATGCCTTTGCCGCATTTTCCTTTCATCAGATTCAACATGCGGTTCGCTTTACGGAATGTTGAAGGTCTAAAATGCGGAATAAAAGACCGGATGAATTTCCCTGCTTTTCGCAATTCCGGGTGAATCATTTCATTTGTTATCATGATTGGACCTCGCCTATACATAGTCTTGAATGATTTTGTTGGATATCGTTTGACCAAAGGTCTGTGAATAAGATTTATCGTGAATTATTCCTATATCCACACCTCGATAATCGCCTTAACCTTCTGCGTGACACGCAGCTTCTGTGCATACTCCATCAGCCTGGGAATATTTTTTGCTGAATCCTCCACATATCTGCGAACTGCCGTCGTAAACAGTTCCCGATCCATCTTACCGGAATAGCGCAGACAGTCGCATATTGTGCGCTCTTTGTCATAAATACGAATCGGATGCCCGTCAATGATTGCATCTGTTACTCCCAGATCCAGAATGGCGGGAGCGACATAATAAGGCTTAATAAATGGATAATCAATCTTGAAGCGACTCTTCCCGCTATCCTTACTCACGGCCAGGTGCCAGGCAAGCGGCGTTCTGTCACTGTAGCGATAAAAAAAGAGAGCGGTATCCATACACATGATTGCGTCCGGAAACAGGCGAACCACAGTCGCCGCCTCGCTCATCTTGTTATCATCAATCCACTGATAATAGCCGTATCGGACTTTCTCGACATAACCGTTCTCGATAAGTAATTGAATATCTTTATAGTGAATTCGTTCTTCGTGCAGCTCATACGTGCGCATCATTCCACTGTGAGTGTCGAAGGTGTAATGGATTTCGTCAAGCGGTCGCATAGAAAGCTCCTTATTACTTTAATCCTTTTCGCCTCTTGGAGCGGACTAAGTAGTAACAAGTTGGTGTTGTGGATTTTTTTGCTACAACACTCTATCAACAAACCTCAATCTTGTATCTCGAAAAACTGCTCCCGGTAGTCCGCCACAAAAAACCGCTTGCCTTTTTGAATGACGGTGTGGCCTTCTTTTTCGAGCCGAAGTTTATGTGCCTCGATTCCACCGGGGAACTTCTCGTTCAGTTCTCCGTCTTTTTTCAGTGTTCTCCAATAAGGTGTCGGGTCTGTGCCACGCTCGTCCGATGCCTTTGCGACGAGATTGATGAAGATTCCTGCTGTAAGCGGGCAAGTATTGTCGGCGCAGTGCTTCTTGGCGAGGTGCCCCCGAATCGAATCGGCTGTAATCACTTTGCCTTCAGGAACTTCTCTCATAATTTCGTCATACGCAAGAGGAGGCGCGATTAATAACCTAGGCCCGCCGAATCGATCGATCAATTTCGGATCAGTTAGTTTTGCAATCCGGGGCATGTCGTCGCTGTTTGTCAGTTGCTGGTTGTATGATTTTTTTGCCATGAAAATCAACTCCGTTCACTTGTTGCCTGGATAAAGAGTGCTTCAACACCTAGGGTCGGTGTCCTTTATAATTGAATGTTAACTTAATTATTTTTGATTTTCAACGGAAGAGAGCAATTTTCGAGATAGTGATATCAGCTCAGCACTAAAAAAGGGCGGCCCTTCACGGGTCGCCCTTAATTTATTTCAATCAACCGGGTGGACTCTCCTCGACGCTCAGTCTCCAAGCCAAACTATGGCATCTCCGTCAATCAAAAAAGTGGTCGATTTCTCTTCCAACACATAAGGGTTCGGGCCGGCTGAATACATATAGACCGAAGTTCCTCCGTTCAAATCCACGATAACACCCGCAAAGGAACCCTCTACATCCAGCTTGTCGCCTTCCATTTTAAACGTGAGGATTTGATCGATCATCTCTAAATCCTTGGTTGAGAAATGAACCTCAACATCCACAAACCAGTATTCTTTCTCGCTTTTCTCAAAAGGATCTATCGGGTTCCAATCCTCAAATCTCCGGTATGGATTACCAATAGTATAGGACTCTACCCTCATGTCCTGTGCTGAAATTTCCTTCATATCCGCGATATATTTCTCCTTGACCATCTTGGTATACTCCTCAAGCCCAAGAAGCTGATAAGCCTCTATTATCTCCCGATCCGCCTCAATTTTCTGATTATAGTCATGCATGTAGGTCTTGAAAATGGTTTCGGGGATATAGTCTAAATTCATCCAATTCAACTCAGCTAGGCGTCCATTAATCGTAGGTCGATAATAACCGCTGCCGTCCGGTGCATAATATAAAACATAGGTATATGGGCTGTCCGGCTCTTCACTCAAGAGATCGATAGCAATAATCTCCTCGCCCAGTGAATTCCCGACTTTTTGTGCAGCTTCGGCAAAAACCTTCTCGGGAATCAGGTTCTCTTGCCCGTTTTCCGCATTTTCGATAATTACCTGCGCCCAAAATTCAGCGTCACTTCCCGCCTCGGTATATGGCTCAAACTCGCTCCGATCCCGCGAATTATTAACATAGTATTTAGCTCCGCCGATCTCGACGAGGAGATAACTTTGCAAATAAAGCAAATCGTCAGTCTGCTGATTTACGATTTCCCGGTACATCGGCTCGAAATCATAATATTTGAGTAAGGCCTCGTAGTCGCCCTTCTGGAGGCTTTTCATGTAGGCATCGACATTGCCTAGGCCTTTCATGTTCGAAAAAGCATAGCCCTCGCCGCGCGTCTCGTTATAGCCCAGGAAGCCAAGCCCGCTTAGCGGAATAATCAGGAGTATGCAAATAATCGAGATCAGCCATCTGCGCCGGATTTTCTTAAATCCCGACTTGAACGTCATCTCCTTGCCGAGTTCCTCTTTTCGAGCCGGATCGCTCGTTGCCTCGGCTTCAACCGCAGGCTCCGTCATCGCCCGAAGGCTTCTCGAGCAAGTCGCACAGGAAGCTATGTGTTCGTCAACCGCTTTTCGAGTTGCATCCGAGCACTCGCCCGCCGCATAAGTTGGCAGTAAATCTTTCATAATCTCACACGGTATCATCTTGATCCTCCATCATTTTCCGGAGCTTCTCTTTTCCTCTGAAAAACGTCACCTTGCCCCAGCTCTCCGACTTCTCGAAAAGCGCCGCGATCTCCGAAAACGGCAGCTCCCCGTAGATTCGCAGAATCACCACATCCCGGTGCGGCTGAGACAGCCTGCAGAGCATCTGTGCCGCCCGCTTGCCTTCATCACGGCGTATCAGATCCTCTTCCATGGAACCCTCTGCTGTGATGGAGTCAGTATCCGCTTCGCCTGTTGAGCGAGTCTCGTCTACGTCAATTGATCTCTCAATTGCATCCACTTTCTCTCTCGAGAATCTCTTCAAGCGATGGCACTCGCGAAACCAGGCGTTTTTCCCGATCTGACAAAGCCACGTATAAAGACTGCTGCGTCCTTCAAACTGACCCATGTGCAGGAACGCTTGATAAAATGTCTGCTGCGTAAGCTCCTCCGCCTCAGCCGAATTACCCGTAAGCGCGAGCAGAAACCGATACACCCGGCGGACGTAAGAAGTATAAATTTCTTGAAATTCCGCCACTTAAATGTCTCCTTATGTTTTTGCTCTCATCTATTGGATACCGGAAAGGGAAAAAGGTTACAAGGGATTTTCGTTGTACTAAATATACGCTTTATTTACTATCTTATTCGCATTAGCGTCCATACAATTCAATATAAGGCATAGGACGAAACAATCACCGGCCAACTTCACATAAATCAACATGTAAAAATTCTCACTTGAGGTATAATTTTAAAAGGATGGCACAAGACCAACAAGCCCGTTCTCTTGACAACAGTGGGGTGAAAGTCATGAAAACCGTACGATTTATTCGAATTTTTTTCATTGTTCTGAGTCTTTTTGTCGTATTTGGAATTTCATCCTTCCTCACAGAAACTGTTTTTGCCGATTCCGGTTTTGAGGCAAGCGTATCTTACCAGACCCATATTCAAGATGTCGGCTGGCAGGATTATGTCAGTGACGGCGTAATGTCCGGAACCAGTGGACAGTCCAGGCGCCTCGAAGCAATTCGCATCAAATTGGCGCTCGAAGGAATCAGCGGCGGCATTGAATACCGAACCCATGTCCAGGATATCGGGTGGCAGGATTGGGTGGCGGACAATACATTAAGCGGAACAAGCGGACAATCCAAGAGAATCGAGGCGATTCAAATCCGTCTGACGGGAGAGATCGCTGACGTCTACGATGTCTATTACCGAGTACATGTTCAGGATAGAGGATGGATGGGGTGGGCAAAAAACGGCGAGCCCTCCGGAACCGCCGGGTATGCATATCGACTGGAAGCAATTGAAGTAGAGTTGGTACTCAAAGGTGCTTCTGCACCGGGATCAACCACCCGACCGTTTATAGACCTAAATGCCCCCGTGGCCACAGTCTGTTACAGTACTCACGTGCAGGATATCGGTTGGCAGGAATATGTTCGTAACGGGGTCGTTTCCGGAACGAGGGGACAATCCAAGCGGCTGGAAGCGATTCAGATTAAGCTGGAAAACATTTCGGGGGACATAGAGTACCGGACACATGTACAGGATTATGGTTGGATGGCCTGGGTAGAAAATGACGCGATTAGCGGAACCATCGGACAAGCCAAGCGACTGGAAGCGATTCAAATCCGCTTGACCGGCGCGGCCATGGACGATTATGACCTTTATTATTGTGTGCATGTTCAAAGTACAGGCTGGACGACTTGGGTCAGAAACGGTGAGTCTGCGGGCACGGTCGGATGCGGCTATCGCATGGAGGCAATCAAGATTGTACTGGTTCCTAAGGGCGATCCTGCTCCGGAGCCGGTCCCCCCCGAAGTTCCGACTCCATCATCAGATAACCCCGTATATGTCGACGGTTACCTTGATCCGCGTTCCGTCACACCGACGATGGTTACGGATCCGGCGTCGCTTACCGTTCTGGTCAACAAGTACAACGCTATATCGAGTGACTATATTCCTGCTCTTGTATTGGCCCAATCATCAAGGAGTTGCTATATCCGTCCCGAAGCTGCGGAGGCATGGAATCTGATGCGCATCGACTGTCGTAACGCGACCGGAAAAACACTTTTCATCACCTCGGGATATCGATCCTACGCGACACAAAAAAGCATTTTTGAAAATGCGCTTGCCACAAAAGGCTTGTTACGTGCAATATCCAAATATGCCTATCCGGGTCGATCGGAGCACCAACTCGGTTTGGCGATGGATATTTCAACAACGGCTACGAAAAAAATCAGCGGCAGTTTTCTGAGTACAACTGCCGGCGCATGGATGGTTGCACACGCACATGAGTATGGCTTTATATTAAGGTATCCGCTCGGCCGGGAAAGCATCACCGGTTACGGTTTCGAAGCCTGGCATTTTAGATATGTCGGTGTAGGCCCCGCAACGGAAATGCATAACAGCGGACAAACGCTTGAGGAGTACCTCGGGCAAGCATAACACCACGCTGATCGGCGGCACACAAGCAAAATTTCACGTATAATCAAATCACCAGATGTGACGGGGGTTACTGTAATGAAGCGTATATTCTTGTCTTCTTTTTTCAGTCAAGTCCGGGGGCTTTTCGAAAATTATGCGGGGGATTCGCTTGCCGGTAAAAGGGTTGCGTTCATCCCGACCGCCGCGCGACACGAGAAAATAAATTTTTATGTAAAAAGCGGAATGAAAGCGCTCGAGAAATCGGGGCTGATCGTCGATGTGCTGGACGTATCTACGGCGCCTCAATCCGAAATCACCCGAATCCTGATGACCGCCGAAGTCGTCTATATTTCCGGTGGAAATACCTTTTTCCTTCTTCAGGAACTTAAAAAATCGGGCGCCGATCAAATGATCATCGAGCACATCGAAGCCGGCAAATTATACATTGGCGAATCGGCAGGTTCAGTCATCCTAGCCCCGGATATCGAGTATGTAAAAGCATTGGACGACTGCCGCGCAGCCCCGGAACTTCAGGCTTATGCGTCTCTTTCCGTCCTCGATTTCTACCCCTTGCCGCATTTTAAGAGTTTTCCGTTCCAAAAATCCGTCGATAAAGTCATCCGGGACTATGACGCCACATTGTCACTTGTTCCTTTTAGCAACACACAGGCAATTTTTGTCGATGAGAAGCACCATCAGGTCATGTCAAGCTAAGTGTCTGAGCAATTCATGGGATATTGAATCAGCCCGTTTTTCAAGGAGGAGAACAGCATGCAAACCGAGACTACCAATGACCTTCACGTGAAAAGTAACGAGTTACTCGAAGTCATCCAAAAGCAGAACCGACTGATTCGATTCCAATCCATCGTGCAAGGCTTGATCCTTATTCTTCTGATCGGCGTATCGGTATTTGCCGCGACCTTCTTTCTGCGTGTTCAAACGACAATCGATACGGTGGATTCAAAATTGAATGACGTGGATATCGATTTGCTGAACCAATCGATTGCCGCGCTCGACGAAGCTTCCGAGAAGCTCGAAGGACTCGATGCTTCAACCATTAATGATTCGGTAAAAGCACTGAACGAAGCAGCGGACAATCTAAGCAAAATTGATACCGAACAGATTAACAACCTGACGGAGTCTTTGAATACGTCTGCCAAATCCCTCGAAGATGTCACTGCGACTTTATCGGACCTCTTCTCCTAACGGGTGCAGGCAGGCATTACAGAAACCTTACCAACTCCAAATACAACAGATTGACGGTCACAAGCGACGAGAAGATCAGCGTTAGCACAAGCCATACTTTCTGAAAGCGCCCGATACCTTGGTGTATTTTTCTTGTCGCAAAAAGGTAGATAGCGAAAGC
>Ga0209373_10002119_pt1 | contig 20708 bp, 18 predicted proteins | sample Higcelweek5metaG_FD_187173 | JGI IMG/M metagenome (GOLD analysis project Ga0209373, IMG submission 187173) | Freshwater pond sediment microbial communities from the University of Edinburgh, under environmental carbon perturbations - High... | ecosystem: Environmental > Aquatic > Freshwater >... | reverse complement strand
ATATTGCAGGTTCACTGTTACCGTCAAATACTAATTGTATTAAACCACTTCTGTCTCTTAAATCTATAAAAATGATACTTCCTAAATTTCTTGTTTTAGAAACCCATCCTGTTAAAACAACATTTTGGCCTATATTATTTTCATTAAGAGTACCATTCATATCGGTCCTCTTTAAACCTTTCATTGTGTCAACCATAACAAAAACAACCTCCCTGAAATCTGCATATTCTCAAAGACATATTTTACTTTTTTTATGTCTAAAAGTCAAATCATAATATAATATAACTTGCACGTAATTTTAACTCATGGTAAAATGTCCGTTATTGAGAGGTGATTCTTTTGTCAAAATATGAGACAGGTATATTACCATTTTACGCGGAAGATTTTCTGATATATATGGAAACAATTTTAAACAAATCTCCAAACACAATTCATGAGTATTTTTATGACTTACAGATTTTTTTTAGATTTATGAGTATCAAGAAAAAATTGGTCAATGAAAAAACTCCTTTTGATGAGATAACCATTAATAATTTTCCTATTGAGATTCTGGCTTCAGTTAATCTGACAGATCTGTATTCTTATTTGAATTATGTTCTTAAAGATAGAAAAGACCAAGCTCCTACGAGAGCACGTAAAGTAGCATCTCTTAGATCGTTTTTTAAATACGCTCAAACAAAATCAAATGTTATCAAAATAAATCCTACCACCGAACTTGATTCACCTAAATCCACAAAAAAATTACCTAGATATCTTAATTTGGATGAAAGTAAATCATTACTAAACAGTGTTGAAGGTTCAAATAAGGAACGTGATTTATGTATGATTACTTTGTTTCTTAATTGTGGTATGCGTTTATCTGAACTTGTCGGTATAGATATTAAGGATATTAACGAAGACACTCTTATTGTTACTGGTAAAGGTGATAAGGAAAGAACAATCTATTTAAACGACTCGTGCTTACGCACTATTTCAGATTACCTTTCTGTTAGACCATATACCGAAAATGAACCTGCATTGTTTTTAAGTACAAGAAAAAAAAGGATAAGTCCGAAAACTGTTCAATATACAGTCAAAAAATATATCACAATGGCAAATTTAGACCCTCAAAAATATTCAACTCATAAGCTCCGTCATACAGCTGCAACACTTATGTATAATATAGGTAATGTTGATATAAGAGCTCTTCAAGAGATATTAGGACACGAAAGTGTAGCAACCACAGAAATTTACACGCATGTAAATAACGCAAGACTTAAAGAAGCCGTAAATAAAAACCCTTTGGCTAATTTTACCGCTGACGAAAAAAAAGATGATTAATTGACTATGTTTTTGTTTTGCGTTATACTTTCTTTCGAAAATATAAAATTCAATCGTTTTAACGGAAAGGTTGTTTATGGATAATTTAAGACGTTTTCTTATTACAATAACGCTTACAATATTCGGAGTTGTTGCCGCATTCGGTTTTTTGCTTATGTTGAAATATGATGATGCTTTCCAGTCACGCATGCATGAACTTGATTCAAAATCTACTTTACCTCCTTCCGAGTTAACCGATGTAAATGAAGAAAATATCTTTTTCGATAATATTTTAGTAGTTTTAAGTGATGATGACTCTAACGTTCCTGACGTTTTTTCTATAATAAATTACAATTCAGCAACCGCTACTCTTTCCTTCTTATATATCCCGAAAGATGTTAAAGTAATATCACCAGAAACAAATAACATTTGTACTCTTTCTGAATATTTTACTGATAACGGTTTAGATAAATCTAGATCTATGCTTTCTTCTTTTTTAAATATCGGCATTCCATATTACATAAACATTAATCACGATTCTTTTGTTTCACTTATAAATATGTTTGGAACCGTTTCCTTTGAAATGCCAGTTGAAATAAACAAAGAACAAATGCCAACGGATTTATATACAGGTATAAACGGAAATTCGTTAAATGCAGGATTACAAAATTTTGACGGTTCTATGGCACTTAGATTATTTAGGTTTTATGAAACCAACGATAATATATACAGCACTCCATTATCGAGTTATTATGATGGTCGAGATATTAAACGAATCGAAATGGTTCATTCTTTTATAACCTCTTTTATTTCTCAGAAATTAAACGATACTTATGAAGATAAATATGAAAAATATTTTGGTATTTTAGCGGAAAATTGCGAAACAAATTTAAACAATGATATAATATCAAAATTATGCATAAATCTTGAAAACGTTAAATCTGAAACTGTTCAATATTATATGGTTTACGGAAACGAAACAGTTTACGAAAATTATTATATAGAATACACCGATATTGTTTTAAATATGTTAACTAAAGAAAGTGCACCTGCATCTGGTGTATACAATTCATATTTTGTATCAACCGAATAAACAAAAAATTAGACTGAAGGTATCTTCAGTCTAATATATAACTATAGTATATCTTTATTAATCCCTTTATTATTTTTTGTAGAATGCCCTATAAGCTTTATAAGCCCAATACAAATCAGATTTTGACGTTATCTCAAATGGTGCGTGCATAGAAAGTACCGGCACTCCGCAATCAATTACATTAATTCCACGATTTGCCATATACTGTGCTATTGTTCCACCGCCACCTTGGTCTACTTTACCCATTTCAGATATTTGCCACGAGACCCCAGCTTTATCAAAAACATTTACAATGTCGCGAACAAATTCAGGATTGGCGTCGCTTGCTCCTGATTTGCCTCTGGCACCTGTGTATTTTTCGATTGCAACTCCTCTGCCTAAATATGCCTCATTGTTTTTGTCCGCAACTTCTTCAAAGTTTGTATCAAAAGCAGCCGAAACATCAGCAGATAACATTCTGCTTGCAGTCATACATCTTGATGTTATTACATTTGCTCCGTCACCTGTTATTCCATAACATAATTCCGAAATGAAATTTTCTAAAACAACAGATTCGGCGCCTGTATTTCCCATGCTACCAACTTCTTCTTTGTCTGACAAATAACAAATTGATGTTTTTTGAGGGATTGTATTAATCTGCATCATTGCCATGAAAGCAGCATACGCACACACTCTATCATCTTGGGCATACGCCCCTATCATACTTCTATCAAGTCCAATTTCTTTTGCTTTATATGCAGGAACAACTTCTAATTCAGCGCAAGCAAAATCTCTTTCAGATATACCATATTTTTCATTTAATATAGCTAAAATTTGCGACTTTGCGGATATTTCTTTATCTTCATTTTCTTTTTTTGATTCAGGCATTGAGCCTAATAAAACATTTAGATTTTCACCCGATATTACTTTTGAACCAATTTTCTCCATCTGATCTTTTGCAAGATGAGGCAATAAATCTGTTATTGTAAAAACAGGATCATTATCATCGTCACCAATCGAAACATTAATAGGTATTCCGTTTTGAGGAATTATTACTCCATGTATTGCTAACGGAATCGTAACCCACTGATATTTTTTTATGCCGCCGTAATAATGAGTTTTTGCATATGTATAATCGCCTTGGCTATATAAAGGATTAGTTTTGAAATCCAACCTAGGTGAATCCAAATGAGCTCCGATAATATTAAAACCATTCTGTGGTTCCATATTGCCTATAACTGCGAATAGTATTGATTTGCCATGAACATTAAGATACAATTTATCCCCGGGTTTCATATTACCTTTTTGTGAAATCACCTCGTTTATAGAGATAAAACCGTTATTCTTTGCCATTGTTTCAAATTCATTTGTACATTGTCTTTCTGTGTGAGCGCGATTCATGAAATCAATATATTTTTTTGCAAAAGAAAATGCTTCATCTTTTTCCGATGGTGACATATTTACCCAACTACTTTTCGGTTTATATTCAAAATTATTTTTTGGCAATTCAATCAAGACCTTTCAATTATTTAATAATTTTTCTAGTGATGCAATTTTTATACATACACATAAAACTTCTATAGGCATTGTTATTTGCGAACTAGGTGGAAAACTAGGTGCTATACGAATATTTTTATCGTTAGGATCTTTTTTATATGGAAATGTTGCCCCTGCTGGTGTTAGAGCCACGCCGCATTCTTTCGCCAAAGATACAACTCTTTTTGCGCAACCTTCTAGCGTATCGATACTTATAAAATATCCTCCGTGCGGTATTGTCCATTGTAAAATATCAAGTCCTGATAATTTTTCATCAAGTACATTTAAAACAGCTTCAAATTTAGGTTTCAAAATTTCAGCTTGTTTTTTCATAATTTCAATTACACCATCATAATTTTTCAGGAAATTGACATGTCTTAACTGATTAAGTTTATCATGTCCAATAGTTTGTATTCCCATCCATTTAACAAAACACTCGATATTTGCTTCGCTTGATGCATAAGCCGATATTCCTGCGCCTGGAAATGTGATTTTTGATGTTGATGTAAATATTATTGCTCTGTCTGGATTTCCTGCTTTTGCACATTCTGAAATTATATTGGCTTGTTTTGCTGGTTCATTATCAAGAAAATGAACTGTATATGCGTCATCACAGAATATTCGAAAATCGTCTGCAGCGCATTTCATTGAAGCTAATCTTGATATTACATTGTCCGAATAAACAATTCCTGAAGGATTGCTATATTTAGGAACAATCCACATTCCTTTGATTGCTTCGTCATTTGCAACTAATTTTTCTACTAAATCCATATCCGGACCATTATCATCCATAGGAACATTTATCATTTCTATACCATAAAGCTCACAAATAGCAAAATGTCTGTCATAACCTGGGACTGGGCATAAAAATTTAACTTTTTCATTCTTGCACCACGGTTTTGCGTTATTACCTACTCCTAACAATAAAAATCGGCTTATCATATCATGCATAATATTTAAACTAGCATTTCCACATACTATTACCTGCTTTGGTGTAACATTAAGTATTTCTGCAAAAAGTTGCTTTGCTTCTGGAATACCGTCTAATACACCGTAATTTCTGCAATCTAAATTTGCTTGTGATTTGCAATTGTTAAGATATTTTGTATCGAGCATCTCCATGCAAATATCCAATTGATCTGCACCCGGTTTACCTCTTGTCATATCATATGATAGATTTCTGGCTTTATATTCATTATATATCTCCATCTGGTTTTCAAGTTCTTTTTGAAGCATCTCTTTTGTGTATTCGTAATATTTCATGTATGGTCCTCCGATATTTTATATTTATTTATAAATCGTTCTACATTATAACTTAAAGTATACTTGTATGCAATAGCGAATTGTACTTAAAATATGCCTTAATTGCACTATGTTTAATTGTGTTGTATAATGTATCGGTTACATAAAAATAAAGAATAGACAAAGCAAAGGAAATGGGAATAATTAATGGATGAAACATTTAACGATTTAGGTTTATCGGATAAAATTTTAAAGGCAATAAAGGATGTTGGATATGATATTCCAACAGAAATTCAAAAACAATCAATTCCGAATCTTTTAAACGGAAAGGATTTAATAGGAAACTCAAAAACTGGAACAGGTAAGACATGGGCCTTTGCTATTCCATCAATCGAAAAAATTGATGTAGAAAAAAGCCATGCACAAGTTCTTGTTTTATGTCCGACCAGAGAATTAGCTATGCAAATAAACGAAGAATTCAAAAAATTGATGAAATATAAAGAAAATATCCGTTGCGCATTGTTATATGGTGGTGAACCAATTTACAAACAGATACAAGTTCTCAAAAGCAAACCTCAGATAATTATAGGTACACCTGGACGTGTTATGGACCATATGAGCAGACACACATTACGTTTAAATGAAATATCCATGGTAGTTTTAGATGAAGCAGACGAAATGTTAAGCATGGGATTTATTGATGCTATAAATATTATTTTAACCTCATGCCCTGTCAAAAGACAAACCATTTTATTTTCAGCTACAATGCCAAAAATAATAATGGATTTAACAAAAAAATATCAACGAGATCCGATTATAGTCAAAACACAACAAAACAGTTTGACGGTTGATGCAATTGAACAGATTGTTTGGGATGTACCACAAGGATATAAGAATGAGATTCTTACTCACCTTTTTGTTAATTATAAACCAGGTAGAGCAATTGTATTTGTTAACACTAAAGCTCAAACAGAAAAAGTCGTGCACATATTAAGAGCACAAGGATATTTAGTCGAAGCGTTACACGGCGATATGATTCAAAAAGCAAGAACTGATGTCATGAAATCTTTCAAAGAAGGAATTTTTGATGTATTAGTTGCAACAGACGTTGCTGCAAGAGGTATAGATATTAAAGATGTCGAAACAATAATCAATTATGATGTTCCACAAGACCGTGAATACTATGTTCATCGTATCGGAAGAACTGCTCGTGCTGGAAAAAATGGAAAAGCTTACACTTTTGCAGTCGGCAAAAAAGAATTAGAGCAAATGCGTATATTAAGCAGATATATTGGAGCAAAAATAAGCATAGAAACAAACTACTAAAATGCGTTTTCAATCATATTTATCGTAACTTCATTTTCAATCGCCGGTATTACTTCGGCAACATCAAATCTAATATTATATTTGTTATAATTTCTGTTTTGAAACAAAAAATACTGCGTAAGATAACGTAGTTTTTTTTGTTTCAACTTATTTACGGCTAAACTTGGCACACCAAAATCCTGAGAAGTTCTATATTTAACCTCACAGATTATCAATAATTCCTCAGCATCTAAAGATGCAATTACATCAACTTCACCACGATTTTTGTATCTCCAATTTCGGAATAAAACACTATATCCGTTATTTTCATAAAATTCAGCAACTTTAGCTTCCGCATAATTACCCTTTTGCTTATTGTCGTTCGCCATATTATTAAAATAGCCCTTTACAGAAAGTTCTTCTGTGAATCGGAGTTAATCCAAATTGATTAATTGCTTCATAATGCGCTTTTGTTCCGTAGCCTTTGTGTTTTTCAAAACTATATTCAGGGTATTGCGCCGCAAATTGTTCCATTAATCTATCCCTGGTAACCTTCGCAATAATTGATGCTGCTCCGATTGAAACACTGAGTGCATCTCCATGTGTAATTGAAACTTGTTTAATCGTAACCTTCTTTATATGTAAATGATCCACAAATAAAACATCAGGTTTAACAAAACAATTTTCAACAGCTGTTTTCATAGCTAGATGTGTAGCTTCCAATATGTTTATTTCGTCAATTATATTATTATCGATAATTCCAACCCCATACGAAATTGCCATATTAATAATTTCGTCATACAGATTATCTCTTTTGGCGGCCGATAACTTTTTTGAATCATCAGCTTTAGGGAAAGGTCCATCAGAAGGTAAAATTACACAGGCTGCCACTACTGGTCCCGCCAATGGTCCTCTTCCGGCTTCATCTACCCCACCTAATATTCTAAAGCCTTCCGCACAATATTGATTCTCAAATTTACATAATTCGTTAAATCTCTCGTCTGTCATATTTTCGTTAAGGCATCCTCTCGATCAAGCGTAATTCTGCCCATTTTTCCTGCTCTATAGTCGTCCAATATTATATTTGAAGCACGAGTATAATCAACTTCTCCACCTTTAACTAAACAACCTCTCTTCGCCCCGCAAGCTGTTAAAATTTCCAATCCAGTCATTTCATCGGTTACATCTATTTTGAATCTTTCATTAAGTGCTTTTCTATAATAAATTTTCAAAAACTCAAGTAAAAAAATTGCAATATCAGATTGATCCAATATATCATCTTTAATTGCACCAGTACAGGCTAATCTATATGCACATCTTTGATCTTCGATTTTTGGCCATAGTAAACCTGGTGTATCAAGTAGAAATATATTTTCATTCATTCTAAGCCATTGTTTGTTTCTTGTTACTCCCGGTTTATCTCCTGTAACAGCTGCAGCTTTTCCTGCAACTCTATTAATAAAAGATGATTTACCGACATTCGGTATTCCTACAATCATAGCTTTAACAGTAGGCATTCTACGTCCTCGCTCGACTTGTCTCTCAAACTTTTCAGCCATAGCCTCATTGATTGCATTAGTAACTGATTTAACTCCCGCGCCGCTTTGACAATCAGTAAAAATAACATTTATTCCAAGTTTTTTGTAATATTCTTTCCAATAATTATTCATATCAGGATCTGCTAAATCCATTTTATTAGATATAATAATTCTAGGTTTTGCTCCTATTATATTATCTATTTCGGGATTTCTACTGCTAAAAGGAATTCTCGCATCTACAATTTCAACAACTATATCTACTAATGATAAATTCTCCGCAAGTACTCTTCTGGCTCTCGCCATATGTCCGGGAAACCATTGAATTGGCATTTTTTGTACATCCGTTTCTCCCGATTAACTATTCGGGACATATTTGTAATAAAGAACCAACCCTAAAATCATGCATTGTATAAATAAAATCAAGGGAAGTCCAATGTAAAATTTCTTGTGTTTTGTTTTATGTCTAAAGGAATACATCCCGATAATTTCGCCAACAGATCCACCTAAAATCGCTACCCAAATCAACGTTGACTCTTTAATTCTATATCTATGTTTAATTGATTTTTTCTTATCAATTTTCATCAAATTAAAAGCAACAATGCTCATAATCAAGCAATAAAAAACATATATATAGAAACCGGTCATATAATCCTCACATTCAATTACTCATTTAAAACACATTCGAATACTAACACAGCACATCGATTTTGTAAAGAAAACAACTTATCCTTTAAACCTATAACCCGCTCCCCAAACAGTTTCAATATACTGCGGATTATTCATGTCTTTTTCGATTTTTTCTCTTATTCTATTTACATGTACAGTAACCGTAGAGGTTTCACCGAGTGAATCAAATCCCCATATTTTATCAAATAAAGTATCTTTACTGAAAACAATATTTGGATTTGATGCTAAAAATAACAATAAATCAAATTCTTTATTCGCTAAAATTATTTCATTATTTTCCAAAAAAACTCTTCTTGATTTTTTTTCTATAGTTAAACTACCAGATTCAATAACATCAACTTTATCAGCTTGTTTAGTAACTAATCTTTCATATCTATTAATATGAGCAGTAACACGAGCAACCAATTCGCTTGGGCTAAAAGGCTTCACAACATAATCATCTGCACCAAGACCAAGGCCACGAATTTTATCAATATCCTCTCTTTTTGCCGTTACAAACAAAATCGGAGTTTCCTTAACTTTTCGTACTTCCCTGCAAATTTGAAATCCATCAATACCCGGAAGCATTATATCAAGTAAAATAAGGTCATATTCATTCTCAAGAGCATTTTTGAGGCCACCGGTACCGGTTCGTTCAATTGAAACAATATAATTATTTGCTTCCAAATAATCTCTTTCTAAAGAAGAAATGTTTGCATCATCTTCAACTATCAATATTTTTTTCATTGTCAATGCTCCTTGTCTGTTTATTTTCCGATAACCCGCTGTTCTCCGCTATAGGTAGATTTATTATAATTGATAACCCTTCACCTAAACCACTTTCAGCCCTAATACTTCCTTTGTGATTTTCCACGATTTGTTTGCAAATCGAAAGCCCCAATCCGCTTCCAGAAACAGGATTCGTTCTAGCTGGATCAGCACGGTAAAATGAATCGAAAATTTTGCCACATAAAGGTACCGGTATTCCATTTCCATTATCTTTAAGTGTAATTTCTATATTATTTGCATCATTTAAACAAACATCAACATGAAAACTTCCAACATCATCTTTTTTGTATTTAATACTGTTATTAGAAATATTCAGTAAAACTCTTCCAAATTTATCACGATCAATCATAGCAAATGTATCGTTAGGACATCTATTTGTATAAGATAAGGAAATTTTATTCTTTTCTAATCCGAATTTCAATTCATCGCAGCACAACTCGAGAAATTCACCTATCTCAACTTTATCAAAATTGAATGGAATTTTTTCCATATCAAGTTTGGAAAACATAAATAATTCATCAACTAATTTATCCATTTCTGTTGCAGTATGTAATATTGTATTTAAATATTTTTCTTTCTTTTCAGGAGAATCAGCAATACCATCCATAAGTCCCGAAACATATCCTTTTATTGCGGTTAAAGGAGTTCTTAAATCATGAGATATTCCCGCTATAAGTTCTTTTCTGTTATCTTCATATTTTTGTTGTTGTTTGACAGAATCAAAAAGTTTATTTTTCATATCGTCAAAATGATGAAGCACTTCTTGAATTTCATCATAACCAGTATATTCAACTTCAAAATTAAGATTACCTTCGCTTATCTTTTTTGTTCCTTCTTTCAAGATTTTCAATGGTTTCATTATACTATTTGAAAGAGCCATAGCTAAAATAATATTAACAATGATTATTATTGCAATACCAACAAAACATACGGTTTGTATCGTATGTTTAAATTCACTTGTCATACTTTGTAAATAAGATAAATTATCGGCTCTAGGGTCGTTTGTTCCAACATGTGTATTTACCATAAGAATTTGTGCAATTTGATTTCCTGGTAAAACAACATTTGTTTTAAAAATATATCCAGATGAATCGGTATACATAACGTTTGGATCTTCGCAAAGTGCAATATTGTTCCATGAAATTGCAGAATTGTATAAAGTATCATAAGTATAACCATCTGTAATATAAACAGATTCTCCGTTTATCGTAACGGATAAAAGCGATTCTGAAGAATCAATAAATTTTCGAACTTGTTTAAACGAAGATGAATTAATTAATCTACCGTTAGTTTCTTTTGTTATATCTATAACTTCATTAAATATTCTTTGTAATTCGTAGTTTGAAATACCACGATCCTGTGAAAATTCACCTTTATACGGTTCATTGTTTTCATAATTACTAACAAAAGTTTTTGTTATATAAAACGAAAGTAACACCACTAAAGTTAGCAGCAACGCGAGAACAATCATATTTGATATTATTATTCGTTTTTTTATTGTCATTATTCTTGACCGACTTTCTATAAATGTTCAAGTTAAGTTTACCCTAAGAAGTCAAATAAATAATAAATAATAAATAAATAAATTATAAAAACAACAAAAATACCATTAAAATTATCGCAGCTAAAACAAACAAAGCTTTACCTGTATTTTTAAATATGTTTAATTCTTCCCATTTAGGATCTTCATCACTATGTTTTTTATAAACAATATGCCATAGTTCTTCTGCATATCCTATTAATAATCCACCCATTATTATAATTGATGCAATAATTATAGCTTGTGAAACCGTTAACAAAGGACGTTTACCAAAAACCATTGTTATAAATAGTTCTTTGCTATATATATCAAAAGCTGAATTAACATCTGTAGAGGTTTCTGATGAAAGTTCCGTAGAACTTTCCGATGAAAGATCGCTAGAATCTTTTGATGAAAGTTCGCTAGAACTTTCATTATTATACGCAATTATTGTAGCATCATCTCTATCGCTACCTGTCAATTCATATGAAAATTTATAATCTGTTATATAAATAAAATAATTGTCTCCGTCTTTAGTAATACTGCCTTCACTGACTATACTTCTTATAATTTCGTTAGCATCTTTTCTGAAGGTAAAATGATTGCTTTGTGAAATAAGTTTCTCTTTATCTTCAAGTCTATGATAAAAAGAATACTTTGTATCAACTTCTGAAGAAGCTACTTTCATATAGCGTACTCCGTCTACAACTCCGTTTCTACCAGAACCACTAAGAACGACAAGCGCAGTTAGTAGGCTTAAACAAAGCAGGCAAGCCAATACAATAGCAATGTTTCTTCCTTTATTCATACTGTTAATAGATATCCTTTCCACAATTCAAATATAATTCTTTTGCAGTTAGAGGGCTGTCTTCTCCATCTTTATTTTTGACAGGAGCAAATTCAAGCTCTCTTTTTATTCTTAGAATAGCCATATCATCAAAATATTTAAACGCATCAAATATGAAAGCTTCAAATTTATACGCACATGGTTTTTCAGGTTTAACTAAATTACCTATATTATCAATATAATCTGTTTTCTTTTTTGCAACATGATACGGTAACCCTTTATCTCCCATAGATTCAAAAACTTTAATATTAAACATATTACAGAGAATATGAGCATCACCATAAACGAACTGACCATTGTCATCACGCAAATTAGCCATTTCATCTGTAATTTCAGTATATTCTACAACGTACGGTTTTCCACCTAATTTACAGAAAACACCTGCTTTTTCATATGCATCACGTTTAATCAAAGACTTACCACCAAGTAAACATCCAGAGTTTTTGAGGAATCCTACAAAACATGGATCACAAAGTCTTGTTAGAACGTTATCTATTCCTCCAACAAAAATCCATTGTACTCCGCGTTTTTCCATGTCTTTGACAACACCTGATTTAATCATAGCAGTGAAAATTCCACCATGTCCATCAGCACCTTCTTTTATTTTGCCTTTGTCACAAAGAACAATTTTGCCGTTAGTATGAACCATAGGAAGCATACACTGAACAAAAAACATAATATCATTTTTGTCATAACCAAAATAATTGTTACTTTCAAAAAACTCTTTTGTTTGTGCATCATTTTCTTTGCTAGTCATAATATACCACGGAATGTTTCGTCCACATTCCATGGATTTTTGTTTAATTCTGTTACATTGAATTTCAAAAAGAGAAATATGATTATCAAGACCTATATCATATGTACCTTTAGGACCATTATGTCCGAGTCTTGTACCTTGTCCGCCAGCCATTGTTACAGCTGCGAAATGGCCTTCTTTAAATTCATTCATACCATCTTTAATATATTTATTTATTTTTTCATCATTAAGTGTATTTTTGTCAGTACATGCAATAGGTGTTATTTCTTCTTGAATTGGCTCCTCACCTGTTGTAGCCATATTGTATAAAGATGAAACTAAATCATAATCTATTGATAATATCTGGTCCAACAAAGCATTCTTATCTTCCATTGAAAGTTCTTCGTAAAATGAAAGTAAATGCTGTTGTCCATAATTCTCAGTTATCTTTTTTGCTTGTAAATATTTATCCATTATCAATCACAATCCTTTTCAAACTTTTCAATGTAGTCTACCACTTAAAACACGTTTTTGCAAGGCATAAAAGTGTTTTTCAAGTTAAAAACGTTTCGCTGAAGGTTCGCCTAAATCATGCTTCGAAACTAACTCAACATAATTTGTGTCGTAACATTCAACCTCAAAAATCACTAAATTGTTCATGCCTAAATGTAAAATATTAGCGGGTATATATAAAGTTTTTTGTGGTCCCATAGTATTCCAATATCTTCCAATATTAAAACCGTTAACAAACACAACACCTTTTGTAAATTTATCCATTTTTAAAAATGTATCGGCAATTTCTTTGACGTAAAAATTACCTTTTAAAAATGTCGGTAAATTACCGTTATTATTGGATTCTTTATAATTAAGATCGGTTAATTTTTCAAAATCTATCGAATAATTATCCCAGCCGAAATGATACCTAGGACCTATTGATACACCATTTAATATTCCTTTCATATCAGGAAGAGCCGGTCCATAATTAACACGACCCATATTTTCTAATAAAATATCGACTTTTATTTTTTCGTTTTCTTTTAATGATATTAGAATTTCATCATTTCTATTCATTGCTCTTTCTTTAATACCGACAAATTTATTATCGATATATATTATTGCTCTATCATGAACTTCTTCTAAATTTAAAGGAAATTGCTCAATAGGTCCTTCAATTTCAGTTGAATATACAATAAATCCAAAATTTTGCTTTAATTGTTCCATGGTTAAAGGAAAAGATGATCTTACATTGTTTGAGATATTATTCAGATTATCAAACAATCTTGCGGCTGAAGAAAGAAATACCATTCCATATCCGATTTTTTTTGTATCTGAAACAGGTATTTCAGGAGCCTTACCATAATGTTTTTCAAGAAGTTCTTTAATCATATAATATTTAGGAGTTAAATCTCCCGCTTCAGACAAAACCCCATCAAAATCATAACTTGTTATTGTGGGCATATATTTGCCTGCATCATAATTTGCCCCATTAATAAAGCCGAAATTTGTACCGCCGGCAAAAGTATAAAGATTAAAAGATGCTCCATATTCTATCATTTCTTCTAATGTATCTGTCGCATCTTTAGCATCTCTTACATGATGAGGTGCACCCCAATAATCAAACCAGCCTAACCAATATTCCATACAAATTGATGGTTGATTAGGAGCATATTTTTTGACAAAATCAAAATATTCTTTCGGTTGACTTCCGAAATTTGAAGCTGTCATATATCCCTCCATCTTACCGCCGCTAAGCATGTAATAGTTAGGTCCATCAGAAGTAAACAACAAACAATTTATATTATTTTCTTTATAAATTCTTTCTAATTGTTTCAAATATTCTTTATCGTCTCCATAACTGCCATATTCGTTTTCAAACTGCATCATAATAATATTTCCGCCGTTTGTACACAATCTTTGTCTGACAATTCTGAACAATTTTTTTAGATAATTTTCAACTTTCTGCATGAATAATTCATTATTACATCTGAATTTAATCGTGCAATAAGTTAATAACCAACTCGGTAAACCACCCATATCCAGTTCCGCACATACATACGGACCTGGACGAAGTATTACATAAATTCCCAATTTATTTGCTAAATCAAGAAATTCACCTAAATTATTTCTTCCACTAAAATCAAATATTCCTTCTTGTGGTTCAACTAAATTCCAAGGAACATATGTTTCAACAGTATTTAATCCACATGCTTTGAGTTTCAGAAGTCGGTCTTCCCAATACTCCGGTATAATTCTAAAATAATGTATCGTTCCTGATTTCACGATAAATTTTTCTTCATTTAAATAAAAGTCTTCATTTTTATAAGTAAAAGTATTCATGTTAATTCGCCTCGTGTATATTATATAAATTATAGTAAATTCCCTTTTTTGCTAATAATTCTTTGTGATTCCCCGATTCAACAATTCCATCTTGAGTTAAAACTAATATTTTCGATGCTTTTTTTATTGTTGATAATCTGTGAGCTATTGTAAAAGTAGTTCGACCTTTCGACAATTTCTCCAGTGAATCCTGAATTATTTTTTCATTCTCGTTATCTAATGCTGAAGTTGCTTCATCAAGTATTAATATAGGTGGGTTTTTCAAAAACACCCTTGCAATACTGATGCGTTGTTTCTGTCCTCCTGATAACTTTACACCTCTCTCTCCTACATTCGTATTATATCCCTGTGGTAACTGTAAAATGAAATCATTAGCTCCAGCTGCAATTGCTGCTTGTTTAACTTCATCATACGTCGCGCCACGTTTACCATATGCTATATTTTCAAAGACAGTTCCACAAAACATATATACATCTTGTGCAACTATCCCTATATTTGCTCTTAGTGATTTCAGTTTAATATTTTTGACATCTTGATCATCAATCAATATTGAACCAAAAGTAACATCATAGAATCTAGGAATCAAATGACACATCGTAGATTTGCCACCGCCAGAAGGTCCTATTAAAGCAACATTATCCCCCGGATTTATTTTTAAATTTATATCCGATAATACAACTTTTTCATAAGATGAATATTTAAATGTAACATCTCGAAATTCAATGCTTCCAGAAACGTCTTTTAGTTCGGTCGCATCATCATTATCTGTTATATCAGGTTCAACATCCATTATTTCTTGAAATCTTTCAATTCCTGTCATACCTCTTTGGAATTGTTCTGTAAATTCAACAATTCGCCTAACCGTTGTTAATAATGTTGTAACGTACATTAGATATGCAATGTAGTCTGCAGGATTGATTCGGTTTTGTGTTAAAAATATTCCGCCTGCTATAACAACAACTATATACATCATACCGTCAAACATTCTTACTGTAGAACTGAAAAATGCCATAATTTTGTACATTTTCATCTTATACTTCAAAAACAAAAAATTACTATCTGCAAATTTTTGTTTTTCTATATCTTCATTTGCAAAAGATTTAACTACTCTTATCCCTAATAAAGTATCTTCAACTTGAGAATTCAATTCACCAACCTGATTTTTTGATTCTCTGAAAACATCCTTCATTTTTTTGCTTAATTTCAGAGAGACAATAAGCATTATCGGTATTAAAACAAAAATCATTAAAGTCAAAATCGGATTGATTAAAAACAAAACGATAAAAGCAACGACAAATTTAATTGCGGCAATATAAAATTCTTCAGGACAATGATGTGCAAATTCAGTGACTTCAAACAAATCGCTAGTTATTCTAGCCATTATTTGTCCAATTTTGGCATTGTCATAATAAGTAAAAGACAATTTCTGTAAATGATCGAATAAGTCTGTACGCATATCTGTTTCTATTTTTGCGCCCATTTCATGACCTACAGATTGCATATAGAAATTGGCTATTGCATCAATAATTCGAAGTACAATATAAATAGCCCCTATAGTAAGTATTATCTGTAATGTTAGTGAATTTATATTACCCGTTGCTTTATTCGTTATATATCTTACCATAATCGGTAGTATGAGTTCGCATAAAGTAGTAAGTGTTGCACAAAACAAGTCAAATACCATAATGGGAATATATTTTTTGTAATAAGGTATAAACTTTTTTATTAATTTTGTAGATTTCAAAATAACTCCTCACTTTGTAACAAATACTTGTTTATTGTAGCATATATATTGTATTCGAACAAGAAACAATGCCATAGTATTTATTTAAAAAATATCGTATTATATGTTAATATTTTAAAATAAGATTGCGTGCAGCAGAAACTTCATCTACTCTACCTATAAATAATTTATTCGGTTTATTTGTTATTAAAGACCTCTCCGTTTTAGCTAAGTTGTAAACCTTTATCATTTTAGAAACAGCTTCGTCAATATTTGTTTTTGTTTCTGTTTCCGTAGGTTCGATCATTAAAGCTTCTGATACTATATTCGGAAAATACATAGTCGGTGGATGAATTCCTTCATCAAGAAGTGCTTTTGCAATATCAAGCGCCGATACATTTGTTTCGTTTTTTAAATTCTCCAAAGAAACAACAAATTCATGCATACAGTGACCATTGTTAATAATTTTATATGTTTTTTTCATTTGATCCATCATATAATTTGCATTGAGCACCGCGTTTTGCGACGTTTTTAAAAGACCTTCTTTTCCTAAAATCATTATGTACGAAAGTGCTTTTATTACAACAGAAAAGTTTCCGTAAAATGATTTAACTCTCTTCAAATACAAATTTTTATTTCCAGGTATAAATTCCGATAATTTTTCATTACAACCTACAGGCCCACTTCCCGGTCCACCACCTCCGTGAGGTGTGGAAAACGTTTTATGTAAATTTAAATGTACTACATCAAATCCCATATCTCCCGGTCTTACTATTCCCATTATTGCATTAAAATTTGCTCCGTCGTAATAATTCAACCCTCCGACTTCATGAACAATTTTGGTTATTTCTAAAATATTTTTATCGAAAATACCCAAAGTATTGGGATTTGTTAGCATTAACCCAGCAGTTTGATTGTTTACTGTATTTCGCAAAACATCCAAATCAACCAAACCTTCTTTTGTGCTTGGTATATTTATTACATTAAATCCAGCCATTGCTGCACTCGCCGGATTTGTCCCATGTGCGCAGTCAGGAATTATTATATTTAATCGCTTATTGTCACCGCGTTTCATATGATATGCCTTAATCATTAACAATCCGGTAAATTCACCTTGAGCACCAGCCGCCGGTTGAAATGTCATATTTTTCATACCCGTTAACTCACATAAATATTTTTCAGCTAAAATTAAAACTTCCATACATCCTTTTACCGTTTCAGTCGGTTGTAACGGATGAATTTTTGAAAACCCTTCAAGCGAAGCAATTTTTTCGTTAATTTTAGGATTATATTTCATAGTACATGATCCGAGCGGGTAAAATCCATCATTTATACCGAATGTTTTATTCGCTAATTCTGTATAATGTCTGGAAATCTCACTTTCAGAAATTTGAGGTAATTTTAGGCTTATATTTCTTGATACTTCCGAACACAAATCATATTTTGGAACATCACATTTTTCAATATAATTGCTCTCAAAACCGTTTGATTTTTCAAATATCAGTTTCATATTTAACTCATCTCCTTTATCAGAGATATTACCCTGTCAATTTCATTTTTTGATACTTGCTCGGTAACACACCATAAAATATCATTTCCTACCTGTAAACCTCCGAGAATATTATTTTTATCTAGATGAGTTAAAATTTTTGAGGCTGACATTATACCGCTAAACTCCGTAAGAAACTCATGGAAGAATTCGGATTTGTATTTTAACTTTATTCCTTGAATTTTACATAATTCATTGGCTAGATAATGAGCTTTAGAAACGCATGTGGAAGCCGTTTCTATAAGTCCAGAAGTTCCCATCGCCGATAAGTACACGCAGCATTTCATTGCGCATAAAGCATGATTCGAGCAAATGTTACTCGAGGCATTTTCGCGTCTGATATGTTGTTCACGAGCTTGCAACGTTAAAACATAAGCGGTGTTGTTGTTTACATCAACAGTTTGCCCTACGATTCGTCCTGGTAATTTTCTTGTCAGATATTTTTTGCATGCCATGAATCCCAAATAAGGTCCACCGAAAGATAACGGTATTCCCAAAGGCTGACCGTCGCCTACGGCAATATCTGCTCCGCATTCTCCAGGAGTTTTTATTAAACCCAATGATATTGGATTACAGCTGACGATAACTTTTACATTTTTTTGATGTGCATTTGAAGTTACCGCTGTTACATCTTCAATAACTCCGTAATAATTCGGTTGTTGAATTAATATACATGCCGTGTCTTCGGTTATTTCGAAATCGCTTTGTCCATTTTGATTAATTGGAGCAATTTCGACCTTCATCCCTGAACCAAAACAATATGTTTCTACTACTTGAATTGTTTCCGGATTGAGTCCTGACGAAATTATTACTTTATTTTTTTGCTTATCTTTACATATCGCTATCGCTTCGGATGCTGCGGTTGCTCCATCATAAACGGAAGCGTTCGACACGTCCATGTCTGTTAAATTGCATATCATTGTTTGAAACTCAAAAATCGATTGCAATAGCCCTTGGCTTATTTCAGGTTGATATGGTGTGTATGCAGTTACAAATTCTTCTTTTGATGTAATTTGATCTACTATTGACGGAATAAAATGATTATATGCTCCGGCACCTCGTAAAATGGTTTTATATATTTTATTTTTCTCGGAAATTGCCTGAAACAGTTGTAATATTTTCTGTTCTGATGAACTTTCGGGTAAGTTTTTGAGGTCTGATATATCCTTAATCATTACTTCTGACGGTATCCCATCATATAAGTCATATATATTTACAACACCGATTTTTTCAAGCATTTCATTTCTTTCCGCCTCTGTAGTCGGAATATAATCAGACATTTTTTTCTTCCTCCAAAAATTTTTCATATTCTTCGGAATTTAACAATCCAGAAAGAACATCTGTGTTAATTTCAAGCTTAACTATCCATGCTTCATATGGTGAATCGTTTATCATTTCAGGTTTGTCATAAACAGCGGCATTTACCTCAATTACAGTTCCAAAAACAGGTGAAAATATTGACGAAACCGCTTTGACAGACTCAGCTTCGGCTATAATTTCATTAACTTTAAAATTATCTCCTTTTTTGGGAAGGTCGATATAAACCAAATCACCCATAGCTTCTTGGGCGTGATCGGTTATTCCGATTTCAACAATATTATTACCTTTAAAATTAATCCACTCATGCGTTTTTGTGTACTTTAGTTCTTTCGGTATCATCATGATAATGTTCCTTTCGTATTGATTTTTTTATAAAATGGTAGAGGTACAACTTCTGCTGTTATAAGGTTTCCTCTGACATCGACATTAACAATAGTTCCATTTTCCGAATGTTCTATATTGACTAACGCCATCGCGTATGCACCTTTAAGATATGGACAATATGTTCCAGAAGTAATATGTCCGATTATTTTTTCACTGTTATTATCATAAACACTACAATTTTCTCGTGCAATTCCTCTTCCTGTAATTTTCAAACCTACTCTTTTGTTTTTCGGTTTATTGATAGAACGTATTTTCACATATTTTTCCAAACCAGTTTCATATGGATTAATATTTTCCGTCATTTCATGCCCATATAGAGGCATAGCAGCTTCTAATCTGAGTGTATCTCTAGCTGCGAGACCACAAGGAATTAATCCATATTTTGAGCCTTGTGAAATAAACGACTTCCATAATTTTGCACCATAATTTGAATCACAATAAATTTCATATCCTATTTCGCCAGTATAACCTGTTGTTGATATGGTGCAGGGAATTCCATCTAATGAAACATTATAAACAGCACTGTAATATTTTCGAGGAAGTTTGCTCGGATCTACAAATTCACTCATAACTTTTTCTGAATTTGGTCCTTGGATAGCAATTTGTGCAACATTTTCAGAAATATCTTTAAATTCTACATTTCCCTTAAGATATTTCTCAATATGTTCTTTGTCTTTTTGTATATTTGAGGCATTTACAACGATAAAATATTCGTTTTCTTTAACTCTATAAACCAACAAATCGTCAATGATTCCACCGTTATTGTTACACATAAGACTATATCTTATTTGACCGTCAACCATATTTGAAAAGTCATTTGTAAGTATCATATTTAAATTTTGCAGT
>Ga0209373_10002118_pt1 | contig 20714 bp, 18 predicted proteins | sample Higcelweek5metaG_FD_187173 | JGI IMG/M metagenome (GOLD analysis project Ga0209373, IMG submission 187173) | Freshwater pond sediment microbial communities from the University of Edinburgh, under environmental carbon perturbations - High... | ecosystem: Environmental > Aquatic > Freshwater >... | reverse complement strand
CAACAAATCGAAGGTAATTTATTGGTACCTTTTGTAATGGGTAAAACACTATCAATTTCACCATTCGTAGTTATTATAGCGATGACAATATGAGGAAGTATATTTGGTATAGTATGAATATTACTTGCAGTGCCAATAGTATCTATTATACAGATTTTTATTTGAGATTATTTGAAAAGTAGAAAATAATTAAGATGTTTGTTGTTCTTGTTTTTCTATTTCAAATAGTTTTATGAATTTTGTTCTTGAGTATATACAATATTGTCAATCGGTCGTTCAATAAAGTAATTCTCATCAATCTTTGCTAAAACATAAATGCGTAATTCAATTATTATTTTTTGCAGCTTTACCAATTTCTCATAAAATAAATCCTAGGTTAAATGTTCATCATTGATTATTTCAGAAAGAAGAATATTGCATCACTTTTGTAACGTGGTCATAATTTATTTTTAGAGTAGAATTTCATATTTTTCCACTGAATAATTCGTCATATCTTTCTATATTTTTTCTTCAAATCATATTTTTTACCGCATTTTTTTTGATATCATATTCCTTAATTTTATTGAATATATTCGTTATATCAACCTCTTTATTTATTGTTCATTTGAATTCGAGCTTAAAAATTGTTCATTTTGAGTTGTAAATTAATTTTATATTATTTCATATAGGGCTAATAGTACATCATTCAAGTGATCATTTACTAGATTTATTTTTTCCTTCTAAATTAAGAGGAGCTATTTTACCAGTTTTTAAACTCAATAATACTATCTGAGGTTTTCAGTCTTCTTTGATATATATGGATACATATTCTCAAACTGGGTCAAGAGCAATTCTTAGTATTTTGAAATCTGGACTTTTTGAAATGGCTTTCTTAATGAAGGTTGCTTTTATTTTTAATAGCACCTTTTTATTAATAATATCATATACTGTAATATCTCACTCGTGTTGCAAAATAAAGGCTTTTCTATTATCTTTTGTGAATTTTATTTGTTTAATCTTTCCATCAATTCATAATTCAGAATAATTAATTTCTTCATTCAATAATTCTATTTCTCAGTTATTATTAATTACTTGATATTTAAATATTTTATTTCAGTTTTTTTCACTTTCAAATAATATAAACAAGTATTGTCAATCATTAGAAATAAAAAGTGAATTATCTTGTTGTAAAAAAGGCATTAGATAATCTTCCTTAAGGGTTAATGGAAAAACATGTGTTTTTTTCTCTCAGTTTAATAAAACATGAGATCCTTCCAATCAAATTATTGATAAATAAGTTCTGATTTCTGATTGTTTGGCTGGAATATCTTTTAGATTTCAATAATAAGGCTTATCTCTGTATGAATTACTAATTCCATCAGAAATTCTAGATGATAAATTATGAAATCTAAATAAATATCGTCATTGATTATCTATTTTTGAAACAATAATATCTCTTCATTCTGTAACATCAACTCACTTGTCCTTGTTTCAACTAATTGCCGAGTCGCTATCTTGGAACATTTTTTTATTATATGAACCGTCATCATTTACTAATCAGAGTAAATAAAAATTAGATCAATCAGATAAATAGATATTATACTCAGAATTAGATGAAATATCTGATAAGAAATTTAAATCAAATTCTCTATGGGCTCTATAATTATTTCATTTTGTTGATACAACTGAATTATAACTTCTCTCAACAAATAAGGTTTTAAGATTAATTATATGAATATTATATGAAGATTTATTTCATCAATCTTTAGAAGTTTCATTTAATAATACTGCAAAATGATTCTTGTCGGGGGATATTGCCACCTTAATAATATCTCATCATAATATTTCTAATCAATCTTTTTGGACCTTTTTCTTAATTCTTGAAACAATAATATCATCTGGCCTAGTAGAATCTCAATTAATTAATGAGCTCCAGTGGAGTCTATTTCATACTTCTCAAATAAAAGTAATAGGTCTGATTTTATCCATTAATAATCATCTATATTTTTTATGTTCTTTATCAAAAGACCAAATTTTAATTAGTTCTGAGAAAGATAGGCTATTTATTCAGTCTTTTCAGTCCATTTTTACCATTTTTGGTTGCACAATTTCATTATAATCTCTAATAATTTCTCTTAATTTTGTGATGTCTAATAGACGAATTTTTTCAAATATTCAAAAAATTGTTCCTATCTCATTATCCCGATCATTTTGTTCATATATTGTGATAATTTTTCATAATGTTTCAAGAACCGAATCTCAAGACATTAATTCACATTTTAATCTTTGATAATTATATATCAAATTTGAACATGTTTCTGAGAATCTTTCTCATTTATCACTACTATTAACTATATTATTAGGTATTCAATTAAGAAATAATGACTCAATATTTGCATCAATGAATTCAACAACTTTGATTATATGTCATCATCAATCAAAATCAGATAAAATATTGCCAGAGTTCTTATTAAATGATCATCTAAATAGTGACATATTTATAGTTTCTTGGAGAATTTTTTTTGCTTTAGTAGGTGAAGAGAATACATAAACATATTTTGCACAATTCTCTATCCGAGTACTAGGTCCTTTAGAGTTTACAAATCAATTATCGGTCTTTTCAGAACCTTTTTGTCATCATAATAATGAACTTCAATAATAAATATATCACCATTGAGCTGCTATTTTGGAGATAGAATCAGAATCAAGTTCAGTTTTGTATTCTGAATAATCTCAAGGAAGTCTTTCTGTTAATAACTGAACAAGAGCTTCTTTAATATTTTTGATTGCAGTAATAATAGTAGTTTTACCTTTTTCTAATAATTCCTCTTTTGATATTGTTGTCCTATCAGAATCCTCTCAAAAACTAAAATTATCATCAATAGATTTATATATTTCTTCTGATATAATATTATTTAATTTTTCGGTTGGTATTTTGATTTGATTATGTAAATAATCTAAATCGTCTTCCACTTTTCATTTTATTGTATAATAAATCTGTAATAGTCTTCATGCCCAAAATAAATCATCCTTTTCTTTTTGGCTTATTAATCAGGCATTTGTAATGCTTTGAATGATTTTTTGCCATTTTTGTCTAGTTTCTGTATCGATTACTCATGGTTTAGTAAAAATAACCTTGGTAATTTTATTAAAATATTCAAAAACTTCATTGGATAATTTTCATGAACTTTGTATTTTTTTACAAATTAAATTTATTTTTGTAAGATATTTATTACTATTTTCATCAGTTTTGTATGAAATTGCGTCAATAGTTTCGGACATCAATTGTCTCATTCTTCTTTTTTCATTAATTTTTTCACTTTGCTCTTTCAAAACTTGCTCTTGTTTATCCTCTTTTGTTCATAATACTCATTCAACAAGACTAGATATTCATTTAAAAAATCAACCTCATTCTTTTTTTCTTCTCTCTCTTTCGATTTCTTCTGCACTCCTGAAGTCGTGTACTGTTCAAAGAGGTTTTTTTGAAACCTTATTCTCTAGAGTATTATCTGGTATTTTAGTTTTATCGTCTTTATTAGGTGTCATTTTTTTTATTTAACAAGTTATCCTTTATATCCAAAATTCATAAAAAATCAAGTCGAGTTATTTTAACATTTAAGATTATCAATTCTTTTTTGTATTTGATTTTTGTAATTTGTCGCAATCAATACATCTTCTTCTTTTCAATATTTCATCACTTTCTCTAAACCCTTATTTGCTTCCGATAGAGCGTTTTTTAGTTTTTGTGCATATTCTATAATAATAGAATCTCATAAGGCAGCAGAAATTTCTTTTATAATTAAATCAATTTTTGGTAATTTTTCATCTAATTCTTGTTTAATTTTTGGTAAACATTCTGCTATACATTTGTATCTATTACTCTGAAATAGTAGAGGGCTATTAGCTTCTTGTCTCTCCTCAATATATTTTTTTGTATTTTGAATACTATTATTAACACTTTCAATAGCGTTTTTTATAAAATCAATATTTGCAGCCATAATAAGTATATTAAAATATAATATTATTAATTGAAGCTTCTGCAGAAAGTTTATCTTTTTGACTAAGTTCATTCTGCCTTTCTCTTATTAATTGTCAACTTCTAATTTTTAATTCTACCAATCCTATTTCAATTTCTTCAAAAGCATTAATAAGTATATTAAGACTACTACTTAATTGTATTCATTTTATTGCTTCTTGATAATTTTTAGTAATGTAGTTATAGGTTTTTCTGAATTCGCTATCAGGAATTTTAGATAAATCCTTAATAAAAATTTCCTTTTCTGTTTTAGTTAACTCGTTTGACGCCATGATTTTTGCATCAAAAATAGCTCTTTCTTCCTTGATATTTGTTCATGGAATGAACTCTTTTGTCCTCTCTAATGCAGATGTTTTACTTTCAGTTCACATAATGGTAGTAATTATTTTACTTATTTTACTACATTTTGTATATTTTGTCAAAAAAGCTTATCTTATTTTTCTGAAAATTCCCAAGATGAATCCCAATCTTCTTGAGGAGGATTGTTTTTAAAAAGTTCACATCTTTCTATAAATACCAAAGATGGCTTATCACCAAGATTATTTAGCTCAATAAATATTTTTTTTGCCTTATCAAACTCTTTATCCTTATATAAATCAATTGCCTTATCAAACTCCTTAATTAAATTAATTTTCTCTATAGATATTTCGTTTTTGTATCCTATAAGTTCATAAATCTCTACTGCATTTTGTTTTCATTTAACTTTAATCTTATCAAGATATCTAAAAATGAAATCATCTCAGGCAGAATTTTTGACAGATGCAGATACGCAAATTAGAGTATTGTAGAATTTATTAATTCACTCAAGACGTGAAGCAAGATTAACATGGTCTCAAAGGGCCGTGAACTCTATTTTTCTTCATTCACTTCATATGTTACCAACAATAACCGGTCACTTGTTTATTCACATTCTAACAGCAATTTCTATTCATATTTTTTCTTTAAAACTTTTATTTAATTCAATTATTACTTTTTGTTGTTCAAGTGATGCAACACATGCGAGATAAGCTTGTTTATTTTCTTGTCAGAATGCTCCCCATAGAGCCATTACCGCATCTCATTCATATTTGTTAATGAATCATTTATTATCGATAATAACATCAGATACTTCTTTGAGGTACTGACTTAAGAAATGTACAAGTTCTTCCGGTTCCATTTTTTCTGAAATATTCGTAAATCAGGCAATATCCGAGAAAAAAATTGTATTTTCTTTTTTCTGTCATCAGAGTTTTACTTTTTCATAATTAACAAGTACTGATTTTACTAAATCTTCAGCTAGATATTGACTCAGCGCATTTTGAAGTAGTCTTTTCCCTTTATCTTCATACAAATATCTATATATACTTACACTAATAAATGATAAAAGTATTCAAACATAAAATTGAATAGGATAAGAAAAGATTGTTCTTTCATATGTATAAGCATATATATAGAAGAAAAAATATAATATGATTAATATAAATAATGAGGAAACAAAATAGTATTTTCTTTTGTCATAGATTCAAAGAATAGTTATAAGATAAATAAATAAAATAAATATCCAAATTTCTGAATATCTATTGAAGTAGCTCAAATAACTACCATTCATTATAGTATTAACTGCATTAACGTGTGTATAAACTCATGGAATTATTCCAACTGGAGTTTGGTATTCATCGTGTAGAGCCGTTGCTGTTGATCATATGAATACTATTTTATCTTTAACTAGACTAGGATTATACCTATGATTATATACATGAATAAAAGAAAGTTTGTTATAATCTAGAGGCTTAATAAGATAATTAATTAAAATATCTTTATTTCATGAAATGGTCTCTCATCTAGAATAAGGTATTTTATATTCATTTAATCCAAAATGTTTTGGATTACTTGGATCTATAATTAATGATTGTTTTATGCCAGTTGTTTCTTCATAGAATTTCTGTAAAACCTTGATAGAAAAAGAAACAAGATTACCATTATTATAAAAAGGGAAGATACTATAAACATTCTGATTTACACTATTTACAATAGTAAATACATCTCACATTCAAACAGAAGATTTCTTTAATTCATTTATTGGATATATATTATTTCTTTTATGGAAAGCAAGTATTACATTTCATGCATTCTTAATTGATTCTGCAAGAATTCTGTCATCATCTTTATAATAAATAGATTCTTCTGAGAATAATATATCAACTCATATTACTAGGGCTCAATCCTTTTTTAGATTATCAATAACTTGTGCATAGTATTTTCTTCTGAATTCTTGCCATCTTCAGAGTCATCATTTATCTTGATCTTGTAGAGTTCTATCATCAATCTCAACAACTAAGATGGATTTATTAGCAATTTTTCATCATTCAGTAGAAAATTCTGATTGGAATAATCAGTTCTGCATATATAGATTAAGTCTTGAGAAAAAATCCCCAAAATAACTAGTATTAGCTCATAAGACTAGTAGAAGTACGATTAGTGTAATTAATGTTGATATTCAGAATTTATTCTGTATAACAAAAATTTTATTTAGTTTCATATTTTATTTTTTATATTTCAAATAAAATCTCAAGCATTCTTTTTTAACTGTTCTCATTTACTTATAATATCTTCTTTCAAGTTACCACCCATTTTTATCTCTCTTGTTTTTTCTAATAGATTGTTTATTCAATGCTGAATGTTATTAAATCAATATTTTAATACTCATAGAATATCTCATGAAAATGATCATAGTAATTCTTCTATTTTTGCAGGATCTTTTATTTCATCTAATTGTTTCATGATATTATTTTTTAGGTCTGTTGCTCATTTTGCTCACTTATTTTTTGCTAGTTCTGCATAATCATAGATATTGAGTTTTAAAAATTTTTGTTTCAGATTATCAAGTTCCTTTCATTTATTAGACGTTTGAATTATTAAATCACGAATATTAGATTTGTAATTAGAGATATCACTCGAATTAGGTAGTGAATGTATGTTTTCATATAATCACAATAATTCTTGATTAAGTTTTTGTTTCTTATCTGTTGATAATTGCGGAATTAATTTTTGTACATCAGATATAATATTGGTATTTCAATTTACAAGAGAACTATTCAGCTTGCTAGTTATATAACTATCTTCACCTATTCCACTTGTATATTTCAAATATGAAACAGTTTTTGTTCAGATAGTTTGTTTCTTATTAATTTCCGAAACCTTATTTTGCCATTGTTTATACAGACTATCAATATAAATTTTATCCTCATTAATATTTTGATCAATCCACTCTTTATCTATATTTAGCTCAGAAGCAGTTGATGTAGGATCGAATGCGTTCACAATCTCTCATTGTTTGATATTATAATTAACTTTTTCATCTGTATTTTCAAGAGTAATATCATGGCTATATGCATTAATATAATTATTATCTAGATTAATCTCAAATATAGTTCATCTAGCGGTTGCTGCATAATTTCAGTCGTCATAAGTTTCTGTAAAATATGAATCATCTGTTATAAATTTGATAATATTAGACCATGTTTTACCTGTTTCCAAATTAAAATTGACCTTATAAGTTGATAGATTATCCGAACTTGCCATCTCGTTAATTGTAATTGAAGTCTTACTTCATAATCTAGTAATACTTCAATCAGGCCAAAAAATCGTGGCAGATGAATCTCACATTGTTCTAATTTTATCATGTAACATTATATCCTTTTTTTCTTTTACACCCAATCTAATGATTTTTGTATCATTTTGTCTTTTAATAATTGAAATTCATTCTGTAACCAAGATATAAGCATTTTTTGCTTTTGTTTCTATAATAGATGCATTTATTCTATTTAATTCAAAATTAGAATAAACTATATAATATATTGCAACAAATAAAATCCCTATAAATAAGGCAATTTTATTTCTTTTTATAGAATTAATTATTTTTTGCATATTAAGTTTAAAATAAATTAGAAAAATTTGGATTTTTGAGTATTTTAGTAACTATGAAATTATATTATTAGTTTGATTATATTTTTTTTATACGGAAAATAAAATTTTTTATTAATTATGAGGAAGCAATACCAATATATATTAGTCTGTCTAAGTTTACTTATAGTATATATGCTATATCTTATTTTTACATATAAATATAGTGATATTCAAAAAGATTATCAAATTACTCAGACAAATAAGGAAATATGAGAAAAGAAAGAATCTCTAATTGATAAAGAAAACTATTTTGCTTATATTAATACAAATGCATATAAAGATAAAGTTGCAAAAAATTCGCAGAATAAAAAAAATCCAGGAGAAGAAGTTGTTTATATTGTAACAAAAGACGAGGTTGATCAATATAAAAAAATTGAAACACAAGACCAGATATATTCTGAGAAAGAACCGATTAAGCCAACATATTGAATGACTAATCTCCAAAAATGGATTTATTATATTTTTAATACCGACATAAGAAGTTAAAAAAATCTCCAAATTTGGAGATTTTTATTCTGACGGAGAGTCCATATCTTTTTTATTCTCAATATATGCATTATACCATAAGGCTTCTACAAATATTTCAACCACTGAATTGAGATGTGATATAAATAATAAGAAAAAAATAAACACTATGGATAAAATTATTACTCAGACAATGTAAAATATTTGAGTTGTAACAAGTGCAACTAAGGTAGAAAAGATAAAAGGAAATATTATGAATATTATTAATGTTAAAAATATTCTTATATACACAAGAAATAGTGTATAATATAATTTACCAGTTACCTCAATGCTATTGAGAGACATATGTGTTGAAAGACTAATTGCTTCAAAAACCGGTTTTTTTTCAAATACAATAAAAAATCTGGTATATGCAAATAATAGATTTATTAATATAGAAAATAATAAATAAAAAAATGTAATAATACTTATTGTTATTGCATAATTTTCTCAAAAAACTCTCAATAATAAAAAATAAAAAGTTATAATTGAAAGTAGCCTGAACATTCACATGAAATTGTGATATTCAAAAAGCGGCAAAAAATTCAATAATCATTGTGTAACTCAAGTGGATATCTTATATTTACTAGCATCTTTTTTATTATATGCATCAATTAATAGAACTATTCCTCATTCTGCTATTGGCTGTATAAAAATATATAATATAAATCAAATAGCTATTCATATTACTACTTCAATAAAATATGAATTATGTATTAGTCCTATAACTCAAGAAAAAAATTCATCCTTTTTTTGGAAAATATAAATATAACTAAATGCAGTCTGATATAATACTATAATACTAAGATAAAGGGTTGATAAAAATGAAGGGAAAAAATTAAACTTTTTTATCATTGTGGCGTTATGGACTAACTCAAAAGAAGGTATTACGATATTGTGTCTCATATTATATATATTTATTTAACCATTTGAAAAAATCTGAAATATTTTTCTGGGGAAAATCAATAATCCATTTTTCCATAATATATGAGTTCTTGATTGTATCATAAGTATAGTAAGAATTCGGTAACATTTCAACCTGCTTCACATCTTTAAGATTTTTATCTACATAAAATGTAGAATATGGATCATAGAAAGTTTTTATTACTGCTTCATTTCTAAAGACATCAAAAGATTCTTTTTCAATAGCTTGTAATTTTTCATCTGATAGATTAGATGATTTTAACTTTTCAAGTAAAAGATCAAGGTGAGTATTCTTTAGTTTTGCAAAATTAAATCATTCTTTGGCTTGTCCAGAATGGAAGAACGGAGTAATATTATAATAATAATATCAATGATTAACTCAAGTTAGCAACATATCATAATCCTTTTCTCATTTATTAACCATGTTTTCAATCTTTTTTTGGTCAATTGGTTGTATTTCAAGAAATATTCATAATGTTTTAAATTCATTTCTTATTTTTTCAGCTAGTAATGAAAATACTTGTCAGTTATCAAGATACTCAAGTTTAAATTTGAACTTAGTAAGATTTTTGTCATAATAATAAGTTGAATCAAGAGCATCTATTTTTGATAATTCATTTGACTTATCTCATAATATCTTTGTTTTTTCTATGGCAGTTAATTCTTTAACTTTTCATATATTATTAATTACTTCATTTTTTTTCGCCTCTAATTCTTCTGGCTTCTCATATGCGTACACCGTTATGGTTTCTTTCTTGATTTTTTTTCAGGCCATCTCTGTGGCAAGTGTATAATAATTTATTCATTGTTTAAGTGTATTGTATTCTTTTTTAGCCCTAAAATAGAATTTAGTATTTCAAGGTACAAAAGAGGTAAGTTTAAAATCATTTATATATACAGCCTCTGTTCATGTAGGTACATTTCAAGAAATAAGAATTTCTCAAACGTTATTAGTAAAAGAAATTTTTTTGTTTGTTGGAGTAGTAAAAAATGAACTTGAGGCAATTCAAGTATTAGTTTTTTGTGGTTTGAGCATTTCGTCAAATTTTTTTGCTACTTCTGAACTTAATATATCTTTTTTATAGTATCATATAGAATTAATGATTGATGCAATGTCTTTATTCCCTAAAGTTGGAGTAATTCTATCTTTAGTAAAAAAAGGATTGTATATTTCTTTTCATGTATCCTTATTTAATATATCACCATAATTAGTATTTTCTAATTGGAATAATAAAAATTTTCTTAAATCTACATTACTAATTTTTTCAGTGTTCATAAATAGTCCAATATATTGTGGTAGGATATATTTATAAGCCAAGAACCTAGGAGAAACAAATATATTTTTTGTGTTTGTATCCTTAGAAATTATATTAAGAGAATCTTCATTTTTACTTAAAGAATTTGGATCTGCATAAAATTTAAAGACATATTTTCAAATATAAGATCAAGTAGCAGAATTATCATTATCTCTAAGAATAGTAATTTTTTTTGTATTGTATTGTGTATCTATTTCCTTTTGTCAAAACAAATATTGACCAGATGTAATAATATCCTTGTCAGTTATTTTTCAATCAATTATCTTACTAATCTGACTTTCTTTAATAATTGGGAAAGAAAAAATATCTAATACTAATAAATCAGCTTTAGTTGATAGGAATTCAATATATTCTCATTTATCATTAATATCAACAGTTTGTAGGTCTTTTTTTGCAATTGTATTGATATCAGTATTTTTGAGTGTACGATATGTAGCTAAGACATCCTCTTTGGTTATGGGCGATCAATCACTCCAAGTATTTCATGTTTTAACGAAACATTTTATTTTTGAAAAATCTTTTCATAAATCACAGTTTGCCAGATTTCATTCCATCGTGCGAGTTACACTATCATATCTTAACAATGATTTATATAAAAATTGTAATATATAATCATTTGAAGAATTTTTTCAGAATTCAAGAGGATTAAGGGTTGGAACTTCTCAGACGAATCATACACTTACTGTTCATCCAATAACTGGTATTTTTACTGCTCAATCATAAAGATACACATATATTAAATGTGTTCAGATTGTAATAGTAAAGAATAATGAAAGAATAAGCAAATATTTTTTTATCTTTTTAAAAACAGACATGGGAAAACAATTTGTTATTTTGATTAAAATAAAAACTACTAATAATTAATATTAGTATTTATGATTTTGTTTTTGTTTTTATGCAAAGAAAAAATAAGCCAAACTAGTCAAAACAAATAATGCTCAAAGAATAATGGTTAATGTATGAAGTGTTTTCTCAGCTCATCTTCTTTCAAATTTTCAAACTGCATCATTTCAGAAGGTAGTTAAATTAAGACTACTCTTTTTTGGTTGAATTAATACTACTAGTATAAGTAGAATACTTACTATAATTTCAATTATTTTTATAATTCCAAGCATATTAGTGTTTTTTATTAGTTAAATTTTATTTTTTTAAAAAAGTGTTATATATTGTATTGAAAACGCTAAAAATTGCAACTGCAATTATAAAATTACCAAATCAATTAATTTCAAAAGATACTCCTTCAATACTTAAACCTAAGATGATTTTTTGTAATAAATAAAGAATTATTCAGTTAATTACAAATATAAATAATCAAAATGTTAAAATTAAAAAAGGAAGTCAAATTAGTTTTAGAATTGGTTTTACTACAAAGTTTAGAATTCATAAAATAACTCATCAAATAAAATATAATTTAGTTCATCAAGTCTCTATTACTCATTCGGGCATTAAATATCATATAGCAAAAAGAATTAATGCATTAAATAATATTGATACAAATATTTTCATAAACTGTTATGATTAATAAATCAAATAATATTTGTATTATATTGAACTTTGAGCTAAAACAAGTTTATTTAATAGATTTTACCAAATTACAAAAAAATCAGATTAATTAATCTGATTTTTTTGTAATTATACAGTTATAATTGAAGGAACTACCATCGGCTCTCTTTCTATCTTGTACGCAAGATATGACTCTACATCCTTTTTAATGATTTTAATTAATTCCTTTTCCTCAATATCTGGAATATCCTTAATAGTTGTTTCATAGGAAGTACGAGCTTTTTTGATAATCATTCTATGTACTTCTCTTACCTCATCAAGATAAGCAAGACCCCTTGTCTCAATCTTAAGTGGTCCAAGAAGTGCCTTAGTTTTGTCGTCAACCTTGAATATAATAACTACAACTCATGATTTCATCATCTGAGCTCTAGCACTAATTATGTGGCTTGTAGCAATACCTATTCAATGACCGTCAACAATAATATCTTCTAGTTTTAATTTGAATTTATTTTTTCTGATTTTTCTCTCTGTATCTATATCAATCACTGATCCATTATCAGTCAAGAATACATTCTTGTCACTTATTCATAAACTAATCGCAGTTTTCTTGTGAGCTACACGCATGAACAATTCTCCGTGAGCTGGCATGAAGTACTTTGGCTTGATAAGATTTATCATGATTTTTTGTTCTTCGCGAGAAGCGTGTCAACTTGTATGTATATCCATACCATCTTTAGTAAACAGAGTTGCACCAAGTTTAATAAGTTCATTCATAAGATTAATAACTCATCTCTCGTTACCTGGAATAGGGTTGGAACTCAGAACCACACTATCTCCTGGACGGATTTTGATAATTGGATGTTCTCCATAAGCCATTCTATAAAGACCTGAGAATTCCTCTCATTGACTTCAAGTAGTTAGGATTATTACCTTATCATCTGGCATAGAATCAATTGCATTAGTAAGTCTACGAACAGTGTTTGGATTACATTTCACATAACCAAGTTCACGCCCGATTCTTACATTCTCAACCATACTCCTACCATTAAGAAATACTGTACGTCAAGTTCTTTCTGCTGATTCGATAATTTGGTGAATACGACCAATAAGACTGGCAAATGTTGCAATAATAATACGACCTTGAGTTTCAGAAATAATCTTGTGTAATTCTAATCCAATATCAGCTTCTGTTTGAGTGAATCATTCTTTGAGTGAATTAGTAGAATCACTAAGGAGTAGATCAATTCATCTTGATCCAATCTCTCAGATTTTGGTAAGATCAGCAGGCTTATCAATTGATGGGGTGAAATCAAATTTGAAATCTCAAGTATAAACTAGTCTTGCATTTGGGGTTTCAATATAAATACCACAAGCATCAGGTATGTTGTGATTTTCTCTGAAGAATTCAACTCTAAATATTCCAATATTAAATATTCAATCAATATCGGGATTAGTAACCACAATTTTTGCTTTATCTCAGATTCAAGCATCTTCAAGTTGTTTCTTAATAAGTCATATTGTAAGCTTTGGTGCATATATCGTAGGGTAACCAAGAGTTGGAAGAATGTGTTTTAGTCATCAGATATGATCAAGATGCCCATGAGTAATTACTATTCATTTAATTTTATCCTTAAGCGGAATTAGAAAAGAAATGTCTGGAAGACAGTATTTTGCTCCGAGCATTGTACTTTCTGGGAATTGTAATCAACCATCAACTATTAATATTTCAGAATTATATTGAATCATTGAAGAGTTTTTACCTACTTCATTATGACCACCTATTGTTATAATTCTAGTGAAATTTTTCTCAAGTGGTGGAAGAATTTGAGGCTTAAGATTAGGAAAAACACAAGGAGCCTCAATTGTGTTATTAAAATTACTAAGTTTTTCTTCATCTCAGCTCTCTTTTATATGAGTATGAATAGGGGCTTTTTTAACAAACTCGTAATTATCTTCTATTGTTGCAGAAAAATCTGGTGTTTCCGCTCTTTTATCTTGATTGATTTTACTTCAGTCTTCTCATAGAATATCTGATTCTAAATCATCAAAAAAATCGTTTGACATAATCAAATTGGATTATAAATATAAATTTTTGTTTTTGCTAATAAAAAGCTAAAAGAACCATTTGTGTCACATTCCAACAACTTCTTTATAATGAGATTTTTACTAATTAGCAATTTTTAACTCAAAAAAATAAATTTTCAAACTATGAAATGCCAATTAATATGAACAAAGAGAGTATTTAAGTTTTTTAACTTAAATCATTATATCTATTATTTAATGTAATACAAATATTTTTTCAAATTAATTCATATTTTTGTTGTATCCCAGTTGTATGATAAAATACTAGTATTCTCAAAATATGTATTCTGGAATTCACTGCTTGCAAATACATATTTTGAGAAAAAATTGTATTTTTTTGCAATTATCAGATTATTTTTTGCTCTCAATTTGAATTCTTCGTTATGGAATACATAAAAACAAAAACTCTCAGCAAAATCTTCATATTTATTAGTAAGAGCATATCAACTAACAAAATCATCAAGTTTTGTACTCTTCTTCTTAACTTGGTATGATAACCAGCTTATATTATAAAAATTCTCACTTGGATCGTAATCTCATAAATCTTGTAAATAATGCAAGTCGATAATATGTCATAATTCATGTACAAAAACCTTAACACTTTCTCTAAGATTTTTTATTTTACCAGATAGGATTAATTTTTTTCAAACAACTTGTCATCTCGGTTCTATTCTAGTGCTATCAACAGTTAAATCTAGAGGAACAATCTTTTCTTTAAAATATTTTGAATTAACGTTTAATTTCAAAGAATCCATTAGATAATTATCAATCTTAATATAATCAGGGTTAAATGAAATTGTAAGACTTGGTTTTTTTATAACCTTTTTTCATATTATAAAATTATCTATATCGTTATTTGTATTTGTTGCGGTTGTTGTGTTAATTTCGTCAGCACTATTATATTCGACTTCTCATACTGGAGAATTAGCTACTTGAAAAGCTCAAAAAAGAAATAAAAAAAAAGAAAAATATATAATGAATTTAATAATATCATACTTATTTTTGATGAAAAATTGTCTGGTGTCTATATTAGAGAGATTTAATTTTCACAGTTTCATTCTATTTTTGAGATAATCAGTAGATAAAATTAATGGTGGCATTTATTAGTTGTAGAGAAATAATAGCAACAATAAATCAAATAATTGACCACTTAATTGCCTCTTTTCATTTTTTGTGTTTAGCATCATCTCAATAAGCTGTTGTAAACATTATTCACGCATATACAAGTCCTCATATTGCCAATAAGCTTGCAAGAAGAACAAGTTTTTCTTGTGTTGTAAGTAATTTTGTTTTTACGTTCTCTAAATCATATCATTCATTAGAAGTTGTACTAATAGTAACCAGTCCTCAGAGGTTTAGTAACTCTTTTTTACTTTTTCATTCTAGTGTATTATCTGGTTGACATTCTTTTAACATTGATGAAAGATCAGAAGAATTAGGATCATTAGCCTTATCTCAACAACTATTTGCAGCAAATGCTACTAAACTAAATACTTGGAATCAAGTAATTAAAAGAAGTATAAATAATAATATTTTTTTCATAAATTATAGTGTAAATCAAGTAGTAATTTTTACTAATATAAAAGCGAGTGGAATTACAGCTAATCAAACTGCAGCGTACACAAATCATTTTAGGCTCTTTTTGAGTACATCTTGTTTTCATTCTGCTGAGAACAATTCGAATCAAGTATAGATAAATACCGTAATTGTAACCATCGCAACAATACCAAGAAGATACCAGATTATAGTTTTGATGAAGTTGTCCTTAAAACTTACATTTTCAGTTGACACTCATAATTTAAGATTTGCTGTTCATTTTCAGGTATCAAATATTCAAGTTTCCTTATTTCACACAAGCATTTGTCATTGCATACTTTGCTCGGAATTAGAAAAAGAATTAGTAATTGATTTCCAGGCACTATCAAGAAAGCTCGCATTAGTGGTATTTAATAAGAATCCCTGAGATACAAGAATTAATATTACCAAAAATTTTTTAATTTTTTTCATAAGTTTATAGTAATTTAAGATTATTAACGATATCAATTACTGCATATGCTGCCATTGCAACAATTACTCAAGCAATAGAGTATATGATTATATTTTTTGCTTTCTTGGCCTTGCTATCATCTCATAGTGTAGTTATGTACATAAATCACCCAATAATAAGTGATATTACAGCAAGAAGTCAGACATATTTTATTCATTCGGCAATTCACTTGACTATTACTCAATGTGAATTAGATGTTGAGGCTTTGACTAATCATCCAAGGATGTTTTTATTATCCGAAAAAGTTGGAACTCAATAAGACGAAGGAAGTGCAGGATCAGCGTATGCACCAATATAGAATAGGGAACCAAGTATTATGTTATATAATTTATTTAACTTGTGCTTCATAATAACCAAACGATTAATTGTATAATTGAATAACTTAGTAGTGCTATGACTACAGCAATAATATTGTATGTAATTATATTTTTTGCACTAGAAATTTTGGAGCTATCCCCTCCAGAAGTTATCATCTTAATACCTCATACAACTATGAATATAGACGCAAGTGCAGGTATTACAATTAGTAACATTTGAGTAATTTTCTCTAAAAAACCACTTATAATATCTTTTGGGGAAGTAGTTGTAGTTGAAGTATTGGTCTCTCAAGGGTTCAAATCAGACACATTTATCATATATTCACTACTGCTCATATCAGAATTGGCAGCATTTATTATATTAATTCATGGCAATACTACAGATATAACTGTAATATAGGATAGGATTAATATAAATATAATTTTTTTTTGCATAAATATTGATTATATTTTTTTAATTCTACCATATTTTTTGATAAAAATCAAAAGAATTATCAACTAAATAAAAAACATCCTGCCAATTGGCAGGATGTTTTTTATTTCCTTATCTCACATTTCTCAACATACTTTTCTCCAACTTCTTTTAATTTCTCCAGTTCTGCAACTGTGAAAGTCTTGCCGTCAAATCAGGTTTTGAGGATATTCTTATCTTCGAAGTTCTGGAGGAACCATTTTTTGGCTCATTTGATATCTTCTCAGATTTGAGCTATAATTTCTTCATCATGATATCACTTCACAACTGTGGTTCTGAGTTCATAATTTAGAGTTCAATCTATAAGAATTCTAGAACTTTTAATATAATTAGTGACATCATCTTCAATTCAAGTTATTTTTGAGTAAGTTGTAAATGGATTCTTGATATCCATTGCTACATAATCTACTAATTTCTTACTTATTAATCTCTCAAGAAGTACAGGATCTCTTCCATTTGTATCCAATTTGACTAGGAATCACATCTCTTTAACTTTCACTATGAATTCATACAAATCCTTCTGTAGAGTTGGTTCTCATCCTGAGATAATTACACCATCTATGAATCCTATTCTAGTTTTTAAGAAGTTAAAAAATGCCTGTTCTGGTATCAAATCATTCATAAAATTCTGAACACTCTCAGGGAGAACGAATTCATAATTATGACAATAATGACATCTAAGATTACATCAGAGAGTGAATATTATTGTTCATATTTTTCATGGATAATCAAGAAGAGTGGTTTTTTGTACTCAAGAAATTAACATTGTTTTGGTTGGTTATTTTAAATAAAAAGTCAGATGTTAATCTGACCCTTTAAGTGGTTATTACTTATTATATTAACATGCGCATTCAGCGAATTTTTCACTAAATTTTGAATTACAAGTTTTTCATTCTTTAAAATATACTCTTGAATAATATTCTGATTTTTTTCATTGATTAAAAGCACTTACTGGACGGCAGTATCACATAACGCGAGTATATACTTCGCAACGAGTTCTTTTTGGCATAATATATTATGGTTAAAAAATTAATATAAATATTGTTTTGAATTGATTATTATAGAGTTATTCTATATCAACTCATCATTTCTGTTAATTATTAACTAGTTTTAATTGTTTAGTCTAAGTTCTTCTAATAATTGTGGATTCTCTGTATATTTTACTCTTGATTCTATATCTAATCTAGGCCCATGGAATCCATTCTCTGCATCACACTTAGGACAGTAGTCGTGTTCTCCAGCAAGATATCAATGTTTTGGGCAGATTGAGAACGTTGGAGAAATTGTGATATATGGAAGCTGGTAATTCTCTATAACTTTTCTCACTAGATTCTTACAAGCTTCAGCGTCTGATATTCTCTCTCACATATATAGGTGTAATACTGTTCATCCTGTATATTTACATTGCAGTTCATTTTGGTAATCTAATGCTTCAAAAGCATCATCTGAGAATCAAACAGGAAGTTGAGATGAATTAGTATAGTAAGGAGCTTCTTCAGTTCAAGCTTGAATAATATCTGGAATTTGTTGTTTGTCTTCACGGGCGAATCTGTAAGTCGTTCATTCTGCAGGAGTGGCTTCTAGATTATATAAGTTACCAGTATCTTCTTGGTATTTTTTAAGAATATCTCTCATGAATTCCATTATTTCTATTGCGAATTCCATTCATGCTTCTGTACTAATATTTTCTTTATCTCATGTGAAATTCCTTATTGCTTCGTTCATTCCGTTGATACCAATTGTTGAGAAGTGGTTTCTGAATGATTTCAAATATCTGTAAGTGTAAGGGTAGAATCATCTCTCAAGCCGTTTTGATATTTCTTCTCTCTTAAGTTCAAGTGAAACTTTCGCAAGGTTCATAAGATATTCAATTTGAGCTTTAAATCCTTCTTTATCTCATTTGAAATGATATCAGATTCTTGCCATATTAAGAGTTACTACTCAGATTGATCAAGTCATTTCTGCAGAACCAAATAGTCAGTTTCATCTTTTTAATAGTTCTTTTAAATCTAACTGTAAACGACAGCACATACTTCTTACTGCTCAAGGTGTATATGCATCTTTATTTCTTACTGATACATTTTTCCCATTTGCATCTTTCTCTATTTTGAACTGAGAACCTATGAAATTCTGGAAGTAAGGTAGTCAGTATTTAGCAGTCATTTCAAATAATAAGTTCGTATTAGGTGAATCCCAATCAAAATCTTCTGTAATATTGTATGTTGGAATTGGGAAAGTAAATATTCTTCCTCTCCAATCTCAAGCTGTATAAACTTCTATCAATACTCTGTTTATAAGATCCATCTCTCTCTTAAGTTCTCAGAATGTTTTCTTATAAACTCATTTATCGTATCAACCAAGATGCAGAGCTTTATCTTTCAAATCTTCTGGACAAACCCAATCAAGTGTAATATTAGTAAATGGAGTTTGAGTTCACCATCTTGAAGGAGTATTAAGACCAAATATTAGGTTTTGTAAGTTCTGAGTTACATATTTGTAAGTTTTCTCATCTAGGTATTTTTCTTTGTCGGCCTCATTTGTAAAATTCATACCAAATTTTACCAAATCATTCTCTAGTTCTCATCTATATTTATCTACAAATGGTGCAAGATAAGTATCAAATGATGAGAAAGCTTGTGCTCAGGCCCATTCATTCTGAAGTACTCAGAAGAAGTTAATCATCTGATTTACTGCTGATTGTAGATTCTTAGGTGGTGAAGATTCAATCTTATTTGATACACCATTAAATCATTCTTCAAGAAGCATTCTAAGACTCCATCAAGCACAATATCAAGTGAACATTCATAGATCATGAATATGGTAATCTCAATTTCTGTGCGCATTACCAACTTCTGCAGGATAGATATGAGACAACCAGTAGTTAGCGGTTATTTTTTCAGAGTTTTTAAGAATCAATCAACCAATAGAATATCAGATATTGGCGTTCTCATTAATTCTCCAGTCGATGTTTTGCAGATAATCTTGCATTGTCTTTCCAACTTCAACAACAACATGTCTATCATGTCTTGATTCTGTTCTTTTTTGACGGTATAGGATATAATTCTTAGCTACTGTATCGTGTCAACTTTTGATTAATACTTCCTCAACTTTATCTTGTATAAGCTCAATATCTGGTATGTTTTTACCTGCCGCCTTATCAACTTTTTCTAATACCTGATCAGTTAGATTAGAAACATCTGAGAAGTCTTTTCAACCAGATGCCTCAATTGCTTTTTTTAGAGCTTCCTCAATTTTTACTCTATCAAATGTTACTATTGAACCATTTCTTTTCTTTACTTTATAAATTGTCATTGGTGTATGAATTATAGAATTATTCTTTCTTGTTTCGCGTCTGGAATAGTTGTCCTAAATTAAGAAAAATCTTTTACTTAAGATTTTTTCAAAAAACTACATATTGGATTTCATTAACATAGGGTAATACTATATATAGTGTTTTTTATAGAAATTGCAAATTTATTTTATAAATTGTTTTCTTCTATTTCTAATGTCATTTGTAAGAGTTTTATTACATATTATGAATAGTATTTAATTAGTTGTAAATAGTAGAATTTGTAGAAAAATCGTTAAT
>Ga0209373_10002116_pt1 | contig 20727 bp, 28 predicted proteins | sample Higcelweek5metaG_FD_187173 | JGI IMG/M metagenome (GOLD analysis project Ga0209373, IMG submission 187173) | Freshwater pond sediment microbial communities from the University of Edinburgh, under environmental carbon perturbations - High... | ecosystem: Environmental > Aquatic > Freshwater >... | reverse complement strand
TGAAGTGAACCCCAAATAGTTCACAATAAAAAAAGAACCTAAGATTTATTTCTTAGGTTTTGACTTTAATCTAGTAGTGTTATAAAATAGTATCCATTCTTCGACAAGAATTATATATTCTTGTAAAGATGTGATTTTATTGTTGTACAAAGTTTCTTTCTTCAATATCGAGTGCCAGCTTTCCATTGGAGAATCATCAATTGGAGTACCTTTTCTTGAATGAGAAATAGTAATTCCATTTGAATCACAGATGGCTTTGTATTCATAAGATGTATATTGGAATCCTTGATCAGAGTGAATGATTAATCCAGTTACATCTTTTTGTTTTGTAATTGCTTCATTTAATGTATCTATAACAATTTGATTATTATTAAATTTTGATATTTTATAGGCAACAACTTTTCTGTCATATAAATCAAGTATTGTAGATAAATAAGCTCTTTTACCATTGAAGATTAAATAAGTTATATCTGTACACCATAACTTATTTTTAGAATCAGTATTGAAGTTTCTATTAATAACATTTGGTTTGACATTATCCTCTATTCTCTTATATGTTTGGGTATGATTTTTCTTAACATACTTAGGCTTTATATAGTATTTATTCATTATTCTAGATACTTTCTTGTGATTAAATATTACACCATATTTAATCTTCACGCCTTCTGTTATCCTACGATATCCATATGTGCCTTTTGATTTATCAAATATATTTTTTATTATTAAATAATCATAGTAATCTGTATCTTCTTGATTTCGATATTTGTAATAAGTTCTTATACCAATTTCCAAAACTGCACACATGTTTTTAAGTTTATATTCATTAATATATAAATTAATAAACGTTACTTTTTCTCTCTTTGTGCCTTTAGGAAGGCTTGGTATTTTTTTAGTATTTCATACCTTTCCTTATAATCAATATTTTCTTTTTTGGGACGGCCTCTCTTATTTTCGATGTCATTAGCCTGATTCCCTTGTTTTCTATCTTTTTCAATCCAATGCCACAAAGTGGAATTATCTATGTTATATTTCTTTGCCACCTGACTATACCCACCATAATTACCTGATTTGTAATCCCTAACAACTTTTATTTTAAATTCATTATCAAAATGTTTACCCATAATAAAATAACACCTCCTTTCTGGAAATGTTATTTTACATCTTTTAGTTCTTTTTATAAAGTGTCCTAAATTGGGTTCACTTCATAATATGAGTTCTTTTTATTTAATCAAAATTCTTATGACTAATAATATATCACCAAATTAAACAAAAAGAATATATTATTAATGGATAATAAAGAAGAAATCAAAAAATACATTTTATATGAATATAATTTAAATGAAGTGGATATACTAAAAGTAGAACATCATGGTTCTATTACGATTTATAATCTATTTAAAAAAATCTTAAATAACTTTAATGATAGTGACATGTATTTAACAAGTATAAATATAATATAAAATTATTTTAAAAGATAAAAATTAAATTTATACTTGTAAATAATGCACGCTAAATGCATTTAGCGTTTTATATAGATGAGAAGCAAAATTTGCTTCTTTTAATTTGTATAAAAATTAATTCCATATAAATCTTTACTAGAATCATAAAAAAGGAAATTTTTAATTGGATTATAAGTAAAATAGAAAAACAAGATATATAACAAAACAATTAATAAAACTGACAAATAATTAACTAAATTATTATTTTTTTTGGTTATGATAAAATAACTAACCGTAGAGGTTAAAATATATGTACATAGTAGTAAAAATAAGCTGAAAAATAAATTATGACCAAACTTAAGATGAATAGGAATATATATTGCTAAATAGAAAACTATTCCAATTACCGAAGTTATGAAAGAGTTTGTAAAAAAATTGTTTAATTTTAAATTGCTTTTTTTAAATAATATAAATTCAAATATATTATAAATAATTATAGAAGTAGGTATAATTTTCATATGCTCCCATATGCTTTCGTTAACAGGGAAAAAAATAGCAGAAATGTTATTTGGAAAAATAGAATAAGCAAAATGGATTATGAAAGAAAGAAAAAAAACAACAAGAACACTTAAAACTTTAATTTTAATAATTTTATTCATACTAATATTATGGCAAAAATAAAAAAAATATGCTCCATTATTCTTTAATAATAATCAAAAATGCAATTTTTAAATTATTTTTCATTATAAAAAAGGAAATTCGAAACTTTTGTCGTATATTAATACTAGGAGTCTGATAGTATGCAAACAAACTCATATTTATTAACTGAAGACAAAATTAATGAAATAAGAAAAAGTGTTGATATTGTTGATATAATATCAGGTTACTTACCACTTACAACTAGGGGAAAAAATTTCTTTGGTGTATGTCCTTTTCATTCAGATCATTCACCAAGCATGAGCGTATCTAAAGAAAGACAAATTTATACATGCTTTTCTTGTGGCGCTAGCGGTAATGTGTTTAACTTTGTTATGGATTATGAAAATATTAATTTTACTTCCGCTGTAAAATTAATTGCATCAAAAGCCGGAATATTTTTAGATATAAATGAAAAAAATACAAATGATAAAAATAAGGAATTATATGATATATTTGAATTAACTCAAAAATTTTATTCAAATAATATTAATACAAATTATGGTAAAGAAGCTAAAGAATATTTAAATAAAAGAAGTATCAATAATGAGGCTGTAAAAGAATTTGGTATTGGACTATCATTAAATAAGAACGATCTATTAACAAATTTATTAATCAATAAAAACTATAAAACGGACGTTGCTATTAAAACAGGATTAATAATGAAAAGAGAAAATGGTCATACCGATACTTATGTTAATAGAATAATGTTTCCTCTTTTTGATTTAACAGGCAAAATAGTTGGTTATAGTGGAAGAGTATATAATACAGATTCAAAATCAAAATATTTTAATATAAAAGAAACAGAGATATTTAAAAAAGGTGAATTACTATATAATTATCATAAAGCAAAAGATAATGTTAGAAAAGAAAATCAACTTATAGTTGTTGAAGGATTTATGGATGTAATTAGATTATATACCGTAGGTATTACAAATGTTGTAGCAACTATGGGAACAGCTGTGACAAAGAGTCAAGCATTACTGATGAAAAGGCTTTCAAATAATATAATCTTATGTTTTGATGGTGATGATGCTGGTAATGATGCAACCAATTCTTGCATAGATGATCTTAATAAAATAGGAATAATACCAAAAGTAGTTAGACTTGAAAATAATTTGGATCCAGATGAGTATATAATTAAGCAAGGCAAACAAAAATTTATAGAAAAACTAAATAACCCTATTAATGCTATGGATTATAAAATGAGTTATTTAAAAAAAGAAAAAGAATTATCAAACAACTTGGATATGTCAAAATATGTTGATGAAGTTTTAAAAGAACTTTTGAAAATTGAAAATGATACTTATATAGAATTGAGTTTAAAAAAACTTAGCCAAGAATCCGGCTTGGAATTAGATTATTTGAGAAACAAAATAAATAAAAAAGAAGCAAAAATAATTAAAAAAGTGGAACCTAAAATAATATTGAAACAAAACAAGTATGATGTTGCTGAACAAAGTTTGATTTATTATATGTTGTCAAATAAGGAAGTTATAAAGTTGTATAATAAAAAAAATCCTTATATTAGTAATGAGAATTACAGAAAATTAGCTAGAGAGATAAACATGTATTATAAAGATTATGGAAATATTGAAATAGCCGATTTAATGACATATTTTAAAGATAATGAAACAATTTTAAAAACTATAAATGAATTACTTAAATTAAACAAAAAAGAAGATTTAAATATAGAAGAAATAAATGATTATATTAATTTGTTAAAAGCAAAAACAATTGATGATCAAATAAAAGAAATACAAGGTAACATTAAAAATGAAAACGATATAAATAAGAAAACAGAGATGTTACAAAAAATAATAGAATATAAAAAAATGAAAAATGGAGAAGAGAATAATGATTAATGAAATAAAAACTTTCGAAGATAGAAAAAAAGAATTATTAAAAAAAGGAAAAGAAAAAGGAAATATAACTTATGAAGATTTAGCTAAAGCATTAAAAGGCTTAGATTTAGATGTTGACGCATTAGATGAACTATATAATTTATTTAACGAAAATGGAATAACGGTAGTTTCTGAAGAAGATACAGAACCAGATAGCAGTGGCAAAGTAATCTTAGACGATAACATATTAACTAAAGATTTAACAATAAATGATCCAATAAGAATGTATTTAAAGGAAATTGGTCAAATAAAACTCCTTTCAATGGATGAAGAATTAGCTTTGGCAGATCGTATTTTAGATGGTGATAATACAGCCAAAACTATTCTTGCAGAAGCAAATTTAAGATTAGTTGTAAGTATAGCAAAAAGATATGTTGGTAGAGGTATGTTGTTTTTAGACTTAATTCAAGAAGGAAATATTGGTTTAATGAAAGCAGTAGATAAGTTTGATGTTAGTAAAGGTTATAAATTTTCTACTTATGCTACTTGGTGGATTAGACAAGCTATAACAAGAGCAATTGCAGACCAAGCAAGAACAATAAGAGTTCCTGTTCATATGGTTGAAACTATCAATAAATTGGCTAGAATACAAAGACAATTAACACTAGAGTTAAATAGAGAACCTTCTGAAGATGAATTAGCCGTTAAAATGAATATTTCTGTAGATAAAATAAGAGATATTTATAAAATAAGTCAAGAACCAGTTAGTTTAGAAACTCCAATTGGTGAAGAAGATGATTCTCATTTAGGAGATTTTATTAAAGATGAAAGAAATGTTAGTCCAGAAGAATATGCAACAAACGAAATGTTAAAAGATGAAATTTCAGAAGTTCTACTTACATTAACAGAAAGAGAAGAAAAAGTAATAAGATTAAGATTTGGTTTAGAAGATGGAAAGTCAAGAACATTAGAAGAAGTTGGACAAATGTTTGGAGTAACAAGAGAAAGAATTAGACAAATCGAAGCAAAAGCTTTAAGAAAGTTAAGACACCCATCACGTTCAAGAAAACTAAAGGATTATATGGGAGAATAATGAAAATAAGTAAAAGACTTAAAAAAATTGCATCATTAGTTGATAAAAATGTTGATGTGGTTGATATAGGCTGCGATCATGCATTACTTGATATATATTTAACTTTGAATAATAATAACAAATGTATAGCAAGTGATTTAAGACCTAATATAATAGAACAAGCACTTAAAAACATAGAAAAATATAATTTAGAAAATAAAATAAAACTAATTACCAGTGATGGTACAAAAAATATAAAAATCCCTTTAAATTCTACTATAGTAATATCTGGAATGGGTGCCTCAACTATAGTTAATATACTTCAAAATACCGATCACACTAATATAGATAATTTAGTAATACAATCTAATAATGATCTGGAATTATTAAGAAAAAAAACAATACTTTTAAATTATTATATATTTGATGAAGAAGTTATTTATGATAAAAATAAGTATTATGTCATAATTAAGTTTAAAAAAGGGTATAAAAAATATACAAAAAAAGAACTTGAGTTCGGCCCAGTTCTAATACATAAAAAAAACAAAGAAACAAAAGAATTCTTTAAGAATATTTATGATAGCAATTTATTTTTAATAAAAAAATTAAATATTAAACATTTAAGAATAATTATTAAATATCTTGTTATAAATAGGAATATTAAAAAACTAAATTTATTTTAGTTTTTAAACAAAGAAAGTAGGTTGTTCATACGTTTGATTTGAAGAATTAATTTCTTCTTTTTTTGTATTAAATTTAGTATAATTTTTATTACGAACTTTTGGAGTATCAACTTTTTTAAATTCATTAAGAACTTTAAACATAGTTTTAGCGTTTTTTAAAACCGGAGTTGCTTGTTTTACCAAAGGAATAGCTTGATTAATAACATTCAAAGTTTTACCAGTTCCTGATATTATAGAACTAAAATTAAAATTTGAACCAAAAATTTTAGAAAACAGACCTATTTTACTTGTTGCCTGCATGTATGGATATGCAGAAAAGTAGGGATTATAGTAATTCATTATTATACTCCTTTCTAAAATATTATATGAACTTACCAAAAAATGTTTTACAAAATTGAAATATATGATATAATTTTCATAGAGTAAAAAAGTAGGGGCGAATGGACGGTGTGTATATGAATAAGCCTATATATATGATACCTTTTATATTTGTATATAAAATTGTCTTTTTTATATTAAATTTGCCTATAATATTTTGTAGATATTTTTATCTTGGAATATTCTTTATATTAAATTTAATATTAGAAATAATAAAAAAAATAATTTTATTTATATATAATATCTTTAAATATTCTATAAAAGGAATAATTTTTGTTTTATCTGTTTTTAAATTTAAAAAGAAAAAAACAAAAAACAAAGAAAATTCTAATATAATTGCGTCTCTTACTAAAAAAGAATTAATAAAATTAGAAAAATTAAGAAATAATGAACAAAAAAGAATTCAAAAACTAATTGTTGAGAGAACAAAAAAAATTGAAGATTCAAAAAATAGAATAAATAAAGAAGAAATAAAAGAAGCAAAAGACAATTTAAAGAAAAAAATGAATGATAGCTATATTAATAGTAATGTTAAAATAGAAAAACCTGACATATTTGCCGGGTTAAAAGGTTTTGTAGCAAACATCAAAAATATACCAAATGTTATTAAAGACAAAATCAATAATAATGATTTTATTAAACATAAAAGAAATAAATCTATTATGCAGAAAGAAGCATTACTTATTAATTTTGACGGACAAGATGCAGAAAAAAGTGATACCAAAATACTTTATGAATATGTAGCTAAAAACCCAGAAGGAAAAGTTATAAAAGATTATTTTGAAGCTTTCTCTAAAGTAGAAGTTCATTCGTTTTTATTAAGTGAAAATTATGAAGTATATAGTATTAAAACTAACAAATGGATTCAAACAATGCATAAAAAAGACAACATGAATAATACTAAAATAAAAATAAAAGATTTAATATTTTTTATTACTCAGTTATCAACATATATAAAAGCAGGTATTCCTTTAGTTGAATCTCTTAGAATACTTGAAAGACAATATAAACAAAAAAGTTATAAAAAAATATTTAAGTCAGTAATTTATGATTTAACAATGGGTGAAAATTTTAGTGAAGCCCTTCTTAAACAAAATGTTGCTTTCCCAAAATTACTTATAAATATGGTTAAAACAGCTGAAATGACAGGTGAATTACCTGAAGTATTAGATGATATGGCTGATTATTATACCGAAAGTGACAAAACAAAAAAACAAATGGCTACAGCTATGATGTATCCAACAATAGTAACAGTATTTGCTACAGGTGTTATAACATTTATTATGATGTTTGTTATTCCACAATTCGTTGAAATATATGAATCTATGGATGCTTCTAAAATACCAGTATTTACTTTACTTATTATTTCAATAAGTTCTTTTCTAAAAAGTTATATTGTTTGGCTAATTATAGGATTAATAGCATTTATAGTTCTTTTTATCTATTTGTACAAGAACATTAAAATATTTAGAACAATTTGCCAATATATTGCTATGAAATTTCCTGTATTTGGTAATACAATAATTTATAATGAAGTAACACTTTTTACAAAAACGTTTTCTTCATTACTTTCTCATAATGTATTTATTACTGATAGTATGGAAGTATTAAATAAGATAACAAATAATGAAATTTATAAAATGCTTATTCTTGATACAATCACTAATCTAGCAAAAGGTGATAAAATTTCTTCTGCATATAAAGATCACTGGGCTTTTCCAGTACCTGCATATGAAATGTTAGTTACAGGTGAAAAAACAGGAGAACTACCAGAAATGATGTCTAAGGTTTCAAAATATTATCAAGAATTACATAAAGAGTCAGTTACAAGAATTAAAACCATTATGGAGCCAGCATTAACAGTTTTTTTAACTGTAATAGTTGGGATAATTATTTTATCAGTTATTATACCAATGTTTGGTATGTATACAACAATTCAACAATATTAGGAGTGAGATTATATGGTGTTATATTATGTTTTTGTTTTATTTGTTTTTGGTATAGTGTTAGGTTCTTTTTACAACGTAGTTGCATATAGACTTCCAAAAAATGAATCACTTATAACACCTTCATCTCATTGTACTAAGTGTAATCATAAATTAGGTCCAAGTGAATTGGTACCAGTTTTTTCTTACCTTTTTCAGAGAGGTAAGTGTAAAAACTGTGGTGATAAGATTTCTTGTTTTTATATGATTTTTGAGTTATTAACCGGAATCTTATTTTCTGTTTCATATTTAGTGTTTGGTTTTAGCATAGATTTATATATTGCTTTAGTGTTTATTTCAATGTCTATAATCATTATTATAAGTGATTATCAAACAATGATTATACCAGATGAGGTATTAATAGTCTCATCTATACTTTTATTGATAGGCTTATTTATAAAAGGTGATTTTAATTTACTAATATCATCATTAATTAGTGGCTTGATAGCTTTTGTATTTATGTTTCTTTTAAAAAAAATAGGAGATTTTCTATTTAAAAAAGAGTCCATGGGTGGTGGGGATATTAAACTAATGTTTATCTTTGGTTTAGTATTAGGATACAAAATGGCCTTAATATCTATTTTTATAGCTTCTTTTATAGCGTTACCTATTTCACTTTTAATTTTATTTATTAAAAAAGATAATGTTATACCTTTTGGTCCGTTTTTATCAATAAGTGCAGTTATAATATTACTTGCTAAAATAGATTTTAATACAATAATTAATCTACTAATAAGATAATAAATAATATAAAAAAATCGGTTAATCCGATTTTTATTTTATTTTTTCTAATTTCTCATAAATATTTTTAAGGGATTCTTCATATTTACTAGTATTTTTAGGAACAAAATATTTTTTATTTTTAATCTTATCTGGCAAATACTGTTGCTTTACCCAGTTGTTAGGATAATTGTGGGGATATTTATAATCTTTAGAATTGTTTTTAATATGATCAGGAACATTCCCTGTATTACCCATTCTAATATCATTAATAGCTTTATCTAAAGCAATATGACCAGTATTTGATTTAGGAGATAGAGCCATTTCAATAACTATATCACCAAGAGGTATTCTTCCTTCCGGTAAACCAAGTCTTTCACAAGCTTCTATAACAGCTAAAACTTTGGGTCCGATTGAAGGATTTGCTAAACCTATATCTTCATAAGCAATTACTATAAGTCTTCTAAATATTATATCTAAATCTTCAGCTTCAATTAACCTTGCTAGATAATGAAGAGAAGCATTTACGTCACTACCTCTAATAGATTTTTGAAGAGCACTTATAACATCATAATGACCAGCTTCATTTTTATCATGAAAAAAAACAGGTTTAGTATTAATGTTTTTTAATAATTCCATATCTATTTTAAAGTCTTTTGAAGAGTAATAAGCCATCTCAAGTAGATTATAAGCAAATCTCAAATCACCGCCTGAAAGATTAGCTATATAATCAATGCACTTAGGCGTAATTTTAATGTTTTCTAAATAATTAGATTTTATAGCTCTTTTTATAGCTATTTTTATATCATCAAATTCTAATTCTTTTAGTTCGAATATTTGACATCTACTTCTTATAGCTGGATTAATTTTGTGAAAAGGATTAGAAGTTGTTAGTCCTATTAAAGTTATTAATCCGCTCTCTAAATAAGGAAGTAATAAATCTTGTTTATCCTTGTTTAATCTATGAATTTCGTCCATTATGACTATTATTCCACCATATAATTTTGCTTCTTCTGCTACAATATCAAAATCCTTCTTATTATTTATAACTGCGTTTAAAAATCGATATTTAAGGTTTAAAGATTCTACTATAGCACTAGCAATAGTTGTTTTTCCAATTCCAGGTTTTCCATATAAAATCATTGAAAAAATCTTGTTATTTTTTACTAAATTAGTTATTATTTTATTTTCTCCGACTAAATGATTTTGTCCTATAATTTCTTCTATTTTTTTAGGCCTCATTTTAAGTGCTAATGGTTCGTTCATAAATATCACCTATAACCATTTTAGCAAACTTTACACTATTTTCATAGTATTTTAAAACTTTTATAGTTGATAAATATTTTTTTTTTAATACATGATATAATATATATGAATGGTAGTGATTTTATGAACAAAGAATATATTTCTGCATATAAAAGTTATTTAAAAATAGACAAAAAATATAGTGAAAATACTTTGTTATCATATAGTAATGATTTAAATAATTTTGATAAGTTTATAAATAAAAACTTTAAAAATATAAACAGAAAAGATATACTAACATTTTTAGAAGAAGAAAAACATACTAAGAAAGATATAAGTATTTCTCATACTCTAACGGTTATCAAAAATTTTTATAAGTATTTACAAATTGAGGGTATTGTTAATGAAAATCCAACCAATTTTATTGACTTACCCAGATTAAGAAAAAAGATACCATCGGTTTTAAATGAAAAAGAAATCAATAATCTTTTAGAAATTGATTTAAAAACAAAATATGATTATAGAAATAAAGCAATGATAGAACTAATGTATTCTTCCGGAATAAGAGTTAGTGAACTTGTTAATATAAAAATACTTGATATAAGTATTAATAATGCAATAATTAAAGTTTCAGGTAAAGGAAACAAAGAAAGAGTAATTCCTCTTGGTGATTATGCGCTTACATATTTAGAAAAATATGTAAATGATTATAGAAGTAAATTGATAAAGAAAAAAACAAGTGATTATTTATTTTTAAATAGTAGAGGAGAGAAAATATCAAGACAATATTTTTTCAAAGTAATAAAAGAAATAGCCTCACAAAAACAAATAAAAAAAGATATATCACCACATACTCTTAGACATACATTTGCTACTCATTTACTAGAACATGGTGCAGATTTAAGAAGTATTCAAGATATGTTAGGACATAGTGATATTTCAACAACTCAAATATATACACATATATCAAATAAAATAAAAAAAGATGATTATAACAAGAGTCATCCACATAATAACTAAGGAGGTATAATATGTTTAAAAGAATTTTTTTAATAGTTTTAGATTCAGTCGGAGTAGGGGAAGCTTTAGATGCTTCAAAATTTAATGATTTAGATGTAAATACATTTGGTCATACAGTTTTTAATGAGAAAATTTTAGATAATATGAAAAATATGGGTTTTTATAATATAATAAATAATAAAACAGATAAAACAATAGCATATTATACAAAAGCTCATCCAATAAGTAATGGTAAAGATACTTTAACAGGTCATTTAGAAATGATGGGAGTTATAACAAAAAAACCATTTAAAACATTTCTAGAAAACGGTTTTCCAGAAGAACTTATTAAAGAATTAGAAAATCGAACAAATAGAAAAATAATTGGTAATATAAGTGCTTCAGGAACAGAAATAATTGAAAAATATGGAGAACATCAAATTAAAACAGGAGATTTAATTGTATATACATCAGCCGACTCAGTTTTACAAATAGCTGCTCACGAAGATATAATACCATTAGAAGAATTGTATAAAATATGTGAGATAGCAAGAGAATTAACACTTAAAGAAGAATGGAAGGTTGGTAGAGTAATAGCTCGACCATATATTGGAAATGTAGGTAATTTTGTAAGGACTCCAAACAGACATGATTATGCACTGAATCCTACATCAAAAACAGTATTAGATTATTTAAAAGAAGCAAATCACGATGTTATTTCAATAGGTAAAATTAGTGACATATTTAATAGTTGTGGAATAACTAATTCTATTAAAACAAAAGATAATATAGATGGTATAAATAAAATAATAGAAATAATAAAAAAAGATTTTAGAGGTTTATGTTTTGCTAATTTAAATGATTTTGATTCCAAATATGGTCATAGAAGAGATAAAGAAGGGTATTATAATGCATTAAAAGAATTTAATGATAAAATACCTGATATTTTAAATTATTTAAGATACGATGATTTACTTATAATTACGGCCGATCATGGAAATGACCCGACCTATAGAGGAACAGATCATACTAGAGAAAATGTACCTTTAATTGTATATTCTAAAAAATTTGTTAGTAATAACAAATTAAAAGAAAGAAATTCTTTTTCTGATATAGGTGCTACTATTTCAAAAAACTTTAATGTTGAAATACCTTATGGAGATAGTTTTTTAGATGAATTACGATAATTGGACTGAAAATAATTATAATTTTTTTATAAATTATTTATACAGTTTAGAAGATTTAGAATATAAAAAATTCCATACAAAATTGGTTTTAAAAAATAATATAATTGGTATTAGAACACCTATTTTAAAAAAAATTGCTAAAGAGATAAGTAATAGTGACTATAAAAACTTTATAAGTTTAAACAAACACAATACATATGAAGAAATAATTATACATGGGTTAGTTATAGGGTATATAAAAGCTGATTTTAAGACAGTTAAAAGTATGATTGATAACTTTATCTGCCATGTAGACAATTGGGCTGTAAATGACATTGTAGTGGCAAATTTAAAGATATTTAAAACAAATAAAGAAGAAGGATTTGAATATATAAAAGAGTTGATTTTTACTAATAATTCTTGGAAAATTAGATTTGGCTTGGTATTATTACTTAATTATTATATAGATGATTATTATATTAATAAGGTACTTGAAATATGTAATGAAGTAAAAAACGATAATTACTATGTTAAGATGGCTAATGCATGGTTAATATCAATATGTTATATAAAATATCCAGAGATAGTTAAAGAATTTTTAAATACTACAAAAATAGATGATTATACTTATAATAAAGCTATTAGTAAAATTTGCGATTCAAGAAGAGTTTCTAAGATAGAAAAAAATAAATTAAAAGAACAAAGAAAATAGTTTGTTCTTTTATTATTTGTAGTATAATTATATTAGAATAAAATTAGGGAATAAAATTGAAATAGGAGTTTTGCTATGATAGAAGTAGAAAAAAGAAAAGAATTAAATTTTTTATTTAATTATGTTAAAGATAATGATGAGGCAATAAAAGAGTTGGAGATTTTAAATAGTATCGACGAGAATTTACTTAGAACAGAACTTAGTAAAATTGGAATTAATATGAAATATATGGCGATTTCAAATATACTTTTTCCTGGCGATGGTGAGAAAAGTATAAATTTATGTTTAAAACTGTATTGTGGAATCAACAAATATAATGAGGGAATAAGCTATTATATTTGTTCTGAAGGTATTAATGATTTTGGACAAAGTTTTGATAAAATAAAAGAAATAATTATTAATTCTATACCAAATGAAAAACTTAATAATTATATTTGTTTTTTAATGAATAAAGAGTGTGAAGAAATTGAAAATAAAATAGAAAAATATAATAATAAAATTAACTACTATAGCTCAATTATTAATAAAAGAGAACTAATAAACAAAGATAATGAAATTAATTTTTTTGATTATCAAAAAGTAAAAAAATACTAAATAATTAACAAAAACAAATTTCAAACAATTTGTTTTTATTTGAATAAATATTAAATATTTTAATATAATTAAATGGTGAATAATATATGTCAGATTTTTTTGCTTTTACTATGAGTATTATAGCTGGTTCATCAACTATAATAGGTATGCTTATTATATTTAAAAAAAACAAGGAAAATTCTATTACAAATTCATTAGCTTTTTCTAGTGGGGTAATATTATCAATATCTCTATTTGATCTTATTCCTGAGACTATAAAATTACTAAATTATAATGATAAAATAATTAATACTATTGTTGCTTTAATTTTTTTCAATTTAGGTATTCTTGTTTTAGTTATGTTAGAAAAACTTTTATTAAAATATAAAAAAAATCATTTATATAAAATAGGGTTAATAATGATAATCACAATGATTATACATAATATACCAGAGGGGATAGTTACTTTTATAGCAGCTTCTACTAATATGAAATTAGGTTTATCTTTAACTATAGCTATAGCGCTTCATAATATACCTGAAGGAATAAGTATTGCTATCCCAATATATTATTCTACTAAAAGCAAGTATAAAACTTTCTTAGCCGTTTTGATAGCAGGGTGTTCTGAATTTGTTGGAACAATAATAGGATTTTTATTTTTCAAAAAAAACATTGATAATAATATATTAGGATATATGTTTGCATTTATAGCAGGTTTAATGTTTTATGTTTCTATTTATGAATTATTTCCAAAAGCTTATTTTAAAAGGAAAAAGTCTTTGTTTTATTTTATATTAGGATTCATTATGATAATTTTAAGTAATTTTTTAATTTAAAAAAAGACTTTTCAGTCTCTTTTTGGGGTAACAATATCTACTTAATTTCAAAAGAATGTTCATTATTCTCATCTAGTTCAAAAGACTTCGCTTCATTTTCAAAACCTAAGTTTTTAGATTTTGAATCTTTATTTAAGTTATTTTTAATATTATTTTTTGAACAAGATTTATTAGTAGATTGATTTTGTTTTTTTTCTTTCTTCATATTTTATCACCCATTATTAATTTGTTTTAAAAAGTTAATAATATACGTTTATAATATATTTTTCCTAAAAATAATAAAAAAGTCATTAATATTTAATCTAATTTTAATTAGTTAACATAATATAGATTTACCGAATAATCTATATACCGATAATCTTTTTATTAAAAAAAATAGCTCTCCCCAAGCTATTTTTTTTTATCTCTATTTTAATTTTTTTGGGTAAGGTTCTTTAATGTTTGTAAGACCTATAATGTAGTCTGATGAAGTGTTATAAAATATTGCTAGTGTTTTCAATGCTTGAATAGGAATATCTACTTTTTCTAATTCATATTTACTATAATTTGACTGGTCCATTTTTAATAAATTAGCAATATCTTTTTGAAATAAGTCTTTGTCTTGTCTCAAGTCTTTTAATCTGTTCATATTTTCACTCCTTTAATTTATTTTACAATAGTTATATTTTACCTATTGACTTATAGGTAAAATTTGCCTATAATTAAGTTGTGGGTAGTTATTATTTACCTATATGAAAGGAAGTGTTCAAATGAAACAAGTTGATATAACACTTATTAGAGCAGAACTATCTAGTTGGCCTGATAAGAAAACTGGTGAAATCATAGAAATGACAAAAATCTATTATGTAGTACAAATGTCAAATACCGATAAAAATATTGGTGGTTCAATTCTAGTATGTCATAGACGTGGTAATCATTTAGAAAAACTAAAACCTTATGTAAGCCGTAAAGTATTGGCAAATGTAAGAGAAGACGCCACTGAAAATGGTAGTAAATGGGTTATAACTAAAATTGATAACAAAGATTTATAAAAAAAGAAAAAAGACTAAAAAAATACCTAACAAAGTATTGATTCAATACTTTACTTTAATGCCACACCTAATAATATACCAAAACAAAAAACAAGAAACAAAATTCAGAATAGTAGACACTCCTATAATTGATATAGGAACATATACATCAATGGGTTGGTATGTATTAGATATACAAATATTTTATAACAAACGATTTTATAGTTTATTAGAATATGAAATTGAATATAAAAAAAATACAAATAAAAAGAAAGGCTGGTTTAAATGGAAATAACAGAATTAAGTGTTTTATTAGAAATAAGACATATGATTGAATTTATAATTGCTATTATCGGCCTTGCGTTTGTATGGAAAGTTTTTAAAATATTGTGTGGCTGGTGGTCTTTTATCTTTGGTGGAATTTGATAGAAACATTTTAAATGTTTTTATATATAAAATAAAAAGAAAGGAAGTGTTTTATGACTCCAGCAGTAAGTGCATTCGATTTTTCAACAATTGATTTAAGTACTTTTGGTGCTACTTTTATGGCAGCTATCACTGTGACTATAGGTGTATCTATAACTTATATAGCAGTAAAAAAAGGTATCAGTATGTTAAAAAAAGCTTTAAAAGGAGCTTAGTATTTCAATAACATTTAGGGGTTTAAAGCCCCTATAATGTTATATAAAAAAAGGGTGGTGTTTAATGAAAAATAAAAACAAATGGTATAAAGTTATTTTTAAAAAAAATGGGGAATTTTACGAAAAAACTTTTAATACTTTAAATTTAATTTTTTTGATTATTATATCAAAAATTAAAAATACTTATAGAATTGTAAGTATAAAAAGGGGTGTTTATTATGAATAAAAAGTTTCTTTTTATAATTTTTATACTTTCGTTTATGATAATACCTTTTAATTCAGTTAAAGCCGAAGAAATAACATTACCTTATAATTTTTCTTATGGTAGCACTAGAGTATTTACAGTTGATTTTATAACATCAACAAATACTGTTAAAATTAGTGCTACTCTGAATGGTACTTATACTGAAAGACTTTTACCTATCACTAAAAAATATTTTTTAGTTCAAACTCAAGGTTCATATATAAGTGTTTGGCAAAGTGATAATATTATGACTATTACTAATAATTATAACGATTTTTGGAACGTTAACAATGTTGAAATAGTTAAAACAATAAATATTGCATCTACGTTTAATGATTTTGCTACTCCTTCAAGTGGAAATGCACTTTATTATAATTATATTTCTAGTTATGTTAAACAATTTGCGAACTTTGATTTAAAAACTAATACTGGTGTTTTGAAACTAAATCAAAATATATTATTAAAACCAATTATAACTTTTACAAAAACAAATGATATGATTATAGATTTAAATGTTGTAAGAGCAAAGTTAAATATAAAATTTAGTATTTATGATACTAACAAATATATTTATGAATATGCCTCTACTAATCAAGGTATTGAAGATTTTTATGATATTAGTTCTAATGATGAATATGATATCAATAATGGTTTTGATATATATACTAATGTTAATGATTCTTTTGTAGTTCGTATTCTTGATAAAACAACAAATGAATTAGTTCAAACCGCTACTTATACAATATCTAATATTTTTGAAATTTTACCTTATGTAAAAATTTCAGAAATTAAAAATGATTATTGTAAAATAACTGAATCTGGTATTGAAAAAATAATTTGTAAAGAATTAAAAATTGATATTGTTTTAGCTAATTTATTGAATTACCAACCTTATTATAGTTCTGACGGTGGAACTACATTTGAACCTTTTTTTGAAGATACAATTAGAGAAATTTATTATGCTAATGCTGATGTTGTTGTTAAAATTTTAAATAAGACAACAAACGAATTTATTGACTCGTCAAGTTATACTATTACATCAATAGTACAAGCTTCAACAACTTTGCCTTATATTAAATTTAATTATGAATTTGTAAAAGGTAAATCATTACTTGATGATTCATATTCTTCTTTAAAAGCTATAATATATAATTTTGATTTTAATTTGTATGATATTTATTATAAAAAAGGAAATTCAGACTTTGAACTTGATACTTCTAATTTTAAAAATTTATCTTATTTAATTTATGAAAAGAAAATGCGTTTTATTGAAGATACAACAGTTATTTTTAAAATAGTTGATAAACAAGGAAACTATATTAATTCATTTTCATATCAAATAAATTATTCTGTTAAATTAGAAGAAAATAACTATTTTTTAAAATTAATAAAACCCGTAAAAGATAAATTTCCAATTTTTGAACAAATGGTAAATATTTATGATTTATATTCAAGTTATGAATTTACTGAAGAAGTTCCTAATTTACCAAAAATTGATACTTCTTTTATTGGTGTTGAAAAGCAATATGAAATTATTGATTTAAGTTTTTATTCACAATATAGAGAATTAATATTTAATTATATAAAATTATCTGTAGGTTTATATACATTTTTTAAAGTCATAAGAAATGTAAAAAGTTCATTTTAGGAGGTGTTAAATGACTGAATTATTAATAAAAATAGGTGTTGGTTCAATTGTTATAGGTTTATTAGTTGCTTTAATACCTTATGATATAGGTTTACCAAATGAAATTTATGAAGTTTTAACAGACGGTTTTTTTGCTCAAATAATTCAAGGAGTATCTTTCTTTTTTCCAGTTAAATTTGTTTTAACTTGTATCCTTTTGATTTTTTTATCAAGTTATACTAGTATATTGTGGAAATTAGTAACTAAAATTAGAGATATGGTTTTATCATAGTATGAATTTTAGTTTAATTATTGAATCCTTTTTTAAGGCCTTTCTTGGTTTGTTAAACGTCTTTTCTTTCCTATTTATTCCTATTATTCTTTTTATTATTATATTTATTATAATTGTAATATTATTTTTACTTTATTTTAGAATTGTAAAAAAAATTAAACCTATTAAAACTGATTTAAAAAAAGGTAAATCTAGAAATATTTTTCAAATAATATTTTTTGATTTTCCAAAACAGTTAGCTTACGATATTATAACTCGTGATCCTAATTCTTTTAAAGAATTTGGTATTCATATGATTACAGGAGAGCAGGGAAGTGGTAAAACTATGACTGTTGTCTATTTACTCCAAGAATGGGCTAAAAAGTACCCTAAAATGGAAGTTTATACAAATATGGCTTATAGATATGAAAACGACTCTTTAGACCACTGGAAAGAGCTTATTACTCGTAAAAATGGTATATATGGTATTGCTAATGTTATTGATGAAATAAAAACTTGGTTTTCTAATAAAGAAAGTAAAGATGTACCACCCGAAATGTTGGCCGAAATATGTCAACAAAGAAAACAAAAAAAAGCTTTAATTGGTACTGTCCAAGTTTTTAGTGAATTAGCAAAACCTTTTCGTTCTCAAACTCATTATGTTTATATTCCTAAAACAATTTTTGGTTGTTTAACTTTTGTTAGAATAAGTAAAGCTAAATATTATGATTCTGAAAATGATAAATTCAAAAAATATTGTGGGTTTTTTATCTTTGCTCATAATAAAAAATTAAGAAATGCTTATGATACTTATAAGAAAATAGAAAAATACAAAGATGTTGAATTTGCTACTAGTTCTAATTTTAATAATGCCGAAAATGATTCGCACACGTGCGAATAGTTTCGGCTATTGAAAAAGAATAGTTTAAATTTATATTCTAGAACTGGTAGAGAATTTATTCCTTTTGAAAAAAGAAATTATTATATTAATGAATATAAAAATAATATAATAGAAAATATTTTAGAGGAAAGGGCTAAAAGCCCAATTCCTCTATTACTTGATAGTAGTCTCATAACCGCAACCCAATATGATTATAAACTTATTGACTGTGGAGATTATATACAAATATACAAGTTTCATATTAAGAAAAAAACCAAAAATAAAAAAGATAAAAAACTAATAGATTATGATTATTTATTTAAAAAAAATAATTTGAAACGTTCATCTGATTTAAAGGTTATTGAATATAAAAACATTATGAGAAGTAAATTTCAATTACAAAGAATAGTTAAAACAAATGAAAAGGTATTTAAAACCTTTATTACTTTAACATTTTCAGATAATGTTAAAGATATAGAAACAGCAAATAAAAAGTTCGCTATCTGGCGAACTAAAATAAATTCAATATTTAAAGGTTTTCAGTATGTATGTGTCCCAGAGTTTCAAAAAAGGGGAGCAGTACATTATCATTTAATGACTAATATTGAAATAAATAAAATTTATTATTATACCAGACGATTAAAATCATTGAAAACCGAACTAATTATATCACAAGAAAATAATAATTCAAAATATAATAAATGTTATGATGTTAAATATTGGCCTTATGGTTTTACATCTGTATACCCTTTAGACAATATTAATGTAGTGGGGTATATAACAAAGTATATGACAAAAGATATTGATAATAGACTTTGGGGAAAAAATAAATATCTTTGTAGTAATAATTTAAAAAGGCCTAAAGAAATTTTAATTGATTCTGATATTATAAAAGAAAATTCAAAATTATTTTTAATTCAAAATATTTATGATTTAAAATATCAAAATAATTATTTTGATATATATAACAATGAAATTCAGTTTATGGAGTATAAATTATAAAAAAAAGAGGTGAAAAAATGGATTATTTAGAATTGGTTAAAAAAATAGGTATTGAAAATTATACAATTATAGTATTTTTATTAGGAATTATTACAGTATATTTTTTTAATTTAGTTGATTCTCTTACTCATTATTTAGACGATAAAGCAAGATATTTTTTTGATAAAAGAAAAAAGTTAAAAGAATGTGTTGTAAATAGATATTATTATGATGAACAAATATTTTATTTAGATGAAAATGATGAAGAAACAGATATATTGTAGTATTTTAAATTACAAGCCTAATGGCTTGTATATATTTTATAAATTAAAGTGTTGTAAATTTATAATAGGTTAAAAATACCTATGATATTATTGTTTATAGGGTAAGTTTTATCACGGGGATGATAAGGGAAACACCCTTATATAGACAATGAAATTGTCGTGGCATAATGTAGTTCAATATGTTAGTTAACATAATATAGATTATAGGAAGTAAAGTTTTAGTTGTATATTGAGCAGTTGTTTTATTATTTTCATTTAAAATTTATATTTTATTTAATTTTAATATACTATTATACATAAACATTTATTTAGTATTTCATTATAATGAACATTCTTTTGAAATTATTTAATTTTTAATTAAGTCATTTTATGTATAAGCAAATCTCCTCGTAACTATTACAAACATAATTAATAATCATACGATAAGATTTTAATAATTAT
>Ga0209373_10002113_pt1 | contig 20750 bp, 17 predicted proteins | sample Higcelweek5metaG_FD_187173 | JGI IMG/M metagenome (GOLD analysis project Ga0209373, IMG submission 187173) | Freshwater pond sediment microbial communities from the University of Edinburgh, under environmental carbon perturbations - High... | ecosystem: Environmental > Aquatic > Freshwater >... | reverse complement strand
ATCCCAATAAGGAGTGACCCATATCATGGATGAATTGAAACATCAGCAAGAAGCCCCAATAGAAGAAGGTATTACCCTTTCCGAGCTGCTCAAAATCGTTTGGAATAATATTACCATTGTTTTTCTCGTGACATTTTGGGTAACAGTACTCGGCGTGGTTTATACGTTTTATCTCGTCGATCCGGAATACACAGCAGAAACTTCGATCATGGTCCAAGTTGACCTCTCCGACAACACCTCGCAATCGACGGAAATTGACATTGCGAACAAACTGATCGCCACATATAAAGAATTTGTCGTCAGCGACAAAGTGCTTAACACAGTGATCAGTGATATTGTCGCGCTTCCCGACGACTACAGCCTTTCGGCTCTAAAAAATTCGATCACGGTTACTTCTTCGACCAGTGTGCTCATCATCTATATTAAAGTGGTCAATGATAATCCGGCTTTGGCAGAAGAAATCGCCAATCAGCTGGTGGAAAACTCCATATTAATCGCCGATGATCAGGAGAACGGTTATGTGCTTCTGCGTGATAAACTGGTGCTTTTGGACGAAGCCACCGAACCGACCGCTCCGAGCGCACCGAACAAACTTTTAAACGTTGTGATCAGTTTTCTGATCGGGGCCATTCTATCTCTTGGCATCATTTTTGTCAAAGAACTCTTTAACAACAAATTCCAAAGTGTCGGCGAGATGGAACGCTACCTGAACATCAACGTGATCGCAGCCGTGCCCGGCGTTATCAAAGAAAGAAAGCTGGTGGACTAGATGGAATATTTTGAATATAAGAATGTTGTCATCGAATCACCGAATAGCGTGGAAGCGGAAGCCTATCGCAAACTGGAATTGAATATTTCCATTTCATCACTCGATCGCAAAATGCAGGTCATTCAATGCACGTCCGCAACCCCGGAAGACGGAAAAACCACCACCACGATCAACCTCGCAGCGGTTTTTGCCGAAAAAGGAAAAAAAGTGATTGTCCTCGACTTTGATCTTCGCCGTCCGAAGATTCATCGCGCCTTTCACAAAGTGAATGATGGCGGATTTTATGAATATATCACCAATCACGTGGATTATCATAATTTAATCGTCCATGATGAAACCAACATCGACCTTTTGCTTTCAGGCAAGCACATCTCCTATCCCCATATCGTTTTGGAATCATCGCTCACCGCACAACTGATTGATTCTTTACGTAAAGAGTATGATTACATCGTTATCGATACGCCCCCCGTACTTTCCGTTACCGATCCGGTAATTGTAAGCAAACTGGTGGACGGAGTTGTGTATGTTGTCGCATACAACAAAACAAAGAAAGATGACGCCAAAGAAGGATTGAAGATTTTGCGCCGGAATAATGCCAATGTGATCGGCGGAGTGCTTGCGAACATTGATTTCCGCAAGAGCAAAGGGTATCACGGCTATTCCTACCATTACGCCTATCAGTCAGATAAAGAAGAAGGAAAGTAGGTCTTTATTGTGATCGATATTCATGCGCACGTTCTTCCATTTGTGGACGACGGATCTCCTGATGTCGATTCCTCTCTGAAACTTTTAACGGAAGCGGCAGCCTCGGGAGTGACCGATTTGTTTGCGACCCCGCATTATATTAAAATCCGGAATTACCTTTCTTCGCAAGAACGCAATCAAAGCGTCTTTGAGCAGTTGATTGCGGAAATGAAGAAAAGAGAAATTCCCATTCGTCTTCATCTCGGCAATGAAATCTACTATACCTATGACACGGTTCGTGATTTGAAAAACAAGGTCGTGATTCCACTCGGCACATCCAACAAAGTGCTGCTGGAGTTTTCGATGACCGAAGAGGATGAAGATATCGCCGAAGCCATTCATAACATGAGTGCCATTGGCTACCAGGCGATCATCGCGCATCCCGAACGTTACCCGTATGTGAAATGGGCGGACTTTGATGTGATGAAACGCATGCATGCGCTCATTCAGATCAATGCCTCCTCCATCACCGGCCGATATGGCCAAGAAGCGCAAAAACTGGTGATGAAAATGATTAAAAACGGACTGGTCGATTTTGTGGCCTCGGATATTCACCTGTTTCGCCCGAACCACATGAAGGAAGCCTATGACATTGTTTCCAAAAAGTTTGGCAAACCGACCGCCGATGCCATCTTTTCAAATCCCATTGTTCTTAACTGATGCATTCACACTGTTGAATGCATTTTTTCATGAAAGGAGCGTTACGCAATTTAACTGCGCGAAAAAGAGCAAGTAATAATGATGATGGCGGGGGATGAAAATACTTTATTATCAAAAACCATCACAAATCCGCCACATAAATACTATATAATTTGAGTTGTTTACCATCCACAAAGTTCAATAGGTACCTTTTCCCCCAATCGAATCTTGCGAATTTTATGGCATGCAAAAGCCGGTATGGAATGACATCTCGTCATTCCATATTGTCTCTTGTAAGGTGTTTCAAACAAAAAACGATAAAGACTAAAGAAAACTAGTCTTTTATTTTGAAGGGAAGTGTGATGAAATTATGAAGAATATTAATGTTTTGGTTGCGGATGATGAATTCAGAATCCGAAAATTGCTCGCTGAGTTTTTATCACGTGAAGGATACAAGGTAATTGAGGCGGAAGATGGCGGAAAAGCGATCGACATCCTTTTTGATTCCAAAACGAAAATCGATCTGGTCATTCTGGACGTTATGATGCCGAAATACGATGGCTGGTTTGTTTTGGAGCGCATCCGCGAATTCTCAACAGTTCCCGTGGTCATGCTCACAGCCAGAAGTGACGAGTATGATCAGTTAAAAGGATTCAAACTGGGTGCGGATGATTATGTGACCAAACCGTTCTCCCCATCGGTCCTGATGGCTCGTATCAACAAAATTGTCAAACGCGAAAAAACTGATGTCGAAGAGATGACCTTTGGTTTGATCCGGATGTCTCTGACTTCCAGAGAAGTCTTCATCGGCGGAAAACGGGTAGACCTGACGCCGAAAGAATTTGAGCTGCTCAAATATTTCATCGACAATAAAGGGATTGCCCTGTCTCGAGACAAAATTCTTAATGCCGTCTGGAATTATGACTATTTCGGCGATCTGCGCACGGTAGATACCCATATCAAACAGTTGCGTTCAAAACTGGGCGATGCCTCAACCTATATCTCGACGGTGCGGAGCATCGGTTACCGTCTGGATATTGAACATGAAAACATCAATTAGAAGTCGCTTATTCCTGATTTCCTATGGCATCATCCTTCTTTTTATTGTTGGATTGATTGTTCTCAGCAACACTTTTTTGAGCGATTTTTACACCAAGTCCCGGGAAAAAAACCTCATTCTTGCATTCAATGAATCGATTGAGGTTGATTTGGAGAGCGATGAAGATACGCTCGCATCTTCCATGCTGGCAATTGAAAACAAGTATAATATTGCCATCCAGGTGCTCAAGCAAAATCCCACTCCTGATCTCACTCCGCCGTTTGATCCCGATCTTCCAGCCTATGTGGACCGCATTTACGGAAGCCGGTTTTCCATCAGGGGAGACGTTCTGGCAACCATCGTTCAGACATTCAATGATCAGTTGGCGGGCGCGTCCAGTCAGGACGTCGATCCGATCATAGTGACTTCAGATACATCTTATATCGCATATTTGGCAGAGATTATCCCGAGTAATGCCACATCGACCGATGAAGATGCCAAAATGCTTGCCCTATGCGTTGCGCAAAAACAAGAGGATGACCTCTATCTGTATTACATTTTTACCATTACGATTCAATCCATTTCTGACAGTATTGCCATCTTTAACTCGTTCACCATTTTTGTCGGTTTGACCTTTATGATTTTGGCCGGCATCGGCACCTTTATTTACAGCCGTCGTTTTACCGACCCGATTCTGATGATGACAGATGTCACGCGCGATCTGGCAAACTTGGATTTTTCCAAAAAAGTTCTGGTTTCCTCGCAAGATGAATTGGGCGTGCTTGGACAATCCATCAACAAGATGAGCAGTCAGCTTGAAATATCGATCAAGGAACTACAATCGGCGAATGAAAAACTTGCCAATGACATTGAATTGAAAAATAACATTGATATGATGCGCAAAGAATTTATCGCCAACGCATCGCATGAACTGAAAACCCCGATCTCTCTCATCATCGGTTATTCCGAGGCGCTTCGCCTGCAGGGACTCTCCGAAGCTGATATCGCGGATTACTTAAACATCATTGATGATGAAGCAAACAAGATGAATAAACTCGTGATGAACTTGCTGAAAATCAGCCAATTGGAAACCGGCTTTCAACAACTCAATCTACTGGATTTCTCACTCATGGATCTCACAGAAGAAACGGCAAAACTTTTCTCCATAAAGATGAATGAAAAAAAGGTTAACTTCCAAATCGATGTGGAAGATCAGTTCATCAACTCGGATTATGATTCCTTACAGACCGTTCTGACGAATTACCTTTCCAACGCCTTGAATCATATCGAAGGCGAAATGATCATTCGCCTGTCAAGCAGTCGTCTGGAAGACGGTTCCATCCGCATCAATGTGTTCAATACGGGAACAAAGATTCCCGAAGACAGTCTTGATCGCATTTGGGAAAGTTTTTACAAGGTGGACAAAGCCCGGACGCGTGCATATGGCGGACAGGGATTGGGACTTTCCATTGTCAGAGGCTGTCTCAGTAACTTGAATTACAAGTACGGCGTCACAAACAAGGACGACGGGGTCGAGTTTTTCTTCGACATTCCTCCAGAATCTTTCCGCAACCAACCGAACCCTTAAAAATGGTTCGGTTTTTTTATAACCCCAATAGATCAATTCTGTGTTATAATGTATCCGCAAAACTGAATTACTTTCAGCGCTCGTCTTGAATTACGTACAGCCCTATGTTAAAATCAATATTACAAAACATAACATGCTGCGAGGTGATTTTTGTGAAAAAATCCATATCTGTTCCATCTGGCGAATACATGAAAAAAATTCGCGTTCTTCAATTTATTTTAGTGGACGCCTTAAGTATATTGATTACCTATTCCCTTTCGTTCGTTGTTCTTGCTTTGCCCCCGCTGAACAGTTTTACGGTTCAAGAACTGAAACAAGCACTAATCATTCTTCCTTTCATCATTGCCTTTAAAATTTTGGTCTTCTATTTGATGAAGCTGTATCGCATGGTTCTCGATAATGTCGGATTTGATGAAATCTTCCGTATCTTCGTCGCTGTCGTTCTAACGAACTTCATCATCGCTATTTTTTTCCTTTCTATTCCGCATTTTATGTTTATCCCCGAACCGTACCTGCTCTTCACGACCGTTTTTGAAGCCTTGCTTTTGACCATGACACGCATGAGCAAACGGATCCTCAAATATCTGTCCTACCGTCAAAACGGTAACATGGGCAAACGCACCTTATTGATCGGAGCGGGTGCCGGCGGAAAGATGGTTTACGACGAAATTCGCAACAATCCCACCTTGGGACTCAATCCCATCGCCTTTGTGGATGATGATCCGATGAAAATCGGCAAGATGATGTCCGGGCTCAACATCTACGGACCGATCTCGGAAGTACCGAAACTGATCGATACCTACCACATCGAAGAAGTGATCGTGGCGATCGCAAACATTGATGGGAAGAGATTTCAGGAAATTATTCAAATTATCTCCCAGCGTGCTGTTAAAATCAAACGTTTACCCAAATTCAAAGATCTTAAAAAAGACGCCCCCAAACAATTGCTTGAAGTCAACGTGGAAGATTTGCTTTCGCGTGAAATTATCCAGATGGATGGTTCCGGCATTCCTGCATTTATCGCCGGCAAACGCGTGCTCGTCACAGGAGCCGGTGGATCAATCGGATCGGAACTGGTTCGTCAGATAGCTTCCGAACGTCCGGCCGAATTGATGCTGGTCGATATTTATGAAAACGGCATCTATGATTTGCAGATGGAGCTGAATCAAAAATATCAAAGTGATCCCCAGCCGGTGAAACGGACAATCTTGATCGGATCGGTCTATAATTACGATCGGATGAAACATATTTTTGAACAGTTTAAACCGGAGCTGGTTTTCCACGCCGCCGCCTATAAACATGTTCCGCTCATGGAAGATTCTGCCGTGGAAGCAGTGCGCACCAATGTACTGGGAACCTTTAACATTGCTCGGCTTTGCAGCGAATACCATGTGCAAAAAATGGTTCTGGTCTCCAGTGACAAGGCGGTACGCCCGACCAATGTGATGGGCGCAACCAAACGATTCGCTGAAATGATCATTCAATATTGGAATAACATCTCGGAAACGAACTATTCCGCAGTTCGATTCGGCAACGTGCTGGGATCGAACGGCTCGGTCGTTCCGCTCTTCAAAAAACAGATCGCTGCCGGTGGACCGCTCACTGTTACCGATCGCAACATTATCCGCTATTTCATGACCATTCCGGAAGCAGTCAGTCTCATCCTGCAATCCGCCACCTTCGCCAAGGGCGGCGAAATCTTCATCCTTGACATGGGAGAACCGGTCAAAATCATTGACCTGGCAGAAAAGATGATCAATCTTTGCGGATTGCGTCCATATATCGACATCGACATCGTCATCACCGGACTGCGTCCGGGTGAAAAACTCTATGAAGAACTGCTTGTAGATAAGAACAACAATCACATACAGACTGAAAACAAGAAGATCTTCATTGAAAACATTCAAACGATCGAAGAAGTGGAAAAGGATATCACATACATCAAGGAATCCTTTGAGAATATGGAGAACATCGAAATAAAAGAGCTTTTGACCAAACTTGTTCCCACGTACACCATGAAAAAATGAAGCATGTCAAGCCGACATGCTTTTTTTTCAAGCAGATATGGTATAATCAAATAGGTGAGAAAAAATGGAAATCGTACAGACAGTCGCGGTTGGCGACAAGTTTCAAATTGAAATTCGAAAACAAGGAATCAACGGCGAGGGCATCGGATATCATCACAAACTCGCTGTTTTTGTGCCGGGAGCGATTCTGAGAGAATTGGTCGATGTGGAAATCACGGAGATCAAACCGGGATACGCCATCGCAAAGATCGAGCAGATCGTCAAAGAATCGATTCGTCGGATCAAACCAGCCTGCCCGTTTTATGAAAAATGCGGCGGCTGCCAGATGCAGCACATTCGGTACAAAGAACAATTGTCCTCCAAACAAAGTATTCTTCAGCAATCTCTGAAACGTTATACGGATCTCAATGTCGATGCCCTCGAAATTCGCACTCCGCTTGGCATGGAACATAATTTCGGTTACCGAAATAAATCGCAGATGCCGTTCAAAAACACCAACATGGGATTGGCGCTCGGATTATACGAAGCGAATTCCAATAAGTTTGTCTTTGTGGATGACTGTCTGGTTCAGGACCCCATCGTCAACGCCGCTAATGCGAAAGTGCTGGAAATTCTCAAACGTTTTCGGGTTTCTGCCTTTGATTCGATGAATCAGGAAGGCATTCTTTTGAATTTGGTCACACGGTATGTCCAATCCACGGATTCTATTCAAATTACTTTGATCATCACCAAATTCAAGCCCGTCCTGCGTGAGATCGCCCAGGCGATCATGACCGAAATACCGAATGTCAAAGGGGTATTCTTCTCTGAAAACAATCAGCGCAACCCGCTGATGTTCGGAAAAACCGTCGAGTGTCTGGCGGGAGAAACGTATGTAAAAGAAAAAATCGGGGACCTGACCATTAAACTGAGCCCGGAAGCCTTTCATCAGCTCAACACCGCGCAAATGAATGTGTTGTATGCGGAAATTTTGAAAGCTGCCGCATTGACTGGAAACGAAATCGTCATTGACGGATTCTGCGGTGTCGGCATCACCACCATGCAATTGGCCAAGAAAGCCAAAAAGGTCTATGGCATCGATTATTCGCAGACTTCCATCAAGGACGCCACTGCGAACGCCGCCATGAATAAAATTCATAACATCGAGTTCTTTTCGGAACGCGTTGAAAAAATACTGCCAGAACTGATCGCAAAAGCGATCCGCCCCGACATCATCGTTTTCGACCCGCCGCGTAGCGGACTGGAAGCCTCGGTCATTACAGAAGTGCTGAACGCGAAAATCCCCAAGATTATCTACGTATCCTGCAATCCTTCCACGCTGGCCAAGAACCTTTCCGCTTTACTCCCCAGTTATCAGATCAAATACATTCAACCGATTGACATGTTCCCGCATACCGCCAGTGTCGAATCGATTGTCCTCCTGCAGTTGAAGAAACCGCAATAAAGCGAAAACTCCGGTTCCACTACGCTTCAGAATGCTTCTACCGAGAAGAGGTGGCATCATGAAGAATGATCTTGAAATCGCTCAAAAAGCGAAAATGAAAAAAATCACATCCGTGGGAAAAGAGATCGGGTTGAACGCCAGTGATCTCGAACTCTATGGCGATCATAAAGCAAAAATCAAATTTTCCGCCATCAAGAATCCAAAGTTCAATAAGAACGGCAAGGTCATTTTAGTCACTGCTATTACTCCGACTTCGGCCGGAGAAGGAAAAACCACCACGACAATCGGGCTTGGCGATTCGATCCGTGCGCTCGGAAATTCGGCGATGATCTGTCTGCGCGAACCATCGCTCGGACCCGTCATGGGCGTCAAAGGCGGCGCCGCCGGCGGTGGATTTGCCCAGGTCGTCCCGATGGAAGATATCAACCTGCATTTTACCGGTGATATTCATGCCGTAACCGCAGCGAATAATTTAATCAGTGCTGTGATCGATAACCATCTCTATCAGGGCAACGAACTGCATATGGATCCGAAGCGGATCGTTTGGAAACGCTGCATGGACATGAACGACCGGGCTCTCAGAAAGATCGAGGTCGGTCTGTCCAGCACAAAAGAAATCGCTCGCGCCGATGCCTTTGACATCACCGTCGCCAGCGAAATCATGGCTGTGCTTTGCTTATCCCAAGATCTCGATGATTTGAAAAGCCGAATTGAAAAAATCATTGTTGCATATGACACCTTTGGCAAACCGATTACCGCCAAAGATTTGAAAGTGGCGGGAGCCGCCACGATGCTTCTGCGGGATGCGATTAAACCGAATTTAGTGCAGACGCTGGAAAATACCCCGGTTCTGATTCATGGCGGTCCGTTTGCGAATATCGCGCACGGCTGTAATTCCGTGGTCGCCACCGGTTTTGCCCGGCGGGTAGCGGATTATGTCGTAACGGAAGCCGGTTTCGGTGCCGATCTCGGAATGGAAAAATTCATGGACATCAAATCCAGAGTGCTGGGCGTGATGCCTTCGGCTGTGATTCTCGTCATCAGCATTCGCGCGTTGAAATATCACGGCGGTGCCACGAAAGATACCATCAAAACCGAGAATGTCGATGCCTTGAAGAAAGGCATGGCCAATTTAGAGAAACATATAGAAAACATCAGCTATTTCCATGTGCCTTACGTCCTGGCAGTAAATCTGTTTGCCTCCGACTCCGACGCAGAAGTGAAATATCTCACGACTTGGGCAAATGAAAAAGGATATCCGCTTGAGATCTCTTCCGTGTTTGCCGATGGCAGCAAGGGGGGACTGGCTTTGGCAAGACGAGTGCTTTCCCTGATTCCGGAAAACCCCGATCCGCTAAGCCAACCTTTGTACGATTTGAATGAAGAGATCAAAACAAAAATCGAACGGATCTCAACAAAAATCTACGGAGCGAAAAATGTCATCTACTCCGCGCAAGCCGAATCGCAAATTCATGATTATGAACAGCTGGGCTGGAATCATCTGCCGATCTGTATGGCAAAAACACCCTTATCGCTGTCGGATAATCCGAAACTGCTCGGCCGTCCGCGCGATTTTACCATCACCATTCGCGAATTCAAACCCTCGATCGGCGCCGGTTTTTTGGTGGCTTTGACCGGAGAGGTGATGACGATGCCCGGATTACCTAAGAACGGCGCATACGAGAATATGGATGTCGTCAACGACGAAATAATCGGCTTATTTTAGGAGGCGAAACCGATGAAAAAGATTCTCATTCTCGGAGGAACAACCTATGACGAGGTGATCCATCTGGATCATTTGCCCGATCCGACCCCGCAATCGGTTTTTGGATCCAGTTATGAAACGATCGGATCCACCGGAGCCGGAAAAGCCTTGTCCATGACAAAGCTCGGAATACCGAACACCCTGCATTCCATCCTCGGGAACGATTCGATGGGGAAGGAAATCATCCATTTTCTTCATGAAAATGGGGTTGATTTTGTCTACGATTTTGACAGCGTCACCGAAAAACATGTCAATTTGATGGATAAGTCGGGAGAGCGGATTTCCATCTTTGTCACTACATCGAATCCGGATGTTCCTCTTGATCTCAATCGGCTGGACCATTTGATCCGGGAAGCTGATCTTGTGGTTTTAAACATCATCGGATATACCAAAAGACTGATTCCGATCCTTGCGAAATACAAAAAGGAGGTCTGGACGGATTTGCATGATTACTTGCCAGGCGATCCGTACTACGATGCGTATCTGCAGGCATCAGACGTTGTTTTTTTCTCCTCGGACCGCCTGCCGGAATATAAAACTGAAATGGAAAAAATGATCCGTTCGGGAAAACGTTTTGTCGTGTGCACGCACGGAAAAAAGGGTGCAACCTTGAAAGAACCGGGGAAAGAACTGGTTTTTGAACCGGTGATTGACACATACCGTTATGTGGATGCGAACGGGGCGGGAGACAACTTCTTTTCCGGTTTCCTTTATGGCTACTTGAAAGGCTGTACCGCGGAAGAAAGCATGTGTTACGCTACGATTGCGGGCGGACTGGCAATTACGACAATCGGACTGGTGTCACCGGATTTATCGGCTGATTATATGGAAACAATGTATCAAAAAATATATGGAAAATGAGGTGTCGGTATGGGCGATGTGAAAGATTTTGCGAACAAGTTAAAGGATTTGGGCATCAAAGCGGTGAAAAGCGTGGAAAAAGGGTATGAATCCGCGAAGCTGAGTGTCAACAACACCATTTTGGAAGACAATCTGAAACGCCGTTTCAATTTGGAAAATCCCTATCGGTTCGAGATTTATGACGAGAAGAAGAAATCAAATGTGCTGACGGGTCTTTTTGTCCGTCATGCGAAACGGTATCTCGAAGATGATCTGTTTGTTTTCCAGGGCGCCATCTATGAAAATAATTTTATAAAAGGCGGCATCATTAAAGACCTTTCTGATAACAATCAGTACCAAATCGCAGAAATCATGCAGGTGCTTGTTCCGGTCACATTCAACGACAAAGAGTATGAGATTGTCGGTACCGCCGTTACGACCAAAGCGCTGTAGGTCTTCATAATGGACAAAAGAACCGACTTTCTGAACATTTTTTCGCAGACGATTCATCGGGAAGGTTCCGAGGAACTCCTGCGATATCTGACCTCGCCAACCTGCGATTTTTTCACTGCGCCTGCCTCGACCAAATACCACCTTTCCTATGAAGGCGGACTGGTGGAGCATTCTTTGAATGTCTATTACTGTCTGAAAGATTATCTGGCCAGACAAATTGCCCGCACGGAGTATGAACTGGTGTTTTCGGATGAAACCATTGCGATCGTGGCGCTTTTGCACGACTTGTGCAAGATCAATATCTATCAGAAGAGTGCACGAAACGTGAAGGACAAGACCGGAGCCTGGGTGCAGGTTCCTTCTTACGAATATAACGACCCGCTTCCCTACGGACATGGGGAAAAATCCGTCTATATCATCTCCGGATTTATGAAGCTTTCGCGCGAAGAAGCGTTTGCCATTCGCTACCATATGGGTTTTTCCGATACGGACGACAAGCAGAATGTCGGATCCGCTTTTGAAAAGTTTCCTTTAGGGCTCGCGCTTTCGATCGCGGATATGGAAGCCACCTATTTCGTCGAATCAAAAACAAACTAGACCCGCTTTGCGAATGTTCGCCGGGAAACTTCGTTGGAGGTTTCCTTTTTAAGAGAGAAATGTACCTCAGGAGATTGTTATGAGCAAAATTTATGATTTAACGCAGGGTTCCATCTTTAAACGAATCATGGCAATTGCCCTGCCGGTTCTGTTAACTTCCATCTCGCAGATGGCCTATAGCCTTACCGATATGTTTTGGATCGGAAAAGTGGACGAAATCGGCATTCTGGAAGACGTCGCGGTATCCGCCATCGGTACAGCCGGCTACATTTTGTGGTTTTCGTTCGGACTCATTCTGATTGCGAAAATCGGCACCTCCGTCAAAGTCAGCCACGCGGCCGGACAGAAGAACTTAGATGGCATCCAAAAGTACGCGTCCAACGGGTTATTGCTTCAAGTTCTTTTTGGACTGATTACCTCGGCCCTCATTCTGATTTTCCGGCGTCCATTCATTCTGATGTTCGGAATCGAGGAAAATGGTCCGGTTTACGAAAATGCGATTCGATATCTGACAATCTGCGGCGGATTCTTTTTCGTTCAGTTCATCACGAATGGTTTTGCGGCCATCAATGAAGGATTGGGCAAAACATTCACCAACCTCATGATTCTGCCAATCGGACTTGCTGTTAATATGATTTTGGACCCTTTGATGATTCTGGTTTGGAAGATGGGTGTGACGGGAGCGGCCGTCGCGACGGTCGTTGCGCAGATCATTACGCTTTTGGTCTACATCGTTGTCTATTTGTGTTCCAAACAAAAGGTGTTTGTGCTTCATCGCTATGTATTCGATCCGAAAGTGTCACGCGACATTTGTAAAATCGGCTTTCCAGCCGGCCTCCAGAGCATGTTCTTCACCACTTGCTCGATCATCATCGGCATTATGGTGATGGGATTTGGTAATGAGGTCTTCGCCGCTCAGCGGGTCGGGTCGCAAATCGAACAGTTCACCTGGATGATCGCCGGCGGCTTTCAAACGGCGCTGGCCGTTTTCGTCGGCCAAAACTTTGGGGCCAAAAATTATCTGCGAATTAAGAAAGGCACCTTGTTATTAACTGCCATTCTGGTTCCGTACTCGGCGATTTTTACGCTGCTGTTCTTCTTCAAATCGGAATTTTTCATTCGTTTGTTTTTAAATTCGGAAGCGACCGTGCAATATGGTACCGAGTATCTGCGAATCATCAGTTTCTCGCAGATCTTCATGATGGTGGAGGGAATCGGTGCGGGGTTATTCCATGGGGTTGGAAAAACCAAAATCCCTTCGATATCCGGAATCATTGGCAATGTGATGCGGATTCCGCTTGCATTTCTGTTGATCGGATCAATGGCGCAAAGAGGAATTTGGTGGGCGCTTAACATTTCGGACGGATTCAAAGGCACCTTCCTGGTCGTCGGCGGCATCATTCTCTTGATGAATGCCGAAAAGAAAGCGGCAAAACCGGTTCCGGTTCCGGAACCTTTGCAATAATGGTATTTTCTGAAGGGGCGATCGTTCGACCCTTCTTTTTTTTGACGATAAACGGAAATTATTTTGTGAAAACGCTTGTATTTTTACCTTCTCAGTTTTATACTTTGGTTGTGGTATTACCACAATGCAATTTGGAGGGCGTTTATGGACAAACTTGCAACGATGAAGGAACCAAAAAACCTGACACCAAGGATCAAGTGGCTGCGCGATTACTACTTTGAGGGAACCGCACGCGCTTGGAACAACGAGTACAACTGCTATACAGATGGATTACCATGGGATTTTTTGTTTGATGAAATCACGTATTATATTGTGCCGGAAACGATTGCGTTCTATCAGACTTATACGAGTTCGAGTCTGCAATCGGCCATCAAAATTGAAATGCCGGAGAGTTTTTGGCAGCTGTCTTTGAAAGAGCGTCGGGCATCCTTCATTAAGGAAGCCATCGTCAACCATGTTCCGCAGGAGATCATCCCAAATGATCTGCTTTGCGGCGCTCGATTCAACATGCTGACATCGCATTGCCTGACCAAAAAAGAAGCTGCGGACCGTTTGCGTTTGGTCAACGGAAAAAATGGTGCCCGCAACCAGGAAGTCGAGTATTACTACTATGGATTCGGAAATGATGGCGCCACGAGCGGACATCTGATTCCCGATTATCAGAAGATCGTCGATTTCGGGTTTGAAAAGGTTTATCATGATTTGCAGAAACGCTATGAACGGATGAACAAAAGCGAACAGCAATCCGCAAAGGGCGCGCAGATTCGCGCCATGATGATCGCCACGACGATGCCAAAGGAACTGGCGGCGAAATATGCAAATAAGTGCGCTCACGAAGAGCAAAAGACGACAGATGTAGGTAGAAAAGCGGAACTGCTGCAAATGAAGAAGAACCTGGAAGTGGTTCCCTGGCACAAGGCGGAAAACTTCTATCAGGCGGTTCAATCGCTTTGGCTTACCCATATGCTGGTCATGGCCGATGAGAACTATCCGGGGCCGGGAGTCTCCTTCGGCCGGCTGGATCAATATCTGTATCCGTATTATCAAAAATCAAAAGCCGAAGGCATGAGCGATGCGGAAGCCAAAGAGATTCTCGGCTGTTTCTGGTTTCATTGCAACACGGCTTATGATGCCCAGATTCGCGTCGGAAACAACGGCATCACAGCCGGATTCGGACAGCTCTTCAATATTTCCGGTATGGACAAAAACGGCAAGGACCTTACCAATGACTTAACGTATCTTTTGCTCGATGTCATCGATGATTTGTCTCCCATTCTGGAACCGAAACCCAATGTGCGTCTGCATAAGAATTCCCCGGAGAAACTACTCGATCGCGTGGTGGAAATGATTGCCTCCTCTCAAGGTGCCCCCTTCCTGCTCAACTTTGATGAACGGTCGATCGCCGGCATGCTCCGAGAAGCAAAAGAAGGCAATTGCTCCGCCAAAATTCATGCGGATAATGTTGCGGATTATGCTTCCGTCGGCTGTCTGGAAAACACCATGGTCGGAAACGACCGCTCCGGCACCGTTGATAATAATCTGTATTTGTACAAAGCCGTGGAACTGGCTTTGAACGATGGAAAAGACATCATCCCCAAGAAGAACGATTTGAGCGGAGCGATTCTTCCGATTCGTCAGCACGGTCCTAAAACCGGAACTTTGGATCAATTGGATACGTTTGAAAAATTCTATGAAGCGGTCAAACAGCAGACCGCCTTCATCATTAAAAAATCCGTGGAGATTTATGAGCTCTCCGAAAAAGTACGCGCCAAATACAGCAACACCACGTATCTTTCCACGCTCGTGAACGGTTGTATGGAAAAAGCGCTGGATGTGACGGAAGGCGGTGCCGAACTCGGGTTTGTGACTGTGGAAGGCGTCACCTTTGCCACGACGGTTGACTCGATTCTGGCCGTGAAATACCTTGTCTATGATCAAAAAGAGTCCACGCTCTCCGAAATCCGCGATGCGCTCGTTCATAACTGGGAAGGCTATGAAGTTTTGCAGGCAAAAGCGAAAAACAAAGCCCCCAAGTATGGTAGAGATGATGAAGAAGCCGATGCCATCGCCAAAGACTATATGGATTTCTTTGCGGCGGAAACCTGGAAATACAAGACGAAATCGACCAACCGTCAATTCCGTCCGGGCATGCTGTCGTGGAACTACTGGGCAAGCGCCGGTTTTATTCTGCCCGCTTCTCCGGATGGCCGTAAACAGGGACAGTTCTTCTCTAACGCCATCTGCCCGTCCAACGGGGCGGACATTTTCGGACCGACCGCGAATGCCAACTCCGTCGGCACCGTTTTGGGCGGAAAAGCAGAGAATGGCGATTACCAAAATTATCTGAATTGTCTGCCGAATGGAGCCAGCCACACCATTACGTTTAATTCCTCGTTGTTAAGAAACCCGGATCATCTCGCAAAATTCAAAGCCTTTCTGAAAGGATACATTCAAAACGGCGGTACGGCCCTGCAGATCAACGTGCTTGATCCGGAGATGCTGAAAGATGCGCAAGCCCATCCGGAAGACTATAAGTCTTTACTTGTTCGCGTCACCGGATACAATGCGTATTTCGTAACAGTCGGCCGTGAACTGCAGAATGAAATCATCGCCCGCGAATCGCACCAACAATATTAGGTGACCTATGCGAATTTTAAACATACAGCGAATGTCTACCGAAGACGGACCGGGGTTGCGGACCACAGTGTTTTTCAAAGGCTGTCCGCTTTCCTGCACCTGGTGTCACAATCCGGAATCGATCGTGCCGACCTTTCAAAAAGAATGGATCAAAGTGCGGTGCATCGGTTGTCATCTTTGCATTGAGCATTGTCCCAAACACGCTTTGGTTTCCACGCCAACTGGAATTATTACCGATCCGGAAAAATGCGATCTTTGCTTGCAGTGCGTCGAACAGTGTCCGACCGGGGCGATGAGCCGAATCGGAAAACCGATGACGGTATCCGCTCTGTTTAAAGAAGTGATCAAAGATACCGCCTATTTTAATGGCGATGGCGGCGTGTCACTATCTGGCGGAGAAGTACTCGCTCAAAGCAAAGAGGTACTCGAATTATGCGTCAAACTGAAGGAGCACGGAATATCGGTTGCGATTGACACCTCGGGATTTGCCCCCTACGCTTCCATTGAGGGGCTCCTCCCCTTTGTTGATCTCTTCCTTTATGATTTGAAATTAGCCGATTCCGGACTGCACAAGCGGTATTGCGGAGTAGACAACGACTTAATCAAAGAAAACCTGAAAAAACTATCCGCGACCGATGTAAAGATCTGGATCCGGACACCCATTATTCCGGGCGCAACGGACACGGTCGAAAACATTTCGGCGATTGCCTTGTTTCTGAAAGAGAATCAGATTCGTTATGATCGCTGGGAACTCTGCGCGTTTAACAATTTGTGCCGTGATAAATATACGCGGTTGAATCGCAGCTGGGACTTTGCGAAAACCCTTCTGCCCACGAAAAAACAGATGCTTGATTTGGTGGAAATCGCCCGTACGGTAACTGGCGAAAAAGAGAAGATCACATGCACCGGTGTCACACGACTAGAGGAGGAAACGGTATGAATCAAATCATGTCGAAAGAAGATTTAAAAGCTTTTGCGGTTACAATAAAAATCGGCCTGGTCGCCACGATCGATGATCTGGGCGATCCACATATCACAGTGCTTTCCACGCTCTCCGGGAAAGATGAAAAAACGTTGATGTTCGGGAAATTCGTCAAAGGTACGAGCACAGACCATCTGCTGGCGCGCCCGAAGGCTGGATTCCTGATCATGAATACCGCTAAAGAGTTCTGGTTTGGCAAGATGGATTATTCGCATTTGCTTAAGGAAGGCGAAGATTATATCATGTACAACAACCAGCCTTTGTATCGGTACAATACGTACTTCGGCATCAATACAGTATATTACCTGGCGCTGAAGGAAATATCAGAGAAAGAGTCATTACCGATGGGACAAGTGATTGGGAATGCACTGCTGGTGCTCTTATTAAAGAATCGGTTCAAATCCAAAGATAAAAAAGAAGTGATGAAACCCTGGGCGGCCAAATTCACGGCCAAACTGGATACCCTGAAGTTTATCTCATTCATTGATGAGAGTGGATACCCACAGATTGTCCCCATCATTCAGGCACAATCGGTCGGATCGAGTCGGATCGTGATTAAGAATGCACCCTTCAGTGACCGCCTGTCGGCACTCAAAGAAGGAACCAAAGTGGCCATTTTGGCTTTTAGCATGACCATGGAGGATATTTGCTCAAAGGCACCTTCCAGGGATTCTGCAAACGCGGATTCGGCTATGTCGAGATCGAACGGATTTATAATGCGATGCCTCCGATTCACAAGTACATCTATCCCGAAAACGAGAATAAGGAAGTGCTCTTTTCAGCGAAGGATCCGATTGCGCAATGAACATCGTTAGCAATCGCACCGAATCGCTGGTTAAAACGATTCAGAATGAAATCATCTCGGGCGAACTGAAACCGGGGGATAAACTGCTGCCGCTAAGGGATCTGGCCACAAAATATGATGTAAGCAGAAGTGTGGTAAACAGCGCCGTTTCGGCACTTTCGACCAAAGGATACATTCGCATCGTTCCCCGACATTATGCGGTGGTGAACGATTTCCTGGCCACGGGATCGCTTGCGATTCTGGCTGACATTTTCCATAGCGACAACGACTCGCTCAAAAAGAAAATGGTGGCGGAGACTTTGGCCTGCCGGATGCTTGTGGAGACCGACTCAGTCCGTAAGATCGCATCGGATCCCTCAATCGATCTTTCGTCTTTACAGAAATTGGTTGAGAAGGAAGCCATCTGGCACGCAAACCCCAAACGAAAATCAGACCAGCTGTGTGAAATGGATCTCGCATTTCACACCCGCATCATCCACCTGGCCGGAAATATGGTTTTTTCGATGATCTATCATACGTTTGATTATTTGGCGCAGGAAATGATTCATGACTTTTATGAAAATCCGGAAGTCATCCACTTTGTTTTGGAAAAACATCGGTCTATCGTGCAGGCACTGATCGCTAGAGATGTGCAAAAAGCCGATTCGCTGATGACGGAATTACTCCGCCATGGCGAAAAAGAACTGTTAAAGGCAATTTAATCGGGAGGGACCGGAATGGGCTGGATCGAAATCACTCTAATAGGCTTTGCTTCATTGCTGGTACTTTTCTCGGTATCAGTCAGTTATTTCATTGCGCGTGGTGTCTTTCACCCGCTCCATCTCACGCTTGCGGAGACGCGGGCGAAAGAAATGGAGAGAACACCGGATCTGCTTTTGGAATACGATCGTTGGGAGAAACATCCCTACATCCTCCGATCCCGTTTCGGATATGATCTGAAGACCTACTTTTTGCCGGCAGATGAAACCGTAACCGCGGGAACGCAAAAAAACAAATTCGTGGTCATTGCGCACGGGTATACCTATTCGCATCACGGGTCGATCAAATATGCTTGGATGATGAAAAAATTCGGTTTTAACGTCATTCTTTACGATGAACGCTATCATGGTGAATCCGGCGGGAAAACCTGCACGCTCGGATACTATGAACAATTTGATTTGGAAGATGTGATCTCCGATACATTTCACCGCTATGGACCGAATCTGTTTCTGGGCACGTACGGCGAATCGATGGGAGCGACCACCGCTCTATTAGAACAGGGATTTGATCATCGGCTGCGGTTTGTGATCGCAGACTGCGGGTTTGCCGATCTGCCGCTGTTACTGACCAACATGGTCAAATCGCGGTACCATTTGCCACGCTTCCCTTTTATTCCGCTTGCGGAAGGTTTTTTTCGTCTGGCGACCCGAACCAGCATGAAAAAAATCCGTCCGATCGCAGCGGTCCCCAAAGCGACGCAGCCGATCCTCTTCATTCATGGAAAAGAAGACCGCTTTGTGCCGGCCGTTCATACGCAAATGCTTTATGATGTCTGCCCGACCGCGAAACAGATCTACCTGGCGGAAAACAATGCCCGCCATGCCGAGTCGTTTCGAAAAAACCGACAGGAATACGAACGAATCCTGACAGAGTTTATGGTTCAGAATCAATTGTTTTAGCACCAAAAAGTGATTTTTTTCCTTTGTAAGCGAAACCCGTATCCCCGCGAGTATTATGGGGATATCTTTTTGATTTTCAGGTGTATAATAATAAATACAAATACTTTTTGACGGCGGTGTATACAATGTATGATGTAATAATCATCGGCGCTGGAGTGATCGGTTCCAGCATCGCAAAAGAACTCTCAAAATACGAATTGAAAATAGCGGTCCTTGACAAGGAAAATGATATCTGCGAACAGACTTCCAAAGCCAACAGCGGAATTGTCCACAGCGGATATGATGCCCATACAGGATCGATGAAAGCGAAGATGAACATTCGCGGCAGTCGCATGATGGAAAAAGTCTGTCGTGATCTTGATATTCCGTTCCGGCGGAACGGATCTTTGGTTTTGGCGTTTACCGAAGCGGATCTGCCCAAACTGGAAGACCTCAAGAAACAGGGAGACGCCAATGGCGTGGAAGGATTGCGTATCCTTTCAAAGGCCGAAGTTCTCACAATGGAACCCAACCTGTCCGATGGCGTTGCCGGCGCTCTGTTCGCCCCCACCGGCGGCATTGTCGATCCGTTTAAACTGACCATTGCAATGGCGGAAGTCGCCAACCAGAACGGTACCGAATTTCATCTCAACACCAAGGTCATCGACGTGGAGAAGAAAGACGATCATTTCGTGATCTATACGAACAAAGGTGAATATCTTAGCAAGGTGCTGGTCAACTGCGCCGGTGTCTACGCCGATGATATTAACAATCAATTGAGTCAGCACAAATTAAGCATTACTCCCCGCAAAGGCGAATATTGCCTGTTCGATAAAGAAGTAGGAAACACCGTTTCCAAAACGATCTTTCAATTGCCGACCGCTCTCGGAAAAGGGGTTCTAGTCACTCCGACCCCGGATGGCAATTTGCTCATCGGCCCGACGGCCAATGACATCATCGATAAAGAAGACAATTCCACCACGCAGGAAGGGCTGAATTCCATCGTTGCCAAAGCCCGTCAGAGCGTCAAACAAATCCCGATGGGATTCGTCATCACCGCTTTTGCCGGACTTCGTGCCACCGAAGCGGGCGGCGATTTTGTGATCGGTGAAGCCAAGGACGTCCCGAATTTTTACAATGCGGCGGGAATTGAATCCCCCGGTCTGACATCGGCCCCGGCGATCGGCGAATATCTGTCGCTTTTGATCTCCGAGCGTCTGCATGCCAAAGAGAAAACCACTTATGTAAAAACACGGAAGGATATCGTGCATTTCGAAACGCTTCCTGTGGAAGAAAAAGCGCAGCTGATCCGGGAAAAT
>Ga0209373_10002112_pt1 | contig 20754 bp, 22 predicted proteins | sample Higcelweek5metaG_FD_187173 | JGI IMG/M metagenome (GOLD analysis project Ga0209373, IMG submission 187173) | Freshwater pond sediment microbial communities from the University of Edinburgh, under environmental carbon perturbations - High... | ecosystem: Environmental > Aquatic > Freshwater >... | reverse complement strand
CATCGACGAGAAGAGCTACAAGCCGGGTCTGGGTGCCTACAAGCGCTGAGGAAGGGCAAAGGGGCGGCGGGTGCCGCCGCTCCTGGTTTGATCAATCTACTGTCGTCATGTCCCTTGTTGACCGCGCTTCCCGCTCGCTTCAATCAATCCTGCCCCACCCGGCACCCAAGACCGGGCCTTGAAAATACCCCTCCAGGGAGAAATGCCCCATGATCCCCCCTACCCCCACCGCCAGCTGGCCAGCCCCCGATCCGGTCGCCTTCCAGGCTGCCATGCGACCGAGCGCGCTGGCGTTGGTTGATCTGGTGGGTGGGCGGCGTTTCAGCTATGCCGATCTGGATGCCGCCATCAACCGCTGCGCCCAATGGCTGGTGGCGACGCTGGGTGATACCAATGGGCAGCGTGTTGCCGTGCTGGGCCGCAATGATGTGGCCATGCCCATCCTGCATCTGGCGGCGGCCCGCGTCGGGGCCATCTTTGTGCCGCTGAACTGGCGGCTGACCGTGCCGGAACTGGCCTTCCAGATCGGGGATTGCACGCCCGCCCTGCTGCTGGCTGATGCGGAATTCCGCCACAGCGCCGATCAGGCTGCCGCCGGCCAACCCGAAACCCAGGTACTGAACCTGAGCGATGCCGTAGCGGAATGGGAAAGCCAGCCCGCAACAAGGCCGAACTGTTTCCCGTTGGCCGATCAGCCCTCCACCCTGCTTTACACCTCGGGCACATCTGGCCGGCCCAAGGGGGCACTGCTGACGGAGGCGAATGCCTTCTTCACTGCGGTTAATTTCGGCATGATGAACAAGATCACCGCCGATTCCGTGGTGTTATGCGACATGCCGCTGTTCCATGTCGTCGGCCTGCTCACCATGACGCGCACGCCGCTGACCCAGGGCGGCACGCTGCTGATGTCGCGCGGGTTTGAACCGGCGGTGACGCTGGCGCGGCTGGCCGATCCCGATCTGGGCATCACCCATTACATGTGCGTACCGCAAATGGCGCAGACCCTGCGCCAGCACCCGGATTACCGGGCCGATGTGCTGGCGCGGCTGACAGCTTTCTGCACCGGCGGCGCACCGATGCCGCCGTCGCTGATCCAGCGTTTCGTGGATGAGGGGATCACCATCGCCGACGGTTATGGGATGAGCGAGGCGGGAACCGTGCTGGGCATGCCGGTGGGTGACCGCGCCCGCATCGCCGCCAAGGCCGGTTCCGCCGGCCTGCCGGCCCCGGTGCTGCGGGTGCGGCTGGTGGATGATGATGGCCATGATGTGCCCGAAGGGGCGGTGGGGGAATTGTGGATCAACGGCCCCAACCTGTCGCCCGGATATTGGAACCGCCCGGAACTGCCCACCCTGGCCCAGCAGGGCGGCTGGCTGCGCACGGGCGACGCGGCAAGGCGGGATGAAGATGGCTTCTACTATCTCGTCGATCGCAAGAAGGACATGTATATTTCCGGTGGCGAAAACGTCTATCCGGCAGAGGTGGAAGGCGCCATCCTGGAACTTGATGCCGTGGCGGAAGTGGCCGTGATCGGCATGCCGGATGAAAAATGGGGGGAAGTCGGCTGGGCCTTCATCGTCCCCCGCACCGGCCACAGCCTGACGGCAGAGGCGGTGACCGCCCATCTGGATGGCCGTCTTGCCCGTTACAAACGCCCGCACAAGGTGGTTCTGTGCGAAAAACTGCCCCGGACCGGCTCCGGCAAGGTGCAAAAACATGTGCTGCGACAACAAGTTTTAGCGCAGGCGTGAAGCGACCGCTCGAAATCCGCGCGCCATGCCTGTAACTTGGGGCGGCAGAGAGCGAAGGGGGCTGAAAAGAAAAGCATGGTTATGGATGATCAGGCACGTTCAAACGGGGTCGATATGTCGGCGCTGCATTCCTCCGTGGGTTATCGGTTGCGCCGGGCCCAGATTGCGGCGTTCAACCTGTTCATCCAGTTCATGGCAGAGGTGGATATCCGCCCCACCCAGTTCGCCATTCTGACCGTGGTGCGCGACAATCCCGGCCTCAGCCAATCGCAGATCAGCGACGCGCTGGGGCTGAAACGGGCCAATCTGGTGCCACTGCTGGATGCGCTGGAAGGGCGCGGCCTGTTGGTCCGCTCCCCCTCCCCGGCAGATCGCCGCTCATATTGCCTGCACCTGACGCCGGATGGGCAGGAGCGGATGAAAGAATTCCAGGCCCGCCATGATACCTATGAGGCGGAGCTATCCTCCCAACTCGGCCCCGCCGGTCGCGGGGCGCTGCTGTCGCTGCTGGATGGTATCCAACTGGTCGCCAACAGCAACGGGGATGGGGAGGAGTAAAGGCCCTTATCCTCTATACGGGTCCGTTCGGGGCAGCCGTGCCGCGCGCTGCAAGGCACGGCTGGTGATGAAATCACGTAAAGCACGCGGGATGCGGTCACGGCTGGACCAGCGCAGCGCCGCGCGGGTGGTGCTGAGCCATTCCAGCGCCACCTCCCGACCATTCTCATACCGGTGCTGATCCATTTCCGTCATGCCATCCAGGCGGCGGTAATCCAGCGGCAGACCCCGCATCGCCTCGGTAAATCCATCATGGAAGGCGTGGTGCGCCACCACCACGCGGGCCACCCGCCAGCTGTGCGCGCCATGAATATTGTCGTTGGGTGCCATCGGTCGATCCGGTGGAGGGATATTGCATTGACAAGATACGTTACGTTATAACATACGCAAGATATTTTGACGTAATCTGGATACCCCCATGGACAAGCGCCTGCCCGTCACCGTGCTTTCCGGCTTTCTTGGTGCCGGTAAAACCACCCTGCTGAACCACGTTCTCAACAATCGCGAGGGTTTGCGTGTCGCCGTCATCGTCAACGACATGGGCGAAGTGAATATCGACGCCGATCTGGTCCGCGATGGCGGCAACCTCTCCCACACGCAGGAAAAGCTGGTGGAGATGAGCAATGGCTGCATCTGCTGCACCCTGCGCGATGATCTGTTGCTGGAGGTGCGCCGGCTGGCAGCGGAACGGCGGTTCGATTATCTGCTGATTGAAAGCACCGGTATTTCCGAACCGCTGCCCGTCGCCGCCACCTTCGATTTCCGCGACGAGGCCGGCGACAGCCTGGCCGATGTGGCGCGGCTGGATACGATGGTCACGGTGGTCGATGCGGTGAACCTGCTGCGCGACTACGCCTCCACCGATTTTCTGCGCGACCGGGGCCAGTCGCTGGGGGAGGATGATGGCCGCGCCCTGGTCAACCTGCTGGTTGACCAGATTGAATTTGCCGATGTGATCGTGCTGAACAAGGTGGACACCGCCACGCCCGAGCAGTTGGACCTAGCCCGCAAGATCATCCGCGCCCTGAACCCCGATGCGGTGCTGCTGGAGACGTCACGCGGGCGGGTGCCGCTGCGGCAGGTACTGGATACCGGTCGTTTCGATTACGAAAAGGCCCAGGAACATCCGCTCTGGTTCAAGGAACTGTACGGGTTCGGGGATCATCAGCCGGAAACGCTGGAATATGGCATTTCCAGCTTCGTCTATCGCGCCCGCCGCCCCTTCCACCCGCAGAAATTCTTCAATTTCATTCAACGGGAATGGCCAAACGTCTTGCGTTCCAAGGGTCATTTCTGGTTGGCAACAAGGCCGGAATGGGTGGGCGAGTTGGGACAGGCCGGTGCCCTGGTCCAGCATGAAGCGATGGGGTTCTGGTGGGCATCCGTGCCCAAGGAACGCTGGCCGGAAGACCCGGACCATCGCCGTTCCATCACCCGCAACTGGCACCCGGTCTATGGCGACCGGCGCCAGGAAATCGTCTTCATCGGCACCGGCATGGATGAAGCGGACATCCGCCGCCAGTTGGATGCCTGCCTGATCGGGGATGAAGGGGCAGCGGAACTGGATCTGGCCAACTGGTGCCAGTTGCCGGACCCGTTCCCCCGCTGGAAGCGGGCGGGTGAGGCATGATGGCGCTGTCGCTTCCCCTGCCCGCCATCGCGGCGAGCCACGGCGGCGGCGTGGTCCGCAGTGCCGATCCTGGCGTTCTGGCCCGCGTGGGCCAGGCGGATACGGCGCTTGCCCTGTGGGAACGGCCGATGCCGGACCTGATGCGCTGCCTTGCCGCCCTGCCGGCCAGCCGCCTGCCCAGCGGGCGGGTGCTGGTGCGGCTGGCCGATGCGCCCGCCGCCCTGATCCGGCTGCTGGATGAGAGCCCCTTGACCGACCTGCCGCTGATCCAGGCCCTGCTGGCGGACATGCTGGACCTGACACAGCGCTTTGCCGCCATCGCCCGAACCGACCAGGTGGATATCCGGCTGGACAAGCTGGCGCACAATGCCTGCTGGAAATTCCACCGCGACCATGTGCGGCTGCGTCTGCTAGCGACATATCGCGGGCCGCAGACCCAGATCGTGCCGCCCAGCCATGCGGCCCTGGCTATAACCACCCAGCGCGCCTATCGGGGGCCGCTGGAAGAGCTGGCACCGGGCACGGTGGCCCTGTTCAAGGGCGCGTGTGCGGCGGATGATTGCGGCATCGTCCACCGCTCTCCCCCCATTGCCGGCACTGGGATCACACGGCTGCTGCTCTGCCTGAACCTGCCGTCTGATGCGTCCCCGCCGCCGTGGGAACATGGCGGCGGATAATATTCCCGGGCGTTTGGTGAGCGCCCTGTGCTATCCGCAGGAAGCCGACCAGATGACGACCTCTCATCGGGATCATTCATTCAGATGCGTATCGCCGCCATTCAATGCCCCGCCATATTCGACGATGCTGGCAGGACGTGCGAGGTGATTGCGAACCATATGCGGTGGGCGGATACGGCAGCAGTCGATCTCGTTCTTTTCCCGGAAGCCTTCCTGCTGGGGCATTCCTACGATCCCGAGAAAATTGCTCTGCGTGCTTCCCAGGTATCGAACAGCACTTTGGATGAGCTGTGCAGAAATGTCGCCGATTTTCAGGCAACATTGATCGTAGGCGGTTTCGAGCGGAGAGATGGTCACATCTTCAACAGTGCTTTTGTGATCGAACGCGGGCATATCATCGGCCGCTATGCCAAAGCCCACCCCAATGAACCGGGTATATCGCCCGGCAGCGATTTTTCCACCTTCGTCAGGTCTGGTTGCCGCTATGGCATGAATATCTGCAATGACGCAAACCATGCGGATGCCGCCGGGCAACTCGCACGGCAGGGGGCGAGGTTAATCCTCTACCCGCTTAACAACATGCTGAAACCGGTGACGGCGACAAGATGGCGAGCGAAAAGCCTTATCAATCTGCAAAACCGCGCATGTGAGACGAATTGCTGGATCGCATCATCCGATGTGACAGGCGAAACCGATGGTCTGATCAGTTATGGATGCACCGCCATCATCGCACCTGACGGACAGGTCATGGCCCAGGTTCCAGAGCAGCAGGAAGGCATCGTGATACACGACGTACCATCCGAAACCACTCTGTTTCCGGCCTGCTAAATTCCCTCGGCAGCACAGCGCCCGTGTCAATGGCAGTAAAAGGTACCGTCCGGGTTGGGGTGGCAACATTGCAACCCGGACGTCTGCGCCGCCATACGGGCACGGTAGAGTTCCATAGCGCGCTGGCGCAATTCCCCTGGCTTGGTCTGTGGGTTGGCGGCGGCGGCGGCGGCCTCTTCCTCTGCCTTTTTCGCGGCGGCTTCCGCCTCCTGCACCCGTCTGGCAGCGGCCTCCAGGTCGGGCATTCCGCAATCCATATTCTCATACAACTTGCCGCAGCCAATTTCCTGCGCCGCAGCCGGCAGCGCCGTGCCAGCCGCCAGGGCCAGGATCAGGGCGGCACCGGCCAGCAAGGACGGGCGATCAGGACGCAGGCACGACACGGGCATTCTCCAGATGGTAATAGATGCCGTTCTCATCCTCCGCCGACAGGCGCAGGGTGCCTTCCAGCTTGATCTGTTCCAGGGTGGCCGGCACCGCATCGGCGGCATCCACCTGGATCAGATCGGCCGGGCCCGGCGGCGGGCAGAAGGGACACGACGGTGCCAGCGACGATAACAAGAATTTGCGGCTTTTGTCCGCCGTATCCAGCGGCAGGAAGAATCCTGCCACAGTGAAGGGTTTGCCATCCAGGGCCGCCACCTCCTTACCGAACAGGGCCACGGGGCGGGAGACCTGTTTGATGATCTTGTCCACCTCCCGCACGTTGGCGATGCGGTCCCAGCCCAGCGTGGCGCGGGGGATGGCGCCCGGCTGGTTGGCGTCATTCGCCTTGGCGGCCAGATTGGGGTCTTTCACCTCTTTGAAAGCCGACGCCGTACCGGTACCGGCCAGCATCAGCAACCCGCCCAGGGCCAGCCCCGCCCAACGCTTGCACCCAGCCATCACCCGCATACTCCCCTCAGCGTTGCGCCAACATACGCGCCACATCCCCGCGATAGGCCCGGATCGCCGGCAGCAGGGCCGCCAGCAGCGCCGTACCCAGCGCCAAAGCCAGGGGCCAGAGATCCACCTGCCCCACCGACGGCACCGCCAGCCCCAGATCGCGCGCCTGGGCGGAGAAACGGCCCATCAGCACCATGCCCAGATGGGCAAGACCGAAGCCCAGTAAAGCCCCTGCCCCGCCAACCAGCAACGCCTCTGTCAATATCTGACCCAGGATGCGCGACCGGCTGGCGCCCAGCGTACGCATGATCGCCAGATCATATCGGCGTTCCTGCAACGAATTGGCAAGGGCGATGAAGGTGCCAAGGGCAGCCGCCAGCACCAGCACGCCACCGAACAGCTTCATCGTATCCACCCCGATCCCCAGCAGGGAGCGCAGGCGCAGCATCTCCGTCGCCGGGCTGGCGGCCTGCATGTCGGTGCCGGTATTGATCTCCCGCGGTAACCGGGCAGCAGCCAGCGGCGTGGCATAGCGCACCAGCAGGGCCGTCACCTCCCGGTGCGGCTGATGCCCCGCCTCTTCCTTGGCGCCATGGTCGTGCCCGTCATGATCACCATCGGCGTCCGAATCCTCGTCATGATCATCGCCATCATGGTGATGGTGGTGATGTTCATGCACGGCCCAGACGCTGGCCACCGGGGTCAGCACCAGCCGGTCCAGCACGCTGCCGGTGGGGGCCAGGATGCCCACCACCTTGTAAGGGGCGAAGGAATGCACCTCCCCACCCGCCGTCAATCCGTGGCTGCCCGCAAAACTGTCACCGATTTTCAGGCCGGATGTGGCCGCTGCTGTGGCGCCCAGCATGGCTTCCATCGGCTGGGCAAAGACCTGACCCTGGGCCAGCTTGCCGCCATAATGGTCGATATAGGCAGGCTCCGTGCCGATGATGCGATAGCCCTGGTAATTATCACCCAACGCCACCGGCACCACTTCCCGCACCAGCCGGTTGGCGCGCAGGGTGTCCAGCGCCGACAGGGGCACATTACCCGTCGGCGTATCGATATGCAGCAGGGCGGACATCACCAGCTGCAGCGGGCTGCCCTTGGCCCCCACCACCATGTCAAAACCGGCGACATCGCGGGCCAGGCGATCCTCGATCCGCCGGTCCAGCATCAACAGGAAGCTGATGGTGGCCACACCCAGGGCCAGCAGCAGCAGGTTCAGCAGGCTGGTCAGCGCCCGCTGGCGCAGATAGGCCAGGCTGAGGGTGAGCATGTTCATGCCACCACCCCTTCCGGCTTGGTCAGGCGCAGGGCAACCGGCAGGCGCGCCGTCAAACGCTGGTCATGCGTGGCGATCAGCAGGGTGGCACCGCTCAGATCGGCCTGCTGCAACAGCAGCTCCAGGGCGGCGGCGCAATTCTCATCATCCAGCGCGCTGGTCGGCTCGTCCGCCAGCAGCAGGGCCGGGCGGTTGACCAGGGCGCGGGCCACAGCCACCCGCTGGCGTTCCCCCTGCGACAGGTCAGACGGGCGTGCCTTGGCCCGATCGCCCAACCCGAAACGGACAAGCAGTTCCTTGATCACCGCCTCATCGACGGCATGGCCAGCCAGGGTCTGGGCCAGCCGCAGATTATCGGCGATGGATACCGCCTCGATCAGATGCAACTGCTGGAAAACGATGCCGATATGTTGGGCCCGGAGCCGATCCAGACCCACGGGGCCAAGCTGGCGCAGATCCTGGCCCAGCAGCTTGAAGCTGCCCGCCATCACCGGCAACAGCCCCGCCAGCAGGTTCAGCAACGTGGTCTTGCCGCTGCCGCTGGGGCCGAGCAGCAGGCCATGCTGCCCCTTGGCCAAATGCAGCGCCGGAACGGACAGGATATCCCGCCCGCCGATGGAATGGCGTAAATTTTCAATCTCGATCAGGGCATCGGCCATTGCCGCCACTCTCCCGCCTTGCCGTGGGTAAACTTATGTCGATCTATACATTATAACATAACAAAACAATGCGACAGAAATGGCCGGGCGCTTTGGCAGCGGCCCGGCCTTGGGCATTGTTAAGCGATCATAACCGGCTAGCTGCTGCCCTTGCCATTCTCTCCACCGTCACCCATGCTGCGGCCGGGATCCAGGGGCCACAAGCGCTTCGCTCTACGAAACTGGACCCCGGCTTGGCACCGGGGTGACGGTAAATGTAGCTGATACTGTAAAGAACGACAGGCTTCTCAAACCTGCATTGCCAGCACCGCCAGACCGACCAGGGCCACCGCACCGCCGGCCACGCGCGGGAACAGGCCGGCGATCCAGGCACGGTTGCGCAGGGCCAACGCCGTACCCACGGCAATGGCGGACTGGATGAACGCCAGACCCAGCAGATATGACGCAATCGGCGTCGGCTCCGCGCCATAGATCGACTCGCCATAGGCATAGCCGTGGAACAGGCCGGCAAAGGCGAACAAGGCCGCCCAGGCCGCGACCGGCAGCTTGCGCCCGCTGGCGATCAAACCGCCCGCCATCAGAACCGACAGCGCCACCAGCAGTTCAGAGGCCGGCAGGTTGATACCCGCCACATGCAGCCCGACCCCGATGCAGGAAACCGCAACGAACAGCACCGGCAGCAACAGCGGCAGGCCGGCGACAGCCACGGCCAGACCGGCAGCCAGGATGAAGGCCAGATGGTCCAGCCCGATCACCGGATGGCCCAAACCGGACAGCAGCCCCTGTATGAAGGTGGCAGGCAGTTCGCCATCCATCATGTGATGGGCATGGGCCGGCAGCGTGGCAATCAGGCTGGCCGCCAGGGCGGCACCGCAGCCAGCGGTGCGGCGGAATTGAAACGACATACTTCCTCCTCTTACGTCCTCCCTCCGAGGACGGTTGCGGCTATGGTTCCAGCGGCAGGTCTCCTGGCTTGCGGCTGATTTGCGCGTTGGGTCCGCCTTCCCGGATTTCTCGATACGAAAACCAGTGGCCTGAATGGACCGAACGCTCGCCGCACACAGTTGCGGGGGCAGCCGCGGCTTGGAACCGGATGGGGTCCGGTCGACCGCGTTCCCTTTTCATGCCGGTGTTGAAACCGGCAACCGATGGAATGCGCTGGCACTATGGGGCCAAGCCGGGATGATTGACAAGCACGTCCACCATCCGGTCTATTGCCAGATGCGCCGGTCGCCGGCCGGGCCTGTGCAACCCGGTCGGCGTTAAAAGGGAACACGGACCTGATGTTTGCCCCTGCCCGATCACGGGACCAAGGGCACATTGGCGACCGTGGCTGCCCCCGCAACTGTGTGTGGCGAGCCTGTTCCATCCAGGCCACTGGTTCTTTCAAGAACCGGGAAGGCGGAACAGGTGATGACCCATGAGCCAGGAGACCTGCCGCGCGTCAGGGACGGTTTCGGGCGGGGTGCCCCGGTGCCGGTCGGCCAGCTTTTTGCCTGCGCCGATGGAGCCGCCTTGATCGCGGTGCTTCCCTGTCCGGCATCCCTGGAAAGCATGGCCGGATACGGGGAAAATGACCGACCAGATGATGATTGCAGCAGATGCCGGGCCGGTTCGGCCCGTGGTGTCCGTCTGCCGTTCCTGCCGGGGGCCTGATGCGCCGCCGGACTTGGCCCCCGAACAGCGACCGGGGGCCGTGCTGGCGCGCGGCCTGTGCGACAGCCAGCCCGATGATGTGGCGGTGCAGGTGGTGGATTGCCTGGGCAACTGCAACCGTGGCCCCTCTGCCGCGCTGCAATGCGCCGGGCGCTGGCAATATCTGTTCGGGGAGATTGACCCTGCCAGCGGCCCCGCCGACCTGCTGGCCGCCGCCCGGCTGCTGGCGGGCTCACAAGATGGGCTGCTGCCCTGGCGCACCCGTCCGCCGGCCCTGAAAAAGGGGCTGATCGCCCGCCTGCCCGCCTTCCCCGCCCCCGTTGCCGTCGGCTGAAAGTCCATAATCATGAGCACACTTAACAAGGTGCCCTGCACCATCATCACCGGCTTTCTGGGTGCCGGCAAAACCACCCTGGTGCGCCATCTGCTGGGCAATGCCGGCGGTCGACGGCTGGCGGTGATCGTCAATGAATTTGGCGATGTCGGCGTGGATGGCACGCTGTTGAAGGGTTGCGGTGACGAAACCTGCCCGGACGAAAATATCGTGGAACTGGCCAATGGCTGCTTGTGCTGCACCGTGGCTGATGATTTCGCGCCCACGCTGGATGTGCTGCTGGCCCGCCAGCCAGCCATCGACCATATCCTGATTGAAACCAGCGGTCTGGCCCTGCCCAAGCCGCTGGTGCAGGCCTTCAACTGGCCGGCGATCAAGGGAAGGGTGACGGTGGATGCCGTGGTGGCCGTGGTGGATGGTGCCGCCCTGGCGGATGGTCAGGTGGCCGGCGATCTGGCCGCCTTGGCCAACCAGCGCGCCGCCGACCCGGCGCTGGACCATGACAACCCGCTGGAAGAGGTGTTTGGCGATCAGATCGCCTGTGCCGATCTGGTGGTGCTGACCAAGGATGACCTGCTTGACGCGGCAGGCCAGGCCCGCGCCCGTGCCGCCGTGGAACGCGCCCTGCCGCGCGGTGTCGGCATTATCCCCGCCGTGGAAGGAAGGGTGTCGCCCAACCTGCTGCTGGGCCTGGGGCTGGCGACGGAACAGGATATCGAAAACCGCCGCACCCATCATGATGGGGAAGAGGACCATGATCATGATGATTTCGACAGCGTGGTCGTGCCCGTGCCGCCGCTGGCCGACGCCACAGCCCTGACCGCCCGGATTGAGGCGCTGGCGCGCGACCATGGCATTCTGCGGGTGAAGGGCCATGTCGCCGTGGCCGGCAAACCGATGCGGCTGGCCGTGCAGGCGGTGGGGGGCCGGGTGAACCAATATTATGACCGGCTGTGGGAGAAGTTTGAGGAACGGCAGGGCAAGCTGGTCGCCATCGGGTTGCACGGTTTCGACCGCGCCGCCGTCGCCGCCCTTCTGGCCGGCTGATCCACCATGCATCTTCTGGCCACCAGCAGCGCCCTTCTGGATGAGCAATCGGCAGCCGTCGATATTGCCCAGCCGTTGGCCGACGTGCTGGTGGCCAGTTTTTCCGACAGTGACCTGCAATCACTGGGGGCGGCCCATGCCGCCGCTGGTGTGGGGTGGAGCCTGGGGCTGGTCAATCTGCGCGTGCTAGCGCACCCGATGTCGGTCGATCTGTGGCTGGACCGCACGGCCCGGCATGCCAGGTTGATCGTGGTGCGGGTGCTGGGTGGGCTCGACTGGTGGCGCTATGGTGCCGAAAGTCTGGCCCAGCGCTGCCAGCGCCATGGCATCCAACTGGCCCTGCTGCCGGGGGAGGATCGGGACGATCCACGGCTGGCAGAACTCTCCACCCTGCCCGCCCCCACCTTGTCCCGCCTGCTGGCCCTGTTCCGCGCCGGTGGCATGGCCAATGCCGACGGGCTGGTGCGGGGGCTGGGCAGCCTGCTGGATGGCGGGAACGAGTTTCCCGACGCCGTGGCCGCCCCGCTGGTCGCCCCCTATGCCATGGCCGGCGACGGATCGGCGGGGCGGGTGGTGGTATTGCTCTACCGGTCCCAGGTGCTGGCCGGTGATACCGCCCCGGCGGATATGCTGATCGAAAGGCTGGCGGCGGCGGGGGTGGAAGTCCATGCCTTCCACCTGCCGGGCCTGAAGGTGCCGGGCGTGGCGGATGCGCTGGCCGCCCATAAAATCGGCCCGGTCGATCTGGTATTGACGTTGACGGCGTTTGGCGGCGGGGGCGATCTGCCCTTTGGCGATGCGCCCCTGCTGCATCTGGTCAATGCCACCACCCTGCGCGATGCCTGGGCGGCATCCGACCGGGGCCTGGGCGCATCGGACCTTGCCATGCATGTCGTGCTGCCGGAAATCGATGGCCGGGTGTTGACCGGGGCGATTGCCTTCAAACAGGCCGATGACGCCACCGCCGTGGCCCTGTCCCGCCCGGAACCGGCCTTGCTGGACCGGGTGGTGGAACGGGTGCTGGCAAGGCTGCGCCTGCGCCACACCCCAACAGACGACCGCCGGCTGGTGATCCTGCTGCCCGATTATCCGGGGGCGGCGGGGCGTGAGGCCTATGCCGTGGGGCTGGATGTACCGGCCAGCCTGCGCGCCATCATCAATCTGTTGCAGGGTGCCGGCTGGCAGACCGGGCCGCTGCCAGAAACTGACCGCGCCCTGCTGGATGGCATCATCCGGGGCGACGCCGCCGCCCACCTGCCCCTTGCCGCCTATCAGGCCTGGCTGGATGCCCATCCGGACGCGGCCAGCCGGATGCTGGAAGCCTGGGGGCCGCCGCAGGATGACCCGATATTCCGCGATGGGGCCTTTCGCTTCCGTGCCCTGGCCTGTGGCCCGCACTGGCTGGCCCTGCCACCCGAACGCGGGCGGTTTGATCAGCGCCGCGCCGATTACCATGATATCAGCCTGCCGCCGCGCCATGGGTTGATGGCTTTCTGCCACTGGATGCAGGCACAGGCGCCCCATGCCCTGCTGCATCTGGGTGCCCATGGCACGCTGGAATGGCTGCCGGGCAAGGCCGTAGCGCTGACGCCGGATTGCTTCCCGGAACTGGCGGTGGCCGCCCTGCCGGTGATCTATCCCTTCATCCTGACCAATCCGGGCGAAGCCGCACAGGCAAAGCGCCGGCTGGCCGCCATCACCCCCGGCCACCTGCCCCCGCCGCTGGCGGAAGGGTCGCTGACCGGCCCAATGGCGGAGCTGGAACGGCTGGTGGAGGAATATGCCCAGGCCGATGGGGTGGACCCGCGCCGGCGTGACCGGCTGGGCAGCCTGATCCTGGATGAAGCCCGCGCCCAAGGCCTGCTCTCCACCCTTGGCCTGGAAAGCCAGGAGGGTGGGGAGGCGCTGCGCCGCATCGATGCCTGGCTCTGCGACCTGAAGGATATGGCGCTGCAGGATGGCTTGCATATTTACGGTCACGCCCCGGCGGGGGCAGCGCCTGAGATCATCGCCAGTGCGGTGGGCGAACGCGACGGGCTATTGACCGCGCTGGCGGGCCGGCACCTGCCCCCCGGCCCGGCAGGGGCACCGGCACGGGGGCGGCTGGATGTGCTGCCCAGCGGGCGCAACCTTTACACCAGCGACCCCCGCACCCTGCCCACCCCCACCGCCTTTGCCCTGGCGCGCAAGGCCGCCGACGCGGTGATCCGCCTGCGTCTGCAGGAAAAGGGGGAGATGCCGCGTCAGTTGGTTCTGGACCTGTGGGGTAGCGCCGGCCTGCGTACGGGCGGGGAGGAGGTGGCGCAGGTTCTGGCCTTCTTAGGCTGCCGCCCCCTGTGGGAACCCGCCACGGGCCGGGTGCGTGGGGTGGAGGTGCTGCCCCCCGCCGTGCTGGACTGGCCGCGCGTGGATGTTACCTGCCGCCTGTCCGGCCTGTTCCGCGACCTGTTCCCGGCCCAGATCGCCCTGCTGGACAGCGCCATCCAGGCCGTGGCCGCCCGCGATGAAAGTGATGAGGATAATCCGCTGGCCGCAGCATCCCGCGCCGGGGACGATCTGCTGCGCCTGTTCAGTTGTGCGCCCGGCCGCTATGGCAGCGGCATTGATGGCGCGCTGTCCGACCCGACCGTTAACGCCGCTGATCTGGCAGGGGCCTATCTGGAAGCCGCCGGTTTTGCGCTGAAGGCGGATGGCGGCATGATCCCGGCCCCCGGTGCCTTTGCCCGGCGGGTACAGGGGGCCGATCTGCTGGTGCATGGGGCGGACGATCCGCACCGCGACCTGTTGCAGGGCGGGGCCGATGCCAATTTCATCGGCGGTTTCGCGCTGGCGGCACGGGCCGATGCCGGGCTGATCGTGCTGGATACCAGCAACCCAGACCAGCCCCGCCCCCGCCCACTGGCGGCAGCCTTGGCCCGCATCGTGCGGGGCCGTGCGGCCCATCCGCGCCATATCCAGGGCCTGATGCGCCATGGCCCGCGCGGCGGGGCGGAAATGGCCGAGGCGGTGGACCGGCTGGCCGATTTCGCCCGCGCCACCCAGGGCCGCGGGCCGGATGGCGCATCGCTGGTGGATGGGGTTTTGTTCGACCTGCTGTTCGATGCCTATCTGGGCGATCCCGCCGTGGCGGATTTCCTGGCGCGGGAAAACCCCGCCGCCGGGCGCGCCATCGCCGACCGGCTGGACTGGCTGCGGCGGGATGGGCTATGGCCCTGCCGCCGCAACGATCTTTCGCCCTTGTCCCGCTGGCTGGAAGGGGAAGCGGCATGACTATCCCCGCCCCCCGCCGCGACTGCCCCAGCCTGGCGCGGCCCATGCGCACCGGCGATGGGCTGATGCTGCGCCTGACACCCATCGCCCCCATGCCAACCGCCGCCTGGGCCGAACTGGCCGCCGTGGCGGAGGGGTTGGGCAATGGGCTGATCGACCTGACGCTGCGCGGGGCGGTGCAGGTGCGGGGGCTGAGGGATGAAACGGTGGCGGCGGCCCAGGCGAGGCTGGCGGAGGCCGGTTTCGTGGAAAGCCGCCCGGTGCTGGCGACCGACCCGCTGGGGCCGGATGACCCCCACGCCATGGGCGACAGCCACACCCTGGCCGCCCGGCTGGCCAAGCTGCTGACCACCCAACCGCTGCCCCCCGGCCTGCCGCCCAAGGTGACGGTGGCGCTGGATGCGGCAGGCCGGCTGGACCAACTGACCGCCGATCTGCGCTTGCGCTGGGTGGGGGCGGATCGGTTGTGGCTGATTGTGGGGAATCAGGCGGTAGACGAATGCCGGGCGGATGCCGGGCCGGCGCTGGTACGGGACTATCTGGAACGCATGGCGCGGGCGGGGTGCCGGGGGGTGGGGTTGAACGTCACCTCCCCCCCAACACTGCCTTCCCCGCGAAAGCGGGGAACCAGGGGCAACATGCCCGACCTCGACGCCCCTGGCCCCTGGACCCCCGCTTTCGCGGGGGAGGCAGCCATCGAGAGCGCGACGGCTGTGCGAAGCCTTCCCCTCCCACTCGGCCCTGCCGCACCCGGCATCCATCTACTGGCCCCCGCCTTCGGCGCGCTCACATCCGCGCAATTGCGGGAACTGCTGGCCACACCGGGCATCACCGCGCTGCGGCCAGCGGCGGGGCGGCGGCTGGCGGTGTGGGGACCGCAGGGGGCAGGCTGCTTCCCGCCCTTCCTTGCCACCGACGATGCCGACCCGCGTTTGGCCGTCACCGCCTGTCCGGGCGCACCATCCTGCGGGTCGGCACTCCGGCCCACGCGGGCGCTGGCCACGGTACTGGCGGCGGGGGGATTTGGGGTGCTGCATCTGTCAGGCTGTGGCAAAGGCTGCGGGGCACCGGGGGATGGCACCGCACAGGCCATCGCCACGGCGGATGGTTGGGATTTACAAGGGGATGATGTCAGCCGGCTTGCCGCCCGGCTGGCCGCCATGGGGGAAAGGCGAAACGATGCCTTATGAGTATGAAAAGGACGGGGCGGCCATTTACCGCCAGTCCTTCGCCACCATCCGGGCCGAGGCGGACCTGTCCCGCTTCGATGCGCAAGAGGCAGAGGTTGCCATCCGCATGATCCATGCCTGCGGCATGGTGGAGGCAGCAAGCCATTTCGCCTTTACCCCCGGTGCCGTGGCCTGCGCTGCCCAGGCCCTGCGCGCGGGTGCCCCCATCCTGTGCGATGCGGAAATGGTGGCCCGTGGCGTCACCCGGTCCCGCCTGCCCGCCGATAACCGGGTGATCTGCCACCTGCACCACCCCGATGTGCCGGCCTTGGCCGAACGGCTGGGCACCACCCGGTCGGCGGCAGCGCTGGAGCTGTGGCGCGATGATCTGGCCGGCAGCGTGGTGGCCATCGGCAATGCCCCCACCGCCCTGTTCCACCTGCTGGAAATGCTGGAGGCGGGGGCACCGCAACCGGCGGCCATCATCGGGATGCCGGTGGGCTTTGTCGGGGCCATGGAATCCAAGCAGGCATTGATGGCGGTTGCCCCCACCCTGCCCTGGCTGACCGTAGAGGGGCGGCTGGGCGGCAGCGCCATGACGGCAGCCGCCATCAACGCGCTGGCGGGGCTGACAGCATGACGGGGCGGCTTTATGGCGTGGGCACCGGCCCCGGCGACCCGGAATTGATGACGCTGAAAGCCGCCCGCCTGATCCGGGAGGCCCCCGTGGTGGCGCGCTTCTGCAAGGCCGGGCGGCTGGGCAATGCCGGTACCACCGTGGCCGGCCTGATGCGCGCCGATGTGGTGGTGGAGGAACTCGCATATCCGGTGACGACCGAACTGCCGCTGCACAGCGACGCCTATCGCAGCCGCATCACGGCCTTTTATGAGGAATCCGCCGCCCGCATCGCCACCCATCTGGCCGCCGGGCGTGATGTGGTGGTGCTGTCGGAGGGCGACCCGCTGTTCTACGGCTCCTACATGCATCTGCACCGAAGGCTGGCCGGGCGCTTCCCGGTGGAGGTGGTGCCGGGTGTCACCGGCATGGCCGCCTGTTGGGCTGCCGCCGGCGTGCCGATTGCGCAGGGGGAGGATGTGCTGTGCGTCCTGCCCGGCACCTTGGGGGAGGATGCGCTGGCCGAACGGCTGGCCGGGGCCGATGCCGCCGTGATCATGAAGGTGGGCGGCAACCTGCCGAAAATCCGCCGGGCGCTGGCCCGCGCCGGGCGGCTGGATGATGCGCTCTATGTCGAACGCGGCAGCCAGCCGGGGCAGCAGGTGATGCCACTGGCGGAACGGGATGCCGACCTGCCCGCCCCCTATTTCTCCATCATTCTGCTGCCCGGCTGGCAGGATGCGGCCCTGGCGCGGGCGGAGGCAGCGGAATGAGCGGCCATCTTGCCATTATCGGGCTTGGCCCCGGCCCCGCCGACCAGATCACCCCGCAGGCCGCCGATGCCCTGGCGCGGGCCGACTGGCTGCTGGGCTATGGCCCTTATCTGGACCGGCTAAGGCTCGCCCCAAATCAGCGCATCATCCCCACCGACAATAGGGAGGAAGCGGCCAGGGCGGCCCATGCCCTGCGGCTGGTGGCGGAGGAAGGGCGGCAGGTGGCGATGGTGACAGGCGGCGACCCCGGCGTGTTCGCTATGGCCGCCGCCGTGCTGGAACAGATGGAACAGGGGCCGTCCGCATGGCGCATGGTGGAGATGCAGATCATCCCCGGCATCACCGCCATGCTGGCCGTGGCGGCGCGCGTCGGTGCGCCCCTTGGGCATGATTTCTGCGCCATCTCTCTGTCGGATAATCTGAAACCCTGGTCGGTGATTGAAAACCGCCTGCGCGCCGCCGCCATGGGCGGCTTCGTCATGGCCTTCTATAACCCCCGTTCCAGGGCACGACCGCACCAGTTGGGACAGGCCCTGGCCCTGCTGCGGACCCTGCTGCCCCGCACGGTGCCGGTGATTTTCGGTCGCGCCATCGGCAGGCCGGATGAAAACGTGATCTTCACAACGCTGGCGGACGCCGACCCCGAACAGGTGGATATGTCAACCTGTGTGCTGATCGGCACGGCGGAAACCAGGGTGCTGGAACGGCCAGGGCTGGAACCGCTGGTCTATGCCCCGCGATCCATCGCAGGGCCGGTTTGATGCAGCAGACCCAGCACCCCCGCCACATTCTCCACCAGCATTCCTGCGGGTTTATCAGGGCGGGCCACCATGATGACGGGGATACCCAGCGCGCGCGCCGCATCCAGCTTGGCGCGCGCGGCATCCCCCCCGCTATTCTTGGACAGGATATGGCTGATGCGGTGGTGGCGCAGCAGGGCCAATTCCCCCTCCAGGCTGAACGGTCCCCGGTCCAGCAGGCATTGCAGATGCGGCAGGGGCAAGGGCGGGTCGATGGGGTCGACACTGCGGATCAGATAATGGTGCTGCGGGGCGGCCAGCAGGGGTGCCACCTCCTGCCGGCCCAGGGTGACGAAGACGCGGGTGGCCGCCGGCCCGAGCGCCGTCACCGCCGCCGGCACATCCGCCACCATGCGCCAATCATCGCCGGCCTGCGCCACCCAGCCGGGCCGGTGGAGGGAGATCAGGGGCACCTCTGCCAACCCCGCCGCCTGCACCGCATTGGCGGAAATGCGGGCGGCGAAGGGGTGGGTGGCATCGACCAGCAGGCTGAAGCCGCCCGCCCGCAGATAATCGGCCAGCCCCGCCGCCCCGCCGAAACCACCCACACGGGTGGGCACCGGCATGGCCAAGGGTGCCTTGGTGCGCCCGGCCAGCGACAATTCCACCCGCCTTCCCCCCTGTTCGGCCAGGGCCGCGGCCAGCAGCCGGGCATCGGTGGTGCCGCCCAGGATCAAGATGGATGGGGCGGAATAAAGCGGGGGCATGGCTGATGGCGGGTCCGGCAATGGAAAATCCGGCGGATCATGCCGCCCCCACCCCCTGGCTGTCCATCATCGGCATCGGGGAGGATGGGCTGGAGGGTTTGGGCACCGCTGCGCGTGAAGCCCTGGCCGCTGCCGAACTGGTGTTTGGTGGCCAGCGTCATTTGTCGCTGGCGGCATCGCTGATCCAGGGGCAGGCACAGCCCTGGCCCAGCCCGTTCGCCGATGGTATCGCTGCCGTGCTGGCCGCACGCGGGCAGGCCGTGGCGGTGTTGGCATCGGGCGACCCGTTCCTTTACGGGGTGGGGGCGACGCTGGTGCCACATCTGGCACCGGGGGAATGGATCGCCTATCCCGCCCCGTCGGCCCCCGCCCTGGCCGCCGCCCGGCTCGGCTGGCCGCTGGCGGACGTGGAGATTGTCAGCCTGCATGGCCGCGACATTACCCGCCTGCGCCCGCATCTGCACCCCGGCCAGCGCCTGTTATTGCTGACCAGCGACGGGCAGGCCCCGGCAGCCATCGCGCAGATGCTGGTGGCGGACGGGTTCGGCCCTTCCCGCTTGACCCTGTTCAACCGGCTGGGCGGGCCGGCGGAAAGCCGGGCCGATGGCAGCGCGTGGAATTTCACCGGCATCAGCGCCGATCCGCTGAACCTGCTGGCCGTCACCGTGGCAGCGGAACCGACGGCACACCTGCCCCGCCTGACGCCGGGCCTGCCCGATGACTGGTTCCAGCATGATGGGCAGATCACCAAGGCCCCCGTCCGGGCGCTGACCCTGGCCGCCCTCTCCCCCCGCCGGGGGGAATTGCTGTGGGATTTGGGGGCGGGCTCCGGCTCCATCGCTATTGAATGGTGCCTGCGTCACCCGGCCCAGCGCGCCATCGCCGTGGAACGCCACCCCGACCGCGCCGCCCGCATCGCGGAAAATGCCCGCCGCTTCGGCGTGCCGGACCTCAGCATCATCAACGCCGATAGTGTGGACCCCATCGCCACTCTGCCCACCCCCGATGCCGTTTTCATCGGCGGTGGCGCGAAAGCGGGCCTGCTGGCGGCCTGCCGTGAAGCGCTGAACCCCGGCGGGCGGCTGGTGGTGAATGCGGTGACCCTGGAGACAGAGGCCCTGTTGCTGGCCGAACATGCCGCTCATGGGGGCAGCCTGCTGCGGCTGGACATTGCCCAAGCGGCCCCCGTCGGCCCGCTGACCGGCTGGCGGCCCGCCATGCCCATCGTGCAATGGCGCTGGGAAAAACCATGGTAGGCCGCCCCCTGATCGCCGGCATCGGCTGCCGCCGGGGCACGTCCTTGGAAGCGCTGACCAGCGGGCTGGAAGGTGCTTTGGCCAGTGCCGGGCGGACCCGCGCCGACCTGACGGCCCTGGCCAGTTGGGCCGGCAAGGGGGACGAACCCGGCCTGCTGGCCCTGGCGGAAAGCTGGGGCCTGACGCTGCATCTGCTGGACGGTGACACGCTTGCCACCCAGCCAGTCAGCCAGCCCAGCGCCACCGTCACCACCCTGACCGGCCTGCCCTCGGTTGCCGAATCCGCCGCCCTCACCACCGCCGGCCCCAACGCCCGCCCCCTGCTGCCCCGTCATGTGGCGGGCGGGGTGGTGGTGGCCTTGGTGGAGGGGACATGATATGGTTACATGTAACCATGGCAACGGAGGGTTCCCGATGAACAAGAATGCCAAGCCATCCCGCGTGAAGGTTCAGGAACACCGCCAACGCCTGCGCGCCCAGGGCCTGCGCCCGGTGCAAATATGGGTGCCGGATATGCGTGCCCCCGGCTTCAAGGCAGAGGCACACCGCCAATCCCTGGCCGTAGCACAAAGCGCGCAGGCGGCAGAGGATCAGGCCTTCATCGATGCCATCCGCGATGATTGGGCCGATCAATGAGGCGGGGGGAGGTTTGGACCGTGGCCGGCGGCCCCGATTATGCCGGCAAGCCGCGCCCGGTGGTGATTGTGCAGGATGATCATTTCGATGCCACCGCTTCCATCATCGTCTGTGCCGTATTTCTGTTGGGTTCCGCGTTCTTTGCGGTACGCTATTTCAAGCAAAAAGCGTCCTCTTCGTCCGAAGTTATGCCGCAGCAGGCCGAGACGGGCAAGACGAC
>Ga0209373_10002110_pt1 | contig 20770 bp, 25 predicted proteins | sample Higcelweek5metaG_FD_187173 | JGI IMG/M metagenome (GOLD analysis project Ga0209373, IMG submission 187173) | Freshwater pond sediment microbial communities from the University of Edinburgh, under environmental carbon perturbations - High... | ecosystem: Environmental > Aquatic > Freshwater >... | reverse complement strand
CCGCCACTGCCGCCATGGGGCCGCCCTCTCCGTTGTGAACCGGGCTGATTTGGGAGAAAAAGAAAGCGTGTTCAAGCCCGTTCCCGCCATCATAGCCGAGGCGGGCGGCGGACTGAAACGCCGATCATGCGCCCGACCGGGCGGGTGCTGGATTGCGCTGGATTGCGCGGGGTGGGGCGACATACGTGTTGGACTGCTTTGCCCTGGGGGCTTTCTCAGGGTAAAGTGGCGATTATGACCTTCGGGTGGGCTAAAGGCTGGGCGGATGGATGGGATGAGCGGCGGGCCACTCCTGGAACTGACCGAGCAAGATTATTTGCAGATGGAAGAAGCCCTGTCGCAGTCGGCGCGGGGCCGGGCCTTTCTGCGCATGCGCGACCGGCGCACCCGCGTCGTGGCGTCGGATGATTTCCAACGGCTGGTCGGCCAGTTGGAACATCAGGTGAACCGCCTGAGCGGCGCGACGCCCTCGGCCCCGCTCGGGCTGGCCGGTCCGGCGGGCGGCGACCAGCGCTTCCAGCAGGAGTTGACCGCCATCACCCAGGTGGTGCGCGAGGCGCGCAGCGACATCGCCGCCCTGAAGGCGACCGACACCGGATCGAACCGGATCGAGGCGGCGACCAGCGAGTTGGACGAAATTGTCGCGGCGACGGAGCGCGCGACCACCGACATCCTGAACGCGACCGAGAAGATTCAGGAAATCACCATGTCGATCCCGCGCGACGATCCCGATCTGGCCGAACAGATCGACGCGATCGAGGCGTGGTGCATCGAGGTGATGACCGCTTGCTCGTTCCAGGACATCACCGGCCAACGCACCACCAAGGTCGTGAACACGCTGCGCTACATCGAAGAGCGCGTGAACACGATGATCGAGATTTGGGGCGTCGAGCGGTTGGCCGTCGGCGGGCAGGGCGTCGGCGACGACGTCACCTCGCACCGCAAGAGCGGCGACACCCGGCCCGACGCGCATCTGCTCAACGGTCCCCAGCTTGGCGGGCCGGAGGTCAGCCAGGACGCCATCGACGCCCTGTTCGACAGCTTCCCCAGCGCGATGGAGCGGGCTGAACCGGCCTTCGAGGTCTCGCCGCCGCCGCCGCCGCCGCCACCGCCTCCTCCCCCGCCGCCCCCAGCCAAGAAAAAGGCCGCTCCGCCGCCGCCTCCTCCGCCGCCCCCGGAACCGACCGGCGGCGGCGCGGAGATTTCCCAGTCCGACATCGACGCCCTGTTCGCGTGACCGCTGATGGCGCAAGATGGCAAATCCCGCATCCGATTGTCCCAAGAGCAGCTCGACCGAGTCTGCGAACGGCACCTGCGTTTCATGGAGGGGCGCCCGAACGGCGCGCGGGCCAATCTGCCCTTTTTTGACCTGTCGGGGCTGAACCTGTCGGGGCGCAATTTGACCGGGGCGCACATGTCCGGCGTCATCCTGCGCGACGCCAAGCTGGTGGGAACGCTGCTGGACCACGCCGATCTCTACGGCGCCGATTTGCGCGGGGCCAACCTGACCGAGGCGCGGCTGATTCGCACCGACATGCGCGGGGCCAACGTGCGCGGGGCGCAGTTGGACGGCGCCACCATGGTGGAAGTCGATCTGCGCGACGGCAGCGTCTACAACCGCAACAGCGACGGGGAGATGAAGGTCGTCGGCTTCGATCCCGGTCCGGCGGACATGGCGTCGGCCCGGCTGACCAACGCCAACATGGCGCGCGCGCGCCTGTCGGGCAGCTTCGCCCAGGCCGCCGACTTCACCAACACCAAGCTGTCGGGCGCGCGGCTGGACCGCACCGACCTGCGCGGCTCCAACTTCACCGGCGCCGATCTGCGCGGGGCCGACCTGAGCGGGTCGGATCTGCGCGGGGCCATCTTGAGCGGCACGCAGATCGACGAAGAGCGGATGCAACAGGCGATCCGCACCGACGAGGACGCCCGCCGCGCCGCTAAATTGAACGCGGGCGACGCCCCGGAGCCGGATGTCGAGGAAGAGGCGGCGGTCGCCGCCGAAATGCCGACGCTGCCCGCCGAACAGCTCGACACCATGCTCAAGCAGCACATGATCTGGCTGGGCACCAGCGGCAAGCAGGGCAGCCAATTGGACCTGACCGGCCTCAATCTGGAAGGGGCCGATCTGTCGGGCAAGGTCATGACGCTGGCCAAGGGGACCGGGGCCAAGCTGCGCAACGCCCGTCTGCACGGCGCCCAGCTTCAGGCCGCCCAGTTCGACGGGGCTGACCTGCGTTCCGCCGATCTGCGCAGCGCCGATTTGCGCGGGGTCAAGCTGGACCGGGCGATCCTGATTGATTGTCAGCTCGACAACGCCAATTTGGGCATGCTGCTGGTCAGCGCCGGCGCCAAGGTGATGCGCGCCTCGTTGGTGCGGGCGCGGCTGGCTGGGGCGTCGCTGCTGCGGACCAACATGAAAGGCAGCGACCTGACCATGGCCGATCTGACCGGCTGCGACCGCAGTTCGGCGGTGCTCGACGACGCCATTCTGGAAGGAACCCGGCTGGGGGCGGCGTAACCGCCCGCCGGGGGAAGGGCCGCGCCGTCAAGCCGCCCCCATCAAGCCGCCCCCCTCAAGCGGCCCGGATGGTCGTGAGGAAGCGGTCCATTTCCTGTTTCAAACGACGCGCCTGATCGGTCAGGGCGCCCGCCGCGCTCAGCACTTGCGCGGCGACCGCGCCGCTGGTCATCGCCGCGTCCGTCACCTTGCCGACATCCTCCGCGACCTGTTGGGATCCGGTGGCGGCCTCTTCAACGCTGTGGGCGATGCCGCTGGTGGCCGCGCCCTGCTGATCGACGGCGGCGGCGATGACGGCGCCAAGCTCATGCACCTCGTCGATGGTGGTGGTGATGCCCTGGATGGCCCCGACCGCGTCGGTGGTGGCGCCCTGGATCGCGGTGATCTGGGCGGCGATGTCCTCCGTCGCCTTGGCGGTCTGGTTGGCGAGCTGCTTGACCTCGCTGGCGACGACGGCGAATCCCTTGCCCGCGTCCCCGGCCCGCGCGGCTTCGATGGTGGCGTTCAGCGCCAACAGGTTGGTCTGACCGGCGATGGACTGGATCAACCCGACGATCTCGCCGATGCGGCCAGCCGCCTGGGCGAGGCTGCCGACGGTCTGGTCGGTGCGGGCGGCCTGCCGGGCGGCGGTTTCGGTGATGCGGCTGGATTGGGCGATGTGTTCGGAAATGGCGGCGACCGCCGTGTTCATCTCCTCCGCCGCCGAGGCGACCATCCGCACATTGTCGGAGGTCTGCAAGGACGCCGACGCGGCGCTGGCCGCCCGACTCTGGGTGTTTTCGGTGGCCGCCGCCAGATTTTGCGCGCTGACGCGCAATTGCTCGGCGGATGACGCGACCGTGCCGACCACCCCGGCCATCGCCGATTCGAACTGGTCGGCCATGCGGATCATGCTGGCGCGGCGGTCCTGTTCGGCCCGCTCCTGGGTGGCGGCGGCTTCGGCCTGAAGGCGAAGCATCTCCGCGCCATTGCGCTTGAACACTTCGGCGGCGCGGGCCAAGGCGCCGATTTCGTCCGCCCGATCCAAACCGGGAATGACCAGATTTTGCCGATTCTGCGCCAACTCTTCGACGGTGGTGGTGATGGCCTGGAGCGGGGCGGTGATCGACCGGCGGACGATCACCGTCGCCAGACCAAGAACCACCAGAACGCCGCCGCCCGCCAGCGCGCTGAACAGCCAGCGCATGGTCCGGTGGAAATCTTCCAGATCGGCGACCACCCAGGCGATCCGTTGATTGTTGCGACCGGCCAGGGTTTCGATGGCGCGGTTCAGGGCCTGCCGGTTGCTGCGGTTGGCCTCGTTGTCGCCAAAGGCACGGGCGGCGGGGGAGCCGTCGCTACGGCCAAGCTCAACCAGCTTTGTGCGGAAACCGATGAAGGCGCGGGCGGCGTCGCGCGTCTGCTCGAAGTCGCCGCGCAAATCGGGGGGAGTCACCCGCTCCCACTGCCCCAGAAGATCGTCCAGCTTGCGCAGGTTGACCAGCAGCGGTTTGCCGAAATTCTCCACCTCGGTGGGGGAGGCGGCGATGTAGACGCCGCGCGAATCCATCACGACGGCCAGAACCGTGGCGTTGATCGTCTCGCCGATGACGGCGCTTTGCGAGGCTTCCTGAATGCGGTCGACTTTCGTCTGATAGACGCTCAACGCGTACCAGGCCAAAGTCGCAATTCCTATGGCGACGGAGCCAAGAAGAACAATCAACGCATAGACACGGAACGCGATGCTCGCCGAGAAAATCGCACGCATGGTTTTCTCCGTTAAAGTTGTGTGACGGCAACTGTTGTTTTTATTTCCACCAATTTAACAATCTATGACGAAAGTTTGGTATCTAAATCAAGTTTCCATTGGGAAATTTTTTGAATGAAAATTGTAATTCCTCGCTGTGGAGCGACATTACTTTAGCCTTGGGCGGCGCGGCGCGGCGCGGGCGGGCTGAAAGATGTTTCGTCAGAACGGCTTAGCTTGACGGGGTGGGGGCGTGGTGGCACGCTTTTTCCAAGCGGCGGGCATCCTTACAACGCGCCCCGCACAGAAGGGGAAACGTCAACGGCCATGACCAAGTCGGAACTGATCCAACGGCTGGCGGAGCGCAATCCGCACCTGTACCAGCGCGACATCGAAAAGATCGTCGGCACCATCTTCGACGAAATCAGCGAGGCGCTGGCTCGGGGCGACCGGGTGGAGCTGCGCGGTTTTGGGGCGTTTTCGATCAAGCGGCGCGACGCGCGCACAGGTCGCAACCCACGCACCGGGGAATCGGTTGACGTCGGTGAGAAATGCATCCCTTTCTTCAAGACCGGCAAACAGCTTCGGGAGCGGTTGAACACGGATTGATCGTTCCCCGCCGGTCTTGAGGGTCCGTATTTCTGAGGAATCGTCGCTTTGCGTTATCTGTCCTGGATCGTCACCCTGCCCATCGCTCTGGTCGCGGTGCTGTTCGCGGTGTCCAACCGTGACGGCGTGACCCTGTCGCTGTGGCCTCTGCCTTTTACGCTGGACGCGCCGCTGTATCTGGCGGCGCTGCTGGCCCTGCTGGCCGGGTTTCTGGCGGGCGGCTTCGTCGTCTGGAACAGCCAGCGCCGCCACCGCCGCCGCGCCCGGCGCGAAAGCAACCGCGTCCTGTTTCTGGAGCGCGAGGTGAAGGAGGCCCAGGCCCGCGCCGCCGCCGCTGAAAAACGTCTGGCCGAGCTGTCGCGCCCGGTGTCTGGGCCGCTTGGCGCGCCCGGCCTGCCGGTCGCCGCCGCGCCGTCCGTCCCGACGGTGCATTGACCGCAAACGCCTCCGCCCGCCGATGACCGCCTGCCGGATGGTCCGGCGGGCGTCGTGTTTTCGGGAGTCCCGCCGATGCGCACCATCCCCGGCGCCGAACTGAAATCCGTTCTGCATTACCCGATGCTGATTGAACGGATGCGGCAGACCTTCCGGGCCGGGGTGAGCGCGCCGGTGCGCCACCAGCACAGGGTGGAAACCTACGGTCAAAACGACGCCACGCTGCTGCTGACGCCCGCTTGGCAGGTCAACCAGTCCATCGGCGTCAAGATCGTCACCGTCTTCCCCGACAACGCCGCGCAGGATTTGCCCGCCGTGCAGGGCGTCTATCTGCTGATGGACGGCAAGACCGGGGTGCCGCAGGCGTTGATCGACGGCATGGCCTTGACCAAGCGGCGCACGGCGGCGGCCTCGGCGCTGGCGGCGTCCTATCTGGCGCAACCCGACGCCGACCGGCTGCTGGTGGTCGGCACCGGGGCGCTGGCCCCGGAGCTGGTCGAAGCTTACACGGCGGTGCGCCGGATCAAGCAGGTGCTGGTCTGGGGCCGCAATCTGGACAAGGCCAAGCGGGTCGTCTCCCGTTTCCACCGCCCGAAATTCAAGATCGAGGCGACCGACGATCTGGAGGGGGCTGTGCGCGGCGCCCACATCATCACCTGCGCGACCCTGGCGAACGAACCGCTGATTAAGGGCGACTGGCTGCAACCGGGCCAGCATCTGGATCTGATCGGCGGCTTCACCCCGGACATGCGCGAGGCCGACGATGAGTGCGTCCGCCGCGCCCGCGTCTTCGTGGACACCCGCGAAGGCGCGTGCCAGGAGGCGGGCGACATCGTCCAACCGCTGCGGGACGGCGTGCTGACCGAGGACGACATCGCGGGCGACCTTTTCGACTTGACGCGCGGCGAACGGGCCGGGCGGCGCTTTTACGACCAGATCACGTTGTTCAAATCGGTCGGAACCGCGCTGGAAGACCTCTGCGCCGCGCAGTTGGCGGTGGAGATGGTGCTGCACAACGATTCGATCCGGTGAGGGAGGGTTTCATTTTATTTTTTCCACAGATGAACGCAGATAAACACAGATGATAGAAGGTGATGTGTCTTCTCTTGTATGGCTGATGCCGTGGGGAAAAGGTGCGTCGAATAATTTAAAAAATGAATTTCATGACTGTTCTTAGCTAAATTTATTTATTAAAAACGTCAACCCACCTGAAAAATCTTCTTCAATTTGATTGTCGGTGCCAAATGAAACGTCAATCCAAAAAAGAAAATCATGCTTCATCTGTGTTTATCTGCGTTCATCTGTGGAAAAAACCGATCTCACCCCACCCCACGCCCTTCCTGAAATCCCGGAACCTCGCCTCCGCCCGCTCTGGCGCTCTCGGGTCGCCCTTGCTAGGGTGCCAGCGTTTTTGATGTTTCGGGTTTTGGAGACCGCAGCCCCATGATGTCCGCCGCTTCGCGCATTTTCTGCTCCATCGACACCACCGAGATTGACGCCGCCCGCCGGTTGGCCGCGCAGGTGAACGGGGCGGTCGGCGGGATCAAGCTGGGGTTGGAGTTCTTTTCCGCCCAAGGCCCGGCGGGAATCCGCGCGGTGGTGGGGGAAGACGGCCCGCCGCTGTTCCTGGACCTGAAACTGCACGACATTCCCAACACGGTTGGGGCCGGGGTGCGCGCGGCTTTGCCGTTGTCGCCCGCCTTCATGACCATCCACAGCTCCGGCGGCCCGGCGATGATGCGCGCGGCGGCGGAGGCGGCGGCCAGCGCCGGGGCGAAGCGTCCGAAGATCCTCGCCGTCACCGTGCTGACCAGCCTGGACGACGCGGATCTGGCCAAGGTTGGGCAAGCGGTTCCGGTGGCGGATCAGGTGACGCGGTTGGCCTTGCTGGCCAAGGAGTCGGGGGTGGACGGCGTCGTCTGCTCCCCCGCCGAGGTGGCGGCCCTGCGCGCGGCCTGCGGGCCGGATTTCATTCTGATGGTGCCGGGCATCCGTCCGGTTTGGGCGGCGGCCAACGATCAAAAGCGCTTCACCACCCCCGCCCAGGCGCTGGCCGTCGGGGCCGATCATCTGGTCATCGGTCGCCCGATCACCGCCAGCGACGACCCCGCCGCCGCCGCCCGCCGCATCGCGGCGGAGATCGCGGATGCAGGGATTGGCGGCGCTGGTGTTGGGGGCGCGGCATGAGCGTCGCCGTCAAAATCTGCGGCTTGAGCGAGCCGGACACCCTGCGCGCCGCCGTCACCGGCGGGGCGCGTTACGTCGGCTTCGTCTTCTACCCGCCCAGCCCGCGCGCGGTCGCCCCGGCGATGGCGGGGGAGTTGGCGCGGCTGGTTCCGACCGGCGTCCGCTCGGTCGGGCTGTTCGTCGATCCCGACGACGCTTTTCTGGAGCATGTGATCGGTCAGGTTCCGCTCGACGTCATCCAGTTGCACGGCTCGGAAAACCCGCGCCGGATCGTCGAGATCAAGGCGCGCTACCGGATGCCGGTGATGAAGGCGGTCAAGATCGGCGGGCCGGACGATCTGGCCGCCGCCGCCGACCTCGCCGAGGTGGCCGACCGCCTGCTGTTCGACGCCAAACCGCCGAGCAAGACCGGCGCGCTGCCCGGCGGCAACGGCGTCGCCTTTGATTGGAACCTGCTGGCGGGCCGCCGCTGGTCGAAGCCCTGGATGCTGTCGGGCGGTCTGACGCCGGAGAATGTCGCCGAAGCCGTGCGCGTCACCGGGGCGACCGAGGTGGACGTGTCGTCGGGGGTGGAGGATCGTCCGGGCCACAAGGACGCGGCCCTGATCCGCGCCTTCCTGTCCAGCCTCGGCGGGCTGTGAGATGAGCGCGGCCCTTGCGCCGCTATGATCGCCGCATGGCGTTGCGCGCCGTCGTCGGGTAGGATGCGACGATGAGCGACGCGACTTCCTCCCAGTCGGCGACTGAACTGTTGGGCGTGGTGCTGGACGAGCATCTGCGCTGGATTGGCCAATGGCACCGCGCGGCCTTTTTCCGCGACGGCGCAGGCGGCGAGCGGCCCTCCGCCCCCGCCGCCTTCGCGGCGTGGTGCGTGGCGGCCAACCGCGACGATCTGGTGCATCAACCCGCCGTGCTGAAGCTCGCCACCCTGCACGAGCAGATGCACCGTCAAGCCAAGCTGGCGCTGTTGAAGGCGTCGGGCGGCGACAGCCCGAGCGAGGCGGAGTATGAGGCGGTCATCGCCCGCTTCGAGGAGTTCGTCCTGCATCTGCGCCGGATGGAGCGCGCCTTTGGCGCCGCCGCGTCCGGCCTGGATCCGCTGACCGGCCTGCGCACCCGGCGCGGGATGATGGAGGCGCTGGAGCGAGAGCACAACCGCTTCCACCGCACCGGCCAGCCCTTTTGTCTGGCGCTGGCCGACATCGACAAGTTCAAAAACATCAACGACACCTATGGCCACGACATTGGCGACCGCGTGCTGGCCGGGACCGCCGCCGTCATCAGCCGGGGCGTCCGCAGCTTTGACGAAGCCTTCCGCATGGGCGGCGAGGAGTTCCTCGTCTGCCTGAAGGAAACCGAGATGGAGGAGGGCTACGCCGTCATCGACCGGCTGCGGCTGGATTTGATGGAGTCGCCGGTGCTGCTGACCGATGGCCGGGAGATTCCAGTCACCGCCTCCTTCGGTCTGGTGGAGGTCGATGACGGCGCCAGCATCGACGATCTGCTGATCCGCGCCGACCGGGCGCTCTATCAGGCGAAGAACGCCGGGCGCAACCGGGTGATCCGCCATGGCGTGGACCGCCCCGCCGCTCCGCCGGCGCCGACGAAACCGGCCCGTCCGCGCGCCTGAGCATACGGCGCATCCGCATCTTGGCCGAACGGGGGCGGGCGGGGTAGGATCGCCGCCAATCCCAGCCAGCGGCGAACCCGACCCATGCGCATCGAACCCAATTTCCCCAACCTGTTCATCCTCGACCACCCGCTGATTCAGCACAAGCTGACGCTGATGCGCGACAAGCAGCGCTCGACCGGCGGCTTCCGCACCCTGCTGCGCGAAATCTCGCTGCTGATGGGCTATGAGCTGACCCGCGATTTGCCGCTGACCACCGAACGGATCGAGACGCCGTTGCAGCCGATGGACGCCCCGGTGATCCTGGGCAAGAAGCTGGCGGTGGTGCCGGTGCTGCGCGCCGGGCTTGGCATGTCGGCGGGGCTGCTGGAACTGGTGCCGTCGGCGCGCGAGGGCCACATCGGCCTCTACCGCGACCATGAGACCAAGCAGCCGCACGAGTATCTGGTGAAGCTGCCGCCCGCCGAAGGGCGTCTGTTCATCGTCGTCGATCCGATGCTGGCGACCGGCAACTCCGCCGCCCACGCCTGCGACGTGCTGAACCGCCACGGCGTCGAGGACGGCGACATCCGTTTCATGGCCCTGGTCGCCGCGCCCGAGGGCGTCCGTCGGTTCCACGAGGCGCACCCGGACGTGAAGGTCTTCACCGCCGCGCTCGACAGCCATCTGAACGAGGACGCCTACATCGTCCCCGGCTTGGGCGACGCGGGCGACCGGATGTTCGGCACCAAGTAAGGATAGGTGGGCAAGTAAGGATAGCGTGCGCGGCCCCCCGCCGCGCATTGTCCTGCTCGCCGCAACACTCTTCCCCACGCGGCCCCCTTACCGAACGGGCCGCGAACGGCTACCTCTAGGCGGATGTTTGCTTTGAGGAGATCGTCATGACCGCCGCCGTCCCCGCCATCCGCCCTGTGATCGCCTCGGTCGAGGGGATGCCCACCTCCGACGGGGCCGGGGTGAACATGACGCGCATGCTGGGAACGCCTCGCCTGCGCACGCTCGACCCCTTTCTGATGCTCGACCTGTTTGGCTCCGACGAGCCGACCGATTATCTGGCCGGATTCCCCGACCACCCCCATCGCGGCTTCGAGACCGTCACCTACATGCTGGCCGGGCGGATGCGCCACGCCGACAGCCGGGGGCATGGGGGGGTGATCGAAACCGGCGGGGTGCAGTGGATGACCGCCGGGCGCGGCCTGATCCATTCGGAAATGCCCGAACAGACCGAAGGTCTGATGAAGGGCTTTCAATTGTGGATCAACCTGCCGGCCCGGCTGAAGATGACCGAGCCGCGTTACCAGGAGTTTCCCGCCCCGCAAATCCCGGTGGAGTCGCGCGACGGCGGCGTCACAATCGTGGTGATCGCCGGGGACAGCGCGCGCGGCACGGCGGGGCCGGTGCGGGCCGAGGCGACCGACGCCCGCTATTTCGACGTGACCCTGCCCGCCGGGCAGAGCTTTGACGAGCCGGTTCCCAGCGACCACACCGCCTGTCTGGTCCTGTTCGAGGGGAGCTTGCATGTTGGCGACGCTGGCGAGGAACTGAGCGGCCCGCGCGTGATTGTGCTGGGCGCGGGCGAGCGAATCGCGGCGACGGCGGGGGCGCAGGGCGCGCGCTTTCTGCTGCTGGCCGGGAATCCGCTGGGCGAACCCATCGCCTGGGGCGGGCCGTTCGTGATGAACACGCGCGAGGAGGTCATGCAGGCGTTCCGCGATTACGAGGAAGGCCGAATCGGCTAACCTTTGGCGTGCGGCAAGACACGCCTTGCGCCCCGGTGTTCCACGGTTATCATGCGGCCTCACGGAAACCGGAATGACGGCAAGGGGTCTAAGCGATGCGCTGGAGAGGTCTTCTGTGCGGTTTTGTGGCGGCGATGATGTCCGCGATCCTTCTCCAGCCCGCCGCCGCTGTGGATTTTTCCAAGGCGGGGGCCGAGCTTGGGCCGGAAGGGGCTTGGACAAATCAGTGCGATGTGGACCGGATGACCGACAGCAAGGTCTGTCGCCTGGTGGTCTACCGCCTGTTTGACGACGGCAAGGATGTTGGTTTCATCGCGCTCAGCGTCATCCCGACCGGCAATGATTTTCACCTGTTCCTGACGACGAGCCAGGGGTTGGTCGATTCCTGCGCGATTCGCGTGGATCGTCAACCGCGCATCGAAACCCACATCGCGACGCTGAACATGTGCATGTTCCCGAACTTCATGTCCGGTCGAGTCGTCGATCAGTTCCGCAATGGCTCGTCGATTCTGGTCCGCGTCAATTTCCTGCGGGCGGGAAAGCGCGACATTGATTTTCCGCTGAATGGCTTCTCGCGGAACTTTGAAGAGATGCAGCGCAACCTTCAGTAAACAAATCGCTGTGCGCGGGCGGCTTTCACCAGCCGCCCACTCTCTGCGCATCCGTCAAGACGCGGCGTTCAGCGACGTGAAAGCCGGACCCCGATGTCTTCAGTGCCGGGTGCGCGCCGGTGTGACGTAAACGCCATCCCAATCGACGCCCAACAGGGCCTCGTCGCCCGCCGCTTCGACCAGCTCATCATACTCGCTGGCGTCAATCAGGCCAAAGATCGAGGCGGTGCCGGACGCGTCGAGATCGCATGTGACCACCCGTCCACCGACCTCGACCGAGGTGAAATAGACTTCCGGCAGTTCCAGGCTGTCGAGATCGCAGGTCACGGCGTTTTCAATGTCGTGAATCGCCCGCGAGGACAGCGACGCGCGCAGAGCGGCGGCTTGCGACGCCCACAGGATGCGGGCCACCCGCGCCGCCGGTTGCGCGTCGGCTGACGCCGTCGCGCCGTCGGTCTGGTCGGTCAAGGCAACCGCCTGAGACTCCAAAACCGAGCTGTTGGGTCCGCGCATGAACAAACCTCCGCTGTCGAATGATTCCACACTCATGCCAAGGCAGTTAACGGATTGTTAAGGCGGCATGCGGGAGTCACCGGATTCTGCGGCGGACAGCGCGATGGCGACAGCGGCGGCCACCCGTGCGTTGTGACGGATCAGCGCCATGTTCGCGGTCAGGCTGCGCCCCTGGGTGATTCGTTCCAGCGCCGCCAGCAGATGCGGGGTGATGGCCTTGCCGGTGACGCCTTGGGCTTCGGCGTCGGCCAGCGCCTGAGTGATGGCGTTTTCCATGGCGTCGGCGTCGAGTTCGTCGGCCTGGGGAATCGGGTTGGCGAGCAGGACGCCGCCCTCCAGCCCCAGATCCCATTTGGCGCGCAGGATGGCGGCGACCTCGGTGGGGGTGTCGCAGCGTTGATCGACGGGAAGACCGCTGCGGCGGCTGTAAAAGGCGGGAAATTCGTCGGTTTCATAACCCAGAACCGGCACGCCGCGCGTTTCCAGAACCTCCAGCGTCTTGGGCAGGTCCAGAATGGATTTGGCCCCGGCGCAGACCACGCAGACCGACGTGCGGGCCAACTCGTCAAGATCGGCGGAAATGTCAAAGCTGCGTTCGGCCCCGCGATGGACGCCGCCGATGCCGCCGGTGGCGAACACGGCGATTCCGGCCAGCCGCGCCGCGATCATGGTCGCCGCCACCGTGGTGGCCCCCAACGCGCCGGTGGCCAAGGCGATGGGCAGATCCCGGCGGCTGAGCTTGCGCGCCGCCGATCCGCCCGACGCCAGCCGTTCCAGCGCGTCGTCGTCCAGACCGATGCGGATGCGCCCGTCCATCACCGCGATGGTGGCGGGAACCGCGCCCGAGTCGCGAACCTCCGCCTCCAGCGCGCGGGCGGTGGCGAGGTTTTTGGGATAGGGCATGCCGTGGGAGATCACGGTGGATTCCAGAGCCACCACCGGGCGGCGCTCGGCCAGTGCGTCGGCGATGTCGGGGGTGATGGTCAGGCGGGCGTGCATGGCGGGAATCCCGGTGGTCGGCGACGCGTCATGATAGGCGGTTGATCGGCGCCGCTCCATCGCGAAGGCGGGGCGGGGACCGCCCGTTCCGCCAGGATGGCGGTTGCGTGAAAGGGTGGGGCTGGTTTCACAGTTCAGCGGCGCCGCCAGCGCGAATGAGGCGTGCGTGATTGCGCTGTGAATTTCCAAGGGGGCTGCGACAAATCGGCTTGTGAATTACCGACGTTCCGATGTAAAAAACGACAAACCAACAGACCGGACGGGGAGAGGCTGCGGCATACTCCCCAAACGCCGGATTTCGAGTCCGGGCCGTTGGCGCCTGGATCCGTCCATTAGGATCTTTCAGGAGTGGTCGTGATGCTCCGCATCTCCAAAAAGCTGATGTTCGCCATCGAGGCGGTTCTCGACATCGCCTACAACGCGGGCACCGAGCCGGTGCAGTCCGGGGAAATCACACGTCGCCAGGGAATTCCAAAACGCTATTTGGAACAGGTGCTTCAGCAGCTTGTTCGCGATGGCGTTCTGGCCGGGGTGCGCGGGCCGCGCGGTGGCTATCGCTTGGCGCGCGAGCGGCGGCGGATCACGCTGGGTGAAATCGTCAAGGTCGTCCGTTCCATGGAAACCGCCACCGACCCGATCGAAGAGCCGGCAGGCTCGATTCTGGGTCACAAGGTGGTCCGCCCGCTGTGGGGGGAGCTTCAGGAAGAGACGATGAAGCAGCTCGACACCATCACCATCGAGGATCTGTGCATGCGCGCGCGCGCCGCCGGGGTGGAGAGCGAAACGGAAGACCGCATCGACTTTACGATTTGATTCCCCCTCGCGGACTGGGTAAATTCCGAGCAAGGGTGTTGAATCGGTCAATATGACAAATCACAGAGGTGAAATCATGGCTGCTCCCGAATTTCGCGGCAAGATTTACGACAGCGTTCTCGACACCGTCGGCGCGACGCCGCTGGTGCGGTTGCAACGTCTGGCCGCTGATGCGGGCGTCAAGGCGCAGATCGTCGGCAAGCTGGAGTTCTTCAACCCGCTGGCCAGCGTCAAGGACCGCATCGGCAAGGCCATGATCGAAGCGGCGGAAGCCGCTGGCACGATCCAGCCGGGCCGCACCACCCTGGTCGAACCGACCTCGGGCAACACCGGCATCGCGCTGGCCTTCGTCGCCGCCGCCAAGGGCTACAAGCTGATCCTGACCATGCCGGAAAGCATGTCGGTCGAACGGCGCAAGATGCTGAAGCTGCTGGGCGCCGAACTGGTGCTGACCCCGGCGTCGGAAGGCATGAAGGGCGCGATCCGCAAGGCGGAGGAAATCCTCGCCGCCGATCCGAACGCCTTCCTGCTCCAGCAGTTCAAGAACACCGCCAACCCGGCGGTTCACCGCGCCACCACGGCGGAAGAAATCTGGGTCGACACCGACGGCGCCGCCGATTTCCTGATTTCCGGCGTCGGCACCGGCGGCACCCTGACCGGCGTCGGCGAGGTTCTGAAGACCCGCAAGCCCGGCTTCCGAGTCGTCGCGGTGGAGCCGGAAGACAGCCCGGTCCTGTCGGGCGGCATGCCCGGCCCGCACAAGATCCAGGGCATCGGCGCCGGTTTCGTGCCGGACATCCTGAATAAGGATGTGATCGACGAGGTCGTCCGCATCTCCAACCAGCGCGCCTTTGAGACGGCCCGCAAGGTCGCCCGTCTGGAAGGCGTTCCGGTCGGCATTTCCTCGGGCGCCGCGCTGGCCGCCGCGCTGGAAGTGGGTGCCCGTCCGGAGAATGAAGGCAAGCTGATCGTCGTGATCCTGCCGTCCTTCGCCGAACGTTACCTGTCCACCGCCCTGTTTGAAGGGCTGGAATAAGCCGCCCGCCGCCCCGCCCGCCGTTCCGCCCATTGGGCGGTTGCGCGGCGGGCGGGGCGGCAACCTTTTGGCGGTGTTGTGCCGTCTGCGAAAAGACCCTATGATTGCGCGTGTCCCGTTTCGGGGCCGCTTGGTTTGACAAATAGATCGCATTTTAGTAAATTGAATCACCGTTCGCCGCGTTGGCCCTGTGGCGGGTTGAACGCAGCCGCTCGCTGATCGGGAGAAATCGCCATGAGCGTTTCCATACCGAACCTGTCCCAGACGGCCTTCTCGCAGTTGAAGGGGACGACCACGAAGCTGGCCCCGAACGGCAGCTCCGCCGATTATCGGACCTTCACGGTCAGCAAGCCCGGCGAATTCAATTTCAAGATCAACAACAGCTTCACCAACGTCGACATCGTCGACACGAACACCAACAAGGTGGTCGCCAATCTGAAATCGCAGCAGGACGCCGCCGACGTCAGCGCGCGGTTGGGGCCGGGCACCTACAGGGCGATGATTTCTCAGGCTAATCGCAGCGCTGGCCCGCGCGATTATTCGCTCGACGTCAGCGAAAAGCAGAATGTTCTGATGACGGCCGGCGGCGCGGTGATGAGCGGAACGGCGCAACCGCCGGGCAACGGCGACACCGGCATTCAAAAGCACACGATCAATGTGGTGCAGGGCGGCAGTTTCACCGCCAATTTCAGCCTGCCGAACTCGCGCTGGGCGATGATGGGCAAGGAAGGCAACGTTGTGGCCTCCAGCGACACCTCGAACCCCGACGCCCAAGCGGATTTCTTCAAGAAGCCGACCTACAAGATCGACCCCGGCGAGTATCAACTTGTCATCATCCCGCCGTCGAAGCTGTCATCGCCGACGCCGTTCCAGTTCAATTTCGTGCCGCGCGACACCACGGTGCAAGCGTCGGGAACCACGGAAGAAAGCGCCATTTCCAAGATCATGCGCGAGCGCGAGGTCCGCCTGAAGCAATGGGCGTCGGAAGCCAAGGCCAGTTCGACCTCGGCCTGATAGGTCTCTTGGGCGTTCGTGTTTGCGGGCGCGGGTTGCGCGGCGTGCCGCTTGCGCTATGCTGTCGGGCATGGACTTCACCGACACCCAGCTTCACCGCTATTCCCGCCACATCATTCTGCCGGAAGTCGGCGGGGTGGGGCAGGAGCGGCTTTTGCGTTCCAAGGTTCTGGTGGTCGGCGCCGGGGGGCTGGGCGCGCCCCTGCTGCTCTATCTGGCCGCCGCCGGGGTGGGGACCATCGGAATCATCGACGATGACGTCGTCGATCTGTCGAACCTGCAACGGCAGGTCATTCACGACGAAAGCGCGCTTGGCCGCTTGAAGGTGGACAGCGCGGCGGCGCGCATCCAGGCGCTCAACCCCGATGTGCGGGTGGAAGCCCATCCGGTGCGGCTGACCCGCGACAACGCGCTCGACCTGATCGGCGGCTATGATCTGGTGGCCGACGGCTCGGACAATTTCGCCACGCGCTTTCTGCTGAACGACGCCTGTTTCCTTGCGAAAAAGACGCTGGTGTCGGCGGCGATCCTGCGCTTTGACGGGCAATTGACCAGCTTCAAGGCCCATCTGGGCGCCCCGCACCCCTGTTACCGCTGCCTGTTCCCGGAACCGCCGCCGCGCGGGCTGGTGCCGTCCTGTTCGGAAGGCGGGGTGCTGGGGGCCTTGGCGGGAACCGTCGGGTCGCTTCAGGCCACCGAAGTGTTGAAAGAGCTGCTGGGGTTGGGCGAAAGCCTGTCGGGCAGCCTGCTGATGATGGACACGCTTTATGCGTCCTATCAGCGCATCACCTTGAAACGGGATCCCGACTGCGCGCTTTGCGGCGATCATCCGACGATTCACGATCTTTCCGCCCATTGAAAGACGGACAACGTCCGACGCGAGGCGACCCCATGTCCCAGCCCGAAAACACCGCCCAACCCGTTGCGAACGGCCTGTCGATCATCCTGTTCGCCGGGGGCTTCGACCGTGTGCATTACGCCCTGGTGATGGCCAGCGCCGCCGCCGCCACCAACCGGCCCGTCACCCTGTTCTTCACGGGCCGCGCCCTGCGCGCTCTGGTGCAGGAGAATGAGCCGGGGGTGCTGGGCTGGCACGATCTGGACCCCGCCGACGACGGCAGCACGCCGGTGGCGCGCGACCGTTATTTCGCCACCCACGGGCTGGCCAGTTTCGAGGAACTGCTTGGCGCCTGCGTGGCGCTGGGGGCCACCGTGATGGCGTGTGAAATGGGGATCCGCGCGTTGGGCCTGCCGTCCGGCGTGTCCTTGCGCCCCGACGTGCCGGTAAAGACGGGCGGCGTCGTCACCTTCCTCAACGAGGCGCCGAAGGGCGGCGCCATGCTGTTTGTGTGACGATCCATGACGACGCTTCCGGTGGATGACACCCGCGCGATTCTCGACCTCGCCAACCAATTCGAGGCCATCGCGGCGGAGGGGTTTGAGGGACGGCCCTACTGCGACGACCTGACCGCGCTCGCCCAGCGGGTGACGGCCCAACCGGGGCTGGCCCCGCGCGTCGCCTACGCGCTGGGCATCATGATCGGCCTGATCGGCGAGAGCGACCGATCCGGGCGCTTCGCCGCCAAGATCGCCATCCTGCGCGAAGGGGCGGCGTTGCTGGAGGGATGACGCGACGGAGGCGCAACCCTGCCATGCGTCACATTTCCCGGAGCTGTCCCGTCTTGAGGGCGATCACAACGCTTGAAGGACCGGACGCCATCATGGAAACCCGTTTCACCATCCTCGCCGACGCCCCCGCTCTCTACAAGGCGCTGGGCGCCGTCACCGCCGCGCTGGGCGCGTCGGCGTTGCCCGCCGGGTTGAAGCATCTGATTGACCTGCGGGTGTCGCAAATCAACGGCTGCGTCTTCTGCATCGGCAAGCACAGCGATGAGGCCCTGCGCGACGGCGACCGCGCCGACCGCGTGGCTGCCTTGCCCAACTGGGCTGACTCCTGCCTGTTCACCCCGGACGAGCGCGCCGCCTTGGCCTGGGCGGAAGCCCTGACCCGCAGCGAAAGCGGGCGCGTCGATGATCTGCTCCCGGAGTTGGGGCGTCATTTCAGCCGCGAGCAGATCGCCGCCCTGACCATGGCGGTGGCGACGATCAACGCCTGGAACCGCGTCGGCATCGCCCAGTTTCGCGAAGCCGTTCCGGCGGCGGCGTGACCGGGCCGCTGGACGCCTTGGGCCAAACCCCGCTTGCGGTTTTCGCCGTGGAGCGGGGGCGGCTCCGCGCGCTGGCCTATCGGTTGCTGGGGTCGGTGGCCGAGGCGGACGACGTGTTGCAAGACGCGTGGCTGCGCTGGAGCGTGGTCGATTCGACCTCCGTCGGATCGGTCCCGGCGCTGTTGACCACCATCGTCACCCGGCTGGCGCTGGACCGGCTGCGCGCGGCGCGCGCGGTGCGGGAGCGCTATTACGGGCTGTGGCTGCCCGAACCGCAAGTCACCGCGTGGGAGGCGGAACCGGACGAGGCCGACTCGGTTCCCATCGCGATGATGCTGCTGTTGGAACGGCTGGGGCCGGACCAGCGCGCCGTCTTCGTGCTGCGCGAAGCGATGGATCTCGATTACGCCGAGATCGCCGCCATTCTGGGAAAATCGGTGGAGGCCTGCCGCCAGATCATGCGGCGCGCCCGCGACCGGATGAACGAATCCGCCGAGCCAAGCGCCGATCCCGCCGCCGGGCGCAAGTTGGCCGCCGCCTTCGCCGAGGCCAGCCAGCGGCGCGACTATGCGGGGATCGTCGCCCTGCTGGCCGACGACGCGCTGTGGCTGAGCGACGGCGGCGGCGTGGTGCTGACGGCGCTGAACCCGTTGCGCGGCCCCGACCGCATCGCCCGCTTCATCCTGGGCGTTCAGCGCAAGCGGGCCAAAAGCTACGGCTTCACGCCGGTGCGGGTGAATGGCGGGCCGGGCTTCCTCGTCACCTTCGGCGAGCGGTTCCACGCGGTGTGGGGGATGGAGATCGCCGAGGGGCGCATTGCCCGGCTCTATCAGGTCTCCAACCCGCACAAGCTGGGGCATGTGACCGGGCAAGAGGCGCTGGCGTAAAGGGTCAGACGGTCAGCGCGTCCAGGCAGCGGTCGAGTTGGTCCAGGTTGATTGGGCGGCGCAGGACGGGGAACGGCCCATCCTCCAACGCCTCATCGTTGGGCGCGTCCGCGTTGGCGGTGACGATGATCCGGGTGTGCGGGTAGAGCATGGTCGCCAACGCGGCGGCGCGCCCGCCCGAATCGTCGTTCGGGGCGCGTTGCAGCAGGGCGATTTGGGGCGCCTCGGTCCCGATGATGGTCAGGGCGTCCATGCCGTCGCGGGCCTGGGAGACGCGGTAGCCCCGTTGCGTCAAATGCCGGGTCAACGCGTCGCGCTGGGCGGGGTCGTCGTCGGCGACCAGGGCGCGGCGTCCGCCGGTGTCGGGCGCGTGGATGTCGGCGTCGATGCTGAACACCGCGCGTCTCCCTCTGGCTTTGGTTTCCGAAGGCCGCTCATCAGGCTTTGATGATAGGGGGGCGGGTTATGGTTGTAAATCAGACGAGCGTCGGCGCCGACCTCGGCCAATCGTCACCACCTCGCCCCGCTGCATCAGGGCCAGCATGGGCAGGTCGCTGGGCCGGTTGCCATAGCCCCAGGTGGTTCCAATCGGGCCATGCTGGTCCAGCCAAGCGCGCACCCGGTCGGCCTTGTCGCGCCGCACGCAATTGCCGGTGCTGAGCCGCCCGGTCAGCAAACCGTCTTCCGCCTCCATGCCCGTGGCCAGCAGATCATCCACCTCCAGCCCGCGCAGCAGGGCGGGCATGTAGAGATCGAGCGCCCCGGTGGCGACGACGATTCGGCGGCCATGGCGGCGGTGGGTCTTTAGAATTTCCACCAGCGGCGCGTGCCAGCGGATGCGGGGGATCATCCGCTCGGCGGCGGCCAATGCGTCGGCCAGCGGCACGCCGCGCAGGGTGCGCTTCAGATAAACCGACTTGACCGATCCGGGAAAATCAACGCCCGGCCCGCGCCCGCGCGCATGACGGTGCAGGCACGAGCGGATGGCGTCGGCCAACGCCAGCGCGGCGCGGCGCTGGCCGATCACCTCGCCGACGAACATCGGCAGGCTGTCGCCGTGAATCAGCGTGCCGTCGAAATCGAAAAACGCCACGCCGGGCGCGTCATGGTCGATGCCGGACGGCGGGGCGGTCGGGATTGGCGTGGCGGTGGTCTGCATGACCCGGTTATCACGCTGGGCGACGGATCAGGGCAAGCGGTTTCGCGCTCACGCCCCGCCGCTCGGCTCGCCGCGCCGGTTGCGCGGGACGCCGTACAATTCCAGACGGTGGCCGATCAGGTCATAGCCCAGCTCGCGGGCGATGGCCTCCTTCAGCCGTTCCATCTCCTCGTTGGTGAACTCGATCACCTCGCCGGAATCGACGTCGATCAGATGGTGGTGGTGGTCGGTGCGGGTGCCTTCGTAACGCGCCCGCCCGTCGCCGAAATCCAGCCGGTCGATGACGTGCGCCTCCTCGAACAGCCGCATCGTCCGGTAGACCGTGGCGATGGAGATGCGGTGGTCGATGGCGGCGGCGCGGCGGTGCACCTCCTCCACATCGGGGTGGTCGGCGGCGTTCGACAGCACGCGTGAAATCACGCGGCGCTGGTCGGTCATCTTCAACCCCTTTTGAACGCACAGATCTTCAAGGCGCGACGGCATGACAATCCCCTATGATGGTCGGCGGCGGCGGCCTTGACGCCCGCGCCATCGTCCGAATACCCGACCATCATACTGTGTTTCGCTCCAATTCTCAAACCTGGACCGTGGTCGGCCAGGGCACCGAACTCAGGTTAATGCGGTTTACGGCTTGCGCTTGTCGTGATTCTCTGGGTCTCCCCAGCGCGGAGCCGCCCGATGCCATTTGGAGAGAGATCCCGCCTACGGGCGTTGCTTGAGCAT
>Ga0209373_10002109_pt1 | contig 20772 bp, 14 predicted proteins | sample Higcelweek5metaG_FD_187173 | JGI IMG/M metagenome (GOLD analysis project Ga0209373, IMG submission 187173) | Freshwater pond sediment microbial communities from the University of Edinburgh, under environmental carbon perturbations - High... | ecosystem: Environmental > Aquatic > Freshwater >... | reverse complement strand
TGTTAGGTTATTTTAGTTAGATTATCTTAGAGCTTTATTCAAAAAGTAGTACACCTCATTATTGCGCATTGTTTGTCTGAATTCTCTAATGTTGGTCTCTTTGTCGATAATCAACATTTCAATATCCGCAATTTCAGCATAGTCTTCCATCATTTCAGTAGTGATGGAGAATGAGAAGCTTGAGTGGTGTGTTCCACCAGCAGTGATCCAAGCACCTGCACCAACTTCAAGGTTTGGTTGCGGAATCCACAATGCACAGGCAACAGGCAATTTAGGCAATGCTTTGGGTTCAATCACCTTCACTTCGTTTACAATCATGCGAAAACGGTTACCCATATCAACGATGGTTGCAGCGATACCTTCACCTTTGTGAGCCTGGAAAATCAAACGGGCGCAAACGCCGGCATCGCCAATTCCCAAGAAATGAACTTCGATACGTGGTTTTGATTCAGCAATTTCAGGGTTGATTTCCAACATGTGTGATTGAAGGATTGAGCTTTTTGCCCCGTCGAAATTCAACACATAATCTTCAAGGAATGAACATCCACCAGGTAAACCTTTAGCCATTACCCACATCGTACGTGTAAGAGCAGCGGTTTTCCAGTCACCTTCTGCACCAAAACCGTAACCTTCAGCCATCAAACGCTGAGAGGCAAAGCCCATCAATTGCGACATTCCGGCCAGTTCGTTGAAGCTGGTTGTGAAAGCGGTTGCTTTTCTATCATCCAGGAAACGACGCAAAGCTATTTCCTGAGCAGCAGCCTGACGTACCGTAATGTGTTTTTCAGCACCTTTTTTGCAATCTGCAGCAAAGTCATATAGACGTTCGTATTCAGAAATCAGTGCGTCGATTTCGGCCGCTGTAACTGCTTCTACGTAAGGAACGAGCAGTGCAATAGGAGCATTGTCAACATGGTAGCCCAAACGGATTTCAGCTTCTACCTTGTCGCCATCGGTTACAGCAACATTGTTCATATTATCACCAAAACGGATGATAAGCATTTCTTGTGAATCGGCCCATCCAGCACAAACGCGCATCCAGCCGGCAATTTTTTCGTGAGTTGATTTGTCTTTCCAGTAACCAACAACGATTTTACGAGGTTTGCGCAAACGACTTGTAATGAAACCAAACTCGCGATCGCCGTGAGCCGATTGGTTTAGGTTCATAAAGTCCATGTCAATTTCCGACCAAGGAATTTCTTCGTTGAACTGGGTGTGAAGGTGCAACAATGGTTTTTTGTAATCCATCAAACCATGAATCCACATTTTCGCAGGCGAGAAGGTGTGCATCCAGGTAATTAAGCCGATACAATTTGTATCACCATTAGCAGCACGCATTATTTCAGAAATTTCTGATGATGAGTTTGCTGTCCCTTTATAAACAACTTTAACAGGAAGATTACCAGAGGCGTTCAACCCGGCGACCATTTCATTTGAGTGTGCGTCAACTTTTACGACAGCATCACCACCATACAGAAGCTGTGCTCCTGTAACAAACCAAACTTCTTTTTTTTCAAAATTATTCATATCTTTTTTTTTAAGTTTATCAATTATATTGTTGCAATTTTAAATTTTTTAGTTAAAAATGTATAAATGACTTTTTATTTTCAAACACCGGTTAAATCAAAAGAAAAACCGTTCGAAGTAAGGGTCTCATATTTTTGTTTATTGAAAGAATATAAAAACGATCCCTTTTTTGAGCTGCTTTTTTCTTTCATAGGGAGCCTGTCTAACAGATCCATCGACAGTAATTTACGACGAAAATTTGCCGGCTCTAATTTTCTTTGATAAATGGCTGAATATAAATTTCGAAATTGAGTAATTGTAAATTTCTCGGGAAGAAGTTCAAAACCAATTGGCTCACTTTTGGACCTTCTTTTCAGTCGTTTTAAAGCTTTTTCAACCATATCGGTATGGTCAAAAATAAGTTCAGGCAACTCATCGAAAGAAAACCATTCAACTCCGTTATTTTTCAACATATTGACATCATATTCCTGAATATTGATTAATGAAAAATAGGCCGTACTAATAACCCGGTCTTCACTATCGCGATCAATGGCAGAAAAAGTACTGAGTTGCTCCATATAAATGTTCCTGAGGCCAGTAATGCGTGCTAATATTCTGTATGCCGCATCATCCAGATTTTCTTTCTCTCTTAAAAAACCACCCATCAACGACCATTTCCCTTTTTCAGGTTCAAAATCCCTCTTATACAAAAGCAATTTCAAGGCTTCTCCATCGAACCCAAAAATGACACAGTCGACTGCCACATAAAATTTATCTTTATTGGAATAAGGCATAAAAATATTGAATTAAAAGAAACAAAAGTCATAAATACTTTTATTATTCCAAAGCAAAAAAACATGTTGTATAAACTAAAAAAGTAAAATCTATACCAAAACTTGAATTGCTCCCGGAATCATCTTTACAAAAACCGGGGTGCAACCTATCAACTCGCCATCGATATTAAGAGCATGTTCTTCAATAGGTTCGATTGAGAAACTTTTGCATTGGCGGTATACAACAGCCGGATCACCAATGTGACGTCCCGAGAAAATCTTTGTGAAAAGATAGAGTAATTTTAGGATACCTGCTTTGCGAACAACAATTAAATCGATCAATCCATCATTGATTTGGGCCAGGGGCGCCATTTTCATGGCTTTCCCTGTATGAATGGTATTACACCCCAGAATGAAACCATAATCACCTGCGCTGCTTTGTTTATCAATTTTCACTTTTGCCAACCGGGGTTTGTTTCTGAGTACTTCAATAAGGGATGCCACATTGTAGCATTGGCCCCCAAACCATTTAAGTTTTCCAGCCGTAATGATAATGTCGGTAGGCAAACCCCACCCCACAATATTAAAACCATAAATTATCTCTCCGTTAGAATCGACACGGGCTATGTCAACATTTCGAAGTCGTCCCGTTAAAATCCGAAGGGCAGCAACTTCCGGATCTAAAGCGTCGACATCGTGCATGAACGAATTACCGGTACCTCCAGCAATTAACCCAATGGGGATTTTTGCTTTATCCTCACGTTTCAACATTCCGTTCACAATCTCGTGCATCGTTCCATCACCACCAATAACACAAAGACCGTAATATCCATCAAATGGCAATGTATTTGCAAGCTCCCGGGCGTGGCCGGCATATTTAGTTTCAATTATTTCTGTTATCAGATTGCCCTTTTCAAAAATTGACATTATTTTTTCTAAAATTGAATTGCTTTTTTTGTTCCCGCTCGTGGGATTATAGATCAGATAAATTTTTTTCATAGAAGTAATTTAGTTATTCCCCTGATATTGAAACATCTTAAAAACGGTTTTAGGATAATCATTCGATATCGCATTTTTAAAGTTAATTTTTTTCCGATAATAGTTTACCTTGCTACATATTTTCTTTGATTTGATTGTTGATTAATGAGTGTTTTTTTAAACCGACCGTGATAATTGAAATTACAAGATTATGAGAACCTATACGAAAATTGCGATTGTTTTATTCATTTTAATGACCCAAATAAGGATTAACCTGTCGGCTCAAGACACATATACCGTTGATCCCAACAAACTATACTTGGTTGTAAAATTTGACGGCGCTGAATTTTTGGGTACCGTTAAGTCGTATGATGCCCGTGAACTATTAATCAGCACAGAGAAAATGGGTGATATATATATTCCAAAGCACGAGATTAAAGAAATCAGGGAAGTAAAACCAGAATCGTATAAAGAATTCTCGGGTGAAGAGCTTTTCGCTACCCGATATTTTTTTACCACCAACGGGTTACCAATCAAAAAGGGTGACAACTACATCCAGTGGAACCTGTATGGTCCCGATTTTCAGTTTGGAATTGCTGACAACTTTGGTGTTGGAATCATGACTTCATGGTTGGGCATCCCTGTTATTGCCAATGCGAAATACAGTATCAAACTGGGTAAAAATATGAACATGGCGCTGGGTGCCTTAGTAGGTACTGGTTCATGGGCTTATCCCGATTTTGGAGGAATTCTTCCTTTTGCATCCTTCACGTATGGAAACAGGAAGAATAACCTTACATTTTCATCGGGTTACGGTGCCCTTTTTTACTCTGAGGATATATACAATCCCAACAACAATTCCTCTCATAAACAAAAGAATACGGAAGGCCGGGTTTTAATTTCTGTTGCGGGCATGGTGAAAATCAACCCAAAAGTCAGCCTTGTATTCGATTCATTCATTTCACCGTGGGGACCTATGAAAACCTATACGGAATGGATAGATAATGGAGGAAGTTATCAGGATGGGATTTATGTTCCAAATTACAGCCCAATAACCAGAACAGAACGTAGTCCTAATCTTGCAGTTTTGATGCCCGGTATACGCTGGCACTTAGATTCAAGAAGAGCATTTCAGTTCAGTTTTACCGGGCTTTATTTCGATGGTGAATTTCTTCCGTTTCCGATACCAATGGTACAATGGTATCTTAAGCTTTAAGAATGGAATATTGGAAAGATGGATATTCCATTTTCCAACGTTGCTTCATCGTAATATTTTCAGAAAGATGTTTGTTAATCAATCTTTTAAACCTATTTTCTGATTATCCTTTCTGTTTGAGAGAAGGAACCACTGGTAAGATTTAGAAGGTACACCCCTTTTTTCAAATCACCAATCTCGACCTCAGCCTGCAAACCCGAAACACGCATTGTCCGAACCAAAGACCCAGCAATGTTGTATAATTCGAGTTTTAGTTTGTCACATTGTTCCGGAATCTGAGAAAGAACAATCTTGTCGGTTGATGAATTTTGATAAACAGCCACTTTTTTCTTATTCAAATGTAATTCACTGTTTGAAGTACCTGTATGATCGGGATCGACCAACAACATAGTACCAAAATAATCGGCTGTAATGTAATTGTCGTTCCGATGAGTCTCGTCCATAATCATCGATCCAATAAAATTTTCACGCTCTTTATTTGCAGCGTCATCATTGTCGCAGTAAGCAATTGAAAATCCCATTAATTTATTCGCAGTGAGGGTTACCCGGCTGGCCTCAGAATTACTGTAAACAAAGTTCTCATCATACATCTTCACCGCGAACTCCCACAAGTAAATGTTTTCAGAAATCGTATCCATAACCATTTTCAGGTTATTCCGCAGATTCAATCCGTTATCAATCACATCGTAAAACACACTGGTATGATAAGCAAATGCGTTATTGTTCGTTTGATGGTAACCTTTCGAGCGATTTTCATCGATAAAGATTTCCACACAATCGTCGTTCCAATAGTTATCTGTAGGATTGGTATGGTCGTCGGAAAGAATATCGTCTTTCACTTCAACCAAAATGTACAGATAGTTGGCATCCCAGGCAACTTTAAACTTTCCTTCAAAATCACCTTCTTCCATTACATCAGTGATATGAGGCAACCAGACCTTATCAATAGCGTGCCATGTTGCAGTTGACCAGCACTCGTCAGCATCGGAACCATCGATGACGACTGGCGTTTTTGAAAGAAAAGTATAAATGGTATCTTTTTGTGTTTGTGCAAACACGCTGGTTACGAATAGTATTGAAAATAAAATGAATACTGTGAAAAATCTGGTCATAACAAATTGGTTAAATTAAATATATAGTATTCCGTTTGGAAACCCCTCAAAGGTATACGTAAGATTTGTTTTTACAAATGACAACCATAAAAAGGATATCCCTCATCCCTAAAAGGAACAGGAAGGAATAGAAAACAAAAGAAATTGAGTTCTATTTCTGTTTCCTCTCATTTCGTCACGCGCCACATAAAAACACAAAAGCCTGATAGTTGATCTATCAGGCTTTGTTTTTGTGCCCAGAACAAGACTCGAACTTGCACACCCTTGCGAGCACCAGCCCCTCAAGCTGGCGTGTCTACCAATTTCACCATCTGGGCAATAAAATTTGAACTTGTCTAACAGCAATATTCCTGTAAGAACGGATGCAAAAGTAAAAAAATACATTCTCCATCCAAAATAAAAATTTTAAGTTTTGAAAAAAAGTTTACTCAACCTTCTTTTCATATTCTGTTCTGACTATAATCCCCTTGTTATCAACCTCAAATCGCGACACCTCAACTTTAACAAAAGAAGGGCTGATACGCGGATCAAGAGTACCACGCCCCATACCAATCTCGGTTTGTTTCACAAAGGTCTCTTTTTCGTACACAAATAACCTGTTTCCATTCTCCAGATCAACCGTAATTTTGGGCGCCCCAAACTCCCGGTAAAGCACTTCAACACCCTTTCCTTCGTATTTTCGTGAAAGACCATTGGAAACACTACAGGAAAGCAGTAACGCTAAAAAAAGTACCGACATCAGTTTTTTTACCATAACTTATCAACATTTAGATTCTGAAAATAACGCGGTAACAGGCTTTAAGGTATTGTTAACTGTTTTTATCCCGTTCCCGAAAGATAACCCTTTTTCCGATTAACCTGCCCTTTTTACTATATTTGCACTGTTAAACATTCTTAATGTAAAACGGCAAAAATATGATCTTATTCTTTCACGCGCAAGGCAATCTCTTCATTGCCGTTAGTGCAAAAGAAACCCTTTCAAAGGAAAATATCAACAAACTGGTATGGCTTTTTGGCGAAGCTGAAAAAATCGACAACGACCTGATTGAAGGTTGGTTCGTAGGTCCCCGCAAAGAGATGATAACCCCGTGGAGTACCAACGCGGTAGAAATTACCCAGAACATGGGAATTTCAGGAATTGTCCGTATTGAAGAATATATTCAGGTTGAAAAGAAGGATACGAAATACGATCCGATGCTTCAACATTTGTATTCCAACCTCGATCAAACCATTTTCACTACCGATCGCCTACCAGAACCCATTATTCAAGTTACAGACATTGCAGCCTATAATCAAAAGGAGGGTTTAGCTCTGAGTGCGGAAGAGATTGGATACCTCGATTCTGTAGCCGTTTTATTGAACCGCCCGCTTACCGACAGCGAAGTATTTGGTTTTTCGCAGGTGAACAGCGAACACTGCCGCCACAAAATATTCAACGGCGCCTTTATAATAGATGGCGTTGAAAAAGAATCATCATTATTTAAACTGATAAAGAAAACAACAGCCACCAACCCCAATAAAATAGTATCGGCCTACAAGGACAACTGCTCGTTTTCCGAAGGTCCCGTTATTGAGCATTTCTCGCCAAAGACACAAGACAAAGCCGATTTTTTTGATACACGTGAGATCAAAACCGTGCTTTCGCTGAAAGCCGAAACCCATAATTTTCCAACCACTGTAGAACCATTTAATGGTGCAGCAACAGGTACAGGTGGTGAAATACGCGACCGTATTGCCGGAGGAAAAGGTTCTTTCCCCATTGCCGGAACAGCCGTTTACATGACCTCCTACCCTCGTTCAGAAGAGAGCAGGCCATGGGAACAAGCCACCGAAGAAAGAGATTGGCTCTATCAAACGCCTGAAGAAATCCTGATCAAAGCATCGAACGGTGCCAGCGACTTTGGAAATAAGTTTGGTCAACCGCTGATCAACGGCAGCTTACTCACTTTCGAACATTTCGAAAACAACAAAAAATTCGCCTACGACAAGGTGATCATGCTTGCCGGAGGTATTGGTTTTGCAAAAGCAGACGATAGCCTGAAAGATTTACCAGTACCAGGAGAAAAGGTCGTCCTTTTAGGAGGCGACAACTACCGTATTGGTATGGGCGGTGGAGCAGTTTCGTCGGTTGCTACCGGAGAATATGCCAACAAAATTGAGCTGAATGCCGTACAGCGCGCCAATCCCGAAATGCAAAAACGGGTTTACAATGCCATTCGAGCGATGGCCGAAAGCGATAAAAACCCGATTGTTTCTATCCATGACCACGGTGCAGGTGGCCACCTCAACTGTCTTTCAGAATTGGTTGAAGAAACCGGTGGACGGATCATCATCGACAATTTACCGGTAGGCGACCCTACCCTTTCGTTGAAAGAAATCGTTGGAAATGAGTCACAAGAACGTATGGGACTTGTCATTAAGGAAGAATTTATAGAGGAATTGAAGAAAATAGCCGAGCGCGAACGTGCACCTATTTATGTGATTGGCGAAACGACTAACGACAAAATGTTCGTTTTTGAGAAGGTTGAAACGGGTGAAAAACCGATTAACTGGAAACTGGAACATATGTTTGGTAATCCTCCAAAAACGATCTTGCAGGACAAAACAATCGAAGCAGATTATTCACCATTAAGATATAAGACTGATAAAATCCAGGAATACGTTGAACAAGTTTTGCAGCTTGAAAATGTAGCATGCAAAGATTGGCTCACCAATAAAGTCGACCGTTCGGTATCGGGGCGTATTGCCAAACAACAGTGTGCAGGGAAATTACAATTACCTCTAAATAACCTGGGCGCTATTACCCTCGACTACCAGGGCAAAAGCGGATTGGCAACCTCACTGGGACATGCACCGGCTGCAGGATTAATAAATCCGGCCAATGGTTCCATTTTATCAATTGCCGAAGCGTTGACTAACCTCATCTGGGCACCAATGCCCGACAAGATGAAAAGTGTCAGCCTCAGTGCGAACTGGATGTGGCCTTGCAAAAACGAAGGCGAAGATTCTCGTATTTATGAAGCGGTCCAGGCTTGCAGCGATTTTGCATGTGCACTTGGGATCAATATTCCTACCGGAAAAGATTCCTGTTCAATGACCCAGAAATACAAAGACGATGTGGTTTATTCTCCAGGAACAGTTATCATTTCTGCTTCGGGCGAAGTAAGCGATGTCAAAAAGATTGTGGAGCCGGTTTTAGTACAGGATAAACCCCTTTATTACATCGACTTCTCAAAAGCCCCAAAAGAGTTGGGAGGAAGCGCTTTTGCACAAATCATGAATAAACTGGGAACATCTACACCAACTGTTACATGCGCAGTAGATTTCTTGAATTCTTTCAATACCGTTCAGGAGTTGATCGAAAAAGGGTTGATTTTCAGCGGTCACGATATTGGCGGTGGCGGCTTAATCACTACTCTGTTGGAAATATGTTTCTCAAACAATGAAAGTGGTTTAGATCTCGATTTAACTGATCTGAAAGAACAAGACATCATCAAATTGCTGTTTGCTGAAAACCCGGGAATCATTTTCCAGGCCGACGAAAAAGCAGAAGCAATTCTTGCTAAAAATAAAATTGAATACGTCAAAATCGGGCAGCCCTCTCTTTCAGGAATAGTTGTCCTGAAGAATGGCACAGAAACATTGGAATTTGATGTAAAATCGTTGCGCGATCTTTGGTTTAAAACCTCGTACCTCCTCGACCGCAAACAAAGCGGTGAAGTAAAAGCGTTGGAACGGTTCAGTAACTATAAAAAGAACGAACTCGAATACAACTTTGGAAGCTTCGATGGCAAATTCTCGTCACTGGGAATCGACCCGAAACACAAAACCAAAAGCCCGGTAAAAGCAGCCATCATCCGCGAAAAAGGTGTGAATGGTGACCGCGAAATGGCTTACAGCATGTACCTTGCCGGCATGGAGGTGAAAGACGTCCACATGACCGACCTTATCAGTGGCCGTGAAGATTTGTCGGACCTAAACATGATTGTATTTGTTGGTGGCTTCTCCAACTCCGATGTGTTAGGTTCGGCTAAAGGATGGGCAGGCGCTTTTAAATTCAACGACAAAGCCCGGATCGCGCTGGAAAACTTCTACAAACGTGAAGACACATTAAGCCTTGGCGTTTGCAATGGCTGCCAGTTGATGGTTGAACTTGGTCTGATTGACACAGGAAAAGCTATTGCACCAAAAATGCTCCATAACGAAAGCCACAAGTTTGAATCGTCGTTCCTGAATGTAACGGTTCAACCCAACAAATCGGTAATGATGGAAAGCCTGACTGGAAAAACCCTAGGTATTTGGGTTGCCCACGGTGAAGGCAAATTCACACTTCCTTCAGGCGAAAACAGCTACAATATTGCGTTGAAATACACCCACGAAGGCTACCCCGGAAACCCTAACGGTTCAGAATTTAACACCGCAGGGATTTGTTCACCCGATGGCCGTCACCTGGCGATGATGCCCCACCTTGAACGGGCCATCTTCCCCTGGCAATGGGGCTATTACCCGACAAATCGAAAAAGCGATGAAGTTACGCCATGGATTGAAGCCTTTGTGAATGCAAAAAAGTGGATTGAAGAAAAAACAAAATAAAAGATAGAAAGGCATCGAAAACGGTGCCTTTCTTATATCTCAACCATCGAAATGCACCCTTCAACCGGGCAAACCAAAGAACAAAGGTTACATCCTACACATTTTTCTTTGTTGATTTTGGGCATTCTATTTTCACAATCGGTTGAAAAAGTAATGGCCTGATAGGCACCATCGTTACAAGAGACATAACATTTTTTGCAATTGATACATTTTTCCGGATCAATCTCGGCAACTGTTCTGTAATCTAAATCCAGTTCGTCCCAGCGCCCAATATTCATCAACGCTTTTCCGACCATTTCATCAACAGTATGAAATCCTTTTTCATCCATATATTTTTCAAGACCAGCGACCATCTTCGTGATTATTCCGTAGCCACAATGCATCACCGCCGTACACACCTGCACACTTTCGGCACCCAATAACAGGAACTCCACCGCGTCGCGCCAGTTTTCAATACCTCCTAAACCCGAAATGGGAAGATTAATCTCGCTGTCGGCTGCACAACTCTTTACCATATTCAACGCGATGGGCTTAACCGCTGACCCAGAAAAGCCACCATAAGTACTTCGGGAACCTACCATGGGATAAGAAACAAAATGATCGATATCGACTCCCGGAATGCTTTTAATCGTATTAATCAGAGAAATAGCATTAGCACCCCCACGCCGGGCAGCCCTGGCCGGTTCTGTTATGTCCGTAATATTGGGGGTCAGCTTCACGATAACTGGGATTTTTGCCACCTCCATAACCCAACTAGTAATTAGCTCCACCAACTCGGGTTCCTGTCCGACAGCTGAGCCCATTCCCCTTTCACACATACCATGTGGACATCCAAAGTTTAGCTCAACGCCATCAGCACCTGCATTTTGTGAATCTTTAACCAATTGATGCCACTCGTCTCTGGATTGAACCATCAACGAAGCAATAACCGCATGATCGGGGAAATGCCTTTTCACTGTTTCAATATCCCGAAGGTTCACCGCAATTTCTCGATCTGAACTTAATTCGATATTGGTTAACCCGGCCATTCTATTTCTGCCCAAATATAAGCCTGCATACCGGCTCGAAACATTAGTAACGGGTTCTCCTATGGTTTTCCAAACAGCACCACCCCAACCCTGATCAAAAGCCCGCATTACCTGAGTTGCAGTATTTGCAACAGGCCCCGATGCCAGCCAAAAAGGATTCGGTGATTTGATTCCTGCAAAATTTATCGAAAGATCTGTCATCAACAAAAAATTATACACTAAAAATAAGCAAATCCATTTTCCAACGGATGTCTAACAAACATAAAAAAAAATTGAAACCAAACGAACACTACCTCACTGAATAATGAACAATAATAAAAGCAGCACAAACACAAAAGCAGGAAAACATAAATTAGAAACTAATTTAATGAATAACTTTGTTAGATAATTTTTACCAGATAAAGTGAACGGCTTATGAGGAAATTAACTGTTAATGCGGTGACGTTTATCCTTCTTCTGTCTTTTTTTATCCCAACAATGGCTCAAACCGACTCATTGAAATCGTACTATCTGGAACTTCAAGATGAACTTGATCTGTTTACACCCGACTCACTTCTTGGCGATAAATTTTGGGGATTAGCATCATTATCAGTATCAAATATTCGTTTAGACCCAAAACACTCATCCGAACTGGTTACCCAAGTTACAATGGGAACCCCGCTTAAGCTGATTGAAGAAACTGAGGGTTGGCTTAGAGTACAAACTCCAGAGGGGTACAATGGATGGATGGATATAAGTGGTCTGAAAAGGCTTACTTCTGATGATATTGATCTCTGGAAAAGTTTAAATCGCTATGTGTTCATGAACATTTCCGGTTATATAACTGATTCTCCAAAACGAAAATGTCAAATTGTAAGTGATCTCGTTTTGGGCGATATTTTTGTAGTAGAGGATCAAAAAAAGGGGTTTTTCAAGGTCTGCACCCCCGATGGACGTAAAGGATTCGTAAAGAAAAAAGATTGTATTTCATGGGAAGATTGGACTAACAAAGAACCTGATATTCAATCGATGCTGTTGGTTACACGGAAAATGGTTGGATCACCCTATCTGTGGGGCGGCACTTCAGTAAAAGCAACTGATTGTTCAGGTTTGGTAAAAACAGCCTATTTTTCGCAGGCAATCGTTCTTGAACGCGATGCCTCGCAACAAGCTAAAAATGGGGAAACTGTTGATTTTACAAACATTGACAACCTGCAACCCGGCGACCTGCTCTTTTTCGGTCCATCACCTGAAAAGATTATTCACGTTGGCATTTATCTTGAAAAAGGTAAATACATCCATTCATCGGGGTTTGTTCATATCAGCAGTATCGACCCGAACGATCCAAAATATATTATCAACACAAAGAAAAAACTTGTGGCAGCCAAACGAATTATAAACTCGCTAAATAGTGAAGGGATTGTCAGGGTAAAATACCACCCGTGGTATAACCCCTATATCCCCTAAAGCCCATCCCCGACCCTTCCCATGGGAAGGGAGAAATTTTCACCAAATTAGGAAGAATTGAAAATGAATAAAAGAAGCAAAAACAGTAGCATCCAAAAGTCTCCCTTTGCGGGATTAGAGGGGCATTTATATAATCGTCGAAATTTCTTGCGCACCTCCGGGTTAATCGCGCTTGTCGGGGCTACCAGTATAGAAACGATGTTTGCCGCCTCTGAAAAGAAGGTTGTTGGCAAATCGGCAAAAGGATTATCATTACGCTTTATGCCTTACGACCTGAAGCTGCGACACGTGTTTACGCTGGCTAACAGTTCACGGAAAAATACGCCGGCCATTCTTACCCGCCTGGAACATGATGGATTTGTAGGTTATGGCGAAGCGTCGATGCCACCGTATCTGGGTGAAAGTGTAGAAACAGCAACCCGCTTCCTATCTTCGATTGATCTGAACCAGTTTCATGATCCGTTTCAGATCGACGATATTCTTCAGTACGTCGACTCTGTGATGCCGGGAAATACGGCTGCCAAAGCATCGGTCGACATTGCCCTGCACGATTTGGTGGGGAAACGAATGAAACAACCTTGGTACAAAATATGGGGGTTCGACCCGTCAGACACACCCAATACTTCGTTTACAATTGGTATCGATACGCCTGAAATTGTCAGACAAAAAGTAGCCGAGGCTGCACCTTACAAAATTCTGAAAGTGAAACTTGGAATGGCGACCGACCGCCAAATGATTGAAACCATCCGCTCTGTAACCGACCGTCCGTTGTGTGTAGATGTAAACCAGGGTTGGACCGATCGGGCGAAAGCGCTGGAGATGATCTACTGGCTGAAAGAGAACGGGGTCGTGTTTGTGGAGCAACCCATGCCAAAAACGGCTATCGATGACATGGCCTGGCTAACGCAGAATAGCCCGCTTCCAACCATTGCCGATGAATGTTTGCAGCGATTGCCCGATGTAATTAAGGCACACGGCGTTTATAACGGCATCAACATCAAACTAATGAAATGCACCGGAATGCGCGAAGCGCATCAAATGCTCACCTTGGCCCGTTCGTTGGATATGAAAGTAATGATTGGCTGTATGACCGAAACTTCGTGTGCCATATCAGCTGCCGCTCAACTGGCACCTAAAGCCGACTGGGCCGACCTTGATGGTAACCTTCTGATTTCAAACGACCCATACACCGGAATGCAAATCATTGATGGCAAAGTAACATTGAACGACCGACCGGGAATTGGGATAAAGGCGGAAGAGAAGGTGTTTTAAATAAGAAAATTTGGGATACCTTTGCGCCATGTCAAGTACTCTTAAAAATCAAAAGGATATTCTGGAAAAGTTGCAGATTGAAAATCTCAACGAAATGCAGAAAGAAACGCTGTTAGCTATTCAATCAAGCCCCAACGTGGTTCTGCTTTCACCCACAGGGACAGGAAAAACCCTGGCCTACATGTTACCAACACTAGCAGAATTGGATCCAACAGAATCAGAAATACAAATGCTAATTTTAGTCCCTTCACGCGAATTAGCCATTCAAATTGAACAGGTCATTCGCGAAATGGGAACCGGATTCAAAACCAATGCGGTGTATGGCGGACGCGCTGGAGCCAAGGATAAAATTGACCTGAAACACAGGCCAGCTATCTTGATCGGAACACCCGGACGCATTGCCGACCATTTCAGACGGGAATCCTTTCCGGTCAAATCAATCAAAACTTTGATACTTGACGAATTCGACAAATCGCTCGAAATAGGGTTTGAAGCTGAAATGAAGGAGATTATATCTCTGCTTCCCAACATTAAAAAGCGCATTTTAACGTCAGCCACACAAGGGGTAAAAGTTCCCGAATTTGTTGGCCTTAAAAATGCAAAAAAGATTGATTATCTGGATGAAGGCGTTCCTCAATTAACCATTAAAACGGTTATTTCACCATCGAAGGACAAGCTGAAAACCCTTGTTGAACTGATTTGTCACATGGGAAATCAACCAGGAATCATTTTCTGTAACTTTAAAGATACCATTCAATATGTTAGCGACTATCTGACTCTAAACAAAATTAGTCACGGCTGTTTTTATGGAGGCATGGAACAAAAAGATCGTGAACGGGCACTGATAAAATTCAGGAACGGAACCCATCAATTGCTCATTGCTACCGATTTGGCCGCAAGAGGGATCGATGTTCCCGAGATAAAATACATCATTCATTATCAGCTACCCCCGCACGCCCATGAATTCACACACCGAAACGGACGTACAGCCCGTATGTTCAACGATGGCACTGCATTCGTGTTAAAATGGGAACAGGAAAACTTGCCTGAGTTTATAAAAACCAACGGTATTGAAACACTCACAAAAGCCACTGTTCCTTCAGATTCTGAATGGAAAACATTGTTTGTTTCAGGTGGGCGAAAAGATAAAATTTCGAAAAGCGACCTTGCCGGATTTTTCTTCAAACAAGGAAAGCTGACCAATGAAGAGCTGGGAACAATTGAACTAAAACAAGATTGCGCCTTCGTGGCCGTAAACCGTTCGAAAGTGAACCAGTTGATCCAACTCACCGATAATACAAAACTTAAAAACAAGAAAATCAGGATCACAGAACTTTAAGTTTTCATTGGTTTTCTATTTGTTTAATAATCTTTTTGGTACTGGAATAATACAAATATTCATCGACTTATTGTCCTCGGATAGCATGGCCGACTGGATCTCAATTTTAGTTCCATCGGGGCTAAAGGTTGGATGAGGATGATCGGCTGCCGTGGTTTTATGTCCGGTTGAAAGCAGGATCATTTCGTGCGTATCCCGGTCGATCAGGTAAATGTTCCGTGCGAAATCATCGCCAACAACAAAACGACGGTCAGACGAACCACTAACATGCCAAAACCCGCTTCCAAAAGGTATTTGTCCGGCAATGGTCATCTCGCGGGTATTGACATTAACTATTCCCAGGCCCGTTGGTTTTTCCCGAGTTCCCGATGGCCCCCAAGCCGGATCTTGTCCGGGGTTTACGCCATTCACATCGGTTCCATTGTTGCTATCGTCTGAGGAATTTTGAATTTTACGATGCCCCATAATGGCAAAGGCAACTTCGTCGGGACTGATTACCGCCTCGTGAGTCACCCATTCATAAGTCGATTCGGGATAAAGCGGACGTAAACCTGTTCCATCGGAATTCACAATCCAGGTACGTTGCGGCGCTTTGCCTCCCGTTTCCCAGCAGAAAACAATTTGCCCTGCTACCCAAGGATTCGTTTGAATATGCCCGATCTGAAAAGGGACTGAAACCACATATTTTTTTTCACCAGTATAAACATTCATACCTGCAATTCCGGCTGGCCCAGCTCCCATTTCCCGCGGTCCAAAATTTTCTTCTATCTTAGTTCCTTCGGCCAAATGCTTTTGGGCTTCAGTTTTTCCAACCCGAAACCACGCCCAATTTTCATCTCCATCGAGCGCCATGTCGCCACCGGCTTTCCATTCAGAAGGTGTTGTTCCACAAATCCGCTGGTATTCTGATGCTGGTTTTAACTTACCCGACTCGCTGTCGATGAAAAGCTTTTCCAGATCAACTTCAACAATATCGAGTGAGGTATTTAAAGAATCGTTTCCCTTTTCCCGCATGAAATAAAGCTTCATCGATTTCCGGGCAACATTCAACATGCCAACATAACCCCCTTCGGTAACCTGAACCATTTCTCCCGTTTTTTCATTTACGGCCATGGCTTCACCCTCAACCCGCTTCGATCGGAAGATGAGCCATTGCCCATCGGATGTCCACTGATTATGGGTTTGATATATCTTTGAATCTCCGGCAGAAGTGCTGGTTAAAAAGGTTAGTTTAACGCCGGTAACCGGATCAATTATTTCTTTCCGTTCGGAAGGGAACCGTGTACCAATCTGAGCATTAACTGTCAGATTGATGCACAGAATAATATTGAAAACTCCCAACAACAGGAGAATCTTTTTAACCATCGATAAAAATTTAAAAGTTGATTATTTCACCGCCACATCCCAAACTTTCGCCATTCTTGACTTTCCTGTCGGCCCTTCAATATTCAGGATGACAATGTATTTCCCCGCCTGTTTGTACTGATGAACTGGATTTTGTTCGGTCGATGTGGTTTGATCTCCAAAGTCCCAGTTCCAACTGGTTATTTCTCCCCTGCTTTCATCTTTAAACGTTACCTGCCGCTTTTCCATGTCGGTTACAATAAACGACCATTGTGCCTCAAACGATTTTTGGTATTTTGCTTCCAGTGGCATCAAGGTAAAGATGGTGCCCAGGCTTGAATTGCCATACATTTTATGGTTTTTCGATAAATTCCAGAAGCCCTTTTTTGTTTCATCATTCACGTCGTCGTAGTCAATAACAGCCCAGGTCAGTCCTATTTTTTTATTGTCTGTCAAAACAGATTCTACAGCCCTTGAAAGTCCTTCCGTACCTGCATAATCAAAGGGAGTGATCCAAAATTCTGCAATCAGTTTACCCGAATCACCCGGGTTAAAGTTGTACGAATAAACAATGTTTGAATAGGGCAACTCTTTAATCCAAGGCTGGCAGCCCCATGCAAGCGCCCAGTCTTTTCCAACAGCCGGCGTAAAAATGTGGTAATTCTGCGCATGCACACCATGATAGGAAAAATAGGTATCCCAACGATCTAACGACTGGTTTGGGTGTTGCTCGTCAATGAGCGGCCCTCCCGAAAGGTCACCATCAACAACAATTTCAAAAATATCGTTATGCAAACCCGGCAACGAAAAATCCCAGTAGTCATCGTAAGCTTCATATAGAAAATAGAGGCGGTTCAGCCCTTTCACCCATGCAACCTTTACTTTAACATCCAGGTTTTTTGGGTCAACTGCCGGATAATGCTTCGAATCGTCCCAAAGTTGATCGGTACCAACTATATATTCGTTTGGAAAATCGGTCCAATCATCGGTGTTCCCATCAATCCTTGGAATCATATTGACAGGAAACTGATAGATTTTGTACCCACGATCTTCCTGCGCCCATCCTTTAATAATGAACAGAACAAGAAAGAGTTGAATAAAGAAAATCTTATTTTGCATCGAAGATGGCACCGTTTGATTTCACCTCTGTTTTATAGAATTGAATGGCGCTGTCGTTCATCTTTGGAAAATGCGTTTTCAACAATTCAATCATTTCAGCACCTGCCAACAATACCGGGCCATAACCATGTGCCGCGAAGACGTTGATTGGACGGTAGTAATAAAAGGCCGGATCAAAACCCATTCCTGTACCCACACAAGTTCCTTCAACCTGCCCCTTTTCATTCACCTTCGAGGCCACGGCATTCCATGCCAAACAAACCATCGGTCCATAAACCTGTTCGTCGACATAACCCCGGTTAATGGCACGGGCAATAGCGTAGGTGTAAATAGCTGTTGCCGAAGTTTCGAGGTAGGAGTCGTTTTTGTCGATCAACTGATGCCAGAAACCTTGTTGTGACTGGTAATTTGCCAACCCGCGAATGTGACGTTTCAGCAAATCGAGAACCTGATCGCGACCAGGGTAATCGGCAGGCAACACTTCAAGAAGTTCAACCATGGTCATCACAGCCCAGCCATTTGCACGAGCCCAATGAAACTGCGGGTGTTCTTCCATTCCCATGATCCAACCGTGCATAAACAACCCCTTGTCGTTGTTGAACATGCGCTTTGAAAATTGTAATACTTGTTTGATAGCATCGTCGTAATAGCTATTTTTACCCGAGTACTTACCCATTTGAGCCAATGCCGGAACACTCATAAACAGGTCGTCGAGCCAAAGTGAGTTTGGCAATGGACGGCTACGAGCCAACGTACCATCGTCGAAACGCTGTTGTTTGTTGCTGATAAAGTCGATGAAATTGTCGATCATAGGATTCAGATCGGCATCGATCCCCGCCTGTTCTGCCTTGATCATGGCGGCACACATAGCCCCTGCATCATCCAATGCGTGAGGATGAAGCACCGAATACATAGCGTGCCGGGCTTCCGGGCTCTGCTGTTCCAGTTTCAAAAAGTATGGACGGATGTTTGATAAAAATTTCATCCGGTTAAAAGTATATTCGGCATATTTTTGATCACCGGTAGCTTTTGTTGTCAGCAACATGCCGGCATAGGTTACACCCCACTCGTAGCTAATCAGTCTGAAATCGCCCTGTTTAAATTTTGTTTGAACGTTAATCTGGCTGAAGTCTGATAATTCTGATTGTGATTCATCAATTAATTGGGTAGGAGTCGTCGCCTCAAGGTAGTTGTAAACCCGGTCGAGTACCTGCGTAATTTCTTCAGCCTTTGGAACATTGTAAGGTGTTTCGTAGTTGGGTTGCATCAAATGCAATGGAGTGGTTACATCGTTTTGAGGAATTGATGTTTGCTGTTGTGCAAAACCGATAACCGGTAGCAGTAACGTTGCGGTAAGAATATTTCTGATCATAACCATTAAAAATTAAATGAACAAAAAGGGTTTCTCATAATAGTCAGGAAGATAGTAATGTTTTTTCATATTGAATAAACTATTCAAAAAAATATGGAGGCAAAAGCGCCTCCATATTCTTTCTGAACAGCCGGTAATTAATATCCGGGGTTTTGTTCCGCCTGTTTTTCATCGGCAGTCAATGCACGCCCATCTTTCTGGATTGCATCGAGGTAAGCCTGAGGAATTGGACGGAGATTGTGCTTGTCCTGAACGTTAGGAGCCGCCCTTAAATTAAACGCCTTAGCACGAGCCACCAACGTCTTGGTGCGAGAGAGGTCTTCCCAGCGATAAAATTCACCCATTAACTCACGTGAACGTTCATTCAGCAAGAAACACAGGGCGCGGTCGTATTCGCCTGAATAACCTAATGTTTTAATAATAGATTCGTCAACAGCAGGCAGACTTGAGAAACTTTTAATTGTCAGGTCTGTTGCATCAGTGGTTTCAGCAATGTTGTTTGATTCGTAGTAAGAATTCTCATTGCAAAATGAGTTCGTCTTTCCAAAGCTGGCATAACCGGTTGGATTAGAAGTTGCATTGTAAGCAGCTCCGCCATCGGTATAAACTTTACGATCTTCACCTGCCTTATACGCCGCACGGTTACGTACAGCATTGATATAATCCAATGCTTTCGCGTAGTTGTTCTGACGAATACACACTTCAGCTGCTGTTAAATAGGTATCGGCCAAACGGGCCAAAATACCATCGCGATAACCAATACCATCACCAACTGCTTCGCGTGAACCATCAATAAATTTGTTCAACGGGGCAAAACGGTTTTGGAAGGTATTCGTGTTCAGATAATCTCCACCTTCAGCATACGTTGCAAAAACGGTTGGAATAATCTTACCTGTTTTCGGATCCGTAATTTTTGTTAGACTGCCTTTTGCAGAAAAACGTGTATCATCCGAATTATTGATAATGTACATTACACCAAGGTTGCCTAACTCAAACTTTACACTGACAGTGTCACCGGGAGCAATTGGAAACTTAACCGGATCTTTGGACGGATTGTTTACCAGATATTTGGTTTTGAAACTCTTCCAGAAACGAGAGTCGTTTACCCGGTCGTATACATTGTAAGCATAATAGTTCGTACGCAAACGCTGGTATTCACGTCCTCCTGCGATATCGCGCTTCATTTGGGGCAGGTTGAGGTACTGTGAAAGATAATACAGGTGAACCTGGTTACCATATTTCCCTCTGGTTGACTTGTCAGAAGTAAACTGAGCGGCAAGGATGATTTCATCCAATTTTTCGTTCGCGCCATCAGGAGCGGTATAATTCCATAAATCGGAGAAGTTGGGAGCCAATGCGTGATGAGCAATAACTTCATCAGCAAACTTCAGGGCATTAGTTAAGTCAGCGCTCTTGGTTGAACTGTTCCAGCTATCGTTGATTTCGCTTGCACGAAACAAATATGCCTTTGCCAGGAAGTGTGCAGCAGCATCTTTAGTCAACTTACCTATAAGTGTTCCGCTTGAGGGCAATAAGTTGTATGCTTCAGTAAAGTCGGCAATAACCTGATCTGTTATATCCTTTGCAGAAGCACGAGTGAATTCACGTTCGGTAATTGAAGTACTTGGGGTTAATTTTAGAGGCACACCACCATATTGACGAACCAGTTTCTGG
>Ga0209373_10002108_pt1 | contig 20785 bp, 20 predicted proteins | sample Higcelweek5metaG_FD_187173 | JGI IMG/M metagenome (GOLD analysis project Ga0209373, IMG submission 187173) | Freshwater pond sediment microbial communities from the University of Edinburgh, under environmental carbon perturbations - High... | ecosystem: Environmental > Aquatic > Freshwater >... | reverse complement strand
CAGTGGCGAGCGCGAGATTCTTGATCACCGGTCCGCTTGTCCAGACAAAACCGGATTCGTTGCCATACTGGATCGATCGGGTTTCCAGATCGATTTTCAGCGTCGGTCCGAGCGAATTGATGGCGACCACTCCGTTCGCACCTGCACCCGAAATGGCTTTCGCAAAACCTTCCGGATCGGGCAGATGCGGACTGATTTTCATATAAATCGGTTTTGTCGTACGGGCACGAATGGCTTTGACCGTTTCGGAGATGACAGAAAGATCGGTGCCCACATAATGTGTGGACACTTCGAACGCATCCGCAAAAGGATCGAGAAGCGGAATCAGAATCTCCATATCCGCTTTGCTGTAACCAACGCTCACAATGAGGGGCTGGTTTTTGATTTTCATAAATGACGGTAAAAATTCTTCTACCCATTTTTGATAGGGGTATTCACTCCACAATTCGGAATTCATCACGAAGTCTCTGTCTCCGTAGATGCAGGGTTTGGGAATATGGGGGAGTTTGGTCGAAATCGTTTTGGTGACGATGGCACCACAGCCTTCTTTTGCTAAAAACGCCAGTTTGTCATAGTCGCCAACCAGCGGACCAGATGCTGGCATCAAGGGATTTGCCAGTTTCAGTCCGTTAAACGTGGTGGATAGATTCATCAAGATCACCCTTTCTGATTTCGTCCCAAAGGCGTTTGGCCTCTTTGGACGTATGGTTGAGTTTCTTTTCCAGTGCGGGACGAAGTGCATAATTCGTTAAAAGCGGTTTTCCCGCCACGAACACATTGTTCGGCCGGAAACTTTGGAACAGTCCGAAGAAGAGATGACCAAAAGCGTTATCTTGGCTCATCGGTGTGGGGGGAATGTAAGGAACGGTGAGCAGATCGGCTGCGTAACCCGGTTGGATTTTTCCCAGTTTCACGCCGAAGCGATCCCCCACAAACCGGTAGGTGTTTTGAATCATCGCGAGGAGGTCCGAAAGTGAAAAAGCGTTCACGCCTTCCTTCAGGTGGGCGGAATAGTATAGATTCAGGTATTCCAGCGTCGCCGAGGACGAAATCCCGTCGTTTCCGATGATGCAAGTAACACCTGCTTTTTTCAGTTTGGCAAAGTCGGGAAGGCCGACACCGTTATTCATATTAGATGTCACATTGAGGGCGAGGACCGCATTCCGTTTTCGAATCAGCGATAGTTCGTTCTCATCGGTATAAAGTCCGTGTGCGATAATTGAATGTTCATTCAATAATCCATGCCGTTCCAGCCGTTCGACGATTCGGCAGCCGTACTTTGAAATACAGTCTTCTTCGTCTTCCTTGCTTTCGGCCACATGGATATGAATCGGAGAATTTCCTAAAACGTTTTTGACCGCATCAAGCGTTTTTTTCGATAAAGTCATCGAGGCATGAAGTCCAAAAAATCCACTCGAAAACGCATTCGGTTTCAGCGAGAGAAAGGTGCGGTTTTCCGTTATGCATTGTTCGATTGCAAAACGATCGCTCGTTTCGAAACAGAAAGCCGCGCGCATTCCGGCATCGTCGCAGACGGCATTTTTCAAAACCGCAAGCGAACCGACGATTTCTTTTCCGGCCGCATGATGATCGATGATGGCAGTCACTCCGTTTTTGATCAGTTCAGAGGCGGCAGCGATGCCGCTGGCATACCCGATCCGCTGATCAATCTGCCGATCGATCTTCCACCATAACTGCTGCAGGATTTCCAGAAAAGACTGGGGATGAAAGGGTAGCGACAATCCGCGGGCGAATTCCGAATAGATATGGGTATGTCCAAGCACAAGTGAGGGCATCACAAGTAACCCGGTACAATCCATGATCTCTTCCTTGTTCGCCGAAAATTCGGCCATCGGACCCACTTTTTCAATGGTGTCCGCAAAGATCACATACTGATCTTCGCGATACTGGTCAAAATCATAGTAATTTGCATGAATGAAGGCTTTTTTCACGTTCATTCCTCCCGAATCCAATGTCCATGCCCGCCCATAAACTGCCCATTCCGGACGACAAACCGGCCACGGACAACCGTGGATTCGATGGTCCCGGCGATCGGAAGATTCCGGAAGAGATCGTAATCACAGCGCGAGTGATGCGATTGCATGGTTTGATTCTGTTCCAAATGAAGGATGAAGAAATCGGCATCGGCTCCCGCCGCAATCGATCCCTTTTTCGGATTGATCCGGTGAATCCGCGCGGTTTTATCCGTCATTCGGGAGATCAGTGAATTGCCAAAATGCGGGTATAGAACAGAAAAAGCCTGTTCGATTCCCCCGATGCCAAGCGGCATCAGATCCAATGATTTTTGTTGTTTCTCTTCGGTTAAAAACGGACAGTGGTCCGTTCCGATCGCGGTAAGTTCCGGAAATAACTCAATCAGTTTCTGGCGTTCACTTTCACTGCGAAGAGGCGGAGCCATGGTGTATAAAGAACCGTCTGCTCCCTGCAGCTTGTCACTGGTAAACAAAAAATAGTGCGGACAGCTTTCCACAAAAAGTTTGCGGTTGAGCAGATGCGGATATTGTTTTTTCAAGGCTGCAAGCGTGTTTCCTGAAGAACAGTGGACCATATAGAGCGTACCGCCGCATTCCCCCACAAACCCCGCTAATTTCAAGGCTTCCGTCGTTTCGGCGCTAGAAGGCCGGCTGGTGGTCAGATCCCGGTAAGTGAACTGCGGATCATGACGGATCATATCGTCATTTTCAATATGGGCAGTGACCAGAAAACCGTATTTCTCCGACAGCCGCAACAACGCTTTGATTTCCGGATCATCGGTCCGGCGGCCGGAATCGGAATACGTGGTGAACAGTTTCACCGACGTCATTCCCAGTTCCAGCATTTTTTTGACATAGGCTTCCAGATCACCCTTCGGGTTTTTGATGCAAGCATGAAACTTGTAATCGACAACGGATTCTTTCGCTTCTTCCAAACGGCGATAAAAGGATTTTTCCAAATCGACGGCATTGTCCGTCGGATCCAGAAAATCAATATAGGTTGTCACGCCGCCAAACGCAGCGGATACACTGCCAGAGTAAAAATCATCTCTGGATGATCTTTTCCCGCATTGAAGAGCAAAATGCACATGCGGATCAATCAGTCCCGGGATGATGAGACGCTCTCTCGCATCGATGATGTCTTTGGCCGGGAGAATGTCCGTACTGATCTTCGCAAAGATGCCGTTTTGCACATAAAGATTGGTTTTGACGAAAGCGTCGTTAAGCCATACGCTGCCGTTTTCGATTCGAAGATCGTACATGGTTACTCCCTCTTCACATCAAGCGATAATCGGTAATGTGATATTTTTGCAGCACGCGGTCCACGAGTTCATTGCGCACGCTGATGTATAATTCAATTTCCGTGGAAAGCAGTTCCTGAAAGATGCGATCCAAACATTTACCTTCCAGTTCCAAAAGACCGATCTCATCCAAATAGATGGGAGACATTTTCGATGCAATCATCGCCTTGGTTTCCCGTTCGATCCATTCCAAGCCTTCCCGACTGACCAGATACGGTCCGATTTGACAGACGGTGTCAAATCCAGCGGGGGCGACGGAGTCGCGGATGATGAACTGCCGTTCTTCCATCGTCGAAAGACGCATGGCGCGGTATCCCGTCACCACGTTGTCTTTCATTACTTTGATGGTGACGAATCCATCACCCTCATTATTGAATTGATAAATGGCGGCCAGTTTACTGGTCTTTCCTGAATTGATTTTTCCCGTTACAATGTTAATCATCTGATTTTACCCCCGATAACCCTTCATCTCTTCAATCCATTCAGATAAATAACGTTATGACAACGGCGACCACAAACGTCAATGCGGCCAAAACGGGTCTGACGACGATTTTGGTCTTCAAGGCTTTTTCCAATCCGAGGTTGATTCCGTACAGCACTAAAGCGAGTCCGCCGGAAATCAGCCCTTGCCATACCACAAAGGTGAAGCCGCTCGAAACGCTGGAAAGCTGTGTGGAAACCGTACCGAAAACGGCATCCTGGAAAATGAGATAGAAGATAAACATTCCCCGCCAGAGAATGCTGGCACCCGGCAGAACAGCCAAACTGGGGAGAGACTTCTTCTGAACTAATACCGGAAGCAACACTGCTAAAACAAGGGCTTCCACCACGATGCAGAACATCGGGTTGATCACCTTGACATATCCGTACACCGGATGAGCGGGGAGGAAAAAGTCAAGGGCTTTGATCGCCGCTGCGATCACGCCGATGGTAAACAGCGCCGTTTTCGATTGGGTGCGACGATACGCACGATAGAGCAGAAAGGAAGCGATGGCGAACATCACGGTGCCTGAAAGCAATGTGGGCAAAAAGTGAAGCACATACCCTAAAGATGCTTCCAGAATTCCCCATACTGATCCAAAAAAGACCACTTCAACGATCCACGAATTTGATTTTTTCATACGACTATTTCTCCTTTTTCTCTGTCATTTTCCGCCAGATTTTCTCCGGGGTGATTGGCAGATCTGTGATACGGACTCCGACAGCGTTGTAGATGGCGTTGGCGATCGCAGCCGGCGGGGTGTCAATCCCGATTTCAGCGACCGATTTGGCTCCGAACGGTCCGGTCGGTTCGTAACTTTCCGCAAATTCCGTGATTAAATTCGGTACTTCCAGACGGGTCGGAATCTTGTAATTCAGGAAATCGTTGGTCACGAGTTTCCCGTTTTTGGCGAGGATCACTTCTTCATAAAGCGCCATTCCGATTCCCTGGACAATTCCGCCTTCGACCTGCCCTTTGGCGGTGGCTGGATTAATCGTTGTCCCGCAATCGACGACAGATACGTAGTTCAGCACACTGGTTTCACCCGTGCGCTGATCCACTTCCACTTCGGCGAATCCGGCCATGAAAGGCGGAGGTGATTTATGACCGACGAAACTCTCGGTCACCGAAAGCTGTTTCTGATGTTCGTTATAAAACAAATGATTGGATAAGGTCACAAGCGAAATCGTTTTATCGCTTTGGGCGTCCTTAAAGGTTACTCCATCAAACTGCACATCGTCCGTGCCGATCAATAAAGCATCCGCCGCTTCCTGAATCAGCATTGCTTTCATCGCTTTGGCGGCTTTCCAGACGGCATTGCCGGAAACATAGGTAGTGCTGGAGGCATAGGCGCCCGTATCAAACGGAGTCAGGTCCGTATCGGAACTGGTAACGATGATATGTTGGGCGGTGGTACCGAGTTCTTCTGCCGCAATCTGCGCCAGAATAGTGTCGGACTTTTGACCGATGTCAGTGGCGCCGACGGTCAGATTGTAGAACCCGCCGTCATTGAGTTTAATGGAGGCGGAAGCCATATCAATCAGCGGAATGCCGCTGCCCTGCATGGCAATTGCCATGCCCACGCCTCTGACTTTATCGCCACTGCTTTTTTGACGCGGATACTTTTCTTTCCAGCCGATCAGTTCTTTGCCCCGCTCGACACAGAAAGCCAGTTTGCACGAATCCATGGTCATGGCCGTGCCTTCGGTTCCTTCGCCCATGATCGCAAAAATTGGGGAGGATTCGCCTTCTAGCATCATATTTTTCTGACGGAAAGCGATCGGATCCATACCCAGTTTTTCACAAAGAATATCAATTGCGGATTCCAAAGCAAAGTTTCCCTGAATCGCACCGTATCCGCGGAACGCTCCGGCCGGTGTATGATTCGTATAGACGACTTTTCCGCCAAAACAGACGGAATCCACTTTGTTGTATAAGGGAAGCACTTTCGATCCGGCCACCATGAACACGGTGAGCGCATGCTCACCGTAAGCGCCGGTATCGGAAAGCACCTGACAGTCGATTGCTTTCAACGCGCCGTCTTTCATCGCGCCCAGACGCATGTCGAAACGCATCGGATGACGGGTATAGCTGGACTCGAACACTTCTTTGCGGGTGTAGACCATTTTGCAGGGTTTGCCGGTGCGGATCGTTACCGTTGCGACAATCAATTCGCCATGAATGGCCTGTTTTCCACCAAAACCGCCGCCGACGCGGGGTTTTATGACGCGAATCCGTGAAATCGGGAATTCGAGTGCCTGTGAGATAATGCGGCGCACATGCACCGGGGTTTGCGTGGAGGAATAAAGCACCAAGCGGTCCTGCACATCAAATCGGGCATTGGCGGTATGGGGTTCCATCATCGCGTGGGCCTGGGCCTGGGTGTAGAAGCGTTTTTCAATGACGACATCACATTTTTTTAAGGTTTCTTCGATGTTTCCGATTTCCATATGATAGGCTGCGGCCACATTCTTGCGCGGTTCGAACCCAATCGGAAACATTTCATGAATTTCTGGTTCCGGATGAAGGATGATTTTATTCTCATAGGCGGTTTCAAAATCAAGCACCGGTTCCAGCACTTCATATTCCACGTGAATATGGTCTAATGCCATCGCAGCCGTCACTTCATCAACGGCCGCAACGATGGCGACTTCATCGCCGATGTAGCGAACGAATTCATCCAAAACGAATTTGTCATGCGGCGATGGTTCCGGATATCCCTGACCCGCACGGGTAAACGGGATGCGCGGAAAATCATGATAAGTCAGCACTAAAACAACGCCTTTAATCGCTTTCGCGGCGCTGCTATCGATTGATTTGATGCGGGCAAACGGGTGCGGACTGCGTAAAACCTTGACAATCAGGGATTCGGTATCCGCAAAGTCATTGGAGTAGGCTGGACGACCCAGCATTAAACTCTTTCCGTCAAGCGACGGGATTTTCTGATTGACGACTCTCATGCTCGGTCCTCCAAATACGCCATAATCGCTTTCTGCTGACTTTTGTACCCCGAACAGCGGCACAGATTGCCGGCCAGATACTGAATGACGTCTTTTTCGCTGGGCTGATGATTTTCTTGTTTCAGCGCATAGACCACAAGAGCCAAGGACGGATTACAAAATCCGCATTGATCTGCGCCTTCTTTACCAAAGAAACCGGACAGTTTTTCCGCTTCTTCGGCAATGCCTTCGACGGTGGTGATCTGATGTCCCTCTGCCCGTACGGTCAAAACCGAACACGAAGGAACCGGTTTGCCATCAAAAAGGACAGTGCAAATTCCGCAGGAGGTGGAATCGCAGCCCCGGCGCACTGAGTGCACCTGGTTCTTGCGCAATGTTTCCAGTAAGAATTCGCCACACGGAACTTCGTAGGATTTTGCGACCCCGTTTAAGATGAAATTAACTTTCATGAGCGATCACCGCCTTGAGTCCGCGTTCCACATACACTTTTGTCAAATGCTGACGATAATCGGCCGATCCGCGTTGATTGGTCGAAAATGTCAGTTCGGTAGCGGCGAGTTCAGCCGCATGAATGATCTCTTCCTCGGAGACCTTTTTCTTGCCGGAAAGATACTCTTCCGCTTTGGATGCAGATTCCGCAATCCCGGGACGGGCTCCTACCACAATGCGAAAACGATTGTCGTTTTTCACAACCGCAAGGTTCACAACGGAAAAATCCAATGCGGTACGAGAGACTTTTTTAAAGGACCCGATGCCGCTTTGTTTCCGAATAACCACTTTCAGAAGCAGATCCTTCGGAATTGCTTTTTGTTTTAAAAAGTCAGACAAAGTGACCTCTTTTGCCTGTTGAAACACCAGTTTGGCATCAAGGGCCAAAAGCGGCGTCAGCAAATCGGAAAAACTGTATTTCCCCATGATGGTTCCGCCGATGGTGGCGATATTCTTCACACTGATACCCATAATCCGTTTTGCAGCGGAAGAAACGATTCCACTTGCCACGCTTTGCACGCTTACACTTTTCTCCAAGGAGCGAAGTGATGTCATCGCGCCGATTTCCACGAACTCTTCCGAATCGCGGATATAATCGAGTCCGAGGGCGGAAAGATCAATGGCGGTATGGATCGCAGGATCCATCAGTTTCATCCATGCGCCTCCGGCAATGATTCTATTATCCGGGTTTTCCAAGAGGAGTCGAACAACTTCTTCCGGAGAAGATGCTCTAACATACTGTTCAATCTTCATAATGACCTTCCTTTCGTTCCATCAATTGTTTGAGATGCTGGTATTCGTCGGGGGAATCCATATCGAGTAAAATTCCCTCATCATCTGTTTCGATCAGTTTGCACTCGTGTTTGGCTAGAAACTGTTGCATATTGGCATTTTCTGATTCAAGACGAAGCACCGAAAGCATTTTTTTTGAAAGAAAAAGCGGGTGTCCTTTTTGGTCCTGAAATGTCGGGATGCGCGCATCTCCGTGAGCCGATAATAAAAGTTGATAGGTCTTTTTCTTTACGAACGGCATGTCTCCGGGAATGAGAAAAAAGTCATCATTGAGATATTGAACCCCAGTTTGGATCGATGAGAACATGCCTTTTTCATAGTGGGTATTTCGGATCACTCGCACTTTTTGATAGGGAGCAACGGCAGCGATGAGATCTTCATGAAAATGTCCGGAAATCAGAATAATCTCGGAAACAAAATCCATCATCGCTTCAATCGTATGACAGATGACAGGGATCTCGTTGATTTTCAGAGCCATTTTGTTCTGTTCCATCCGGGAGGAGAACCCTCCCGCCAGAATCAGTCCTTGTGTCATCGCGATTCACCCCACAAAAGAAAACGTTTTCATTGAAAGAATAAAAAAATATATCGTGGCGATCTTGTGAAAAAGTTCGATGGACGGCTTGAATGTTTCTTATCATTATAACATACGAATTATTTCTTTTCCATCACAACTTATTTTTTTGTCTCTTTTCTCTTTGAGAAAAAAACCGGATTTTCAGGCTTGCGCATCAAAGCGCGGACTGAAAGTCCGGATTATTTCATAGTGATATGCGAGTCCCCGATTTTCCTTCGAGGGCAAGCGTTGCTTTATCCAAAGCACCAATCAGGGCAACTCTGCCCGGTTTTCCTTCCGCGAACTCGATAGCGGCTTCCACTTTCGGAAGCATCGATCCTTTCGCAAAATGGCCTTCTTTGACAAACCGTTTCGCATCTTCCACTTTCAGTTCGCGCAGGTCCACTTGACCCGGTTTTCCGAAATTGAGCGAAACGCAATCAACGGCGGTGAGAATGAAAAGAAAATCCGCGTCCAGCAGGTCTGCCAGTTTACGGCTGGCAAAATCTTTATCAATCACGGCGGGAACGCCGGTATAGCCGTTTTCGGAACGAACGACGGGAATGCCGCCGCCGCCGACAGTGATGACCACAAAATCATTTTGAATCAAACTCCTGATGGCATCGATTTCGACAACTCCAATCGGTTTGGGGCTGGCAATGACGCGCCGGTATCCGCGATTGGAATCTTCTTTCATGGTGTAACCGGTGGCCTCCGCAATCGCTTCCGCTTCTTTTTCACTGTAGAAAGGTCCGATTGGTTTCGTGGGCACAAGGAATGCCGGATCGATCGGATCGACTTCCACTTGGGTCACGAGGGTCACGCAGCTTTTCTTCACTCCCTGGTCAGCCAGTTCTTTCAAAAGCGCGTTTTGAAGATGATATCCGATATAACCTTGACTCATGGCTCCGCATTCCGGAAAAGGCATTCCATGTTTTAAAACTCCGGCTTTTCTTGCGGCCTCAAAGGCATTGTTGATCATGCCGACTTGCGGTCCGTTTCCGTGCGAAATGACCACCTGGTGGCCTTGTTTGATCAGATCAACAATCGGCTTTACGGTTTCTTTGACCAGTTCGAGTTGTTCGGATGGCTGATTTCCTAACGCATTGCCACCCAAAGCGATGACGATTTTACTCATAAGTTGCTCCTTCCGAGAGAGTAATGAATGGTTCTATGTACTTTCAATTATATCATCAGTATCTTGCTTTTTGGCAAGAAAAACGATTAATCTGTTTTGTTTCTTCCGGTTTTACGAATTGTTTGGTACAATAGGTTCAAAGAGGTGATAACCATGGTTTTTGCATCTTCCTTCTGCGGAGTAGACGCGGGTGAAACCGCAAGACAGAGCATTGGCACCAAACAGGAAAAAACCATTCACCGCGCAATCAAGTATTATCTCTGCCCAGACGAGCAGTGCCACGAGTTCAAAATCGGCCGTTTTATTGCCGATATCTATCGAGACAACCGGATCATGGAAATTCAGACCGGATCGTTTCGAACGATGAAACCAAAACTGAATGCGCTGCTTCCTGGTTATCCGATCACAATCGTCTATCCGCTCATTCACCGAAAGACGATTTATACTATTGATGAAATGGGAATTCTCTCCGCCGGAAAACGATCGCCGAGAACCGGTTATCCGCTTTCGATCGGAGCGGAACTCGTGCAAATCAAGGAATTTTTGCTTCACCCGCATCTCGACATTATCATCTTTCAGGTGGATTGTGATGAGTATCGCACAAAAACCTCGCCGCAAACCGGGAGAAAAAAATATGAACGCGTCGATCAATATCCCAAAGGCGAACCGCTCCTGATTCCGCTTCGTTCGCTTTCCGATTATCGGGGATTGCTGCCGCAAACGCTGCCAAAACCATTCACAGCCAAGGATTTTCAAAAAGCGACCAAATTAGGCAAGACCGCATCGACCGGAGCGCTTTCTGTGATGAGAGCACTTCAAATCATCCGTCAGACCGGAAAAGAAGGACGCAGTTTTCTATATGAAATCACCGAAGAATAGATGAAATCGTTTTAACGATCTTTCATCCGTGCTTCGGTGTTTTTTTTATAAAAATTAATTTTTTTCAAATGAACGGAGGGAGAAACATTGAATGATTGCGTTTATCCCGCTTTTTGAGGAAAAAAAGATTCCTTCCGACTCAGAAAACGGATAAAGTGTGGCGGACATTGCATAGCGGTCATTGACAAACAATTCCGCCGATGAAGAATCCAGAAACACTTCCAGATGCAATGCGGTTTCTCTTGAGACATCGAGAATCCGTTGATTCGATGCTTGGAACGGATGGCGATCATGAATCGGATTTCCGGACTGCGAACGGTTGAAAATGATGAGACCGTTCTGTAGACTGATCCGGGTCTCGCAGTCAGCACCTTTACGGATTTGCAGGAGAAAATCGGTCGGATTCGGGCAATCGATTTTAAGGATACACGCACTCTTTCGTTTTGGTTCGAGCGAGATCGCTTCTGTAAATGTTCTCTCATACTGTATCGGTCTGGTTTCAAAAGCCGAATAGACTTCCTTTGCCGGCCGCTGATGAACCTCGTTCTCCTTAATCTCAATCTCGCGCGGCAGCGTCAGCATGCCGCACCAGCCGTGATGCTGTTCGGCAGTTGGAATGGCTCTTCCCCACATTTGCATCCAAGCCATCAGGATCACTCTTCCGTCTGGTGTAAGGGCAGTGGTAGGGGCATAGAAATCAAAACCGGCATCCAGTTCAAATAGTTCCGATGCATTTTCAAAATGTCCGTGGATCAAATCGGCTTTTCCGATTCGGCAAACACAGGAATGGCGGTTTTGAAAATGGGTACCTTTCGGCTCCGTGTTCATCACGCTGTAGAGCAAGAGGTCCTTGTCTTTTCCGAGCACCAGATGTGGGCATTCAAAGATGCCCCGATTGGCTGGCTCTTCCCACAGGGCATTGACATATTTCCATGACTTGAGATCGTTGCTTTGATAAAGCGCGATTTGGCGTTTATGATGACCGCCCGCACCCAACACCACATAGTACTGATCGTTTGCTTGAAACAGAGAGGGATCGCGAAAGGACATCCTTGCGCAATGCGGCGGTCTTTTTTCTACTGCGATCGCGGGAACGGGATCTTTCTCGAAGTGGATTCCATCACCGCTACGGGCGATCAGCTGATGTTGTTTAGTTAAAGTAACCCCAGTATACATGAGCGTGAGCTGATCATCGGAGATGAACGCCGAGCCCGAAAAACAGCCAAGAAAATAATCATTTTTGGAGTTTGGAGCCAAGGCGATGGGAAGATGTTCAAAATGGATCAGATCCGTACTCGTGGCATGACCCCAGCTCATTCTTCCCCATACGGTCGCAAAGGGGTTATGCTGATAAAACAGATGCCACTTGTTCTGAAACCAGATCAAGCCATGCGGATCATTGATCCATCCGTGCGGAGCCGTAAAATGATAGAGCGGTCGAAACAAGGTTTTATCGCATGTTTTTGCACTTTTCTTCACGGTACGCCTCCAAAATTGAAACTCCACAAAAGTATTATAGAGTCCCCATTTCACGCTGTCAATGGACGGAGAAAAGAAAAGGGCATCGCGATCGCGATTGCCCCTGTCATTATTTTGTCACTTTAGTTCCTAATTTGTAAATGTTTCCGACCGGAACGGTGAACATAAATCCGGCTCCCGGACGTTTAAGTTCCGAGACGATCTCTTTCACTCCCTCAATCGCTTGATTGAGCAGGTCGTCATCCGTGATGACGCTGAAAATGGTTTTGCTGTAGGGATAGTCCCCATCAAACATGGTTTTCAGTGCTCCGAAAAGCGGAGTCCGAATTTCTTTTTGCAGGATGGCACCGGCCATTCCCTGGCTGTCGACAATGGTTGCTCCCCGTACTCCTAAAGAAACCAGTTTGGCAATCACGTCGTCCATAACGGTCGTGTTGTTCAGTACAATGAATAATGCGTTCATATTTTCCATTCTCCTTTCTTCCTTATTCTGGTTGCGGAACCAGTTCCGTTGTTGCTTGCGGCTTTGGTTCGGGTTGCGGATTTTCTTCAACGGTCTCGCGATCGAGTCCGCCCACTTCGCCCGCTTTTGTGATTGCGATCTTGGCGAAGATCGGTCCGGAAATTTCATAGATCAGAACCGAGAACATAATGATGGTCGTGATCGCGACCGCATACTGAGGCAGTTCCTGACGAACGAGGACGGAAAGTCCAATCGAAATTCCGCCTTGCGGAAGCAGTCCGAGTCCTAAATACTTCGTTACTTTTTTCGGTGATTTCATGATCTTGCATCCGCTCCAAGCACCAAATATCTTGCCTGCTGCGCGGCAGATGATGTAGGCCAGTCCCATGATTCCGACTGTGGACAAGATGGACAGATCAAGGCTCGCTCCGGCGAGCGTGAAGAACATCACATAAAACGGAGCTGTGAAATCGTTGATCGTGCCGAACACCCGTTGCGAGTTCCGGACGACATTCACGACCACGGTGCCCATCGCAATGTTTGTCAGAATATAAGAGAATCCCAAAAGTTTTGACAGTCCGATGGCGACTCCGATGGCAGCCAAAGTCACGACTTGGGTTTCATCGCGGTTTCCGCTTAATTTTTTGGAAATGAAGGCAACGATCAGTCCTAAAATTGATCCCAGCAGGAAGGATCCGCCGATTTCCACAAGCGGCGAAAGAAACATGCTTGCGACGGTCACCCCTTCAGTGCTAAGTGACAATTTTGCCAGCGACATGGCGATTCCGAACGCCATAATGCCGTAGACATCATCGAGTGCCACAATCGGAAGCAAAGTCCGTGTCATCGGGCCGTCGGCACGATATTGTTTCATCACGACGAGCGTTGCGGCCGGAGCGGTCGCGGCGGACATTGATGCGATGACAATCGAGAAGGCAAAGTCCTGTTGGAAAACAAAGAACATAATGCAGAAAACCAATGCGACGGCACCAACCACTTCGGTTAAGGTGATGATCGCAATTGCTTTTCCCATTTTGAGCATGTCTTTTACCACAAATTCACTGCCGATGCTGAAAGCAATGAATGATAACGCGATTTCGTTGACAATCGAAAGCGAGTTTCCATCTTGCGCGCTAACGAGATTAAAGAACGACGGTCCGAGTAAAAGTCCAACTACCAAATAACCGGAAACACTCGGTAATTTGACTAGTTTTGCCAGTTTTCCGCCGATAAAGCCCACAACCAAAACAATGCTGATTTTTAAAATCATTTCCATTCTACGTTCCCCCCAGAGTATTTCTCATGTTTTTGGCATAAAAAAAAGCGAATATCATCTCAGCAAAAGATGGTAAACGCTTGGTGTACTCCTATGGGGTTAGCTGACGGATTAGGGCGCCCAAGTCGCCCCTCCTGATTGCTCAGGATTCACCCCGAAAAATTGGTTTCCCCACTCCGGTTAACGTATTCGGAGATTTTTTTCCGATAAATTATAACAGAGAAATCCGCTTCTGTCAACAAGAATATATCAACATTTTCAAATGAGTATTTTCGCCCAAATTTAGCGATCTCCATAAGTTCAAAAAATGATCTATTCGGCCGGTGTTTGTTCCGTTAACGCATTATGAATCGCCAGCAGAATGACTTTACTGGAGTAAGTCGCTCCGGCAATCGAGTCCACGAGCAGGGATTGTTCGGCTATTACATCCTCAATGATCACTTCAGCCGGTGTTCCCTGACCATTTTGATGCATCAGAATCACAATTTCGGTCATCGCACCGCCTGCCACAACCACCCGCACCTGAACTTTGACCGGAAAAGACCCGTATTCACCGAAATAGGTTCCATTCGGGACAGTCGCTAGATTCACTTCTTCCACCTGGGTTGTTGTGAGATTATCAAGATTCTTTTGCATGGTATTGACCATTGCGATGCCCGCAATCACAAGGACAATGATGAAACCCAAGATAGACAATCCGATGATTCTGCTTTTTTTCATTTTTTCGCTCCTTGCGATTCCGTCGCTTTTTTCTTTTTGTCTTGCTGATACAGAAAATACTGAATCTCGTTTTTATAGACTTTCTTCCAGGAAATCCCTTCCGTAAAAGTAACGGCGCAGGGCATGAACGAAACATATCCGGGATTTTTTTCATCACAGTAGCCCGGATCCGGCACCCCAAAGTAATGCGGGTGTGTCATTGCGTCTTCATTAAAGAAACCGATCATCGGAAATTCCCAGCATGAAGTCGGTTTGTATTTCCAGGGATGGTATCCGTTTTCTGTGGCGGCTTTCTGCAAAGAGCATTCGCCGTTTGGATAGGCCAGGATGCATTTTGTAGCTTGAAAATGGGCGGGATAATCGGTTCTTGTCGTGAAGGCATGCGGTCTCCGCAAAGTCCGCTTGCCGCCAAAGAGGAAACCCCATTCTCCTTCTTCCATAAATTCTTTCGGAACATGGGAAAAATACTGCGGGTATTTTTCCATAAAGGCGCGAATTTCTTTTTCCTGTTCCGCTGTAATATAGACACCGTCGTAACAGCACCTGCCGTCGCAATGAGCACAATTCATGGAGTGCAGATAGGGTGCATCCGGCAAGTTCGGAAACAGATTTGCTTCTTGATAAGCGACTTCATCGAGGACCGGTTGAACGTATTTCTTTACCCATGCATGATAGGCTTTTGCCCCGGATGAAGACTCAATCTCAGCGCTGAATCGCGTACCAAAGAGCGGAAACAACGTCCACTCCCCTTTGATTCCTTCACAACTGAGACAAAGACGGATCACTTCTGCAACCCGCAAAGCAATTTCGCCAGGGTCAAACGCTCCGCCCAGCAATGCGGCCATGGTAGACATCGCCAGCAGCCCGGGTGTGGTTTTTTCATCCAATCTTTCGATCACGTTTTTACTCTCCGATGCCGCAATCCGCTGGTTTAAGACCGCTTTGGTCACCAGCGCAAAAACATCCGCAAGCATGGACAAATAGGTTTGATGTTTCTCACGCAATGTTTTCGCCAGTTCCTGCAAACGTATTGAACAGTCCAGATCACCGAAATGCGAGACGGCAAGTTCTCGCCAGATGCGTCCGAAAACACGAATTTCTGAGCAGTTCGTTGCTTCATCCGGGTGAATGCCACTTTCGAAATAATCCAGTGCTTCTGCCGTTTTGCCCATAGATGTCAAAATCATCCCATGGATAATTTGCTTTTTATCGGCGACCGTGATTGATGAATCGTTTGAAAGTACCGCGCATTCCGCTTCGGCTTCGCGAATCCGACCGGCGCCCAGCAATGCTTCCATGCGAAAAAGCGGGATCAAAGAATCCCCGAGGGTTATTTGAATTTGGTTTATTAAGGACAATGCGGCTTCGTTCTGATCCGCACACAAGGCTAGATTTAAAGATTCAATCGTATTTATCATGGACAACTCCTTAAAGAAAACAGGCGTATTATATCACATATTCACGGACAAAAAAAGAGCGGTCTTTTCTGTCCATTCGGAAAACATTGTTCATTCCGTGATTAAAGACGGCAGCCATGCTTTTTCCAGTGCGCAGATGGCAGGAACAATATCCGCAGAAGGAAAGGCGGAATACCCGATCACGACAGTCGCATCATTCAGTTCGGAATCCGGCGCTAGAAAATAATCGGAATAGCCGTACACGCGCACTCCCATGTTTTTGGCGGAGGAGACAAGTTCTTCTTCGTTCATCCCGTTTTGAACATGGAGTAAAAAATGCAGTCCGGCATCATGATGGGAGATGGAGATGACCGACGAAAGCGCACTTCCTTGTAATGCCTGAATGATCAGGTCTCTGCGTTCCTTGTAGGCATTCCGCATCCGAAACACGTGCCGTTCGAAAAATCCGCCGTTCATCCACGTTTCGACCATTTTCTGTTCAAAGATCGGAACCGAGCAGGCATAAAAAGTGAGACTCTTCCGATACCTTGGCACCAAATCCCATGGCAAAACCATATAGCTGATCCGTAGGGATGGCGCAAGCGATTTGGAGAACGAGTTGAAGTAGATCACTTTCCCGTTCCGGTCCATTCCCTGCATGGCCGGGATCGGCATGCCGGAAAAACGAAATTCGCTGTCATAATCATCCTCAAGAATATATCGATTCGCCCCGCCACTCGCCCAGTTTAATAACTGCGACCTTCTTCCGACCGGCATGATGACCCCGGAAGGAAACTGGTGAGAGGGGGTGAGATGAACAAGGGTCGCCTTGCTCTTTTCCAACAGATCAATGCGTAATCCCTGATCATCCAAAGCAATCGGCACGGTTGTGATCTGATGACTTTGAAAGGTTTTCGCGATTTTTGCGTATCCCGGGTTTTCCAGGGCGACCACGCAGTCAGGACCCAGCAGCTGAATGACAAGCCCCAACAGATATTCCGATCCCGCGCCGACAATGATCTGCGCAGGGTCGGAATGAATTCCGCGATAAACAGACAGATACTCTGAGATCGCCTTGCGCAGCCCGTAAGCGCCTTGCGGGTCGACCTCGTTAATAGATTCATGCCCCAGAGATAAAATCGCCTCACGCGTCATTTTGGCCCACTGCGCATAGGGAAACAGTTCAGGATCGACCACATTCGTGCGAAAATCATAGCGCCAGGTTTCGCGCTCTCCCGGTTTTTGCGTTGGAATAGACGGTTGCACGTTTTTTTGCGGAAAAAGCGGTTGGATATCGTGTTCAACGAAAATTCCGCTTTTTGGAAGGCTCTTCAGATACCCCTCTGCCATCAGCTGCGCATACGCGTTTTCTACCGTCACAAGCGATATCGCGAGCTGGGCGGAAAGCTTCCGTTTTGAGGGGACCTTTTCTCCGCTTTGTAAAGTTCCTTCTTCGATCATCGATCGGATCGATTTGTACAACTGTTCATAAAGCGGCGTTTTTTGATTGCGGTCCAAAAAAATCGCAAACATGATATCCCTCTTATCTGGTCTTATACTATTTATATAATCTGATTCTTTATTTAATATCAGTTTCCCTTATAATGATAATCAATCACACCCCGTTTGTCAAGAACCCCAAGGAGGAACTAGTATGGAAAACAAACGTTTTGAAATCAATAAAGCCCTCGCGCAAATGCTCAAGGGCGGCGTCATCATGGACGTCACCACTCCCGAACAAGCCAAAATCGCTGAAGCAGCCGGTGCCTGCGCCGTCATGGCGCTCGAACGCATCCCCGCCGATATCCGCGCCGCCGGCGGTGTATCCCGCATGAGCGACCCAAAACTGATTCGCGCGATTCAACAGGCCGTGAGCATTCCGGTGATGGCGAAAGTACGGATCGGTCATTTCGTCGAAGCCCAGATTCTGGAAGCCCTCGAGATTGACTATATCGACGAAAGCGAAGTGCTTTCTCCGGCTGATCTCGTTCACCACATCGATAAAACCCAGTTTCAAGTGCCCTTTGTCTGCGGCGCGAAAAACCTAGGCGAAGCCCTGCGCCGCATTTCCGAAGGCGCCACCATGATTCGCACCAAAGGCGAACCCGGCACCGGAGACATCGTGCAGGCCGTGACGCATATGCGCCTGATTCAAAGTGAGATCAAACGCATTGTATCCATGCAGGAAGATGAACTGTTTGAAGCTGCGAAACAACTGGCGGTCCCGATTGATCTGCTTCGGTCAGTTCACGAAGCCGGCAAGCTGCCGGTGGTGAACTTCGCCGCCGGCGGAATTGCGACTCCGGCCGATGCGGCTTTGATGATGCAGCTTGGCGCCGAAGGTGTCTTTGTCGGCTCGGGCATTTTCAAATCCGGCAATCCGGCCAAACGGGCCGCTGCCATCGTGCAGGCCGTGACCAACTATAACGACCCGGTTCTTCTTGCCAAAATTTCCGAAGACCTTGGCGACGCCATGGTCGGCATCAACGAAAAAGAAATCGACCTGTTAATGGCCGAACGGGGAAAATAGCGTATGCGCATCGGGATTCTTGCTGTTCAGGGAGCCTTCCGGGAACATGAACAGATGCTTGATAAGCTCCATACTCCGTATTTTGAAATTCGTCAGCTGCGGGATCTGAGTACCCCGATGGACGGATTGATTCTGCCGGGTGGAGAAAGCACGGTCATGAGTAAGTTACTGATCGATTTACTGTTATATGAACCATTAAAAGGCCTCATTCAAAACGGTCTTCCGGTATTCGGCACCTGCGCCGGACTGCTCCTTTTGGCCAAAGAAATCGAAAACAATGGAAAAAACGGGTTTAAAACGATGAATATTCGTGTGCTCCGAAATGCCTATGGGCGTCAGCTCGGCAGTTTCAGCACCACCGGCAATTTTGCCGGGATCGGAGCGATTCCGATGGTGTTCATCCGCGCTCCCTACATTGAATCCACAAGCGGTGAAACCGTCATCCTCGCCTATTCCGATGGCAAAATCGTCGCCGCCAAAGAAGGAAACATGCTAGTAACCGCTTTTCATCCGGAGTTGACGGAAGACCTTTCGGTCCATCGGTATTTCCTGCAAATGATTCAAACCAAAAAGTCCTGAAAAGGGCTTTTTTTTCATAAAAAAGGGACTCTCGAAAGAGTCCCGAATCAGTCAAACAGATTAACGGCCGAGCCATCCGCCATCTACGGCGAGGGTGAAGCCGTTGATGTAGGAAGCGTGGTCGCTGCAGAGGAATACGCAGGCACCGGCCACATCGGCGGGAGTGCCCCAGCGTCCGGAGGGAATGCGTTCCAGAATCTGACCGGCGCGTACTTCGTCATCCCGTAAAGCGGCCGTATTGTTCGTGGCCATATAGCCGGGTGCGATCGCGTTGACTTGAATATTGTATTTTGCCCATTCGTTCGCCATCGTCATCGTAATCCCCTTGACAGCGGATTTCGAGGCGGTGTAGGAAGGCACGCGGATGCCGCCTTGATAGGAAAGCATGGAAGCGATGCTGACGATCTTTCCGCCATGTCCCTGCTTCACCATTTGATTGGCAACCGCCTGGGAGAAGAAAAATACGGTTTTGGCGTTGATGTTCATCACATCATCCCAGTTTTTCTCCGAAAACACTAAAGAATCTTCGCGTTTGATGATACCGGCATTATTGACAAGAATATCCACATGCCCGAATACTTCCACGGCTTTGGTGACGATATCAACCAAGCCTTCCGGGGTAATGTGAATTAAATCTGCTTTGATTCCGAAGAAGCGACGACCGAGAGCCTGAATCTGTTTCTCGGTGTCCGGCATGTCGACATAGTCGATGCCGACAATGTCAGCGCCGGCGCCGGCAAGACCGAGCGACATTCCCTGTCCCAAACCGGTCGATGCGCCGGTAACGATGGCGACTTTGCCATCCAGTTTAAATCCATCTACAAATGACATAATTGTTTCCCCCTGTTATTTTAATTCTGACATGGGTATTTGATCCATGTCATCAAATGTGATATTTTCTCCGCACATGCCCCAGATGAAGGTATAGTTTGAAGTGCCGATGCCCGCATGGATGGACCAGGAAGGCGAAATAACGGCCTGTTCGTTATGCACGACCAGATGGCGGGTTTCCTGCGGCTGCCCCATCATGTGAAAGACAACGCCGTCCGCCGGCAGATTGAAATACAGATAGACTTCCATCCGCCGTTCATGCGTATGGCAGGGCATCGTGTTCCAGGCGGAGCCTTCGTTCAGAATCGTCATGCCCATCACCAGCTGGCAGGACTGACAGACGGCCGGATGAACATACTGATAAATGGTGCGTTCGTTCAACGTCTTCGGCGATCCGATTTTGCGCGGATTGGCCTTGGTAAGCGGAATATACGTAGTCGGATAGCTGGTATGCGCCGGAGCGCTGTTCACGTAGAACTTGGCCGGTTTCTCCGGATTGTTCGATTGGAAAACAACTTCTTTCACACCGGCACCGACATATAAACCGTCTTTCGGTCCCATGTCATATTTCTTGCCATCCAGCGAGACCGTTCCGGCTTCGCCGATGTTGATGATCCCCAGTTCGCGTCTTTGCAGGAAAAATTCGGTGCCGAGATCTTTCGTCACCGGCAGCGACAATGCTTCTTTCACCGGCATGACACCGCCGGCAATAATGCGGTCATGGTGGGAGTACGTGAGGTTGATTTCATCAGCCACAAACACTTTTTCGATTAAATAGCGTTCACGCAAGGTTTTAGTGTCATAGTTTTTGGAATCATCCGGATGATTGTTATAACGGATTTCGAGATTCATAATCAGTATGCTCCTTTCAATAGTTGACGAATCAAGGATAGGCTTGCGGGGATATCATCCCCGGTAAC
>Ga0209373_10002106_pt1 | contig 20796 bp, 18 predicted proteins | sample Higcelweek5metaG_FD_187173 | JGI IMG/M metagenome (GOLD analysis project Ga0209373, IMG submission 187173) | Freshwater pond sediment microbial communities from the University of Edinburgh, under environmental carbon perturbations - High... | ecosystem: Environmental > Aquatic > Freshwater >... | reverse complement strand
TCAGATAACCAGCGGCTTTGCAGACGCAGTTTTTCACTGTGCCACTCATCATCGGAGTCAAGAAACGCGACCCACCTGCCGGTTGATTTTTTTACACCTGTGTTTCTGGCACAGGACACGCCGGAATGGTAATTAAGCCGCAAGTAGTTGATTCGTTTATCATTGGAGAGGATGTCAATTGACGACAGGTCTTCTTCCGAACAATCATCAACAATGATCAGTTCAAAGTCAGTAAATGACTGATTCAGCACAGATTGAATGGCTCTTTCAAGGAGGATTCTGCGGTTGTAAACGGGAATGATTACAGAAACTTGAGGCATATAGTCAGAGCTGCTCCGGGCTTTAAAATGAGTATTATGAGGTGTAAAAATACTTCAAGCGTACAGGTAATGGTAGAAGTAGAAATCAGGAGCCAAAGAATTGAGTATTGAGCTCAAATCAGATGAGTTATACATAGTGATAATGTGCAGGTGTGAAGAATATCTGTAAAGAATTATAAAAAAAACCTTGAGCGCCCGGTGACAACAATAGTACAATGGGTTGTGATGATATTTTATTTTAAACACACTATGCCGTAGATTGAATGGATTCAAGTAATAACAATTATCAAAAAAAAATGAATTGTTGAATTTACAGGATTTATCGGGAATAGACAGAATGTGAGTAGCTGATTCATAAAAAAGTTATAAAAAACTTTATTAGAAATTTATTGGAATTCGAAACTTTCAGACCTATTTTATATTAAATTTTACAGAAAGAATAATGTGAACAGACCAAATGTACCCATCGCAGAAGAAGGCAGTCTCACACTATATCTGAGAGAAATTGGCAAATTACAACCCCTTTCTTCAGAGCTTGAGGCAAAAATTGCCGCTCAGATTCGTGAGGGCGATCAGAAAGCACTTGACACACTGGTAAAAGCCAACCTTCGTTTTGTAGTAAGTGTCGCCAGAAATTATCAGAATCAGGGCTTGTCACTCTGTGATCTGATAAATGAAGGCAATGTCGGACTTGTCAGAGCGGCAAAACGATTTGACGAAAAGAAAAATTTCCGTTTTATTTCATATGCAGTCTGGTGGATTCGTCAGGCTATACTTCAGTCACTTGCCGAGCAGTCAAGAATCATGAGGCTTCCGCTTAACCGTGCAGGGGCCATTCATAAAATCGGCAAAATTCAGATCGAACTTGAGCAGAAACTTAACCGCGCGCCTGACATATCAGAAATTGCATTTGCGCTTTCGATCAGTGAGAACGCAGTACAGGAAACCATTAATATTTCTGCGAGCCATGTATCACTTGACGCACCGCTCAAGGATAATGACGGATCATCACTGATTGACATGATACAACATGGGGACTGTGACAGCCCCGATGACGGTATTCACACGATTTCTCTTCACGAGGAGATTAAACGGGTTCTGGATACTTTGACCGAAAGAGAAAAAGAAATTGTCAAGCTTTATTTCGGAATTGATACTGACGCGGCATTTACACTTGACGAAATCGGACACAAGTTCAATATAACACGTGAACGTGTGCGTCAGATAAAATCAAAAGCAATTGACAGGTTGAAGAATTGTCCGGATCTGAAACTGCTTGAAGCTTACAGGGGATAAAACTTCCATGAAAAAATCCATTATATACGCACTTTCCGGTGTTTTTATGGCCGGTTGTGCCGGTAGTTCATCATTTATTGATACTTCAAAACTCCCTGATACATATCAGTGCGGATACATGAAAGATATTTGTAAAGAGGCGCAGGACTATGAAGCAAAATATTCAATGATGACTTCAGATGAGAAAAAAGAGTTTAAAAATCTTCTTATGGTGTATCGGCAGCAGTGTTCAGAGGCTGTTGAACAATGCAAAAAGAGCGGCAATAAGTAGGTTTCACAAGTTGGATACCCCGCTGCATAGACTTGCAGCTGCTTATACATAATTGCAGTAATGAGAGATCTGGTTACACGTGGTTTCCTCTTTTCCTGCCGGGCCGGCATTCTACTGAAAAACTACTCAGAAACTACTAACCGTCAATAATGGATTCACCAAGTTTTGCCGCCTTATTGCCCTCAATGTCAATGTATTCGATCAGTGCTGCAAATGTAAGTGACGGCTCAATGTTTCTGCTGTGATTCAGAATCAGTGAGGCAAGGCATGTTTTAGTGAAATCATCAGGGGTTGACGGGATTTTGCGGCTCTGATCTTCTATTGCGTCAATGACATCCTTTACCGCTGTTTTTGTGAAGTCGCGGGTTGGTACATATGCATCTTTACTACTGATATTATGAATAAATCCCTCATGAATAAGCCATTTTAAAAGGCCTGACGCCTGCGAATCTGTCAATTCATATAAATTTGCGAAATAAGACAGTGTAGGAGCCGGTTTTTTTTTCATGAATGCACTTATACAGTCGGTCATGATTCTAAGAGTTATGTAGGTACGGTAATCTCCGACTCTGCGGTCCCATCGTTTTTTTGCCCGCAGAAGCGGTCTGAAGTTCTGGTATACATATGCGAATTCTGCCCCGAAAAGAATTATAAGTGAAACAAAAAAAAGCGATATCAGGAAAAATGAGAGAATTCCAAATCCTCCGTATATTGTTTCTGTCTGCATTGAGAGTGCAACGTAACTGTTGAATCCGCGCCGTTCAAGTTCAAAAAACAACCCTGCCAGAAAACCGCCAAAAAGGGCGGGTGCATATTTAACCTTGATATTTGGAATAAAAAAAATCAGTGATGAGAAACCAAGTACTGAAAGTACAAATGGCAGAATTGATGAAAGCAGGGGAAGATCCGGAGTCTGGATCTGAAACATTCTTCGCAGTTGTGAAGATGCAAGGAAAAGGATCGGACTGTAGACTATCATCATTGTAAATGTCCGCAGCCGGATAAAAAATGAACGTGAGTGGCTTACTTTCCAGATAGTATTGAATGAATCTTCCACTGTACCGAAGAGTCCGACAGTCATGATAATTAAAATGCCAATTCCGATGCCTTTAATTTTCTGTGCGTTTTCAAAAAATGAACTCAGGTAATTCAGTACAGTCGGAGGTGCAAATGGAAGAATGAATGAGAATGTTTTTGATACCAGATCAGACTGGACATCGTTTATGCTTTTCATCATGAGGGCCGCAGATACCACAAGTGGAATAAGAGTCAGAAGCAGTACATAGGCCAGTGCGGATGCACGGGTAAAGCAATTATTAAGTATGTATTCCGACCATACAATGCGCATGAATATTATAAACTTGAATGGATATATCCAGAAACGGCTTTTGTGGAGAGTGAGATGATCAATGATTTCTTTTGGATCATGAACAAAAAGCTGCCAGAATTTTTTAGTGAAAAGATGGCGCATGTGGCTCCTGTAAATTGATTCAGCACGATGATGCTGATCATTTCCTAATTTTATGCAATTGTAAAATCTGATTATAACTTAATAATTATATAAGAACAATAATCTTGTTTTTTATTGACAATTAATATGAAATGGCTGGAATATAAGGTTTCAGGATATGTGACAGATGATAAAAAAGATGAGCGGTTTTAATTAAATCAGATATAGAGACGCCGTGCCGGGTTGTCTCTATATCTGATTTTCAAAAATAAAAGGTCACATCTATTGATGTGACCAGGTAATTTATTTCAGAATTTTTTCAAGACATCTGATAAAAAATTCATTCTGTTCCGGTGTTCCTATTGTCACTCTTATCGCATCATTTATTCCGAAGCTGCGCATGGGCCTTATTGTGACTCCAAGATTCATGAGCTTCTCAAACGCTTCAACGCAATCAAGACTGATATATACAAAAATGAAATTTGATTCTGTTTTGTAATATTTCAGACCAAGACGGTCAAATGATGCGTAAAGGTAGATCTTGCCTTCATTGTTTACAGCACGTGATTTTTCGACAAACGCGCTGTCATCAATCGCCGCAGCCGCCGCAGCCTGTGCAAGGGAGTTGACATTAAAAGGCGTGCGTGTTTTCTCCATTGCACCGATAATTGACTTACTGGCAATACCGTATCCGACACGGAGGCCTGCAAGCCCGTAGATCTTTGAAAATGTCCGCAGAACAATAACGTTGCCGTGCTCTTTCAAAATTGCCATGCTGTCAGGATAATTCTCTGCATCGGTATATTCTTTGTAGGCCTCGTCGATTACAACAAGTATTTCGGATGGAACCTTCTGCAAGAATGCCCGAAGCATATCATTTGTAAAATAGGTGCCTGTAGGGTTGTTGGGATTGCAGAGATAGATGATCTTTGTTCTGCTGTCAATCATAGATGCTATTGTGTCAAGCTGAAAACAGCCGTTGCTCATCGGCGCATAGCGTACTGTGCCGCCAAAAAGTTTTGTCGCAAAAGTATACTCCGAGAATGTTATTTCTGATGTAATCGAGTTGTCTCCGGGTTCAATATATGCCCCGGCTGTCATGACAAGCAGTTCATCAGAGCCGTTTCCAACAGTGATACATTCAGTTCCGACACTATAATATTCGGCGAGTTTATTCTTCAGTTTCACACAGGCACCGTCAGGATAGAGACTTACTTTTGATGCTGCCTGTAAAAGCGCATCATGTGCTTTTGGCGACATGCCAAGCGGATTCTCATTTGATGCAAGTTTTATTGCACCCTCTTTTAATTTTCCGGGACTGTAGGGAATAAGATCTTTAAGACATTCACGAATAATCATGATACACTCTCCACATAAGATAAAAATGAATCTGCAATTTTTAAAGTAACCGGACCTGGACTGCCTTTTCCTATCGATCTCTTGTCAATATTGACTGCAGGTATGATTTCTGCACCTGTGCCGGTAAGAAAACATTCATCCGCAGTGTACAGGTCGAACCGGGTTAAAATAGTTTCGGCGGTACTGATTCCCAAGGATTCTGCCAGCTCAAGTACAGTCTGCCGCGTTATGCCATTAAGCGCACCTTCATAGGGCGCAGGTGTGAGGAGTTTTCCATTCTTTACAATGAATATGTTATCCCCGGTACATTCAGCCACATGACCGCTGTTATTCAGCATGATACTTTCCTGACACCCTGCCTGTCTGGCCTCAATCTTTGCGAGAACATTATTGAGATAATTGAGTGATTTGACCCTGACATCAAAGCAGTCGACCGGTATGCGTCTATACGATGATGTAATAAGGCTTATACCCAATGTATAGTTTTCCTGGGGATAAAGCTGAATATCACCGGTAATAATTATTATACATGCCTTTTTACAGGATGATGGATCAACACCAAGTGTTCCCTCACCCCGCGTGACAACGAGTCTGATATAACCATTGGCGCGGTTATTAATTCTTACTGTATCACGGACCGCTGCTTCTAAACTGTCAATTGACATACCAATATCAAGCATCAGTGCTGTTGCGCTTTCGTAAAGACGGATCAGGTGTTCACGCAGCTTGAAAATGTTGCCGTGATAAATCCTGATTCCTTCGAAAATGCCGTCACCATAGAGAAGGCCGTGATCAAAAACCGATACTGTTGCATCCTTTGGATCATAATAATTTCCATCAATGTAGATCTTCATAACTGCTCATCCTTGAAAACGTTTCTTAACAGACTGAAGTCATCTCCGAATGTGTCTTTTAATTTAATGCCGAATCGCTGAACTATTTTCATAATGTAAATATCATGACGTATGAAACATTCTGAAATCGTTACAAATCCCTGATTGCTGCTGTGTACACCTTCCGCATTGCCGTCTGCCTGGATTTTAGCAAACAGCACTTCACGGGAATCAGTTACAACAGATAATATCTGCCCTCCATGCTCCGCACTGAGAGTCGTTTCTATCGGATGGCAGTACATCTGCCCGATAGGATTCTCTGCCTGTCCGAAATGTACAATCGCGATATCGATATTTCTGTTAAGCGCAGAATTGATGGCCGGGCGCAACTGATGCAGCTCCGAGGGCCATAACGACAAAAGCACTGTTTTTTTTGCCTCATTGATCATTCGTTTTGCTTTGTCAATTAACAGATCATACTGCGATATTGTTCTCAGAAACGATAATCCGCTTATTGATGAAATACTTTTAAGCTCATCATGGAGTTCGCTCAGAGTGCTGTCTATTTTAGACCGGTGTACAGCCAGAAGTTCATCGGGCGGAAGTGGCAGATATCTGCGCTTATCTTTGTCGTCCACCTCAAAAACCGCGCCGCGTTCCGAAAGTTTTGCCAGTACTTCATAGATCTTTGATGTTGGAATTGCGGAACGTTTGGCAATTTCATAAGCAGTTGCCGGATTCTCCATCAAAAGCGAAACATACGTTTTCGCTTCATATTCAGTGAAACCGATATTCATAAGATTTGATTTTATATTGTTGACTACCATAGTAGTTAATATATAGCTTTTTGTAATAAAAAACAAGAAAAATCCAAAACTTTGTCAATGGTTATTTCAGGATGGATCCGGGATGCAGAAAAACTGTTATATGACACTGTTTTTCTGGTTAATAAAAATGAATTGCGATTTAACTGAAAACTTTGTTACTTTAGTCAGTATAATGATAAGTGTATAAAATTTAAAAAGGGCATTAAAATGAAAATACTTTTTATCGGTGGTACCGGAAATATTTCAGGTTATTGTGTGGAGCTTGCGCTTGCACAGGGACATGATGTTTATATGCTGAACAGGGGAATGCGCGACAGCGATTTTTCCGGTCGGGTCAGGACAATCTGCTGTGATATCCGCAATGCTGCCGGGGCTGCTGATAAACTTGACGGAATGGAATTTGATGTTGTGGCTGATTTTATCACATTCATTCCGCTGCATGCGCAGGACAGTATCAGGTTATTCAGTGGTAAATGTAAACAGTTTATTTTCATGTCAACTGCAACCGTTTACAATAAACCGCCTGTGAATTTTCCGATTACAGAATCGACTCCCCTGAAAAACCCGTTCTGGAAGTATTCGCATGAAAAAATTATTTGTGAAGAAATATTTATGAAGGCATTCCGGGAAGTAAACTTTCCTGTGACAATTATACGGCCGTCTCATACATATGGTAAAACAATGCTGCCGGGAGTATTCGGTCATGGGGATTATACTGAAACAGCACGTATCAAATCAGGCAGGGACGTTATAGTGCAGGGTGACGGGCAGACTCTCTGGACATTGACTCATGCAAGTGATTTCGCGGTGGGATTTATGGGCCTTTGCAATAATATATCCGCAGTTGGTGAAAGTTTCCATATTACTTCAGATGAGCATCTCACATGGGATGCAATTATGCAGATCAAGGCAGAAGCGGTCGGCTGCAGCGCAAAAATTGTACATATTCCATCGGATTTTATTAACAGTATCGATTCTGATACAGGTGCAGGACTTCTTGGTGATAAACAGTACAATGCCATATTTGACAATAGTAAACTGAAAACTTTTGTTCCGTCATTCTGTGCACGGATACCTTTTAGTAAAGGCATTGCTGAGTCGCTTTTTTATTTTCAATCAAATCCTGCGCGTTGTGTTGAGAATCCGCTTATCACAGCTTTAATTGAAAAAATATTGCAGGCGTACTGCGGTAAATGATGAATCTTCTACGTTTTCCATGCAAATCAGTGCAAGTCTTGTTATATTATATTAAATAATATATGTTAAACGTACTGAGTGATTAGGAGTATCTATGAAAAAAGCATATAACATTGTATTGCTGCTGATATTAGGTGCATGGGTGGCCATGGCTGCGACTGTTAATATTACAGGAACAGTTACCAAAACCGGAGGGGGAGCCTTAAAGGATGTAACTTTGACATTGTCCGGGGTTTCCGGTTTATCCGCAAAAACAGGAGCTGATGGAAAATTCGTACTGACCTTTACACGAGTCATACATATGGATGCATCTAAGTCAGCATCAATGAAATTCACTCTGAATGGCAGAAACCTGAATTTTTCCTCTTCTGCAGGAAAAATAAGTGGAAACGTCTCTGTTTTCTCAGGAATTGGAAGACAGCTGTTTTCAATGGATTTTGCAGATCTTAAGCCATCATCAAAGGGTATCACACTTCCGCTATTTACTCCGGGACTCAATATTTTACGCATTGTTGCAAATAACAGTACCTACACCTGCCCGATTATTCAGGAGGGTTGCAATTTATACCTCAAGGAATCAGGTTCAACTGTAAATAACAGTTTCAGAATTGCCAATTCTATGGCTGATGCGGTTTCAGATACAATTATAGCAAAAAAGGCCGGTTATACTGATAAAAAAACTCCGATCAACTCTTATACTCTTTCAGATATCGCTATAACTATGGACAGTGCGCAAGCCGTTGCATGCAATTATACAACACTCAAGGAAGCCGGCAGCAAATGCGGTACTCATGAAATTCTTATGGGGATGGCTGTATCGCCCAGTGGTCTAAATACTTCGGTTTCCAATGAGTTTAACTATGTAACTCCTGAAAATGAGATGAAATGGCAGAATACCGAGGGAAGTGAAGGCGGGTTTACATATTCACAGGGTGATGCGATTGTAACCTGGGCACAATCAAATAATATAAAGGTCAAGGGTCACTGTCTTGTCTGGCACAGCCAGCTTGCAGGATGGGTAAGCAGTGCAACGGGTCGCGAAAGAGTGCTTGGAATAATGAAAAAGCATATTGAAGCTCTAATGGGTCACTGGGGAAACAAGGTATATGCGTGGGATGTAGTCAACGAAGCAATTGCAACTGACAGTGATGTAGGTACTGGAAACGCACAAATGAGAAAAACTGTATTTTATAATCAGATAGGACCTGATTATATTCCGCTGGCTTTTAAAATTGCCAGAGAATACGCTGACAGCCATAATATGAAAGACATGAAGCTTTACTATAATGACTATAGTATTGATGCAGATAACGACAAGTCAAAGTACTTGCGTACAGTCGTAAAGCAATGGGTTGACAGTGGCGTTCCAATTGACGGTATCGGATTTCAGATGCATATCGGACCGCCAAACAATATTCCTACAGCTGAATCGGTGAAAGATAATATGGCGTACTATGCAAGTCTTGGTCTTGAAGTTCTGATTTCCGAATGGGATATCAATCTTTGCGGTAGTAAAGTCACTGCTGCACAGCAGCTGCAGTTGTATCATGATATCACAAAAGTATGTGTGGAGCAGCCAATGTGTACTGCCATTACTATCTGGGGAATGAACGATAGTCAATCCTGGCTCAACAGCTGGAGTACTGCCTTGTGTAACGGAGCGAATTCCCAGTCGCTGCTTTTTAATAATGGTCAGAAAAAAGCAACATATACACAGGTGCTGAATGCTCTTAATGGAAAATAGTCATTATTAAATAAGAAGCATCCAGGACGAGCGATACTAATTAATCGTCCTTATGGCAAAACAGAAAAATCAATGCACCGGATAATCATCAATATGATTATCCGGTGCATTTTTATTTTAAACCCGACATCCGCATCTCTTTATTTCAGGCTGCCCGATAAATTCCCACGCTGCTATCCGGTTGTGCCACTATGTCAACACTGCTGAATTACGTTCATTATACTTCACAGTTCAAGGCTTTATCTGAGAACACTTCTCATAGAAATCAGACGCATTATAAGGAAATAAATATGTGCAATGAGAAAAAATTATAGTTATATTATAAAAAGAGATTAAAAATTAGAACAAAAAAGTACGAATAATACTTGAAATAAAGCATAATAATATTTTGAAATTATTTAAAGGAATGAAAATGGTTAAAATTATTAGAACAGTAAAAAAATATACAAACCTTCTTGCAGTCAATTTTGGAATCATTGCATTCGCAGTACAGGGGTTTACAGCCGATTTTTCACTCAAAGGTTACGCTACTCTTGATAAAGGTACAACTGGAGGTGGTGGCGGCACTGTTACAACGGTAACTTCCATTGCTGAACTGGATGCGTTCGCATCGGCATGTGAGAAGGATGATATAAAAGCTCCACAAATTTTAAATATAAAAGGAAAGATCAGTTACACAGGAAGTGAAGGCTATGTCATTACGATTAAAAGAAGTGCAAATATTACTATTCAGGGTGATGCGTCAATCGGAGGTGAACTTTTCAATATAGGTCTGAATTTAGTCAGTGATACAAATATGATTGTTCAAAACCTCTATATTCATGAGGTTTTTTACGCCTCAGACGCGCTGACTATTGACAGGTGTAAAAATATCTGGGTTAACAGATGTGAAATGCACAGTAAAACAGGAGATGGTATAACTGTCGATACATATGATGGTCTTCTTGATATAAAAAAAGGATCAATAAATATTACAATATCATGGTGTAAATTGCATGATCATATGAAATGTTCTCTTATAGGGCACACGGATAAAACAGGCAATGGTGATGAAAATATGAATATTACCTATCATCATAACTGGTTTTACAATACTGACGGCCGTAATCCAAGTATAAGATTCGGTACAGTTCATATGTATAATAATATTTATGAATCTATCACTGATTATGGTATTGCAGCGCGGGATGGTGCGCATGCAAAGGTTGAATATTGTATTTACAAAGACGTAACTTTACCCATGACGACAGATAAGTTTACTGTTGAAGAGTATCCTGACGGCTATATATGTGAATCCAATAATATATTTACTGGTTGTGGCGAGAATTCTATCGGGCAGGCAGGCTGCGACTATTTTACTGCGTCAACTCTGCCCTACAGTTACACGCCGGATCCGGTAAATTCCATTGATGCAATCGTAAAGACTAATGCCGGTGTGCCGGGGAGGGCGGTATCTGCCAATCATTCATCAGGAAATAAACGTCCGGATATTGCAGGCGTAAAGGCTTCCCTGGAAAATAACAATATCACAATAGTCTCAAAAGAACTGATTAAATCGGTCATGCTTGCTGACATAAGCGGTCGTGTCATACACAGACAGAATGTCGATTCGTTTACAGCCCTGATCGCAATGAATTCTTTTTCAAACAAAGTTTACAATATCAAAGTTGAGACTGTGTCAGGCGGCAGTTGTTACAGAATAGTCAGGTAAATGGCTGTTAAAAAAAGCAGACTTGTCTATTTAGCAGACAAGTCTGCAAATGTCAACTTGCAGTTATACCGGCAAGCCGCTTTAGAGGTAATACCGGATCTACATTGCAGTAAAACCGTCACCAATACTTGAATCCTCCATGCTGACATAACTGTAGTGTCTTGGAAGAAACCATGCGATGCAACTCATTATTGATTCGAATTTTGCCTGATCCTGGAATTTTTCAGGTGTCAGATTGAAAACCAGCTGCTGGACAGTCTGATTGTCTATTGTACGTGCCATGAGTGCTATTTTGGGGTCATTAATTCCATGACGGTTTAAAAATTGCCGCAATATTTCACGTGTCTGAGACGGCAGGTATTGAGCTGACGGCTGAGCGACAAGAACATTTTCATCTTCAGTGATTGTTTCGCTTCTGCCTGGATCCTGTCCTTCTGCCGGAGAGTAGAACTCGTTATACAGATGGTAGTTGACAATATCACCATAGGTAAAAACCCAGTCGGGAGAACCTGATGCAAGGTTTACTGCAACACCGATACCTTTGTCAAGTAAAAGGTCGTTTTTAAGGTGCTTTATAACAAAGCAGCTGAATGGTTTTCCTGCTTCAGGGATGTTAAGTACAAAGTATGGAAATCCATCAGGTCCCTGTATAACCTGCGGATCATGACATGTAAAGCTAGCCTCGGTGACATTTGATAAAAAACTCTCCTGCCAGCTATGATCCCGCTTATCTCGTGGAACAGCGAAAAGACTGGCAAGTATCTGTGTTTTGGCAAGATCACCATAATATGGTTCATTATTTTCAGTGGCATTGCCTGCAGCTTCAGGAGTGTTGTTGTTACTCATTGTAAATCCTTTGTGTGATGATTCAGTGAAACGGTTAAAAACGTTTACGAATATTTTTTTTTGCAGTATTATCGAAAAATTATTCATTGTCGAATGCAACATCATAAATATACAATTCGGAAATAGTACCTGCGCAAGAGAACTGCCACAAAAAGTCTGCGGTTATGAAAATGGTTCATCTCAATGCACTTAAATTGTCAATCATGGAAAAAAGGTGCTTTGTTGTTGCTATTGTAAACAATATGAGGGATAGCCGGCATTGTGTTTTGCAGATACAGTTCCTGTTGAAATAAATACAGCAGCATATCTGAAATTGGCTCAAGTAGAACATGGAGAAATGAAACAGCCCGGTCGGGGAGGATTATTGATAGAAAACAATCAGTCAGACTTCTGGTTGTTATTCAGTATATTATATAATAATCAGGATGTTATCAGGATAGCAGGGCATTAATGGTGATAACATTAATATTATAGTATTTCAGGAAAGCAGTTTATACTGATACTTCTTCTTGTTTCTATCACCCAATAATATTATATTACAATGAATTTTAATTTTGCTTGATTGAAAAGCGGGCCTAAAGCCCGTTTTTGTTTTAGATACCAATTTGTGGCTGGCACAGGGATTTGGATTAATGTCAACATTAGAACAGGTTACACCGTTAATCGAAACAAAGATCACAGAGCTTGGATTTGAGCTTTTTGAGATGCGTTTTTTCCGTGCAGGAACACGGTCGATTTTACGTGTTGTTATTGATTCGCCTGATGGTGTGAAAATTGCCGATTGTGCATTTATCAGTCATGAGCTCTCTGATCTGCTTGATGCTGCTGAATTTTCTTCCAGTTATGCCTATAATCTCGAAGTTTCATCACCGGGAATTGACCGGCCTCTCAAAACAGAGAAGGATTATAGACGTATCAAGGGTAGAGAGGTGCGTGTTCAGTGCACTCAGGGTATTGATGGCAAAAAGACAATCAGCGGCGAAGTTGTTGCCTGTGAAAATGGAATATTGACAATTAAACTTGAAAATAAAACACTTGAAATACCACTGTCAGATATTTACAGTGGAAAAGAAGAACTCCGGTTCAAGTAATTCGGGAAGGATGTTCAGATGAAAAGGAAGAGCAGAAACGAAGCATTAAAGGCAATAGATATTGCAGCTTCGATCAGTGCTGTTACAAAAGAGAAAAGTATCAGCATGGATCTTGTCCTCGAAACATTGAAAGACGCCCTTGCTACTGCAGCGCGCAAGTACCTGGCTCAACCGATAAATGTTGAGGTTAAGGTTGACAGGGAGAAGGGGCTGCTTGAGGTTTACACCCGTCAGACAGTTGTAGAAGTGGTTGACGATCCGGAGACGCAGATTCTTCTTGATGATGCACGGGATGTTGACACCGACATTCAGATCGGTGATGAGCTTGTGCAGGATCTTGATATAGATCTTTTTGGCAGAATGGCAATTCAGACTGCAAAGCAGGTTATAATACAGCGTGTCCGTGAAGCTGAGCGTGATAAAATATTTGCCGATTACAGTGAACGTAAAGGTGAACTTGTCACAGGTACTGTTCAGCAGATTGAAAAAGGAAATATCCTTGTCAATCTCGGCCGCACTGAAGCGCTTCTTCCTTATAAAGAACAGATCAGAAAAGAGCATTACCGCCAGGGTGATAATATCCGTGCCTGTATTTCTGAAGTAAAGAATAATCCAAAGGGACCGCAGGTTATTATTTCAAGAACCTGTCCGGAATTTCTTGCGCGTCTTTTTGAACTTGAAGTACCGGAGATTTTTGATAAAACAGTACGTATTGTCAAAGTTGTGCGTGATCCCGGTCATCGTTCTAAAATTGCTGTTTCGACAAGTGACAGCCGGGTTGATCCGGTTGGCGCATGTGTCGGTATGCGCGGAAACCGTGTGCAGGCGATTGTCCGTGAACTTTCCAATGAGAGAATTGATATTATCAACTGGACAGATGAATTATCTTTACTTGTACGAAGAGTTTTCGCACCTGCAGAAGTAAAGCGAGTTGTTCCGGTTGGAACTGCGAAAATCGTGATTGTGATCCGTGAAGAGGATCTTGCCCAGGCCATAGGGCGAGAGGGACAGAATATCCGCCTTGCATCGAAGATGCTCGATCGTGAGATTGATGTATTTGGTGATGAGGAGTTTTCAAATATGACTGATGAGCAGCGAAATGCTGTAACAAGTGTAGCTGTTGTTGCTGAAAAGCAGTATGAAGAAACTGTTGAAGAGGCTGATGGTGATCAGACCTATGATGAAGCAATCGAGCCGGCACAAGAGGAGGTTCTTGGAGAACGTTTTGAGCAGAATTTGAATGAAGATGATCCTGCGCAGAGTGAAATTATTAATAGTGCCATTGATGATATGGCTGAGACTGATGATGATGCAGAGAATGCAATCAAAAAAGCCAATAAAAAAAACAATGGTAAATAATTTCGCGGTTCAGGCATAGGATTAAGTAATTCAGGTGCAAATGTTTCTTTATTAATTGAGGCGCCATTCGCGGCTTAATTACACTATAATTTCCGGCTCTTCATGAGCAGGTATAAGAATTCGAGGTAAGGCAATGGCAAAAGAAAAAGTATATAAGCTGGCTCAGGAATTCAAGGTATCCAGTGAGGCCCTAGTGCAGATGTTACGGGGTATGGGAATACCTGTCAAAAGTCACATGAGCACCGTGGATGATAGTCTTCGAACTGAGATAAAGAAAAAATTCGAACTTGAACGTGCTGAAATCAAGAAAGAATATGACCGTAAAAAACAGATGATCACCAAAGCGCGGGAAGATATGATTGGTGAGGCTGATGCTGAGAATGCTGCACGGCTGGAAGCTAAAGCTCCTGCAGTTGTTGCACAGCAATCTGCTCCGGTAATTGATGCCGGAGTTTCAAAACCAGTTGAAGGTGTTGCTCCGGCTTCACCATCAGGTGCTGCTCCTGCACCAGCTCAGCAGCCACCTCAGAGTCATGAACGTCCAAGACCCTATGGCGGGGCCCAGCAGTCACAGCAGCAGAATTATTCACACCAGCAGCAGCGTCCTTACCAGGGCGGCAGTTCCCAATCACAGGGACCGCAGCATGGCGGTTCGCAGCAGCAGCATGGTGGACAGCATACACATAATCAGTTTGGATCACGTCCACCGCGTCCGTTTGACAGAGATCAGCGTGGTGGTGACCGTCCGCAATTTGGTGGTGACAGAGGTGATCGTCCTCAATTCAATAATTCAGACCGTCCACAATTTGGCGGAGATCGCCCGCAGCGTCCTCCTCAAACCGGCGGTGGAGATCGTCCGCAATTTAGCAATGATCGTGGTCCGCGCCCACAATTTGGAGGGGACCGCCCGCAGTTTGGCGCAGATCGTGGTCCGCGTCCGCAATTTGGAGGAGATCGCCCGCAGTTTGGCGGAGACCGTCCGCAGTTTGGTGCAGATCGTGGGCCTCGTCCTTCACGGGAAGGTACTTATTCACCAATGGGCAATACAGATTTGAAATTCAGTGATATGCCTCCTCCTCCGCCATCACCGGAAGATGCAGCCCGCTCATTTGGAAAGAAAGACAAGAAAAAAGGAAAGACCAAGAAAAAGGCAGAACGCCCTGAAATTGCAGAGCTTGAACTTAAGGCGAATATTAAGAAAACGCTTGCAAAAATCGGATCCGGCTTTTCTAAAAAGAAATATAAAAAAGAGGTGAATCAGGTAGAAGAGGCCGATACTGAAGAACGTAAGATTCTGAATGTAGCCGAATTTGTCACTGCCTCTGAAATTGCAAACATGATTCAGATTCCGGTTCCTGAAATTATTACAAAATGTCTTGAACTGGGACTTTTTGTCACAATTAATCAGCGCCTTGATTTTGAAACAATAGAACTTATTGTTGATGAATTCGGATATGATGCGCAGCTTATGTCTGAGTATGCGCCTGATCTTAATGAAACCGATTCGACTGAAGAAGAAGAGAAAAAGGTTCCAAGGGCACCTGTTGTCACAGTTATGGGACATGTTGATCATGGAAAAACTTCCCTGCTTGATTATATTAAAAAGACCAATGTCATGGCTGGTGAAGCCGGTGGAATAACACAGCATATTGCTGCCTATTTAGTCCCGACCCGTCATGGACAGGTTACTTTCCTTGATACTCCGGGTCATGAGGCATTTACTGCCATGCGTGCACGCGGTTCCAATATCACTGACATAATCGTGCTTGTTGTTGCCGCAGATTCTGCTGTTATGCCGCAGACCAAGGAAGCTATTGATCATGCACGTGCAGCAAATGTTCCAATTGTTGTTGCTCTTAATAAAATAGATCTTCCGACTGCAAATCCGGAGAAAATTAAAGCTGAACTCGCATCATACAATGTACTCGTTGAGGAGTACGGGGGGCAGGTTTCATGTGTCGAGATTTCCGCTAAAACCGGAAAAAATGTTGACAAACTGCTTGAAGTTCTTGCGCTTGAAACAGAAATACTTGAACTGAAAGCATCTGTTGAAGGAAGAGCACAGGGTGTAATTATTGAATCTGAGCTTGATAAAGGCAAGGGACCTATAGCAACAATTCTTGTTCAAAAGGGTACACTCAGAAAGGGTGATGCTTTTGTTACCGGTATTCATCATGGAAGAGTACGTGATCTTTTCAATGAACGCGGTATCAGTGTTGAATCGGCTGGACCTTCGATACCTGTGCTTGTTCTTGGATTGTCAGGTACTCCCCAGGCTGGTGATTCATTCAAGGTTGTCGATGATGAAAAAGAGGCCCGTGAAATTGCAGCGCGCAGAAGACTTGCACAGCGCGAACGCGAGTTCCGTCACATGGGCATAGTCTCCCTTGATCATCTCTATGAACAGATAAAAGCCGGCAATATGCAGACACTGAACCTGATTATAAAAGGTGATGTCGATGGATCTGTTGAGGCACTTGCAGCTTCTCTGGAAAAAATCAGTACAGAGGAGATCAAGATTCAGGTTATTCATAAGAGTGTCGGAGCAATAAAAGAAACAGATATCAATCTGGCTGCATCATCTAATGCCATTATTATCGGTTTTCATCTAAGTCCAAACACCAAGATTCGCGAGCTTGCTAAAAACGAAGGTGTTGAGATTCGTACATACAAGATTATCTATGAAGTGCTTGAAGATATGCGCAGTGCTATGGAAGGTATGTTAAAACCTGAGATTAAAGAAAAAATCGTTGCTGAAGTTGTTGTCCGTAAAGTCTTTAAAATCTCTAAATTCGGCACTGTTGCCGGTTGTTATGTTGAGTCCGGAACCGTTACAAGGGGCTTTAAAGCCCGCCTCATCCGTGATGATGTCATTCTTGCCGAGGGCAAGATCAGTACACTTCGCAGAATACAGGATGATGTCAAGGAAGTCAGAGATGGATTTGAGTGCGGTCTTACAATTGACAGTTACAGTGATTATATGGAAAACGACCGTTTTGAAGTTTACGAAGAGATAGAAGTCGCAAGGAAGCTTTCTGCACCGCTGTGAGCTGATTCAATCAGTATCAGAAGTAAATAAATTATTGTGTGTAAATAATAAAAATGTTTACATACAATAATATTTCGCAAAAACCTTGTTGATAGTGCCCCCGAAAACTTGATTGTTTTCGGGAACAGGAATAAGAAAAGGGTAAAAATTTGGGAACTTTACATTTTCATAATGAACGGCTGGCAGAGCAATTGCAGCGGGAGATCGGTCAGGTTATTTCACAGGAAGTCCGTGATCCGCGGATTCCGTCTGTTGTGACAATAACTCATATAAAACTTGCCCAGGATATACGAAATGCAACAGTTTTTGTAAGTATTTTTGGCGAGAAAGACGAAAAAGATGAAGCAATCGAAGGGCTTAACAAGGCAGCAGCATTTATTCAGCGTGTTGTGGCCGGCCGCATAACTGTAAAGCATTTTCCCCGATTGTGTTTCAAGCTGGACAATTCCATTGAAGAAGGTTTGCACATCAACGATTTATTAAAAGAAATAAAAGATGATTTGGAATGAATTACGTGATTTGATAGATGCGAATCAGTCATTTCTCATAGCATCGCATATGAGTCCTGATGGTGATTCGATAGGTTCTCAGTTGTCATTTTTGTGGTATCTCCTTTCAAAAGGCAAAACAGTCAGAGTTTTTACGCATGATCCTGTTCCTGCCAAGTTCAGATTTCTGACAAACTCGCAATTGATGCTTCAGGATATCCCTGAGTCGAATTTTGATGTTCTTGCTGTGCTTGACTGTTCAAACCCCGGCCGGATCGGATGGGATGAGTGTCTGTCAAAGGTAAAGCATGTTGTCAATATCGATCATCACCGTGATAATACAAAATTTGGTGAAATAAATATATCTGAACCAGCAGCAGCTGCTACCGGTGAACTGATATACCGTTTTCTTGTCAACTGTGGATGTCTGTTTCCTGAACATGTTGCGGAATCGCTCTATGTGGCGATTATGAGTGATACCGGGGGATTTCGTTTCTCCAATACAACCAGTCAGGTTCTCAAAGATTGTGCAGACCTTGCAGATCGGGGGGCTGATTGCACCACACTTTACAACCGCGTGTATTCGTCAAAGTCAAAAAATGCACTTCTGCTTCAATCAAGAATATATTCTACACTGAAATACTACTGTAATGAATTTGTAAGCGTCATGGATATGCCGCTTAGTGTACTTGAGGAGCTTGGGGCTGATTATAGCGACAGTGAAGGCCTGGTGGATTATACGATTACTGCAGAAGGAATCAAAGTCGGCATAATGGCTAAGCATTCTGAAAAAGAGACTCATTTCAGTCTGCGGTCCAAAGGCGGAGTTGATGTCGGTAAAGTGGCGCAGAAGATTCCTGGCGGAGGCGGACACAGCGGTGCTGCCGGCTGTACACTGCCGATGCCATTCAGTGAAGCGCTTCCTTATCTGTTGAAAATAATAGAAATGGAGCTTTGCTGATTATCAGTGGATGGTTTTCTTTGTGTCAATAAACCCTGCGGTCCGTCGTCATTTAAGATTGTTGATCAGTTAAGGCGAATTTTACATACAAAAAAAATAGGTCATGCAGGAACACTTGATCCGCAGGCAACAGGTTTACTTGTGATTGCTGTCGGTGCGGCAACAAGGCTGCTTCAATATATTCCTGCAGAGCCAAAAAAATATGATTTTGGAATTCAGTTCGGATCTCAGACTGATACACTTGACAGAGTTGGCGCAGTTGTGAATTCCGGCGGACGAATTCCTGAAAAAGATGAAATTGACAATGTGTTGATAAAGTTTACTGGTGAAATCGAGCAGGTGCCGCCTGTTTATTCGGCCATCAGTATCAATGGAGTAAGGGCATATAAGCTTGCACGAAATGGCATTGATTTACAGATGCAATCGCGGGCTCTGACAATTTATTCTATCACCCTGAACAGTTTTGATTCCATAAAAGGAGAAGCTCATCTGTCTGTGGAATGTTCCGGTGGTACTTATGTGCGTTCTATTGCAAGGGATATTGCATCAGAACTTGGAACATTCGGATTTGCATCTTATGTTCACAGAACTGCAGCAGGAAAATTCAGGCTTGAAGATGCAGTAAGTGCTGAGAATCTTGATTTATCAGCGCAGTTTATTGTACCCTTTGATAAAATATTTAATAAGGACAGTGTTGTTATTTCAGAGGAGCAAAAGCAGGAGCTTATTTTTGGCAGGGATATTGAAATTTCAGCCTCTGATTCAGAAATTGTTTTTGCTTTCTGTAATGGAGTGATAGTTGCAGTTATGAAACGGGTTGAGGGGGCAGTTTATCATCCGGCAGCAATGCTTGCAAACGGTGTAGGAAAACAATGAAAATACTTGATATAAATTGTGATAGGCCTGATACGAAAACAGTTGTAACCGTTGGAAATTTTGATGGATTGCACAAAGGTCACTGTTCACTTATCAGAGAAGTTGTAAATCGTGCGCATGAGAATGGCTTATCGAGTGCAGTAATTACATTTGATCCTCATACCCGTGCAGTGCTTTTTCCTGAACTTGACCATGTTCTGCTTACATCCTTTAATGAAAAAGCTTTGCTTATAGATAAACTGGGCATAGATTATATTCTAAGAGTCCCGTTTGATAAAAAATTCAGCGAAATGTCACCCGATGAATTTGTCCTGGAAATTCTTGTAAATCGTTTAAATGCAAGCGAATGGGTAATGGGTGAAGGGCATAATGTTGGAAAAGATCGCTCTGGCGGAAAGAAATTTTTGCACGAAGCGTTCGGCAAATATCATATTACAACGTTTACTCTGGAGTTGCAGACTAAAGATGAGCATGTTGTTTCATCAACGGCAATCCGGGGTTTTATAAATGATGGGCGCATTTCTGAAGCAGTTGAGATGCTTGGGCATCCGTATCTGATTTCAGTTGAGCGTACAACAGGTTTGAAAATCGGCTCTCAGTTAGGCTATCCGACTTTTAATTTTACCAGGCCGCCTTCGCAAAAAGTTATTCCGCCGCCTGGGGTTTATGCAGCTGAACTGGAGTTTGATGGAAATGTGCAGCCTGGCGCACTATATTTCGGTGAATGTCCTACGTTTGCTCACAGGGATGTTCATTTTGAGTTCCATTCACTGGAACTTAACGGCCGGGAACCGGAGGTAGGGCAGAATGCTCATCTCTGGGTCTACAAGTTTATTCGCAGAGACCAGGTTTTCAGTGGTTCCGATACACTTGTTGATGGTATAAAAAAAGATATCAATGCAATTAAGACATTTTTTCAAGGAGAAAAGCGGCCATGGCGGTGACCAAGGAACGTAAAGAGACATTAATTAAGGAATACGGTAAATCACAAGCTGACTCTGGAAATTCAGATGTTCAGGTTGCTCTTTTGACCGAACGTATCAATCATTTGACAAGTCATGTTAAAATTCACAAAAAAGACAACCATACACGTTATGGTCTTCTTAAGCTTGTCGGAC